>Ga0105055_10000362_pt1 | contig 68084 bp, 38 predicted proteins | sample BON03_FD_78090 | JGI IMG/M metagenome (GOLD analysis project Ga0105055, IMG submission 78090) | Freshwater microbial communities from Lake Bonney liftoff mats and glacier meltwater in Antarctica - BON-03 | ecosystem: Environmental > Aquatic > Freshwater > Ice > Glacier meltwater | place: Lake... | reverse complement strand
TTTTTAACACATAGACACATAGGGACATAGAAAACATAGCAGGACAAACACGGCATTGTTTTTTTGACACATACTTTTTTTAACACATAGACACATAGGGACATAGAAAACATAGCACGGCAAACACGGCAAACACGAAATAAATTTTCTCACACCAAGCCACAACGACACAAAGTCGCGTCTCTATTGGCCAGAAACCGTTGAAAGCGCCAAAAGCGAAGCCTTTTTCGTTGTGGCGTTGTGGCGTTGTGCGAGTTTTTTTATGTCGTGACGGGTATTACTATGTTTTCTATGTCCCTATGTTTATATGTGTTAAAAAAAATATGTGTTTAAAAAAGCTACTCGGATTTAAGGTAACGCTCCCACAAATCTGGCCGCCGAGCCTGTGTTCTTTCCATGCTTTGTTCATGCCGCCATGCCTCAATATTGGCTTCATGGCCCGAGCGCAGCACTTCTGGCACAGGCATTCCTTCCCATTCCGCCGGGCGCGTGTACACGGGAGGTGCCAATAAATCATCTTGAAAACTGTCGAAAAGGGCAGAGGTTTCGTCGTTTAGTACCCCGGGAATGAGGCGGCCTACGGAATCTACAATAATAGCCGCAGCCAATTCACCACCTGATAAAACATAGTCGCCGATGCTGATTTCAAGGGTTATGTATTTTTGCCGGATACGTTCATCCACACCTTTATAGTGCCCGCAAAGTATCAACACGTTGTTTTTCATGCTCAACTTGTTACAAAGCGCTTGATCGAGCAAAACCCCGTCAGGTGAAGTATAAATGATCTCGTCATATTCCCTTTCGGCACACAATTTGTCAATACATGTTGCAATTGGCTCTGGTTTCATGACCATGCCAGCGCCACCACCAAATTGGTAGTCATCTACTTGTCTGTGCTTGCCAGGAGCATAGTCGCGCAATTGATGCAGGAACACCTCCAGTAGCCCCTTGTCCTTGGCCCTTTGCATGATGGAATAGTTTAGTGGACTTTCCAGCAGCTCCGGCAACACCGTCACAATATCGAATCGCATAAAAGAAACATTTGCGCAAAGGTATAAAAAAGGGGTTTCAGGTTTCAAGTTTCAAGGTTTCAGGTTTACGCAAAAATCAGGCTTCCGGTTTCCGCGGTCTGCTCGCAACTCTTGAAGTCATATTTCAATATTAACAGGACTTCTTGTTAGTTTTGAAATACTGCTTCATGGCAACCACCAACCGCGTAAACCTGAAACCTTGAAACCTTGAAACCTGAAACCTGATTTTTGCGTAAACCTGAAACCTTGAAACCTGAAACCGGAAACCCCTTTTTGTGTACCTTTGCCTAACACCACAAATTTTATATAAAATGGAAGTCCTGACGACAACGCAAGCTTTAGGTTCGGCGGAAATAATAGAACTCGAAAATAAATACAATGCCCACAATTATCACCCATTGCCTGTTGTAATTGAGCGGGGTAGGGGCGTGTACGTTTGGGATATGGAAGGCAAGCGATACTACGATTTTTTGTCGGCGTACAGCGCAGTGAATCAAGGGCATTGCCATCCACGGCTGATTGCTGCTTTGACAGAGCAGGCGCAAAAACTGACGCTCATTTCCCGAGCTTTTCATAGTAACTTACTCGGGCAGTTTGCCGAATTTATGTGCAACTACTTCGGCTATGAGCGGGTATTACCCATGAATACGGGCGTTGAAGCGGTAGAAACGGCCTTGAAATTGTGCCGTAAATGGGCCTATGTCGTAAAAGGCATTCCTGCTGGTAAAGCCAAGATATTATTTGTAGAAGGCAATTTTCACGGTCGCACACTAGCGGTCGTCTCAGCCTCTACTGATCCGGTTGCCAAAAAAGGCTATGGTCCCTATATTGATGGCTTTGAGGTCATTCCTTACAATAATTTGCCAGCCTTGGAAGCTGCGCTGCAAGATCCGAATGTCGCGGGATTAATGATAGAACCTATCCAAGGTGAAGCGGGTGTGTTTGTACCCGATGAGGACTACCTGCCGGGTGCTCATAAACTTTGCAAGCAACACAATGTCCTTTTCATTGCAGATGAAGTACAAACGGGCATTGCACGTACAGGCAAGCTACTAGCATGCGACCACGCGGGCATCAAGCCTGATATTCTGGTATTGGGAAAAGCGCTTTCCGGTGGTGTATTACCGGTGAGTGCCGTGTTGGCCAGCGATGAAATCATCCTGACAATAAAGCCAGGCGAACATGGATCTACTTTTGGTGGCAACCCATTGTCCTGCGCTGTGGCGATGGAAGCGCTCCGGGTTGTAAAAGACGAAAAATTGGCGGAGAATGCCGAAGTATTGGGTCAGATTTTCCGCGCCCGCATGGAAGACCTGCGTGCAAAACGCCCCGATCTGATCACCTTGGTGCGTGGCAAGGGCCTACTGAACGCTTTTGTGATCAATGATACTGAAGACAGCAAAACTGCCTGGAATATTTGCCTCCAAATGGCTAAAAATGGCTTGCTGGCCAAACCTACACACAGCAATATTATTCGTTTCGCGCCGCCACTGGTGATGAACCACTCGCAAATGGAGGATTGCTGCGATATTATTGAGAAGGTGGTTTTGGGGTATGAAAAGTAAAGTGGCTTGAATACCGATTGTTGAATTATACGCACATGCTTAAGTATTTACCCATCGCCGCGACAATTTGAACGAGTAGCATTGAATTAGGTTAAAGTTGTGTTCTGAATATTTATTTTTTCATGGATTAAAATGCTTGAAATATCAAATATCGCAATACATTTGAGCGGATTCTTTATAAGAATCAATTGTAACCAACTTTTTTTCACTTAAATTTTCTACACATGAATCCAATGCAATTTGTTTACTGGGCTTTAGTAGGTTGGTGTGGTACTCCTTGGCCACGAAAATGGCCGCTTCCCCCAAACCCTGATCCTGAGCCATGGTGGAGAGGCCCATTTATTGGCATCGTTGGCGGTATCATCGGCGGATACGCCTTTGGCGCTGCCTTGGGTATGGATAACATGGTTGTGAGCAGTTTTGGCGCCTTAGCAGGTGGCCGCGTTTTGAATGATTTAGCTGGAGGGCTGATGAAGCGATAACGCTGGATTTAATTGGTTTAAATTAAAAAAGCATGGGCCATCCGGATTAGAATGGCTCATGCTTTTTTTATTGATTTTAAAGCGCTTTCGCCACTCAAAAATGCTCATGCAAATATGGGTACGCTTTAAAATACCCCTGAGTGCTGTACAATTATCACATTGGCTAATTATCAAATTATCACATTACGCCTAGTTCCCGCAGAAACTCCTCCTTCCGCCGCCGCGCCAGCGGCAGCTTTGCCCCATCCGGCATCACAACATAGCCTCCATCGTCTTTCAAATACTTCTTTACCCGGCTGGTGTTTACCAAATGTGACTGGTGAATCCTAAAAAACGCAGGCTCGGGGAGCATTTCTTCAAAATCTTTCATGTTGCAATTCACGAGATGCTTTTCGCCATCGGCGAGGTAGGCAAAGGCGTAATTACCGTTTGCTTCCAGGTGCAGGATGTCGGCTGTTTGGATGAACAGCAGCCCGTCGCCAGTATTGAGGGTGATGCGGTCGAATTGCCTGGTGGTGGTATTGTGCTTGAGCACCTCCAATTGTTTTTCCTGGGAATGGGTGCTGGCTTCGGCGCGTTTCACGGCTTCCAGCAACAAGTCGGGGTCCACGGGCTTCAATAAGTAATCGATGGCGCTGTACCGGAAAGCCCGGACGGCAAATTCGTCGTGCGCCGTGGTGAAAATCACCTTGAATTGGGGTGATGTAAACCGGTCGAGCAATTCGAAGCCAGTGCCGTCTTCTAGGTGAATGTCCAGCAGGATCAAGTCTGGTTCCGTTTTGAGGATCAAGGGGTATGCGGCCTCCAGCGATCCAGCTTCTCCTGCAATGATAGCTTCCGGGAAATCATCGCGAAGAAAACGGCGCAAAGTATTGCGGCAGGCGGGTTCATCGTCAACAAGCAGGATTCGAATGGGTGCGGACATAAGTCGGGTGCGTAAAGTCATACCACAATATCTCAAGCCAAAGATAAAACTTACCCTTACCGAATATCATTTTTTTTCAGCCGAATATCATGGGATGTTGACCGATGGTCATTAATAGGAATAATAGCAGGCAAAACGAAAGACTTTTGAAATAGAAAAGTCCAAAATGAAACTTGTTCACCATTCAATCTCTGTTGTAGTATGGAAAAATGTAACAATTTGATCGCTAGGAGCTCCCGCAGCTTTACCAAATTGTGGGTTGCCCTTTTACCTATTGCTTTTTGCGCGCTTTTTGGAGCGCAGGGTGCTCTTGCCCAGGGCGGCTCCTGCAACCAAATTTCGTTCAATTTTGTGAATTACGAGCCTTGTAAGTTCCGCTTGACGTATAACAACATGACGGATTGCTATACAGATATTCTGGTCGCGTTGTCGCAGGGAGATTTTCAAAACTTTAGTGCCAACATGCCAGCGGGATTTTCTGTGGAAGTATTTGGCCAATCGCAATTGAGGATTACCCATGTCAATGGTTTTTTGCCATTGGGCAACCAGGCACCATTGATATTTACCCTGCCCGTTGGGCTTGTAACGAGTGCTGCCGTTGCCTATAATGACCAGTGTGGCATGGTAGGTTGTAATATTTTTCCAGGACCGATATTGGAGTCTTGCCCAGACCCTATGAATGCCTCAATCATTGGCGTGAAATACCGCGAATGCGGCAGCCTTCCTTACACAAACCAGCCCATTATTCCAGACTGGACGATTCAATTACTCAATTCGGATGGCAACGTGGTAGACGAACAAGTTACCGATGCCGATGGTGCCTATGCTTTTTATGACCTGCCTCTTGGGAATTATGTCGTCCGGGAAGCCATGAAGCCCGGCTGGACACCCTCTGTGCCGGCTAGCGGGATGGTGGCCATTGATTTGGCCCCTTCGGAGCAAAAGGTGGCCAATTTCGGGAACTGCCCCGGCTGCTCTTGCGATTCGATCTATATGAATGTGGTGCAATTGCCCATTGACTCAGATACTTGCGCCTACAACTTGTCATTAAGCAACAACGGCGCTTATTGTTTTAGGAGCGTATCACTGAGCCTTGTTGCCGGGCAATTTACGACTTGGGCACCACCAACAGGCTGGACCGCCGTTTTGCTCGACCCACAACACCTGCGGCTCGACCCGCCCAATTCAAACTGGAGTTTCTCGACGGCCACCTTCAAGGTAAGCGGGAGCGCCAGTCATCAAATATCAGTGTCCACCAGTTACAATATCGGTGGTGGGAACATAAGTTGTTCACGGTCGTTTTCTTTCACCTGTCCGCCTGCGCCTCTTCCACCTCCATGTTGTCCAGCGGGCAGCACTTTTGGCCCTGAACTGGTAAAAAATCCCGATTTCCAGCTTGGAAACCAGGATTTCACCAACAGCTATATCTATTTCACCCCAGGTGGGCCGACCATGATTGGCAAGTATTCGGTGTTGCAAAGCACCGAAGTGTTTGCTGCCAACAGCCAGTGGGCCTGTACCGACCATACCAGTGGTTCCACGACCGGGAAAATGCTCATCATTGACGGCTATGGCGGCACAATCGCCTGGCAGCAAACGGTGAATGTGACCGCTGGCACCAACTATTCTTTTTCGGCTTGGTTCAACAACCTGGTCATTCCGACGAAAAACTACGACGACCCCCAGGTGGCTTTGTTTGTGGGCGGTACAATGATTGCCGGGCCGTTGAACTTTGCAGAGATTCCTGATGTTTGGGTGCGCTTGTGCGGTACTTGGACAGCCATGACCACAGGTTCGGAAGTGCTTTCCATTCATGTGCTGGCCAATACCAGCATCGGCAATGATTTTGCTGTGGATGATATTTCATTTCGCGCCTGTATTCCGCCGCCCACCTGTTCCTGCAATGACATCCAGTTGTCCATTCAGCCCATCTCGAACAATATCGATGTGTGTTGCTATCAGATTGATGTTCAGAACGCTTCACAAGGATGTTTCCCATTTATCACTCTTTTTGTAGATGCAGGTTTGTTTATCACCTCCTCGAGCCCGCTTATTGGGTGGACGGTTGTGCCCAACGGCCCACAAAGCCTGGAGGTACATTGGTCGGGAGGCCCACTTCCGACGGGGACCTATTCGCCCCTTACCTTTTGCGTGGCTGGCGGATCAGTCCACAATATTTTTGTGGGCACCAGTTATTCCAGCGGGGGCAATCAGGTTGATTGCGACAATTTCTACACCTATTATTGTCTGCCATCAGATACTTGTTATTGTAAGGCCAATTCCAGCGTTACGCTGAATTATGATGGCACCAGCAACAAGTTGCCCTGTAATTTGCACGGGGTTCCGGCTTTGCAGTTGCCATGCCCGACAGGCCCGGTGAATCTTTCCAGTGACTTTGGGTGCATAGACCTGCTGGGCAACCCATGCCCAACTAGCCCCATCGACTGGGCGCTTTATGGGCCAAACGGTTTGATCCAGCAAGGGGCATTTCCGCCGAATACACCTCCTAGTTGGCTGTTCAACCAAAACTTGTTCACCGCAACGGGTACGTACAGCATCAGGATGACTACGCTTTGTTTGAACCAACAAGATTCTTGCGTATGCATGGCCAGCTGGATTTTCAATTGTGATACTTGTTGTCAAGATTTCGATACTTTTTGTCAAAATTTTGAGAACAATGTCTCCGTCAGCGTAGACAACATCGAATGTAAGGCCAGTATCACTATTGGCAACCTGTCGCCATGTGACAGCATAGCATGGATCAACTGGGGGCAAGGTCAAGGGCCTCAACAGGGCCAGTATGGTGCTGGTGCCATGCCCATGCACGTGTACGGGCAGTCTGGGACTTATGTCATCAGTTATTCCGCCTTTGAATACGACCAATTTGGGCAAATCTGTTTTGAGAAAGTATTCCAGGATACCATTATCCTGATTTGTGACACCTGTAGCTGTGATGATGATTCCTGGGATTTGGAAATCCGCTTTGGCGGGGCACTGAACCAACCAGTCCATTGCGGCGATGTGATCACATTGCCGACCAACGGTTTTTTTGTTTTTTATTCCAGTTTCTTATGCCAGGGGCCTCCTGAATGTATGCCCGCAATAGTAGAGTGGCAGTTGAATGGCCCTAACCTGCTTACGGGCGGCACGGAACTGGCACTGCCAGGTTTCACTATCCCGGCTTTGTCACCGGCGAACTTTACCGACCCTGGCATGTACATGTTGCAGATGAAAGGGATATGCGGTACAGATACTTGTTACTGTCAAGTCAAATTCTGCCTCCCGCCGCCGCCGCCAGTTGTACATGACACCTCTATTTGCAGGACTTTGAGTTCGGCCTACATACCCTTGTATGATTGCCCGGTAGGGTGTACCATTTCACAGGTGCAGTGGTTTGTAAAACCTTGTTCATCCTCCACCTGGCCTACAACGCCGTATCAGGTGAGCCAGGGAGGCTCAGGCTTGAATTGTTCCGACTTATTGCTACTTCCGTACAAATATCCCAACGAGACTTGTGTGCAAGTGTATGCCGTCATCACCTTGGGCCCGGGCTGCTGCGTGACAACGCTCACGTCCAATATTGCCACCATTACCTTGTGTAACCCAATAAGGTGTACGATCACGAACCCGAATCTACCTTATTGTGACGTGGGCACGCCCCAGCAACTGACGGCGGTATTGACAGGCGCTAATTGCACGCACACGGTTGAATGGTTTGATGAAAACAACCAGCCCGTTGCCACAGGCTTGACTTATACCCCTCCTGTATTGACATTCCCGACAGGCTCCAATGCTTGTTACCATGATTTTGTGTTTACGGTGAAAACAACCGGTATATGTGGCACCAGTTTTTGTTCTACCAGCATTCGCGTGTACAACAGCGGGGCCGACAATGGCGACATCATCATGAACCCATTTGAGCCGCAGCCATTCTGCCCTGGAGAGGATGCGACTTTGGAATACAAAGACAAGTGTAGTGGCCCACCGCCCAAATGGACGTGGTATTCCAGTATAGTTTCAGGCTCCGGATTTCTGTCGCTTCAAGGAGCTGGGATGATGAATGGCGTGTGGAATACAAACCAGTTGTACCAGACCACCTGGTATATGGTAGAATCCATGAATGGCGTTTGTCCACCGAAACAGGAAGTATATAAAATCGAGGTAAAAGCCCCACTTGCCATTACAAGCTTTACGGCCATTCCTGACCCATGTGCAGACAGCTATGTCAATTTAATGGTGCAGTTTACGCCGCCGCAGGCAAGTGCTGGATGCAACTATGTGGTAGATTGGTATTGGAATGGTGACTTGATCGGCCAAAGCACTTTGGGCAACTCACCCGTCAGCTATACCTACAATGGCAACGGTTCTGGTAGTGTTGCTGGCGTGTACTATGCCGTTGTACACGACGATTGTTGCCCCGGCGCGGTGCAAACAGCACCTGTGATCATCGATCCGACCTGTGTGCCTGTAATCGCGGGACCTTGTTTCATTTGCGGTTTTGGGCCTATAAAATTGGACGGTGTAATGGTGCTGCCACCGAAAGACCCTTGCCCGAATACGAGCGGGTGTACGTACCAATGGTTTGAAGTTGGCGTCCCAGGTGTTCTTGGCACTGGCACTTCAATTACCCTCAACCATGGTGGCACGTTTATTTTTGAATCCAACTGCAACGGTTGCGTCCGGCAAGACCAACACACCGTGGTTCAATGCGCTGGAACGGATTGTATCACGCCAAATAAGGAGATAACGCTTCCTGCAAATATGGAAGTGAAATTGTTCCCGAACCCAACGAATGGCGCGTTCACGCTGCAAATTTCACCGGCACCGTTAAAGCAGGGCAGGGTAGAGGTGATCCGCCTTGATGGGAAAGTGTTGTTGTCGGAAGATATGGCAGCCAATGAAATGATGCATTTGTTCGCGCTCCCGAATGTTGCTGCCGGCTTGTACTTTGTACGGGTATATGAAAGCGGCTTTTTGCTCTGGACGGGAAAAATCGTCAAGGCAGAATGATCCATAGCGATCAAAAAAACCATCTTTAACATTCAAAAAGAAAACGTCATGTATACAAATAATAAGAAAATGCGGTGGCCAATCATGGAGGGGCTACTCTTTGCGCTGGTTTTGTGTTGGGGCAGCCTTTCCGGGCAGAATGTGGCCATGCATTTTGATGGGAACAATGACTGGATTTCATTGAATCCGATCAACAATCATGCTCCCGGAGGCGATTTTACGGTGGAAATGTGGTTTCAATCTACCGCTACCAGCATCATTGGTGGCAATTGCTCGGGAAATTTCAAGCGCATGTTCTCTGTTGGTGCTCCTGTCGATCGATTTGAAGTTGGGGAATGTGACGGGATATTAACCGCTTACCTTGATATTGGCGGAACTGGCCCAGGTCTTTTCCAATCTGGAACAAATGTTCGGGATGGGCAATGGCACTGCATATCAGCCGTGCGGTCTGGCCCAAGTATCGACATTTATTACGATGGTGCGGCTGTTCCAGGATTGACGGGGCTTGCGGCAGGGATATTTTCAGGAAACAGGTTTACAGTAGGCCACTGGTCGGGCGGCTTGACACCTGGTCAGGATTGGCAGGGATATATCGATGAAGTGAAATTTTGGGATAAGGCACTGGCTCAAATAAAACTCACCGCCTGTAGCCCTTGTGTACTGCCGTGCAACGAACCGGACTTGATCGCGTATTGGCACTTTGACGAAGGCATACCCAATGGCAACAACACGGGCCTGAATTCCGTCAAGGATTGCACCCCAAACGGGAACAACGGAAACATATTCCTCGGCCCTTCAGCACCGCCGCCTTTCACCTTGAATGGCACGGTCAGCAATTTTGTGCCTTCTACTGCCCCGATGCTATATCCGGAGTATTCCAACCTGCACATTAAACTGACGGATCCTACGCAAGCAGGTATATCTATCGTGGGCATATGTGAAGGAGAACCATTGCACTTTGCCATCGTAAATGGTGCCGGGGTGCCGGTGCCGGCCAGTGGCCTGGCCAGCGTACAATGGGAATACAGCGACGATTGTTTTTCAGGCAGTACGCCGCCAGTACTTATTCCTGGTACAGGCCCACCATCTGCTTTGTTCAGCGGGTTTTCATTTGTTTCGACACCAGGCCATCCGGTGCTCAACTGTGCTGGACTTAATAACACCCCTGCGCCCAACGGTTTTGTGGATCGCTGTTACAGGGCCATCATCACGGTCAGCAACGGGATAAGCACCTGTACCTATACGGCTCAACCAGCCATGTTGCAGATTTGCTGCAAACTTCCGGCCATCAATTTGACCGTTACCCCGCCTGGGCCGCTTTGCGAGAATGATGTCGTGACTTTCCAGGCATCTCTGAGCAGCAATCCAACGTTGCCAACGCCAGGGCCGGGCAACTTTTACAACATCAATTGGTGCGTCACGGTTAATGGGGTTCCTACAAATTTGACCGGCACGGCATATGATGACCAGCCAAGCATCAGTTATGGCCCTGTCACCCTTGTCCCAGGCACCTATTGTATCAAAGCGACGGTCAGCAATTGCCTTTGCCCACCCGTCACGGTACAATATTGTTTCAGGGTAGACCCAAAACCAATCTGCGGGACCATCAAAATGGTATTGCCAAATGCGGCGATCATGTCAGACCCGGACAGCGACCCGAACCATTTCTTGATTTGTCCGGGCAATACCGCAGCGCTGATGATAGATTTGCCCTTTACGAACTGTATCCCTCACTGGGAATTTATGTTCCCCAGTGTTGGCACCTGGCTGCCATTGGGTTCTAGCAACGGCATGCAGAATACCAATATCCTGCCGCAAACAAAACCTGTGAGTCCCTACCTCTGGCCAGCGGGAGAAACCTGCATCATGTACCGCATAAAATGCTTGCCGTTAAGCTGGCCCAATTCCGGATGCCCGCCATGTTACAGCAATGAGATCAGGATTTGCCTGAAGCAGCCAGCTCCAGCCCCTATTATCTCAGCCAGCCCGATGCAGATTTGCAAAGGCACTGGTAGCAGCACATTAAGCGTCCAGAATTCCAACTCAAATTGTACCTATCAATGGTTCTGCAACGGGCTTGCGGTCGGTGCGGGCGGTCCTACCTTAATCTCTGGGAATGGTGGTTGTTACCGGGTAACTTGTTATGATGGTTGTTTCACGACAACTTCCAACAAGGTTTGCGTGGATGTTTGTGAGGTGGTGGCTATAATCAGTTGCCCGACCCCGAACTGTCCGAAAGTGGGCGACCCGGTCACGCTTAACGCGCTAAGTTCCTATTCTACTTGTGGCCATCCGTTGTCGTATGTCTGGACTTGGACGGATGCCAATGGCAATCAATCTTCCACGAGCTCGAGCATAACGGTGATTCCGGATGCCTGCGGCACTGTTTATACCCTAAAAGTAACGGACACTGTTTTGGGCTGCATGGATGTTACACAGACTAAGATAGAACCTTGCACGCCTTGAGCGTTTGGGCATATAGCTTGGTACATTGAAAAAAGGCGAGAGACTAAAGGTTGTCCTTTCTCATGAAAATTGAGAGAGGGCAGCCTGGTTTTGGCACGGGTGCATTGCGTGTCGGGTCTCAGACCCTAACGAGCGGGTCTCAGACCCTAACGAGCGGGCTCCACCAGCGCGAAATTTGTAAAGCCATAATATCAGGGCAACCTAACGAGCGGGTCGCAGACCCTCACGAGAGCGCTCAATTTGATGGCGCAGGCGACCCAACCCGACCAGCTTTATCGCAAAAGTATTACCCTGCCACTGCAAGCGGGCAAAACCTATACCTGGATAATCTGCAATATCAAGGACGATCAGCCGAGCCAATTTACCACCAACGGCTATAAAAATCAGCGCGTTCAGGTAGACGGGCCAGCCGTGGCGATACTGGGGCCCGCGCAGTGGAATGGCCGGGAAGCCAGGCCACACGGCAAGGTTGGGGCGATAACACAATGGCATTCGGGCGTTTGCCAGGACACTTCGGGCTGGAACCACTTTTATGCATTGGCCAGTGATCCGGTCAATATCAATGATGATGCGATCCTGCTATCCTTGAAAGGCTACGACAACCCAGATGTGCTCAATGCCTTGCCGATGGTGTTGATTGCCGACCCGGGCGTTAGTTTGATCACCAATCCGCCCGCCCCTTTTGTGCAAAACCCCGACGGCTGGTACGAGATGAACCGCGCCTGGTTGATGCAGGATTTGACACCCAACCAGCAAATAGACAGTATTTTCAATATACGAACGTATTACAGGCAGGCCGATTTTCAAAGCTTGAAATCGGCCATAGAGGCCAAAGGGGGGACTCTGCAAAACCATGAGGGTATGTTTTTCCACAAAATAAACGGGTATCACAATTACCAGCATGTAAACCCGACATTTGGCCATATCGGCATACCGGCAGCAACGGCGTATGATAGTCCTGGGTATTGGGAGTATTCCAATGGGCCGGAAGCCAGCACCAGTACTTGGCTGCATGGCACCTTTGCCGGGGAGCATTATGCGGAAATGGTGATTCGCGGGTTCAGTGGCGGTGGTGGCGGTGCATCCGTCAATGGAAATAGCGTGTTCAATCCGGTTTCAAAAACGATTGATTTGGTAAATGGAACAAGCATGGTATTTTGGCCAAACCCTAATACAGGCGTGTTGAACATCGAGTTGTCCATGCCCGCTACAACTGATATAGTCCTTAAAATAGCGGATTTGGCAGGTCGGCTGTTTATGGAACAAACCATGCATAAGGGCGATAGCGTACAAACCATCAACACGGGTGATTTGCCAAATGGCTTTTACCTGCTGCAGGTTTTGTCAGAAGGGGAAATACTGGTGGTGGAGAAATTGGTGAAACAATAATAATTCATCCTTAATTTTAAACCACAGCCGTTTCGAAACGCAATGTTCTCGGAGCGGCTTTTTTCATGGGTTGTTGGCACTAGCACAACGCGCTGCCGCTGGCCTCAGCCACCTCAATACTGCTGAAATACGAAGCAACTATTTGATAGCCAATTGTATCTTCATGCAATACTAAACCAGTCTGGGTTTCCTTTCGGATAAAAACTAATTCTATGAAACACCTGATTCACCTTGCCTGCCTTGCCTGCTTTTTCCAGATGAGCGCCCAAACCCACGGCGATTGCACATCAGCCCTGCTGATTTGCAACAAGAGCCCATTGCAGATAGCCGCTGTACAAGGCCCCGGTGCCGACAATAGCGAACTAAATGACGCAACTTGTTTTTTAAACGGCTCGCCGGGCAATATTGAATCAAACAGTTGCTGGATAAAATTCAAGGCAGCACATGCGGGCAGCTTGTATTTTGTCATAACGCCCAATCAGCCCAACGACGACATTGATTTTGTGCTGTATCGGCTGCAAGGCGATGGAGATTGCAGCCAAAAACATTTGCTGCGCTGCATGGCGGCGGGTGAGAGTTCTGGTGTTGATAGCATCCCATGTTTAGGGCCCACCGGTCTTTTGCCGGGAGAAACGGATACCCTGGAAGATGCTGGATGTAACGACCTTGGCGACAACAACTTTTTAGCGCCAGTTGATTTACAAACAGACTCAACCTACGTGCTGTCCGTACAGAATTTCTCTTCTTTCAACGGCTTTTCCGTCAAATTTTGCGGAACGGCGTTGCTGGGCTGTGAAACAGAGGCTTGTTTTGATATTACCAAAACGCAAACGCCGGAGCAGTCTGGTTTTCAGGTTCTTAACCTGTATCCAAACCCGACTACTGGGCGGTCAATCTGGTTGGATATGGAAATGGCGGCATCGGAAGTGAAGACATTTGCCCTTGTCAATGCGCTGGGTCAGGTAGTTAGCAATGTGACTCGCGCAGTTCCGTCCGGAAGGCAGGCGGTGGAGTTGCCGGTGGGTAATTTGCCGGCGGGGATGTATTTTATTCAAATCAGCACAGCGGGTAAAAGCCTGGTCAACAAAAGATTTTTGAAGCAATAATGAAGATAAATTAGCATGATTGATGCCGCACCAAAACGTTGGTTTTGGGGCGGCTTTTTTGTTTACGGGCTTTTCGAGAGATTACTGTTTTACCGAATTTCATCTTTTCCCCACCACTTATCATCCAAAACCCGCCGCCTGTCATTTCTGTATTGTCCACCCACAAAATGCACACAAATTTGTGGGTACATCGGACAATTTGCTACCGCAAAGGGCAAGCTTTTTTCCTATATGCGATTTATGTATACCCAGGCTGCTTTGAAAGGAATTTATTTTAGGCAGCTTGTGTTTCATGTAAAAAACCTAACACTCCATCTACAATGAAATCAACCACCAAATGTTTGCTTGCAGCCCTGCTTTCGCTGGCTGCCTTTTCTGTTAATGCCCAAGTCAGCAACGATGACTGTACGGGGGCAATTCCTGTAAGCATTACGGCAAATTGTGACTTGTCCACGTCTACTGCTGGCACGACGGTAGGGGCTGATCCTTCCGGGATTGGCCAGTGTTACCCCGATGCCAACGATGTCTGGTACAGCTTTGTGGCAACAGCCAGCGCCCATTCGCTGAATGTTTTTAACGTGTACATGCCCAATATTTCCGGCCACCAGGATTTTTTCCTGGAGGTCTTTTCGGGCGCATGTGGGGCCATGCAGCTCCAGCACCAGTATTGTGTTGAACAGTATTACGGTATCGAATTCATAAGGATAGGCGACCTGGTTCCTGGAAATACGTATTTCATCCGCGTTGGGAATCCGGATCAACGGCCCGTCAATTTTCACCTTTGTGTGGGCGATTTGTATCCGCCACCGGCCAATGATGCATGTGCTGATGCGATAGCGCTACCAGTTAGTTCCGATGCTACCTGTGCATCAAGCGTCGCAGGTACCACTGCCAGCGCCAGTAACTCTCCGTTGCCGCCCTGCGCCAATTGTTTTCCTGATGAAGATGTGTGGTATACTTTTACCGCTACCAACGTCAACCAGGTCGTAACCCTGAGCGATATTAATAGTATCTTTAACAATCAGGGTGCGTTGGTTTCTGTATCGGCATATTCCGGAGGTTGCGGCAACTTGGTTGGTATGGACAGGGAAGTCAGTTTGTATAGCCAAGGCGTGTTGTACCTGAACAACCTCAATATCAGCCAAACCTACTACCTCCGTGTTTTCGGAAGTTTCAACAATTCACAGTACCCTGTTACTTTCAATATTTGTGTCAGCACACCGCTGGCGCCCGCCAATGATAACTGTAGTGGTGCCGAGGCCATTGTCCCGGAGACAGGGTTTTACAATTATACAGCAACAACAGGCAGCTTGTACGGCGCCACGGCTTCCGGCACAGACTGTCAGGGTGGGGTAGTGAACGATGTGTGGTATAAGTTTACGGCAACAAGCCCAACCCATCGCGTTGTGGTACAACCCATTCCTTCGAATGGCAACTTGCCACTAGGTATGGAAGTATATGGCGGCGATTGCAGCAGCTTGAATGCTTTGGTTTGCAAAACGGGTACAATTTCCCAAACAGTCACCAACCTCATGGTCGGCACCACGTATTATTTGCGCATTTTTAGCAAATCGTATACGGATTTTGAATTTCAGGCTTATGTCTTGACCTTGCCCCCGCCGCCGGCCAACGACGAATGTACCGGGGCGCAGGCGCTAATCTCGAACCCTGATGCAAACAGTTGCGATGAACAGATCATCGGCAATACTTTGGGCGCAACCTCCTCTTTGAAGGATTGCCTAGGGGTAGACGAAACCCATGATGTCTGGTATTCCTTTGTCGCTACAAGTGTTTCGCAACTGTTGGGCATATTTGAAACCAATACTTTATTGGGCAGCTACGAGAAGTTCGGGTTTGAGGTATTTAGCGGCGATTGCAACAACCTGAGCAGTCTGGGTTGCAAATACTTTCCTCAATATTTTGGCGACCCAAAATTTCTCGGAGGGCTTACTCCTGGTGCGACGTATTTCGTGCGCGTCTTCAGCAATTTTGGCAGCAACCACGAATTTTCTATTTGCCTGCAACCCTTGCCGTCGCCGCCAGTCAATTCAGATTGTGCGCAGTCCATCCAACTAACTTCCAACGCAATTCCTGACTGCTCCGCACAAGTTTCGGGCAACACTGCCGGCGTTGTAGCGGAAACCCCTACTGCTTGTAATTATCAATCGGGCAACTCGCTTTGGTATGCCTTTACGGCCAGCAGCCTCACCCACGTGGTGGAGATCAGCGACGTGCAAAAATACTATTACTACAGCTTCGATTATTGGGCGGAGTTGTATGAAGGGACGGATTGTGGCGATTTACACTATTTGAGCTGTTATGTGAATGCCAATAAGTTTTATCTGAACAACCTGACGATTGGGAAAACCTACTATCTGCGCTGGGTCAGTGGCAAACAATCCAGGCACTCCTTCAAACTTTGTCTCAGTCATTTTCCATCGCCGCCAAACGATGCCTGCGCCAATGCTCAGCTATTGTATATTGATCTAACGCTTACCTGCCACAATCCAATGCAAGGGACTACAGCGGGTAGTGTTGCGGAGCAAACCGATGCTTGCATAACGCAGGCAGATGTTTGGTATACCTTTTATCCTTCACAAACGACACTGCGAATTGCCATTGATGCGATTAAAGGCGTAGAATCGAATACTGGCGCATCTTTGAAGGCAGAATTGCTGACGGGCGATTGCGGGAGCTTGGAACAAGTGTATTGCTGGTCAGGCACGATAAATTATTCCGGCGAACTATCCATTGGCGATCTCGTGCCTGGGAAACAGTACTTTCTGCGCTTTGCCAGCCCTGACAATACGCCGGTTAAATTCAATGTCTGCCTGTTGACCCCGCCACCGCCGCCGTTGAACGATAATTGTGCTACACCAGCGTTGCTCACGACTCAACTTGACAATACTTGTCTGACACAAACTGGATATACAACCTTTGCAACGCCTTCCCCCGGCTTTCCCTTGGCGGCTTGCTGCAAGCCAGGCGGTGATCTTTGGTATACGTTCATGGCAACGCAAGCAGATATAAATGTTTCGTTTTCAAATATCTTTATTGCTGTCAACAACAGCACCGAATCAGCAATTGTTGAGTTGTATGGTTCAATATGCCCTTCTATTAACAGCCCGCTGAGCAGCAAGTTAGTCTATTCTGGCACTACCTGGACCTTGACAAACCTGATTCCGGGTACTGCCTACTATTTGCGTATTTATGCGGCAGCGAGCCAAAATATTAGGTTCGACATTTGTATCAGTGCACCCACGCCTCCCGGCAACGACGAATGCGCCGGAGCGCTTCCTTTACTGATCAACGATGACTTCACTTGTGACAGCCGGCTCGTAACCTCCACTGCAGGGGCTACCCAATCGCAGCCCAATTGTAGCGGCGGGGCGGCCAACGATATTTGGTACCAATTTACCGCGAGCACCCAAACCTATCGCTTCCAGTTTTCATTAAGCTATTCCAGCGCTGGCACAGCTGGTTATGAAATCCTTTCCGGCGACTGCGGACAATTGACCACTTTGACTTGTGCACAGGGGCAATCCTTTACCGTACCATTGGTGCTAAACGGTTTTGTTCCGGGAAACACTTATTACCTGCGCTTGTACAGCGGTGTGAACGAAGCACTTGATTGGTACGTTTGCACCATCTCCATCCCGGCGCCACCAGCAAACGATGCCTGCGCCGATGCTACCGTTTTGCCCGTAAACCCTGAGGTGGCTTGCACCACGCCCGCGCAAGGCAGCACTCTGGGCGCAAACACGGCGCAGCCCAATTGTTTTGGCGACTTATCCAACGACATCTGGTACTCCTTTACCGCGACCAGTCCTTCCCAATTGCTGCGTCTTTCAGTGTCGAATACGTATTTTCAAGGAAGCTATTTTATAGGCTGCCAGGTGCTTGCCGGCGACTGTGATCACCTAACGTCCTTGTTTTGCCTTCCTTTTGTGTACAATGAGGAGCAGGTCTTGTCTGGTTTGACGCCGAGCCAAACCTATTTCATCCAGGTTTTTAGCTATGGTCACGATGCCCACGATTTCTCGATCTGTTTGTCGGATTTGCCGCAACCTGCCAACGACGATTGCGCAAATGCAACGACCGTGTTGCCCAATCCTGATTTGGATTGCAATTTAATTTACCCAGGAACTACCGTCGGCGCGAATTATTATTCAAGTGCAGGGGGTGCCGATGTCTGGTACACTTTTACGGCGACCAGTACGACGCACTTTATTGAGCTGAATAATGCGCAAACAGCTTTCGGGCGAGCGGATGATTTGTATTACCGGGTTTATCACGGTTCTGATTGTACCAGTTTGCTTTTTTTGATGAATTTTCAAGCCGGCAGTGATGGTAAGATGGAGGGCCTCCAGCCCGGAGAAACCTATATGATACAAGTCATTTCTACCGATGCTAATTCCGCGTATACTTTTGACTTGTGCATCAAATCCATCCCCGTTGGGTTGTTGAATATCGACTGCGCCTCCGCGATTCAGATCATGCACAACAGCGGGCAGGATTGTGATATTGTTACACATGTAAGCACGGCTGGAGCGCCGATTACCTTGGGTATGGATCCCGAATGCGGCATCAACTGGTTCTTGTTGCTCAGCGAATCCTGGTATTCCTTCACGGCGACTTCGCCTAACCACCAGATTGAATTGAGCCATGTTTCAGGCCTGTATGGCAATGGCCAATTGTATATCAAGGTGTACATGAGCGATGCCTGTGTTGATTTGACAAGGGTGATCTGTCTTAGTTCCCAGCAATTTATTGCGCTTAACAATTGTATCCCGGGCATGACCTATAGCATCCAGGTGATGAGCGAATCAGGCTCTGCCCACGAATTTGACCTTTGCATAAAAACCGATCCGATACCGCCGAATGACCTTTGCGAAAATGCCATCGTGCTCCCGGTTTCGGCCGAACCTGATTGCGCCACTTACACAGGGGGGACAACCCTGAGTGCCAATGGCGATGTCTGGTATAGTTTTACCGCCACCCAATCGGCCCACACAATCTGGGTCGACCCAGGTGCCATTATAGTAGGTTTGTATGGCGGTAATTGCAATAATTTGCAAAACCTCGTCCAAAATTATGTAACAGGTTCCTTTACCATGGGCGATCTGGTAGCAGGAAACCAGTACTTGATTCAAGTCATCGGGGACAATATAAATTTCAACGTTTGCGTCAGTACCCCGCCGACACCGCCGGCAAATGATGCCTGTGCAGGCGCAATTGACCTGCCCGTATATCCCGATGAAAACTGCCTTGTAAGCACAACAGGCACCAATGAAAACGCCACCCTTTCATCCGATGCGAACCTTTTTTCCGGATTCGGCGTACCCGCTTTCGATGTTTGGTACACTTTTACGGCCCTACAGGCAAATCAACTCATCCACATCGACAATGTTTTGAATCCTAGTAGTTACTTGATACTGGATGTCTATTCAGGTACTTGCGGTGCCATGACCCTGGTTGGTTTTATCCCAACCTACAACGGCCCCACAATGCTGCTGACCCATCTTACCCCTGGCGAGCAGTACTACGCACGGGTATATGATAACAACGGCAATCAAACTACATTCGACCTCTGCGTTACCAGTATTCCAACACTGCCAAACGATGAATGCAGCGGCGCCCTGCCTTTGACGGTCAATCCAGACCTGAACTGTTTGATATTTTCAGATGCCTCCAGCTTTGGCGCTACCCAATCAGTCCCGGGCTGTTCGGGGAATAACGTCAATGATATCTGGTTCCAGTTTGTCGCCAGCACAGGGTCAATTCACCTGGATATTACTTCCCAATGGTCCGGTTTTGGCGCTGAAATCCTGGAAGGTGATTGCAACGCACCGACCGTAGTGATGCCTTGTATTGAAAACACACCAATATTGGAACAGCACGGCCTGACGGTGGGCAACACGTATTTCCTTCGGCTGTACACCTTCACCGACCAATCCTCCAATTTCACCATTTGCCTGAGTGCCTTGCCCGATCCGCCAGCGAATGATGCATGTGCGCAGGCAATTACGGTTCAGCCAAGTAGCGGGATAGATTGTGATCAGTTGATTCCAGGCAGCACCTTGGGGGCCACCGGTGATTTGACCTCATGTTATGGCTACAACACGAATGATTTGTGGTATCAATTTGTAGCGACAGGTAGCACACATTTAAGTAGGCTAAAGGCCACGGACTACTTTTCGGGCGGCTCGAACGATAATTTAGGCATGCAGTTGTATGAAGGAAGTGATTGCGATAACCTGAATCCGATTTATTGCAGTGAAGGCAGCAACGGTTCACCTTTCGTTTTGGAGGGATTGATCATTGGTAATCGCTACTTTATCCGCGTTTTCAGTACGCAGGGCACAGCGCATCATTTTACGCTCTGCATTTCCACGACACCCCCGCCTCCGGCAAACGTAGAATGTGCGGGCGCAGTGACCATCGTACCGAGCCCTGACATGCAGTGCGGAACACCCGTTACTGGTTCCTTCGCGGGAATAGCGGGTGATTTTTTCCAGGGATGCAACACGGGTGCCAGCCTTTGGTATCACTTTGCCGCAACGACCAATGAGCATTTTATCCAGTTGCAGGATACGGTTCAAAAATATGGAGACCCATTTCTTGGTTTGGAGTTGTACGCTGGTACTTGCGGTGGATTGCAATTGATCGGTTGTCCCGATCAGCAATTGGGCTTTTACGCATATTTCCTCAATCCAGGACAAGACTACTATATCCGGATCGCTGGTGGGCATGGGGTCGGAACGCAATTCGACCTTTGCGTGCTGACCGTAGTAGCGCCTGCCAACGGGACTTGCGAAAACGCGCAAATGCTGCCCGTCTCGCCATCCGGCCATTGTGCAGGTGCGGTGTATGGCTCTACGCTGGGTGCTCCAACCGCCAATACGGCCTGCGATTTTGGCCCCAGCGTTTTTTATTCCTTTGTCGCTACCGGATCAGACCATGTCATCGGTATTCGTGACCGGGGTTCTGTGTCTTATAACAATAGATTTTATTTTGAATTGCTGGAAGGGCCTTGCGACAATTATCGCCGGATTTTGTCTTGCGAATACCCCTTTAGCATCCCGATTCTGCGCAACCTGGCACCAGGCCAAACTTACTACATCAAACTAACCGCCCACTTTCCAGGCTATCTCAATTTTGATATCTGCGTGGCAACGCCGCAACCAAGTTTGGTGATTAACAGTCTTTTTACCCTTTCTGATGGATGCAAGCCTGGAAACAATGAGGCAGTGGGCGTGAATTTTTCCAATTGGGGAAGTGGCAGTTTGGCTATAGGTCAGGGGCAATTCACCTTGACGGTGAGCGGCGCCAACAATGGCGTTTATGGTCTTATTTCCAATCCACAACAAATTGGCTATTACAGCTATCCTGGTAATATCTATTCCTACGATCTGACCTTTAGTGGCGTCAATCTGTCAAATCCTGGCGACAACCAGTTGACGGTTTCTGCAACGTACCCATACGATGAATATCCAAACGACCATACCCTGTCCAATACCTTTACAGGCACACAAACCGTATACACGTATTACTTAGACGCAGACGGTGACGGCTATGGCGACCCTTTGAAACCTTTTGACTATTGTTTCCAGTACAGCGGTTATGTGACCAACAATTTGGATTGCGATGATCAAAATTACAATGCCAACCCCGATATGGTAGAGGTTTGCAATGGCTTTGATGACGATTGTAACGGCCTTGTAGATGCTGCGGACCCTTTCCTTACAGAAATGCCCCCTTTGGGAATTCTCTGCCCAGACAACATGGTGGTCAACAATGACCCAGGCGTTTGTTCCGCGCAATTGACCTACCTAGTGACGACAGACGACAACTGCGGGTTCAAACTGGAACAGACAAAAGGATTGACTTCCGGGGCATTATTTCCTTTTGGCAGCACAGAAAACACCTACATGGTAAGTGACCCTGCGGGCAATCAAGTTTCCTGCTCTTTTACCGTAACGGTGCAAAAAACAGCTGATCCGACGCTCGCTTATGCATACACGGCGATTGGATTCAATGATGTGTACATGAAAACGAATACGGTAGCCTCCGGCGGTGTGGGGGTGGTAGGTGCCAACAAAAAGGCACGCTTCCAAATGGGAACTACGGTCACAGCACCCAATACCTTTGTGAAAGCACCCATTATCGACCTGCAAAGTGGTAGTTTGGTAACAAACGCCCTCATCGGACAATTTTCCGCTGCCGCCCTGCCAGCCTTCAAGGCAAATAATTCTCCTACTAATAACAACATTAATATTCCCAACAACAGCTCGCCCGTAACGCTTTCTGGGAATAGCTATGGCAACGTAGTTGTGGGCATCAATGCAACGGTCACTTTTTCTGGTCAATCCACCGTATTGATCAAAGAGCTTACCCTGAAGGATGGGGCCAGGGTCATTTTTGAACAAAGTACCGACTTAATGGTCAATAAGGGCGTTACCATCGCTAAAAATGTCATATTTAACCCTGGTGGCACCTGGCAATTGCAGTGCTTCGCTGGCGGAAACGTAACCGTCGACCGCGGCAGCAATATTTCCAGCAATGTATACACCCTGAAGGATCTGCGCCTGGAAAAAGCGACTCAATCAGTTCCCACTCAAATGACAGGGCTATTTATTGCTACGAATATTTATTCCAGGGAATTTGTGGTCTGGAATTGGAATGCCAATGACTGCCCGCAAAACAAACCCGCGAACCTGCAGGAACGTGTTGCAGCAAGCAACCTGGTTTCGCGGGTGTTGCCGGGGCAGTTGCGTATTGCGCCCAACCCGGCTTCAGAATCCGCGCAGTTGACATTCGAGCTGGAAGCAGCATCGACGGTACAGGTACAAGTAATGGATGCTGCCGGGCGGGTGGTGCATCAGGCCAAATTTGCCGCGGCGGCAGGCGGCAACCAATACTTGTTGGCGCTGGGCCAAATGTCTGATGGCGTGTATGTGGTTCAATTGCTAGTTCCTGGGGAGTTTCGCACGGCAAGGTTGTTGGTATTAAGGCCGTAGTGCCACGAGCAAGACGCGCTCGTCTGTTTCCTTGGTGGGACTATATTTTTCAGGAAAATTCGGGCCGCTAAACTTGAATTGGGGAAACGGCAATCTTTTGCTTTTTGGAATGAGGAGACACAACGTATTCCGCAATGGGTGGTCTTCTAGCCGCCACGCCAGGGTCAAAAGGCCCAGGGCGTGGCGGAAAACCGCCCCCGTCTTGTTTCGAGTCTTTGGGATTGGGGCCAGTTTTATTGAAACCTCATAGGTAGGCACATTCGAGCGTTTTTCAAAAGCACGTACAATTCAGTTACAAACCGAACAAAGCATGAAATCATACGAAGACTTTGATTTTTTAAGCCCATTGTCGGTCTCTGTAGCCCTTGAAAGGCTTAAAAAGCACCAAGTCAATCCAGGTGATTATACTTTTTATGGCGAAGTGAACGGCAACCATTTCAATTTAAACCAAGATGCCGGGAGAGCACGCGACCCCAGCGACGACCCCAAGGTGACGGGTTATATTTTACCTATTTTGCCAAGGATGGTGATTACCAAAAGAAGAAGAAAAAAAAGAAGAAAAAGAAAGACAGCGGTGTGGATTTCAGGCATGGGCTAGGGGCTTCTTTGTTCATCGCCCCAGCGACCAACAGCATTGACGACAACAGCGCTGTCGCTTATGGTCTGTCCTATTTCCCTTCCATCAAATTGGCCGATTTTGGTGACAATCTCCGGCTTCGCTTGGCTGTAAGCCCTTCTTTGGGCATTTCAGGCTCGGTTAATTCTCGGGAGGGAGGCTCGCTCAGTTTTCTATTGGATGCTCCAGTGGATGCAGAGTTGCATTTCGGAGTGGATGAAGCGGAAGCTTTCGGTGGCCACGTGGGTGTCGGCTTTGCCTGCAATCGAATGACCAGCGCTGATTTTGGGCAAAACAGGGCATTCGGGCCCCATTTTACGGCAGGCCTCAAAGCCTATATATTCAACCGTGAATTTGGCTTGCGGGCCAGTTTTTTGCTCAACCTGAACAAAAAAGCAGATGATTATGGGAATGACCCGAAGCAGGTTTTCGGTATTACATTGGCTAATTATTTTTAGCGGATAAATGCAAGTTTTAAGGCCGCTCCAATGCGGAAGTTTTGGGGCGGCTTCATTTTCACCATACCTACTACACAAGATGAAAAAATCGAAATTTAATGCTCTGTTTAACCTGGCAGCCCTGCTTATGCTTTTGGCGTGTAGCCCTAGCGCTCAAAATGTGAACAGCGACAGCAAAAAGCAGCCTGATACAATCGAACAATCTTTCAGGAGCCAAATGCTGAGCTCGATCAAAACTGGTAATACAATCGAAGCCATCAACTTGTTGTCAAAACAGCAAATTGAAAATGCAAGCCTTCTTAAAAAGCAGCTTGAAATGGCACAAGGCCAGTTTTCAAGGGGGCTTATCGAATTTGATGAATTCGCGCGGACGCTTGCCAGGATCAATTATTCAATCCTTGAATTGACTCCTAAAGAAACATCGGCTTTCCAAGCGATTCCGAGTGATCAAATACGAAAATTACTGGCAGTTGGAAAACTGGAAGAAGGATTGGAGCTGCTTTCTACCAGTAACCCTGACGATGCTGCTTTACAATTATCACGTATCAATATTGCGCAGAAATATTATAAGCTTGGCACCCTGGATACAGAAGGCTTTAACCGAATCAAGGCGCATATTAATTATGCTGTTTTGGAAATTTGTAATAACAGGTGAGCTGAGTGCTGATTGAGCCCTCCAATAATGCATCCTTTTCAAGACAAAAAACAAACTCCTATTAAGTATGAAAAAGCAGATTTCTTTTGTAGTTTTCCTTCTGGTTGTTTTCTTCCCCGTACTACTTGCCGCCCAGGTAAAAACATATCGGATTCAGGATACGACAAGGGATAAATCAGGCTGGTATTTCGCAAAATCCACGGAGGGCCACTTCTCTGTGGCCATACCGATGCCATTTAATGATTTTACGGTATCTGTTAAGGATGCGAAAGGCGAAACGGTAAAGTCCTATTCTGTAGGCAGTAAAACCAATGATGGGATAAAATTTGTCGTGACCGAGGCGCCTTATATAAATGGTGTAACTGACCCAAATTTGGATAGTCTTGTAAAAGGATTTTCTTCAAAGGGAAATGTCATTGAAAACGTTGTTAATGAACAGATCGCCGGATTTCCGGCAGTTACCTTGTTCGTAATTCGCAAGCAGGACGGGGCCTACATCGCGTGGGTAAAAACAACTAATAGTCTGATTACAATGATAATTGAATTTCCGATTAGCTTTAAAACGACTATAGACCAATATACCAAGACATTTTTTTACTCACTGAAAATACTTTAAAGGAACAGGACTGCCCACATTCTCCGCTGGCACAAAGTGTTCGAGATTTTTGATTCAACAACCCCAAACCCCAAACCCAACGCGCGCCCGTTACCGCTGGCGCGCCGCTTCAAGCGGGGTTGACATACTATTCGTGCCTGCTGTGCCGGCAAAGCATGTTTGTTCTGATCGTTTAGTCCTTATGGGCATAGTACTTTTTGTATGCTGTTTTTCAATTCCCGGCTTACGCCACAGGATGCGGCATATATTTTCCAATTATTGACAACGCCTCGTACTTCGTCAATAATGGTTTCTGCGTTTTTCACTTTAAAATATTTTGCCAATTCCATCAGGTGTTTTTTGGAAGGGTTGGCGCTTTCGCCCACGACCATTGTGCTGTGCATACCATGACCTGAATAGGAAAAAGTCAAATCATAAGCCGGCGCGAGTTTCCAGGTGCCTTTGGCATCCATCAAAAACGAAACGTTTTTACTGTGGTCATCCCTGTTGTTGGCAAAAACATTAAAAGCGGCGAGGCGCAATATTTTTTCATAGGCCCGTGCATCTTTTTCGAGGATAAAGGCGCAGTCCATTAAATGTCCGTAATCCATGGCGCTCAACCGAAAATTATCGTGCATTATGCCCGCCGCTGAATGCAGGTGCAAGCGGTTGTTGCCGTTCCGGTCAAATCTTTTTGTGCCGAAATAAACAATGCCAGTTTTGCCTTCAAACAGTTTGGATTCGCTCATTTGAATGCCGGCATCCGACGCCATTTTATGGTACGCAAACTCGATGTTTGCGATATCAGGGACATCTAAAGAAGAAGGAAATTTTATCAACCAGTGTTCATAGTTTAGGGGCATAACTTTTTCATTTCCAATCAAATGCCCCGTCAAAGGGTCATAACTAACCAAAATTTTAGGGCGTGCACCACCTGACGATCCGGCAAGTTTATTCAATTCATCCAACACGTCCGTAGCGGCACCTGAAAGGATCAAGCGGGTAGCATTTGCAATCTCATCCAGTTCGATTTTAAACTCGCCGGCACTTTCTAAGGGCATTTCGGGTCTGTAAATCAAGGCGCCCATCCCATTGCTCCCTGCAAATGCCAATCGGTCGAGCGGGGTAATTTCGCCAATCGAAATACCCTTTGCAGCCAATGTCCTGTCCAATAGAAATCTGCCCCAACCGTCGGGTAATGAATCGGCAAATACGCCAAACAGTCCATCAAATGGGGCATCGTTTGCCTGGTTTACTACGCTGTTCAATCTTAATTTGATGGGCGATATCTCCAGACCTTTTTTAATGAAATCGGGGTAATATTTGAAATAGATCTGCCTGGAATCGCTTACCAGCTCTCCCAATTCCATTTCTGCTCCATCGAACTGGATAGAGACGATCACTTTTTTGACATGTTCCATCAGATTCTGGTTTTATCGCTGAATAATTTTTCTATTTCCTTTAAATTTTCAACGGGCTTTAAAATCAAATCAAAATCCTGGAGATGGTCCAGCATTTCCATTAATTTTAACAGCGACTCCAAAGAAATCTGTCCGGTCGCCTCAAAGCGTTTGAGGCTGCCGAGGGAAACCCCTGATCGTTTAGCCAACTCACTTTGCGAAAAACCCGCTTGTTTCCGCAAGGTTTTATGTCTGAGGGCTATTTCCGCTAAATAATCGTAGGGTTTTTTGCTTATCCCAAATTTTCCCATTTGTCTAATACTTTAAACAAATGTACGAGTTTTTAGTAAAATTGGATAATATATTGGCTATGTTTTGAATAATGTGTTTTCAATAGCCGCCCTATCGCGCTTCCCCCGCTGGCGCAAAGTGTTCGACATTCTTACTTACACAACCACAACAACCAAACCCAACGCGCGCTCGTGAGCGTCTGCGACGCGATACGTGCTGTCTGCAAGTCTGCGACTTGCGAGAAAAATCTCGACGGGAAACAGTACAAGTCAAAGACTTGAAGACACTACGTATCGGGTCGCAGACCCTCACGAGCGCGCTCACGTTCGGGGTGCAATTGTAAGAATGAAACCAAAATGTACCGGTAAAACTTTCCTCGCCGCCGGCTTATGCGCCGATGCCGTCTACAAAGGGTACAGGGCTTACTTCCGTACCATCGAAGAAATCATGTCCGTCCTCACACTCAAAGACATGACCCGATCCGCTGCTGCCGAGTACAAACGCCTGATCGGCGCACAACTCATTGCCATCGATGACATCATGCTGTTCCCCATCGAAAAAAGCCAGGCCGTCGCCCTCTTTAACTTTATCAATCAACTCTATGAAAAAACTTCCTTCATCATCACCACCAACAAAATGCCTGCCGACTGGGCCAAATTGCTCGACGACGAGGTACTGGCAACCGCTTTGCTTGATCGATTGCTATTCCATTGCGAAATCATAAACCTCCGAGGAAAAAGTTACAGAATGGAAAACCGGAAAACTATTTTTGAACCTTAAATCAATTCAAATACCTTTGACATGTTGTACATTCTTTGTTGCCAAAAACTGAGCATTCTTTGTTGCCATTTTCTGTGTATTCTTTGTTACCGATTACAGCATTTTTCTATTTCATTCAAACCAATCTGATAGTATGAAAATTCTTCTTTTTATCGCCATCCTGTCCGGCCTCGTCGGCGGCAATTTGCAAGCCCAATCTATCAATGACGAACTAGAGATACAAGCCTTCACGCGTCATTTCATGGCTGCCTACAACGTACAAGACCAAGATGCCATCAGAAAAATGTACACCGACGATGCCATGCGTATTGACCAGCACGGCAAACAAATACAGGGGGCTGAAAACATAGCCGCTTTTTTTGCGGAGCAATTCCGGAAAAACAACGCCACTCTGCTGCTCAAACATACAGGCATAAACTGGTCGGATGCTGAGCACGCTTGGGTAGCCCAAGGCAACTACGAGGTGTATGGCAAAACCATTGTGTATGACATAACCATTGACATTGTCGGCAGTTACGCCAATGCGATGCAAAAAAAGGATGGTGCGTGGAAAATTGCCAAGTCGGTGCTTAATACGCCCAATAAAGCGGCCCTCAAAGCTGAAATACAAGCCCTTGAAAATGCTTGGGCAGAGGCGGCCAATACCCGCGATGTAGATGCCGAAATGGCTTTTTATGCGGATGATGCCGTCAGTATCGAACCTTATAAGCCCGATATGTTGGTTGGGAAAGCAGCCATCCGCAAACGTATAGAAGCGGAGAAAGCCGAAAAAAAGGAAGGCGAAACCAGTACTTTTGAAACATTGGAGGTTTTTGGCGATGGCAACACCGTAACGGAAATAGGCAGGATAACGGCGAAAGATGCCAACGGGAAGGTCACCTATTCAGGCAAATACATGGTCATTTGGGAAAAACACAACGGTAAGTATTTGGCTATCAGGGATATATACAGCGGTGACGCGAAGCCTAAACAATGATTTTTTGGCCCGCTGGCGCAAAGTGTTCGAAATTCTTACTTATACAACCACTAAACCCCAAACCCAACGCGCGCTCGTGAGCGTCTGTGACGCGAAACGTGCACGCGTCTGTGACGCGAAACGTGCACGCGTCTGTGACGCGAAACGTGCACGCGTCTGTGACGCGAAACGTGCACGCGTCTGTGACGCGAAACGTGCTGTCTGCAAGAAAAATCTCGACGGGAAACAGTACAAGTCAAAGACTTGAAGACACTACGTATCGGGTCGCAGACCCTCACGAGCGCTCGGGTCGCAGACCCTCACGAGCGCGCTCAGGTTTCGGGTGCGTTTGTGGATGGGCAAATCCAAATATGAGAACATTTTTCAAGAAAAACTCCTTACTGAATCATTTGTGCTCCCCGCAGGCGTGAAGTTTTTAATAAAAACAACAAAATATATCCGTTGATTTGAGAACGAAATACGACAACAACAACGTTTGTACACCAACGCTAACATACTCGTAAGAAGGCCATTTATTTTTCAAAAAAATCACCAAACCTTATGAATCTGAACCTGTATAAACGGGAAGGGAAAGCTGAGCTCCCGCATTTTTCCATAAACGAACAGCTAAACGACCCGGCATTTTACGTCCCTTCAAAACCCCTTGTGGATGCGGTAAACGTGGCCATGGCCCTGGGGCAGCCGCTGCTGCTTACAGGCGAGCCAGGCACCGGAAAAACGCAGCTTGCTTTTCATGTCGCACACTTTTTTAATTTGGGCAAACCGCTCATTTTTAACGTGCAGACCACCTCTGTCGCCGCCGAATTATTTTACAAATATGATGCGCTGGGGCATTTTCAGTACAATCAGAACAACAACCGCCCGCTCAGCGAAGAAGAGCTGGAAAACAAGTTCATCAACTACAACGCACTCGGCGAAGCTATCCGCTCTCAAAAAAGGGTGGTCGTATTGATCGACGAGATTGACAAAGCCCCACGCGACCTGCCCAATGACGTGCTGTATGCTATTGAGCACCTTACGTTCCGGGTGCCAGAGATCAACCGCGAATTTACCTGTGACCCGAAATTGCGCCCCATCATCCTCATGACGAGCAACTCCGAAAAGAACCTGCCCGACGCCTTTATGCGACGGGTTGTATATTTTCACATACAGTTCCCCAGTGCCGATGAGCTCCTGTATATTTTAAGCCGCAAAATAAAAGGCATGGAAATCCTCGACATGCAGCGCATTGTAAAACATTTCTGCCTCATCAGGGATTTGAAACTAAAAAAACCACCCTCCACTGCCGAACTCATTTACTGGGCGATGCTGCTCCAAAAAACAGCGTTTCCTTTCAATAAGCTCGGTGGATCACTTGCCTTCGAAGAAAGAATGCTGTTGCTGACAACCTATTCGGTGTTGGCTAAAAACAAGGAAGACCTGGAACTTTTGAAAAACCTCTGATTTTGATTTCCAAACCCAAACCAAATTCGCCAAACAAAGCACTTGAGCCAGCTCCTGCTCGACGTGAACTTTTCCTTTCCATGCTGCTCAATGCCTGGGAATCAGAGGGTTTTGTCCTCGGAACCGACAAGCATTTGGTTTTACAGGAACTGCTCCAGCACTTGCCAGATACCCTGGAGCTTGCCAAGCTAAAGGGCTATCTCGCGCCCATATTGACCGAAAACGCACAAAATCAGCGCGATTTTTATAGAATTTTCGATCAAACGCTGGATGAATCTGTTGCAAAATTTGAGGAGCACCAGCGCTATGTGACCGAACAAGGGAAACTTTTCAAGTGGAATGCCTTGAAGAAAAAGCTTCAGCAAGCTGCTAATGCCCCGAATACGTATTGGAAGCAGATGAACCCCAAAAAACGCAATCAGGTTGCGCTTTTCCTTGTTGCGCTTTTGTTGACAAGCCTTGCAGCGCTTGTGTATTTCGATTATCAAAACTACACAAAACCCGTAGCCGATGATCAAAAAGGTAACTATTTAGCACCCCATGACCCAATTTTTGAAAATCAGAATATTTGTCAATTAGAATGCCATTTTTGAAGCAAATTCAGAATGTAATTCTTGGTTTTTAAAAAATCAAATTCATAATCGCCTAAAAAAACGTTTTAAAAGTTCAAAAAACAGGGGGTGCTAAACAGTTACTCAAAAAGTATCGTATTTCATTCCCGTAAACCTGCTGGATGGCCGGAAACTGAGCCTTTGTTTCGATCGTAGTGGCACCCAGCTTGGGAACGTGGTCCGGGTGACCCGCTTGGCGCCCAAAGAATCCGTGTTCGTAGCAGTGCAGGATTTTATCTCCCTCGGCAATTTCTGTTTGGAATATCAAGGACTAAACCGGGGCAGAGAAACCATCAGGTATCAGGTTTGCTTTGAGGGCGAAAAATGCATTGAAATGACCTTCACGTTCCGGGTGGATATATTCCAAAGCATCGTACCGCCCGTGTCGAAAAGTGGCGGAAAAATGGCTTTCAATATTCAGCCATTCGAGCTTACTCTTCCAAAAACAGGGGATGATCAGCCGCCAGGTGACGAAGTGGTCAAGCTGCCATTAAGGCAACTGGAGCGCAGTCAGTCCTGGCTCGATACCGCACAATTGACTTCAAATCCGGGCAAATACGTCGCGGAACTGGATTCTGGTTGGCGATTTGGCGCTGGTTATGCCTATTTCACCCCGACAAAACTATTGCTTTCAGCCATCGTAGCGCTCTTGCTCTTTCTTTTGGGCCTTTGGTTGCGGCACAAAAGGCAAAAATTCACGATTCAGCAGCAAGGTGAAAAAACAGCGCCTTATGTCTGGACAATGCGCATCCCCCTGATCGATCATGTATTCATGGGCGATCAATTTTACCTGGCGGTAACAGAGATGCGGCGCAGAAGCCTGAGCGAAACCCGGCGTTTTGACATGCCAAAAACCATCCGCGCCTCCGTGCAAAGCGGCGGAATGATTGATTTTAAGTACAAAAATCAGTTTCGGAACAAAGACTACTTGTTCTTGCTCGATGCCCAGGAGGCAGAGAACCTGAACAGCCGACTGCCCAAGCTTATTTTGCAGGAGCTTCAAGCGAATGAAGTACCCATCGAAGTTTTTTTCTACAACGGCGATATCAGGCATTGCTGGAATGAAAAATACCCGCAAGGCATTTCCTTACTCAATATCCAGCATAAATACCGGGAGCATCAACTGGTTGTCTGGGGCAATGTCGATACCTTGTTCCAAGCATCCAAAAACGAACTAGCGCCGTGGACCATCATTTTTGACGATTGGAACAAGCGTGCTTTGCTCCGTATTCGCCCAGTGTCCGATTGGGATGAAATCGAGGCTGTATTAGCCCAAAAATTCCGAATACTGCCCGGCACACCAACGGGTATTGCCAACCTGGTGGAGACACTGGAAGCTGTTGACCCCAAAAGCTACCTGCTTTGGAAGGATGTGGAAGACAAAACCATTAACCCTGTTTCCTTGCCGGCCAGTAAAGACCCGGAAATCCTGATGAAGGTTTTGATACAGGAATTTGTTAGCTACAAAAACGAGCAAAAGGACGACCGGAAGTTACAGTGGATTGCAGCCTGTGCGATGTCTCCGACCCTGTTTTGGGATTGGGTATTGTACTCCGGTCAATTGTTAGGCCACCCGGGCGAGAAGTTTTTGACCCTGAGCAATCTGTATAAAATCACCCGCTTGCCCTGGTTTTCGAGCGGGCGGATTCCTGAAGATATTCGGTTGATATTGCTAGAATGGTTGGAAAAAAACCACCCGCACACTGAAATTCTGATGCGGACAGAATGGCAGAAAGTGCTGAATTTGGAAGAAAACCTGCCCCCAATCGGAAGTTTGGCCTGGCAGGGTCATCGGGTGCAGGTATTGCTGAACGAACTACTGCAAAACCCCAGCTGGAATAAGCGCCGCAGCCTGGAACTCGAACTGGATGTCCTGCTAAAAAACCAGGACATGCAAGATGCCATGCTGGTTAAATACCTGCACGGTCGAAAAACTCCTTTAGACAACATCCTTTCCGATCGTTTCAGGAAATATGTGCAGGAAAAACAGGGCATTTTGTGGCGATGGCGCAACTGGACCTGGCAGGTATCAGGCACCGCACTATCCCTGTTGTTGAGCCTGTTCATGACGTATTCCGAGCCAGTCTTGGTATGCCGCTTTAAGGATAGCATCACCAGCGCACATTTTTCCACAAATGACAGCCTGTTTTTAGCGGCTGGCCTGGAGGGTTCATTCGCCGTATGCAACACTGATTTGGGTACTTGGAACGCGGGCGTGAACGTCAAGCAAGACAAAATTGTGGAGGCTGTTTTCAGCAATGATGGCACGAGCATGTTGGTAGGCACCCAGGATGGCACGTTGAAATGTTGGGACATCAGTGGGGCACCGCTCTTCTCCTATAAGTTTAACAAAGAGGATCGCTTGATTACCGCTATGAAGTTTACAAAAGACTGCTCAAAAGTGTTGGTCGGATATTACAATGGCGAAGCAAAACTTTGGGATGTCCTGGAACAGCGGGTGTTGGTGGCATTCAACAAGCATAGTGCCGCCATCATGGATGTCGACATTTCGTCAGATGGCCAGTACGTGTTGACGGGCAGTCGCGACAGCACAGCCAGGGTTTGGAGCATTGATGGCCGTTTGTTGAAAACACTTTCCGGGCATAAAGACGTTGTTTTGACCGTTTGTTTTTCACCCGATGGCAGCACGATCGCCACAGGCAGTCGCGACGAAACCGCCATTGTGTGGCGTACAGGTGGCACTGTAATAACAACACTGTCTGGCCATAAAGCCGAAATCTGCGATGTCTGCTTCACGCCCGATTCAAAATCAGTGATCACTGCCAGCGGCGATATGGACAAATCGGCAAAAATGTGGTCGCTCGAGGGTCTGAACATCCGAAGTTTTGAAGGCCATCGGGATAGGATAAACTCGGTAGCAGTTTCCGCGGATGGTTCGCGTTTGTTGACTGGGAGCAGCGATGGGACGGTGCGGGTGTGGCGGTTGGTGAAACAATAAAATGGAGGCAATATTTAATTTATCCGCTGATAATTTACGCTATAATCAGCGGTTAATTTGTTTTTCGATATCTTCGCGCTGTGTTTAACGTAAAAAACAGCGCAATGATTGGAAGGAAAGAAGAACGCTCCATGCTTAAGTCCTTGGCTCAAGCCGACAAATCGGCCTTTGTGGCTGTATATGGACGCCGCAGGATAGGCAAGACCTATTTGATCCGCCATGTATTTGAGGGGCAGTTTACCTTTCAGGTGACTGGAATTGCCAACGTGGGATTACACGCACAGTTAGCCAATTTTTATGCGGGCATGGTCAGGCATTTCGATTGGTTGGAAGACAAACCGATGCCGGACAATTGGTTTGGGGCATTTCAATACCTGATTTCAGCCTTAGAGCGCCATCAAGGTGCTACCAAGGTATTGTTCTTCGATGAACTGCCTTGGTTCGATTGTCCAAAGTCGGGGTTTATCCCTGCCCTCGAGCACTTTTGGAACAGTTGGGCGAGCGCCCGGCACGACGTCCTGCTCCTTGTTTGCGGTTCAGCGGCTTCGTGGATGATCAACAAACTTATCAACGCCAGGGGAGGGCTACACAACAGGGTGACACACCGCATCCAACTGCTGCCATTTTCGCTCCGTGAATGCGAAGCATTTCTGCAACAAAAACAGGCCAATTACAACCGTTATCAGATCGTTCAATTGTATATGGCTTTTGGCGGCATCCCTTTTTATCTGGACTTGGTTGATCCCGGGAAAAGTGCGGCACAAAACATCAACGAACTTTGTTTTTCCCCCCGGGGGATGCTCCGCAAGGAATATGAAAACCTATATGCCTCATTGTTTAAAAGTTCAGGGAGGCACACCGCCATTATTGAGGCTTTATCCAAAAAAATCAAAGGCTTGGAGCGCATCGAACTGCTGAAATTGGCTGGGCTTGCCGATGGTGGCACCGCCACTAAAACACTGCGAGAATTGGAGGAAAGCGGGTTTGTTAAAAAATATCCTGCTTTTGGGAAAAACAACCGCTATGTGCTTTATCAATTGACAGATTTTTACTCGCTCTTTTATTTGAGATTTATCAAGGGAAGCAGCGACCACGACAAAGACTACTGGCTGAATGCTTTAGATAACCCGGAAATCCGGGCTTGGAGCGGCTATGCATTTGAACAGGTTTGCCTCGCACACCTTGACAATATCAAACACGCACTGGGTATCAGTGGGGTACAAACGCGGTCTGCTGCTTGGATTGGCGAATCTGAGGGACAAAAAGCGCAGATAGACCTCGTCATTGATCGCCGCGACCAGGTGATCAACCTCTGTGAAATGAAATTTTCAGTGAATGAGTTTGAAATCGACAAAAGCTATGCAGGTGAATTGCGCGAGAAAATAGGGGTATTTAAATCAAGCACAAAAACAAATAAAGCGATTTTCCTTACGCTGATCACAACTTTTGGTATAAAAAAAGGCGGCCATAGCGGTGGCTTGGTGCAAAATTCATTGACAATGGATGTTTTGTTTGTGGCGTGATTACCCACCAAAAGCTGAAACCGCCTCCATCACTTCCGTATAAAAGGGCTCCTCCCCACTCAAACCTACCAACTCAATATCCAATTTTGCGCAAATGATTATAAGCATTTCGTGCAGCGGAGGGTGGTGGGTACCAAGCTGCTCGGGTTTTCCACCGAAAGTTTCAAAAAGGGTGAGCAATGCCCGTTCCAATTCGTTGGATAATTCCGAAAGGGGGAACATATCCTGAGTCAATATCATACCAGTGCCAGGGTCGATCCCAATAAACATCATTGGAAACCAGGGACGCTCGGCTTTATTCTCCTGCACCCCTTGCATTAGCAGAAAGTTACAAAGCAATAGCGGCCCGTCGAGCTTGGGCATAGCTTTCACCTTTTTTACAAAACTAGGTGAAGGCTCCAGTGAGATATGCTCATCGGATTCTGGGAGATCTTCTTCATCCATCAATACATCCTCCCAAATCAACCGCCCATCGGCTTGTTTTGTGGGTGTCCTGACGAGCAACTTGTCATGATCCAATAATCTGGGATTGTCTTCGTAGCGAAAAGCTACGGCCATGCCTTGCTGCAAGCATTGGATGGAAAACGGCAGGTCTGTTTCATCCATCATCCAGGGCACAAAACCTGGGTCGAACGATTGCGCGACGATCCATTGGCCAGCGCCGCGAAAGGACATATTGAGGGCCTTGAGATGCTTTTTTTGTTCTGGCGTAACTTCTTCGGCATCCTCAAATGCTACCATCATGCAATCTTGGCCGAGTGCAATGTTCATATATTCCGGGTTAAGAGGGTTTAACTCGGTTGTTATTGCCAAATTCCGATAGCTGCGGAGACCTTTTGTTCCGCGATAAACCGCCAGCGCGCGGTGCTCGCCCAATTGACCCATAATACAGCACCAGCCTATCTGGCCAGTCTCCGGGTTTTTTACCCCAAAAATATCGGAATCCGTGAACCACTGCCAGGGGGCGAGGTCGCGAAATTGAGCGGCGACTTTGTACAGTTCTTGCCACTGATCGGGGGATTTGATTTGATTCATGTTCAGGTAAATTTATTGGTTGCGGAATCCCTGCAAATTTAGGCACATTCCGCAACTAATAAAATTTATTGGCTTCGGAATGTCGAGAATTAGGGCACATCCCGCGAGCAATCATCTGTAACGCGGCACTAGTGCCCTATTCAAACAACACATCCATCGTCAACTCATTCTGCACCGTATTGTGGAAATAATCGTTGTGCTTCACGCCATAATTGGTGAGCATGGTCAGAGAAACACTTTTGTAAGTGCCAAAGAAAAGCGCTCCAATTGCTGGGCTGTAGCCGTTTTTTTTACCCCGGAGAATTCCAAGGCCATGCACTTACCATATACATGGCGAACCAAAAATGTTTTCCCTACGCGACGTCGACCAAAAACAGCTACCAACTCGGCGCTTGGAGAATCTAGTGCTTCTGTCAAAACCCTAATTTCAGCGTCACGACCAATGAAAGCTTGCATATTTATTTTTTTTATCGAGCCAAAAGCAGGTAAAAAAACATAGATTTGGCTCGATAAGAATTATTTTATTTAGGTAAAACAGGAGGCTTGGTAAGCGCAAAACCCGCTGGCAGGAAGTGCTCGTATTTTTTTCAACGCCCACGAAAACCCAAAAGCAACCCTCGCTCGCGTGCATCTGCGACACGATACGCACTCGCTCGAGCCTCTGCAACGCGAAACGCTCCTCACAAATGCACCAACCGCGTCGAATAACTTACCGGTTTTATCGCCTCCAAGCCCTGCGCCTTCCCCGGTAAAAATTGCCAGGGCGTCACCTGCTTTGTCCAGTCAAAATCGTTTTTGTCGAGGTGGCGGCGGCGGAATTCCACAGGGGTGCAAATGCGGTATTTTTTGAACAAACGATTGAAATTGGCCAGGTTGTTAAAGCCCGATTTGAAACTGATCTGGTTGATGGTTTCATCGGTGTTAAGCAGCAGCTTGCAAGCGTGACCGATGCGCACATCTACCAGAAACTGCGTAAAACTCCGGAAGGCATATTTCTGAAAAAAATGGCTGAAGGCTGAATCACTCATATTCAGCAGCCCTGCTACACCGCCTATTTTAAGTCCGGGTTCTGTAAAGTGCTTCAATATGTAGCCGTAAGCTACCTGAATCCGGTTGTTCTCAGAACGGGGCGCCTGCGGTGAAAAGCCTGCACTGGCCAAATAGGTCGACTCACTGCTTTGAGAAAGCAAGTCGAGCAACTGAAGAAATTCAATGATGTTGGTAAAGCCCTTGTCTTCTGTAAGGTTAACCATGATGCGCATGGCCTCCTCAAAAGTATTTCCGTGAAATTTTATGCCCCGACTGGAGTCCCGCAAGAGTTTGCGGATGTTGGAAAACCGCTCTTTTTGAAACAACTGACCGCCGCTGAACAAATCCATCGCAAATTGGATGGTAATCACCCGGTAGGGCGTCCCACTTTCTTGCAATTGCTGGTCGCCATCCCATTTATGATATAGGTAGGGCCCGAGCAGCACCAGGTCGTAGTCCACATAGCGCTCCGTAGAATCGCCCACAACGCGGGTACCCGACATGCCCGCCACCAGGTTTAGTTCATATTCCGGGTGGTTGTGGATGGGGTAGTCGAAACCGTTGCACACGGAGTCGAGTACCACAAAAACGTCGGGTGATTTAAGGGGGGTGATTTCCCGATAGATATTCATAATTCGCTCAGCGGTTAATAATTGCAAATAATTTCTTGAAAAGCTGCTTTAAATTGGAATAAAATGGTAAAATCTAAAGCGGCTCATAAAAGTACCATATTTCTCCAGAATAGTATCGGTTGTATCGACAAGGGTTTGTCACTTTTGCCATAACAAGTATCAGGCTCTGGTACTTAGAATCAAATCCGATTACAATGCGTCCAATTTCTACCTACAAATCATGGCGGCTCCCAGGAGCATTTTGCGCTCCAATAGCCAGGCAAATAGTATTGCTCTGCTGCATTTTTTGCGCTCAATCGCTTACAGCACAAACCTTTCAAGTGTCTGGCACGGTCATATCTGCCGAAGACAAGCAGGCCCTCATTGGGGTGAGCGTTCAGGAAAAAGGAACTGGGAAAGGTGTTAGTACCGATGCTGCTGGTACTTTCCGCCTGTCTGTTTCGGCATCAGATGCGGTGCTCCTGTTCCGCTATACCGGATTTGCCGACCTTGAAATCCCGGTCAAGGGGCAGACAATCGTTTCAGCGACTATGAATACCCGATCCAACTTGCTGCAAGACGTAGTGGTGACCGGTTACAGAAAAGAAATCAGGAGTGACATTTCATCGGCAATTACTTCGGTGAAAGCCAAAGACATTGAAAACCTTGTCGTAATCGGCATCGACCAGGCCTTGCAGGGCCAGGCGCCAGGTGTCATGGTCACACAGGTGACCGGGTCACCGGGTGACGACATTGCCGTGCGCATTCGCGGCGCGGGCACTTTGGGCAATAACAACCCCTTGTTTATCATCGACGGCATACCCACTACGGGCAACATCAATATGTTCTCGCCCGGCGACATCGAATCCATCGAAGTGCTGAAAGATGGTGCAGCGGCGGCCATTTACGGTGCCAGGGCAGCCAATGGTGTCGTGCTGGTGACCACCAAACGCGGCAAATCTGGCAAGCCAAGTTTTTCTTTCGAAGCCTATTCCGGCATTCAAAACGCGGTGAACCTGCCCACGCTCCTCAATGCTCAAGAATACCTGACCATCCGCAATGAAGCCATAACGAATGCCAATGTGCTGCGTAGCCCAGCAAACCAGTTGCAGACCTATGACCCGGCAATCCTGGACACTTTGCCCGATAACAACTGGCTCGATCAGGTTTTTAATCCTGCCCCGATCCAGCACTATGCCTTGTCTGCCATGGGCGGCGGTGACAACAGCAATTACTACATTTCAGGAGAATACCACAAACAAGACGGGGTGTTCATGGGACAAAGTTTCGACAAATACCAGGTGCGCTTCAATGCTGAAACGGGCAAGCCCATCGGGAACACCAACATGGCTTTCAAATTGGGCAACAATATTTCTTTTTCTCATACCGACCGCAAAGTGATCGGTGCATCGGGCGATGGCTTTGGCCCAGGCAATGAACTGAGCGGGGTCCGATACGCGCTCATCGCCGCGCCCGTGTTTCCAATCTACCATCCGAATGGTGATTACGTCAACGTCAGCGCTGAGCTTGGCGATGCCAACCTTTATGGCGACGGCAATCCGAATCCACTGGTTTTTATTCAGAATACCGACTGGCACATCCGCCGCTACCGCATGTTCGGAAGTGTTTATGCGGAATTACAATTGATGAAAGGGCTGAATTTGCGCACGACACTTGGCGGTGATTTTCAGTTTGAGCGCGAAAAATTGTTCAAGGAATATCTTTCCCCTGCCATTTATTCCCCTACTTCGTTGAATGAAGGCCGGGTTTTCAATCAAACCTTGGTGTGGAACAGCACGATTGATTTCAAGCGCAAGTTTGGCAACCACCGAATATCTGCCCTGCTGGGCATGGAAGCCATCCAAAACCACACCGATTACCTGGGCGCATCGGCCAATAATTTCCGCAGCACCAGTCCGCTGTTCCGCTACATCAATGGCAGCACAGCGGTCGAACTGGCCAACGTGGGCGCTTCGGGCATCGCGACCGAATGGGCGTTGGTATCCTACTTCGCCCAGGCGGGCTACATTTTCAAAGACCGATATGTATTGAGTGCGGCCCTGCGCCAGGACGGCTCTTCTCGTTTTGGGAACAACAACCGCTGGGGTGTTTTTCCTTCCGCGTCTGCGGCATGGAACGTTTCGAACGAACCCTTTTTCAAATCCGTCAAATTTGTTTCCAGCCTAAAACTCCGGGCCAGCTGGGGCCAGTTGGGCAACCAAGAAATTGGGATTTATCCCTACAGTTCCCTGGTCAGCACCGGCGACCGCGTGTATGTGTTTGGCGACAAAATCGTGACGGGTGCCTCCATCGTCGAAACGGGCAACAGCAACATCCGCTGGGAAACTTCCACCCAAACCAACCTGGGCCTCGACATGAGTTTTTGGGGAGACCGACTATCACTAACCGCCGATCTTTTCCGAAAACAAACCGACGACATCCTCGTGCGCGTACCCGTGCCACAGGCGGGTGGCGCGCAACGGCCACCGTTTGTGAACGCTGCCGGGGTGGAAAACAAGGGCGTAGAACTGGGCCTGATCTATAAAAATAGGGCTGGAAAATTCAACTACAACATCGGCGCGAACATCTCTTCCATCCGCAATAACGTAACCTCCATTGCCGACAGCGAGCCGATTTTGGGCGGCTTCGGCTTGTCCGATGGCCCCCTCACCAAAACAGAGACCGGCCAACCCGTGGGTTCCTTTTTCCTATACGACATGGTGGGTATTTTCCAAACCCAGGCAGAAATTGATGCCAGCCCATTCCAAACGATCAACACCCGCCCCGGCGACGTGAAATTTGCCGACCTGAATGGCGACGATAAGATCGACGATAAGGACAGGGCGCATTTTGGCAACCCGTTCCCCGATTTCACCTACGGCATCAACCTTGGATTTACCTGGAAAAACCTCGACTTCTCCACCCTGCTTCAAGGCGTACAAGGCAACGACGTGTATTTCCTCTTCGGCAATTTTGCCTATGAAACACAGCTCCGCGGCTTCAATTCCTACAGCGACATCCTCAACCGTTGGACACCCAGCAACACCAATACCGACGTGCCTAAAGTGAGTGTCGACGACAGGAACGGCAACCGCCGCGCTTCTACCCGTTTCCTCAAAGACGGCTCCTACATGCGTGTCAGGAATGTGACTTTGGGCTACAATTTTAAAGACCTGATACACTGGGACGGTATTGCTGGCTTGCGCTTTTATGTGACGGCGCAAAACGCCCTGACCTTTACCAAATACCCCGGCCTTGACCCCGAAATTCAAGCCAATGCCAACGACACCCGCGGTCTGGGCCTTTCTTCCGACCTTGCGGTGGGCATTGATTGGGGCACCGTGCCGGCACCTAGGACGTTTATTGCGGGGTTTAAGGTTGAATTTTAAAAAAATGATTGACGATTGACGATTACATGATTGACGATTGTTGAAGTGGCATAAGGCTTAGTCAATGCTTCAAATCCAAAGAATAGAATACCGATACATCAGAAAACAAACACTTCAATATTCCACTAGCCGCTACTTCACCAACCGTCAATTATGTAATCGGCAATCGTCAATCAAAAAAACACGATACCATGAATTCTCTACACAAACTTCTCCTCGCCCTGACCCTCTCCTGCACCGCATGTCAGGGCATCCTCGACAAAGAACCCATCGCCATCCTCGATGCGGGATCTTTTTTCCAAACAGAAGCAGATGCCGTACAGGCCATGAACGCCGCATACCAGCCCCTGCTCTTCAACAATACCAATGGCAATTTTTACTGGGCGTTTGCAGAAGTAACCTCAGAAGAAGCGATCACGGGCGGCGACGGTTCACGGCCCGGCATCACAGAAATGGATGCATTCACCTTCACGCCACGAACAGAGGAGCTGAATACTTTTTGGAAGCTCCAGTACACCGGTATTACCCAATGCAACCTGGTAATCGACCATGTGCCCGACATAACCATGAACGAAGCCCGGCGCAACAGCATCATCGGCGAGGCGCTTTTCCTGCGCTCGTACTACTACTTTCTACTGACCCAGGTTTTTGGCGATGTGCCGCTGTTCACCCGTATCACGCCGCCCGATCAATTGAAAGCGCCGCGCACGCCCAAAGCGGATATCTATGCGCAAATCGTGGCCGACTGTGAGCGTGCAGCAGGCTACCTGCCCAGCATCCAACCTGCCTCGGAGACAGGCCGAGCCACCAAGGGTGCCGCTTATGCATTGGCTGCCAAGACTTATTTGTATCAAAAGAACTGGGAAAAAACACTGGAATACGTCGCGAAGGTCAAAGCATTAGGGGTGTACAGCTTGATGCCCGATTACGTGGATAATTTCAGAAAGAACACCCAGAACAACGCCGAATCCGTTTGGGAAATCCAACATGCCAACCTCGAACTGGGTGTCGGTAACTTTCTAAACCAATGGTGGGCTTCCAAAAAATACGAGGGCTACGGTTTTGCAGAAGCGACCCAAATTTTTGTAGATGCCTTCGAAACCAACGACCCGCGCCGCAAATTCACGGTGGCCATGAACAATGAAGATTATTTCGGGGTGCTGTACAAGCCATCTTTTTCCGCCACGAAATACGGGGTGCGCAAATACCTGCAAGCCAAGGATTCGGTGACCCAAAAAGCGGATGGAGACATCAATTACACGGCCATTCGTTTCGCCGAAGTACTGCTCTGGGAAGCCGAAGCGCTGACCGAACTCAACCGGGTACAGGAAGCTCAAGTGCCCCTTGAAGTGGTTCGCGCCCGCGCCCGCGCTCAAGCCTCGGACCCTGCCACGGCGCTTCCACCCGTAACCACCACCGATCAACAGACTATGCTCACGGCGGTACGCCACGAGCGCCAGGTCGAACTGGGATTTGAAATGCACCGTTACTTCGATTTGGTGCGCTGGGGCATTGCAGCACAGGTATTGCCTGGTTTCCAGGTGGGTAAACATGAGGTGTTTCCCTTGCCACAGACGGAAATTGATTTGAATGGGGCGTTGATGCAGAATCCGAATTATTGATGCGTCTGTTTTTACATATTGGACGGACGATGAAAAATCGTCAGACCAAATGGCCCTCGGGGTTTTGTCAAACGGGTCAGCATTGACAACGTCGCCAAATTTCATTTCGATTTTCAGGGCAAATAGAATTAAATTTTGACCGCCTTAATCTTTTATTTTCATCAAGCCTCCAACACTTGGCGTTATCAGGGTACCGGATCGCCAGAGGCTAACCAGTTACGAAAAAATTATGTTTAATACAATATCGCTTACCACCATACTCTTCTTCACCATAACCCAACTTACCCTAGCCCAACCAGGCCAAACCCCCATCTCCCGCGTAGAGCTCATGCCCAACCAACCAGCGCCCTACAACGTGCGCAACTGGCGCCAGGTGGCAATGCAATTTGATTCATTTGAATACGACCTAACGAAGACGGGACAATATTTGCCCTTAGTGTACCTGAAGCCTGCCGGGGTCAATTACCCGCAAAACCCTGCTTTCGGCCTGCATACCTATGTGGGCACCAACTCCCCCTTTGGCAATGAAGCCATTACAGTGATGCCTTCCCTGGTGGGCGCCACGCTGGTCGGTGCCGACAAGCGCAACCAATTCGGTCAGAACTGGCTGCTGATGAGCCAGGATTTTTTCAACAAAGCCAACGGCGAAAATATTTACCTCAACAATCCGGGGGCAAGCTCGGGCGGCGACTGGTGGTACGACCTGATGCCAAATCTGTTCTTTTATCAGTTGTACAACTTGTATCCAAACCTCGGCGCTGAAGCTGATTATCAATTCACGAGCATTGCCAACCAGTTTTTGGCTTCCGTGCGCGCAATGGGCGGCAGCGATGCGCCTTGGGAACCCGCGTACATGAACTACAGGGCCTGGAAATTCAAAACAATGGAACCCAATCTCAACGGCGTGAAAGAACCGGAAGCAGCGGGTGCCTACGCCTGGGTGCTGTACCACGCCTGGAAAGAAACCGGAAACCCGGAATACCTGAAAGGCGCAGAGTGGTCCATCGAATTTTTGAACGATTGGACTTCCAATCCTTCTTACGAATTGCAATTGCCGTACGGTATCTACACGGCAGCGAAGATGAACGCCGAAATCGGGACGAAATATGACATTGAAAAAATGGTGAATTGGTCTTTCGACCGCGGGTCCTTGCGGGGATGGGGGGCTATTGTCGGCAAATGGGGCGGCTTCGATGTGTCAGGGCTGATCGGGGAGGCCAATGATGGCGGCAACGACTATGCCTTCAATTTGAACGGCATGCAGCAAGCTGCTGCGCTGGTGCCCATGGTGCGCTACGACAAGCGTTTTGCCCGCGCCATTGGCAAATGGGTGCTCAATCTGGCCAATGCTTCCCGTTTGTATTATCCGGGTTTTCTGACTAACAATTTACAAGATGCCTCCGCCTGGTCAAACGCAAACGATCCGCAACAAGTGATCGGTTACGAAGCACTGCGCGAAAAATGGCAAAGCCTGTCGCCATTTTCAACGGGCGATGCGGTTCAAGGCGGCTGGGCGGCTACCAACCTGGCGCTGTACGGTTCTTCTTCGGTCGGCTACCTCGGCGCCATCGTTGAAAAAACCAACGTGGCCAAAATCCTAAAACTCGATTTATTGAAAACAGATTTTTACGGCAGTACTGCCTATCCTACCTACCTTTTGTACAATTCCCACCCAATTGCTCAAAGCGTGCAATTTGACGCAGGCACTTTCCCTGCCGATGTTTACGATGCTTTGTCTGAAACTTTTATCCTTCAAAACGTCACCGGAACCGTCAACCTGAGCATTCAGGCAAATCAGGCCCTGATGGCCACCATCTGCCCCGCTGGAGGTGCCATTTCATTCAAACAAAACAAAATGCTGGTGAATGGCGTCGTGGTTGATTTTGATCAGCACAGCCAAGCATACACCTACGCACCGCGCATAAAAGCGCTTTCCGCCGCGAAAAATCCACTGGAAATTGGCGACTCCACCGTTGTCTATGCCACTGTGTTTGATGCAGATTCCGGTCAAATCACCTATACCTGGAGCACCGATGACGGTAGTATTTCTGGGTCTGGCGCAACCGTGATGTTCCATGCCCCGTCCAATACCGGGAATCCAAATATCCGCCTTATTGCCAGCGATGCGGAGGGCAACCAGGACACGGCTTTTTTGCAAGTGTCTGTAGTGCCTGAAATCAACTACCCGCCTGTCATAACAACCATCCAAAAAAGTGTGGCCTACCTGGCGCCCAGTGAAACCTTGCAATTGAACTGCATCGCTGCCGATCCAAACAACGATCCGCTGACTTACACCTGGACAGGAACTGGTGGCGCTATAACGGGCAATGGCAGCAATGTCAATTGGACAGCCCCGGCCACCGAAGGCATTTTCCAAATCACCGCAAAAGTGACCGACGACCAGGGATTGTCAGCACAGTCGACGACCAATATTTTGGTGAAAAATTTCAGCCCTGTTCCGGGAAACCTGATTGCCCATTATCCCTTCTCCGGCAATGCCAACGATGTCAGTGGCAACCAGTTACATGGACAAGCCAATGGCGCTATTCTTACCACCGACCAATTTGGCAACCAGCAAAGCGCTTATTATTTCAACGGAGGGTCACAACATATCCTGGTCGCCAACAGCCCCTTGCTCAATTTTCAAGATGGCATCACGCTGAGCTGCTGGTTCAAGGCGAATGCGCTGCCGGAAAAAGAAATCTTTCTCTTGTCGCATGGCAGTTGGCAAAACCGGTGGAAAGTGTCCGTTACCCCAGAAAAGCACCTGCGCTGGACGGTCAACACCCTCAACGGCATTGCAGACCTGGACGCTCTCAGCACTTTGGAAACAGAGGTGTATTACTACATGACCGTCACTTACGACGGCAACTTGCTCGCCCTTTATTTGAATGGCGCATTGCAATCCTACAAAGTATTGACTGGAAAAATCCGCACCACGAGTTATCCATTCCTGATGGGTCAGATGCTCCCTGGGCAGCCGGAATACAATTTCAAAGGGGTTTTGGATGCCGTGAAAATATTCAATTATGCCTTGACACCCGATGTGGTAAAAACCATGTATGCGCAAGGATTGAGTGCTGTCAATAGCTTGGTTTTTCCGGAACCGCTGCTGTTGTCGCCCAATCCGGTGTCGGATATGCTGACCATACAAATACCAGCAGAAATGGATCAAAGCCATCCAGCCGCAAACTCCTTGCAATTGTTCGACCAGTCAGGGCAGGTAGTACTGGAACAGTTTAAGGTATCCGGAAAAAGCATCGACCTGGATTTGAGGAGTTTAGGTGCAGGAGTATACGTAGTTGTCCTGACTTCAAAAAAAGGACGGCAGGTCGGTCAGTTTATAAAAATGTAGCCCCTTGCCAATTTGCCCCTTGCATTTTCATTAAAGTACCACCTTTTCACCGCATTGTGTCAGTTCTGCCTACCCCTGCCAGGTAACTTCGCCAATGCACCCAAGAGCAACACTATGAAGTTTTTTTTAACAATTTAAACCAATTAAAATATGAAATGGTATTCATACCCGCTATTTCTACTTGCCTGCTTTTTAACAGCGGCCAGTTTGAATGCACAAACACCTGTTGCGTATTATGCCTTTTCGGGCAATGCCAAAGACCTATCGTCTTTTGCCAACAATGCATCAGTCAACGCAGCGACGCTTACCCAAGACCGATTTGGCTGGGCCAACAGCGCCTTTTCTTTTGACGGCGTACAAAGTGGCATTCGCGCCAACAATGCGGCGCAGCTCAACTCTGCCAACACGACCATCAGTTTTTGGGTCAATGTAAAGGCACTGCCAGCACAGGGCGAAGTGTACTTGTTGTCGAACGGCGGCTGGCAAGAGCGCTGGAAAATTTCCCTGCCGCCGCATGGCAAACCGGTGTTTACCACCCACTCAGGTGGCGCATGTTGCAGCGACCTGGACAGTGGCACACCCTTGACCGTTGGTAGCTGGACCCATGTGGCCATGGTGCACGACGGTGCCAAAGACATCATTTACTTTAATGGTGTAAAAGTGAACGAAAAAGCTGCTGCAGGCGCACTGGATGCGACCACGCAACCCCTCGGAATCGGCTATGACCCAATTGATGTTGCCAATTATTTCAATGGCGCACTAGATGAGGTTGCTATTTTTAACGTAGCCCTCAGCGCGGTTCAAATCGCAGGGTGGTATGCCCTGCAAAGCACGGCACCCACTGTGCCCCAGGGCAAAGTAGCGTCTTATTCCTTCAGCGGAAGCGGTGTGGATGCAACCAGTTTTGGCAACCATGCCAACATACAAAGCGCAACGACCACGACCGACCGTTTTGGTTTTGGTAAAAGTGCCCTGTTGTGCAATGGATCCAGCTCCGAGGTACTTGCCTCCAACGCAGCGCAACTCAATTCGGGCACCACAACCGTGAGTTTTTGGGTAAAGATTAATTCCTTGCCTGCCAACGGCGAATCATTTCTGCTGTCGTACGGCGGCTGGCAGGAACGCTTTAAAATTTCCCTTCCACAACATGCCAAAGTAGTATGGACGACCAACCATACCAATGGCATTTCAGACATGGATGCAGGCGGTGGCAATGAACTGCCCATCGGCGTTTGGAAACACCTGGTGATGGTGCACGATGGCGTTAAAGACAAAATTTTTATAGACGGCGTTTTGGTGGCTTCGAAAGATGTCGTCGGCTTGATGAACAGCACCACCAAACCATTGGGAATAGGTTTCAATGCATTTGATGGCGGAAGTTGGTTTGACGGAGCCCTCGATGAAATTGAAATTTACAACTACGCACTTACGGATGTTGCAATCAGTGCTTTGCACACAGCACAAGCCGCCTTCCCAGGCACGGCTACCGATCTGGTGGCCAGCTACAGCTTGAATGGAAATGGCAAGGATGCCACACAATTTGCCAACAACGCGACGCTTGATGCTGCGGCAACTACAGTGGCCAACCGCCACGGTTGGGGCGGTAATGCCCTGAGTGGACATGCTACGGCAGACAACTCCGTTGCCCTGCAATCGGATTTCACGACGATTAGTTTTTGGGTAAAGCCCAATTCATTTCCTGCTACGGGTGAGGTATTCTTAATGTCGAATGGTGGCTGGCAGGAGCGCTGGAAAGCTTCTTTACCCGGTCATGGCAAACCCGTATTTACGACGCATGCCGGCGGCGCTTGTTGCGTCGATCTGGACTCGGGTACACCCCTCTCGATTGGCGCCTGGACGCAAGTCGTAATGGTACACGATGGCGCAAAGAATATCATCTATTTTAACGGCGCGAAAGTAAATGAAACAACCTCCACTGGCGCACTGGATAAAACCAAACACCCCTTTGGCATTGGCTACGACCCAATCGACAATGGCGGATTTTTTGATGGCAGTCTCGACGATGTGCAAGTGTACAGCCGCGCATTGTCAGCCGTTGAAATTGCCGCTTTGTATGCAGCTCAAAATCCAGCACCGGCAGTTCCGGGGAATTTGGTTGCCGATTACAAATCTGATGGCAATGCTTTGGACGCTACGGCCTACGGCAACCACGCAGTTGTACTGGGCGCACAACTAACAACTGACCGGTTTAACAAGGCCAATATGGCCTATTCCTTCAACGGCCAGAACCAAGGATTGGTAGCTGCTAATTCACCTCAACTAAACAGCCCTGTCACGACCATTAGTTTTTGGGTAAACCCGAAAGAATTCCCTGCCAGTGGCGAGGCCTTTTTATTGTCGAATGGCGGCTGGCAGGAGCGCTGGAAAGTATCTATGCCAGGGCACGGCAAACCAGTATTCACCACACACTCGAACGGTGCATGTTGCAGTGATTTGGATTCCGGCACACCGCTCACGATTGGTAGCTGGACGCATGTTGTCATGGTACATGATGGTGTAAAAGACCTCATTTATTTCAATGGCGTTAAGGTGAATGAAAAGGCTGCTGCAGGTAACCTTGATGTGACCACCCACCCATTTGGTATTGGCTTCGACCCCATTGATAATGCCAATTATTTCAATGGCTCACTGGATGAAGTACAGGTGTACAAAGTAGCGCTCAATGCTGCGGAAGTTGCCGCTTTGTATGCCGTACAAAACCAGGCCCCAACGGTTACAGACACAGAAGCTCCTGATGCGCCCCTCAACTTGTCCGCAACGGTGACGTTTACAAATGTCCTATTGGCTTGGTTCCCAGCTTCAGACAATGTGGGTGTAACGGCTTACAATGTTTACCAAGCTGGTGCGCTGGTGGCCACCACCGCTGATTTGAAAGCATATATCACCGGCCTCACACCATTGACCGAGTTTGTTTTTGGTGTTTCTGCTGTAGATGCTGCCGGCAATGAATCGCTGCGCACGACCCTGAAGGTTACTTCCGGCCCAGACGAAGCTCCAGACGTGACCGCGCCAACGGTACCAGGTAACCTGGCTGGCACGGTGGCTTCCAATTCGGTACTCCTTACCTGGGATGCCTCTACCGACGACACCCAAGTAAAAGGCTACGTGATCCTCATTGACGGTATTGTGTACGATACCGTTTCAGCGACCTCTTTTTCAAGCTTTATCGGAGGTTTGGATCCACAAACTTTATACACGTTTGAAGTATATGCATTCGACCTAGCCGGAAATAATTCTGCAACTGCCGAAATTACCTTGTCTACCTCCGCTCCAATTGACACAGGTGAGCCAGGCATGGTAGCGCACTATCCTTTTGATGGCAATGCCAAAGATGCTACTCCGTATCTTAACCATGGTGTGATTGGTGGTAATCCAGTGTTCGAAACAGCAAACCACCCGAATGGTGGTGGCCAGAACATAAAATTTGATGGCATGCAGGATTCTGTGCTGGTACCCAATGCGGTGCAATTGATTTCTGACTACATGACGATCTCATTCTGGATTCGGGTAGATGGTACAAACCTGGCAGATGCAGAAGCGTATGTCATCGACTTTGGCCACTGGGATCAGCGTTTTAAAATATCGCTGCCACAACACTTGAAAATTGTGTTGACCACCAATGGTAACAATGCTCAGTTCGCCAATTTTATTTCCGACATGGACAGCGGCGACGGCAACGAAATGGTCAAAACATTCTGGTGGTATGTTACCATGGTTCACGATGGAACAAACAACATTATTTACGTCAACGGACAGCAAGTGAACAGCAAGCCAGTGAATACCAAGCTCAACAGTACGGCCCGTAAGCTGTGTTTCGGCAACAACCCCATTGAAGGGGGGCAGTATTTTATTGGGGCATTGGACAATGTGAAAATATACAACAAAGCCTTGACGGCAGCAGAAATTCTCAAATTGTTTCAGACAGGTACAACGGATACAAAAGAGCAGTTTGGCGGTAGCCTCAGCGGCGTTGTGCTGGGCATGTCACCCAATCCTGCAACAGATGTATTAACGGTGCAACACGCCTTCAATGGCAACCAACCCTTGTTGGTGCGGGTGTTCGATACCGCTGGCCGTCAGCTGGATGATCTGCGCTTCGCCAAAAACGAAGTGCCTGCTGGTCAGTTTTCCCTGAATGTACACAACTACCCGGTTGGCAACTACATACTCAATTTTGTATTGGGTGGCAAGAGCATTGGGTCTGTGCAGTTTAGCAAGCAGTAAGTCGGTAGCGCGGCCTTCAGGCCGCCAGTCCAAGGCCATTCATGGCCGTGTAAGCGCAAGGTGTAAATTAGACAACTTTTTAAAAGTTGTCTAATTTTCGCCCTGCCTAATCCAACGAAAATTCGGTGCTATAAATTCAATTTGCCACTAAACGCACTTGTAGGGCGGCCTCTTTGACGTTATATTCAGCACCAAACCTTAGACAAACATCCAATGTCAAAACGATTTGCCAATAATCCGATCATGACCACCAAAGACATCCAGCCAAGTCAGCCGGATTTGGTGGTCGAATGTGTCCTGAATCCAGGTGTATTCCAATTTGAAGGTAAAACCTGGTTGATATTGCGGGTCGCAGAGCGCCCGGCGCAACAAGAGGGCATTATTTCTTTCCCCGTATTGCGTGAAAATGGCAGCATGGAAATCCTTAAATTTGAAAAAAACGATCCCAACCTCAACCTGAGCGATGCGCGGATGGTGGGATACAAAGACAAAATGTACCTGTCGACCATTTCTCACCTGCGCCTGGTTTGCAGCGATGACGGAGAAAACTTCTATGAACCCAACGATTTCCCAACCAAGATTTTTGGCCATGGCGCGCTTGAAACCTTTGGCATTGAAGATTGCCGCGTGAGCCTCATCGGCGGTGTGTACCATTTAACCTATACCCAGGTTTCTGAAAACGGTGTGGGTGTAGGCCTAATGCGTACCCGCGACTGGCGCAATTTCGACCACGAGGGTATGATTATTTCACCGCATAACAAAGACTGTGCGCTGTTTGAAGAAAAGATAAAGGACAAATATTATTGCCTGCACCGCCCATCGGGCGTTGGACTAGGGGGCAATTATATCTGGCTCGCCTCCTCTCCCGACCTCTTGCACTGGGGCGGGCACAAGTGCATCCTGCGCACCCGCGAAGGCTGGTGGGACAGCGCAAGGGTAGGGGCAGGTGCATCGCCCATCAAAACCCCAGAAGGCTGGCTTGAAATTTACCACGGCGCCAACGCTGAACACCGCTACTGCCTCGGTGCCATCCTGCTCGACCTCGACGATCCCTCCAAAGTATTGGCTCGGTCCCATGACCCTTTATTCGAACCCATAGCGAATTATGAAAAAACAGGCTTTTTTGGCAACGTCGTGTTCACCAACGGCCACCTGGTAGAGGACGACACCATCACCCTCTACTACGGTGCATCCGACGAAGTAATCTGCGGCGCCACCTTCTCCATAGATTCCATCCTCTCCAAGCTCCTCGCTACCGCCTAAGCCCACTCATCACTCATCACTCATAACTCATCACTCATAACTCATCACTCATAACTCATCACTCATAACTCATCACTCATCGCTGGGAAAATGCTGCAAAAACTTACAAGAGAATTCCAGTTTTTCAACGAACACCCCCTTGGTATGCGGGTGCTCCTGCTCACCAACCTGATTTATGCGCTGGTGATGCCCATTGTCGAACTGTTTGTTGGCGCATACATCATGCGCAATTCGTCGGACATCAGCTTGGTGGTTATTTTCCAATTGGCGGTGTACACGGGCATTCCATTGACCTTTATGATCAATGGTTTTTTACTCAACCACTTTCCCATTGCGCGGCTGTATTCACTGGGTATGTTGTTGAGCGGCGTTTCGATGTTCGCTATGATGTCGCTGCACGAATTGAATACCATCGGGGTGTTTTTCGCAGGGCTTATCATGGGCTTGTCCTACGGTTTTTTCTGGGCCAACCGCGATTTTCTGGCGCTCAACACCACCAAAGACGGCAACCGCAACTATTACTACGGCATTGAAACCTTTTTTTACATGATAACCGGCATCGTGGTGCCGTTGGCGGCGGGCGTGTTTATCGCGACGACGGAAAAGAACGCCTGGTTCGGCGGAAATGTAAACGTCGCCTATTATGGGCTCACTGTTTTTGTTTTCGTCCTATCGGTACTGGCTTCGATTTTAGTGCATCGTGGCAAGTTCCAAAACCCGTTAAAAGCACCATTCCTGTTCCTTAAATTCGACAGAATTTGGAATAAAATGCTCGGACTGGCAGCCTTGAAAGGGGTAGCGCAAGGATACATCGTCACGGCACCGACCATGTTGATATTGAGCCTGGTGGGAAAAGAAGGCGCATTGGGTTTGATTCAGGGCGTTGCGGCGTTGGTATCAGCCATTTTACTGTATGTTTTGGGTAGGGTTACAGCACCCAAACACCGCCTGATGATTTATGGCATCGCTTGTGCGCTTTTTGTATTGGGTGCCCTGTTCAATGCCAGCATGTACTCCGCCCTGGGCGTGATCCTTTTTATGCTCTGCCTGCTTTTTGCGCGCCCACTGCTCGATATTGCGTATTTCCCCATACAATTAAAGGTCATTGACATTGTTGCGGCGAAAGAAAAGCGCAACGAGTTTGCGTACATTTTCAATCATGAACTGGGCTTGTACCTCGGGCGTTTGTTTGGCTGCGGATTGTTCATCGTACTCGCACGCTATGTCAGTGAATATGCAGCACTGCGTTACGCCTTGTTGGTCATTGCCGTGGTACACTTTATGGGCTGGTTTGTGATGCGGAATATTGTAAAAGAGCCGGAAATGGCTTAAGATACCATGCGCATGTACAACATTGGAATCATTGGATACGGCGGCTTTGGAAAATTTCTCCACAATGCCTGGAAAATGCTCGACAATATACGGGTAACGGCCGTCGCCGATAAGACTGGGGTCAACACCGAAAACCTGTACCCCATAAAAGTCTTTACGGAGAAGTAGCCGTGCGTGCGACCGAATCTGCCCAATTATCACCGCGCCATATCAGCCATTAGCACCTTGATGAAATTATGAAAAAACTACTTTTCTTATTTTTGCCCTTCCTTGCTGCCTGTACCCAGCAAGCCCATTTCACGCCAACAGCAGTGCCCGTGGCCCAGCGCGCCATACCCCGCGTGGATAAAATGCCCAACCAGCCCAAACCTTACGCCTTCAAAGACTGGAAGCAAACGGCAATTGATTTTGACCGGCTGGCATTCGATGAAAAACAAAAAGGGCAATTCTGGCCGATGATTTGGTTTGACAAAGCCGGGCGTAATTTCCCGGACAGCACTTTTGGCCTGTACACGGCCATGGGCGACGTTCGTATGGGGCCAGCGGTCAATAACGGCGAAAACCACGAGGCATTGGGTGCATTGGGTGCTGTTTTGGGCGGCACCTTGGTGGGGATCGATAAAAGCAAGCAAGGTGGCCGGGACTATGTGGGCATGTTGCGCAACTATTTCAACAGCGATAACGGCTGGAATGTGATCATGAATTTCACCAACAAAGGCGCGCATATTGGCGGCGGCTATGGTAATGATTTTTGGTATGAAGTACACAACAACGTCCTGTTTTACAGCGTGGCCAACTTTTACCCCAACGAAAAAGACTTTTCAACCATTCAACGTAAAATTGCCGACCAGTTTTACCGCTCCGATTCCGTGATGGGCAGCAGCTACAGTTATTCTTTTTTCGATTTCAAAAACATGCAGCCTGGGAAAAACCACATTCCAACCCAGGAAGACGTAGCAGGCGGTTATGCATTTATTCTGTATTCAGCCTGGGTCAAATTTGGCGATGAAAAATACCTGCGCGCCGCCAAAAACGCCATGAATGTCCTGTACAACCAAAAAGAAAATCGGTTTTACGAAGCGATGATGCCCATTGCAGCCTACATCGGCGCACGGATGAACGCTGAAGTGGGGACGAACTATGACATACAACGTTTTATCGACTGGACATTTGATGGCACAGCCGTTGGACGCGAAGGCTGGGGCGTGCTGGCCGACAACTGGGGCGGTTACGATGTCAGCGGACTGGCAGGCAGCACGGTACACAACGGCGGGTACGGTTTTCTGATGAACACTTTTGACCTGATGATGCCCATGTCAGCTTTGGTGCGCTACGATCAGCGCTACGCCCGTGCCGTAGGCAAATGGGCGCTCAATGCTTCCAATGCAGCCAGGTTTTGTTATCTCGGCGAAATGCCTGATTCCTTGCAGGCGCTTCCACAGTACAAGGCTGTTACCAAAAACGTTATCGCCTACGAGGGCGTTATTAAGGAATCCATTTATCCCGAGCACAAGGGTATCACCCCTTTTGCGCAGGGCGACGGTCCGCTGTGGGTAGAAGGCAATCCGCCACAATCCATGTTCTCCGTGTATGGCAGTGGGCATGTGGGGCTATTTGGCGGCACCATTCAAAAGACCGATGTGCCGGAAATTTTGCAAATAGACTGCCGCGCCACCGATTTTTACCAGCGGGAAAAAGCGTACCCGACCTGGCTGTTTTTCAATCCATACGGTAACGAAAAATCAATAAATATCAACCTGGGTGTAGAAAAAGTAGATGTTTACGACAGTGTGAGCCGCACGATTTTACAACGCGGCGTGAGCGGACGTTTCCATTTTTCTATTCCAGCAGATCAGGCGCGGGTGTTGGTGGTGATCCCTGCCGGGACAAAGATGCGGGTGAAAAATGCTGTGTTGATGGGGGCAAATGTGCCGGTAGATTACTTGTACGGTAAATAATATGTTCAAGTCTCAAAAAGGACTTGTGCCACAAGCGGAAAAATTCCCCTAAACTCCCTTACTTTTGCCCCATTCACTAACTAAAATTCGTTTCATGAAAATTTTACAAATAGCCACCGCGGCACTCATCGTCGCCATCGGTGCCTTCACAGCTTGCCAGAATGACAACAGTGCCGCTCAAGGATCAACAGGAGACAATGCCACTGAAAATCCAGCAATTCTCCCAGATAACCTTCAAGAAGGCCAGGGCGTGACGTCACAAGATGGCAAAAACCCAACCGTTGTTACCGTACCATCAGCCGACCAAGCTGCTCTTGCTGAGCCTGCACAGAACGCCGCTGGCGTTTGGCATTATACCTGTTCGAAAGGCTGTGCGGGTGGCGCCGGTTCGGCCATAGCCTGCACAAAATGCGGCACAGCGCTGACCCACAATGCCGGCTACCACCCCAAAGTAGATGGCGCTGGTGCGAATGCCTCAACACAAGCGGCTCCACCGCCGCCAACCCAAAAACCTGAACCTGCTCAAAATGCTTCAGGTGTTTGGCATTATACCTGCTCGGGTGGCTGTGCAGGGGGGGCAGGGGCTGCAGCTCCCTGTGCAAAGTGTGGCAAGGCCCTGGCGCACAATACTACTTACCACAACTAAAGCAGTCCCTGATTTTTATACGTTCAATATCTATTATGCCCAACTGGACTACTCCAGTTGGGCATAGTTTTTATACGGCTAGGCCGACTTACAAAGGAAGCTGTTTACCGAATATCATTTTTTTTCAGCCAATTATCCTTGAAACCCTACCAACCATCATTTCCTGAACTTGAACAAGAAGCAAGTGTATACTTTTGACGCAATATTTTTTTGTACCCTGTCGCCACTTGAACCATGTCTGCAACATTTAACGCAGATCCCAAAATACAAGAAAAAACCAGGCACTTTATTGCAAACGGCAACACCTCTGATGCCCTGTTGCTGCTTTTTGAAAACGGATTTGACCAAGCAATCAACTTGAAAACCCGTTTGGATGCAGCGCAGGAACAATTTGAGGCTAAAAGGACTGATTTTGGAGCATGGTCAATGCTGCAAAATCAAGTGAATTTTGAAATATTGGCGATGCTAAACCCTGAAATTGATGCTGATACGCAATGTGAAACTGTAGAAAAACAGTCGGAAGGCAAACCTTTATTTTCAGAGCCTGTTCCAAAAGCAGTAGTATTAGACTTGCTCGACCAAAACAAAATCGCAGAGGCGCTGGAATTGTGTGAAAACCTGGGTACTGATCAAATCATGTTAAAAGCACGGTACCATGCTGGTAGGAAATACGTTCTGCTAGGGCTTGTTTCCGAAGAAACATGGTCAAGGCAGGAAAAACAAATTCAGTACGGCATTCAAGAATTGATTAAAAATGTAGCAGACGGCGAAATGTCTGCGCTGATTGAAAATAAATTGAAACCACCCAACGACCTAAAGCCCAAAAAGACCCTTAAAACCATCTTGGATCGAATCCGAGATTTATTGCGAGATTAGAAACCAATGATGAGTCGTCCGAAGAAATTAGGGCGGCTCATTTGTTGTAAAACATCCTGTGACTTTCCTGCAATACATTTCTTCTTGGACTCGGACATAGTGCATTACATTTACCGGACAATTCTCTCCCGGACATGTCTGGCACTTTTCAAAAAAACGGAGCAAGCTTTTTTGCTGCTGTCTGCTCTGGCAGGCAGTCTATTAAAGTACCCTGCGCTCCTATGTGGATTTTGAATGGTCTACAGGGCAAGTTCCAACTGGTTTCTCCCTTGGACAGCCCTTATCGTCCCTCAGTCTTTATCGCCATTCTTTACAGTTTCTTTTTGTTCTATGGGGATTTGCCTGGACAGCATCTTTCCTGGCAGCAGTTTTCCATTAATGACGGCCTCCCCAGCAATGAGGTAAGTTGTTTATTACAGGATAGGCGCGGTATCATCTGGGCAGCAACCTACCAGGGCATTCGCTACTACAACGGGTATCGGTTTCTTCCGCCAATTGACACAAGCGTGCTCGTCGCCTCCTCCGCGTTGAATCTTTGGGAAGATATTTCGGGTCAGGTGTGGTTTTCGCGTCTACCCAACACCTTGTGGCGGGTTGAAAACGATACTGTCCACCCCTGGCAATACAATTCAAAACTGATAGCCTATCAAAAAGGGTTCGGCTTTATTGGTGCCTTTGCGCTCGATGAATCAGGTCAGATGCGGGTGGCCATCGACAAGGCTGGGTACCTAGAGCTTAGTCAGGGCGGAGAACAAAAGGCACTGCGGCTGAATGTGCCGAACTGGAGCTTTTCAGAAGTCAATGGGCGCATGTTAGCGGTGCAGATACCATCAACACAGGATATAGGGCCTGGAAATAAGCGTGCGCGCAATGACAACTCCCCGGAGGTTTTTTATTGGCAAGGCGATAAGCCGATTTCCCTAGGTCATTTTCCTTTGACGAATGTTGGGAAGGGAATATCTTTTCGAGCGTGGCGACTGCGCAATGGGGATTTCCTGCTTTGCCAGGAACAAACTTTTTACCTTGTTCACGACCATAAATTGGTGTGGTACGGCCAGAAGGACGTTTATGTAGAAGATATCTTTCAAGATATTGACGGCGCTATCCTGCTTTGTTCTATCGCAGAAGGCACCAGTGGGTTGTTGCGCTATCCCAGCATCGCACATTTCATGCAGGATCAATTTGAAAACCTGCTTCCAGGCCATGAAGTGATGTCGCTGCTTTGTGATCGTCAAGCCGGTTGGTGGGTCAGCACCCGCGATGCCGGTATTTTTTACTGCAAAAACCCGCACCTTGATCTATTTGACACAACGGATGGTTTGCCCTCCAGCAATGTGCTGCGCTTGAGCTCAGATGGCCAAAATGTGTTTGCCGGTTTCAGGCCTTTTAACATTTGCAGTATTCCAATGCAGGGCGGTCCAGTCAAGCTGTTGCCTTACCCACCCGGCACCAGTTTTAAAGAGCTTACGGCCTTGTGTTTTGATACCCTTACCAGACGGCTTTGGTGCGGCGCTGACCTTTCGTTTTGGGACAACAAGCGATGGACGTTCAGTGAAAAAAAACCGCGGCTTTCTGGAATGCCTGAAAAAAGTATTTCCGCACAATATATCAAGCCAGACCCTGCAGGAAAGCTTTTTTGGGTCAGTTATCGCCAGGACTTTGCCGCTGTTGACCGGCGAACGGGTCTGGTGGAGACGTATTTCCAAAGTAAAGATCGTTTGTTCAGCGTCACGCCCGACCCTGGAGGTTTTCTTTGGGTAACGATGCTTGATAGCCTTCGAATTTGGCGCAATGGTGCTTTTGAGCGGCCTCCATTCGATCACCCGGCGCTTCGATATCCTTTGCGCGACTTGGATTTGCTGCCAGCTGCTGCTGGTGGTGGCTCCATCATCCGATTGAAGGGTGGTGGGCTGCTTATCCGCAATGGAAAAGGTGAATTTACGCACTTGACAACCCACGATGGCTTGCTTTCCAATGTTTTCAACAGCCTCTACATTGCTGCTGACGGAACCATTTTTGCCTGTTCAAATGCTGGATTGGACAAGCTTACTTTCCAATCTGGTGGTACTTGGCGTATTGAAGCTATTACTACCAAGAACGGACTTCCCTCGAACCAAGTCAACGATGTTGCGGTGATCGGCCAAGAGATATGGGTCGCCACCAATTTGGGACTTGCACGATTTAGAACCCCGCCAGAAGCGCCGCCAATGCTGCCACCGCTGATGGAATTTTTTGAGGTCAACAATCGGAAGCTATCCTACCAGCAAGACCTCAAATTGTTACATTATCAGAACAACATTACCTTCCAATTTTTCACGCCGCCCATCATTTCGGAGCATAATATTAAGTACCAATACCGTTTGCTACCTGTAAATCAAGAGTTTGCCATCACGGAGAACCGCCAAGTCAATTTTATCAGCTTGCAACCAGGAGCCTACACCTTCGAAGTCCAAGCGCAAAATGAAGCTGGCCAGTGGAGCGAACCGTCTGCCTGGAAATTTGAAATTTGTCCGCCATGGTGGGCTACCTGGTGGTTCAGGCTCTTGTTGGCAGCTTTCTTAACACTAGCAGTTTGGTTGTTCGTGCAATATCGTCTTCAAACCGTAAGGGCAGAAGCTGCCATGCAGCAAAAAATAAAAGACCTGCAAACCACAGCCCTGCGTGCCCAAATGAACCCCCATTTCATTTTTAATTGTCTGGCAAGCATCCAGCATTTTATCGCGGAAAACGACGCTAAATCTGCCACCCGCTATCTTGCTCGTTTTGCCCGCTTGGTGCGTTTGGCCTTGCATGGCTCCCTCGATGGCACCCATTCCCTGGCCGAGGAACTGGAAATGTTGGATGCCTACATGACCCTCGAACAACTGCGTTTCAGGGGTAGGTTTAGTTTTGAAATAAATATCGCAGAAGGGTTGCCAACCCGAGACATTCAATTGCCGCCGATGCTGGCGCAGCCTTTCGTGGAAAATGCAATTATCCACGGCATGAAAAACAAGGCAGATGGTGGGAAAATCGAACTGAATTTCAGCTTGGAAGGCTCGAACTTGCTGGTGATGATCACAGATAATGGGCCGGGTATAAAGGCAACTCAAACGATCAAAAATAGCCTACTCGAAAATGAACACAAGTCCGTGGGGATGAGCATCACCCAAAACCGGCTGGAATTGCTGTCTGGTGATTCGAAAACGAAACATTTTTACCAGGAAACCATTTTTGATGCGGAAGGGGAAGCATCCGGCACACGCGTTACGCTACAGATTCCGCTGCAAGCTTGAAACAAAATAAAAGAGGTTGTCTCACAAATTCCATCGAGGTATTATCCCCTTAGCAATGCTTATGAGACAACAACTTAGCCCAGCTCAATGAACTTTCACCAAAACCCCACCCATCATCTTTTTGCCACCAGCGCCAAATATCCTATAATGGTACCCCATAGCTGCAAAATTTGCCAATTCAATGCGATATGGCAGACTATCTATTGTTTTTTCAAGCACGAGCTTTCCCCAAATATCGAACAGCTGGAAAGTCAGCGCTCCTGATAAGTTCGCGTTATGGTTGCTTATTATCACATAATCGGATGCTGGGTTCGGAAAAACAGTGTAGCCTTCACTATCTGCCAAATTGTTACTGCCTGTTGTACATGCAGGGTCAGCAGCGCCCAGCCTGAAATTAGGAATATTCGGTAACTGTCCAGAGTGTATCGTGGGGAGTTCAAGCCCCCATTTTTCATAATTGCAAGCGGCTCCGTACTCGTTCGGATTGTGGATAATATGAAGTGCTTTGGAATTTCTGGGGCATATATAAATTTTATCATCAGGGGCAGTGAGCATGGTAAAATAACCAGGCCCCCTCAAATAGGTGGTATCAAAAACCCCATCCCATGTAATCACCGGCAGTCGAGTGCTGTTGAAATTGGTGACGCTCATATCAAACTGGTCTACCGTGTCGCAGCGGGAAACGTACATATACCGGGAATTGGGCGAGAAGGCTACGCCTGCGCAGGTGCTATTTTGAGCAGTAGAATCGGTATCAATTACCCTGGGGTTTGAAAATTTTCCGGTGCAACGGTCAAAATCCAAGGTCTGGCCTTGAAAAAAACACACTTCTGCATACTTCGTCCCGTCATAGCTGAAAACAGCCTGGCCACTTCCGCCGCTTCCCGTCAATATTCCCGCATTTGGCTGAATATCTGGGCCGTGAATGCCCAGAGAATCTAACAAGAATACAAATTTTCGCGTCGTATGCCACTCCGGCAGTGTTATCCACCAATCAGTCCCGTTTCCATGTCGCGTTGCTGTCATGTAGCCATTGACAACACCGCCATACGGTATGTTCACATTTTTTTCTACCACAGCGCCCAAGCCGCCATCCAAATCCATATCAACAGTTGTATAGCGAATATAGCTTATCGCTAGTCCGGGATCGATATACCGAATATGAATAATGATATATTTTTTAGATTGTTTTGGGATGGGTAAAATAACCATATCTTGAAGTGCTCCGTAAACTTTTACGGCATCAGCACAATAAAGGTCATAAAGCATGCCTGTTTCGTTCAAGTTTACACCATTTGTCATAATTTGATGGTTCCTGTTTAGCACATCACAACCATTTGAATAAAAAAGCAAATCCCCATTTTCATCGGCGATGGAGGCAGGTGATGCCATCGTTCGGAGAATGTCAAATTTGCTGGTGTCGATTGCTCCGTTGTCGAATTTGAGCAAGGAGCCTCCCGCGTAAGATGCAAAGCCTTGCAGGGATGTGGGGTAGCCTAATACCCAGGCATTTCCTTCTTTGCCTTGTGCGAGCAGGAGGGTAGTACAGCATAGGTTGGCGAGGAAAAGAAAAGTAGTTTTGTTCATGTCTTATTGGGTGAATGCCCTATCCAGAGCAGTGGTTAACACTTGTTCCTAGGAATAATTTACCCATACAGGTGCCAGATTATTTTATCATTCCAGAGAAACTCTTTTGATTTTTTCATCCATCGATTTCTAAAAACACATAAAAAAGCCCGTGCAACCAGGGGAATGGTGCACGGGCTAAAAATTGTTTTCAAAGTTGGTTTAATGTGGGGATATGCTTTTTGCTATTTTGCAAACTTGCTTTTTTTTGCCTTTTGCCTTTTGCCCCTTGCCTCTTGACCGCCCACCTACCGCACCACAACCAACCTCGTCACCGCCTTCCATCTTCCCTTGTCCAACAGCACAATGTTATATACCCCAGGTGTCCAGCCCTGCACCTCAAGGGAGTGCAGGTAGGCGAAAGGCGCAAAGCGGTGCTGGTACACCGAGCGCCCCAACATATCCACCACCTGTATTTCGGCGCTGCTGCCGGAATAGCTGGGCAGGGTGATCTCCACCTGCGCCTGTACGGCAGCAGCGCTGGGCGATACCGCTACCCGGTAGCCACTGTTGGGCGCCGGCGATGGCACATTGCTCAGAATACTATCGCAGGCGCTGCCCTCGAGGGCACCGAGTCGGAAATTGGGATGCCGGTCCGAGTAGAGCCAGTAAGGCACATTGTCGCCAAGGCAGGAAGGCGGGTTGTCTGCCGCTAAGCACAGCCCAGAGGCAGCTCCCTTCTCGTCGGGGTGCTCTATCACACTGTGCGAAGTTCGAAGCAAGTTGTACATCTTCCCGTCGGGCCCGGTAGCGAACACTGTAAAGCCACCGGGAATGCCTTCAACCACATTCTGTTCCTCGTCCAGCCACCAAGGCACTCCACCCAATTTGACTTTACTGGCTCTTATATTCGCCGCCTCCAGGTTCCACTGGGCAAATTCGGCGTACCCGGCACCGTACATGTAACGGCCCGAGGGAGAGAATTTAAGCGTATAGATGTCACAATCAATTACGACTCCGCCAGATGTCACGAGCGGTGTGATGCCCAACCTGAAAGTATCGAGCAGTGACACCGAGCCGCTACAGCGGTCGAAGGCAAGCAGTTTCGCCCAGTCCTCCCCAAATTTATCGAGCAGCCTGCTTCCATCGTCGGATACTTCCAACAGGCATCCACTGGCTTGAGCACAATCATTCCAAGAGAACCAGTCCGAGCTAAGCCCCGGTATGGTGCTGTGTACCACCTGCACCACCGAGTCTCTTTGCAGGAGGATGGATTTGTAAGCCAACCCATCCTGCTTGCGCAGCACCACCCACCAGTCCTTGCCGTTGCCGTGTCGCACCAGGGCAAAGCCAGCAGCCATCAATTCCTCGTCAAAGTAGCGGTTCTTGTATATCACTTTTCCCTTGCCTCCGTTGGCCGCCATGTCTATCTTGCTGATCTGCATCTTGGGCACGTTAAAGTATTTGCAATCAGCTATCTCCGTTACGAAGGCATGTATCATGTAATATGTATGGGCATCATACGCGTCAGGAATGATTCGATACGTATAAGGATTGTAACTGCTGTTCAAAAGCGTATCAGGCTCGGTTTGCCAGGGAGGGTTGTACAGGTAGTCGTCACTTGAGGCACCTTGGTTGAAGCCCTTACCCCCCTGCATGATGTGGTGATCCCAAGAGACGACCACGTTTCCGTTGGTATAAAATTGCAATTCCCCTTCCGCATCGCTCATGGCAAGAGAGCCATGGCTACTTTGTATTTTCGAGGTGACTCCGGACAGCAAATAGTGAATACTGTCTGGGTCGAACCGCATAAATGCCACATGATAGGAGGCATCAGATTCAAGTCCTATCCAATGCCGATCGTATCTCTGGCAACTGGGATGCTGCGTGATTGCCGCAACTGCCATAAGGCTTATAATAAAAGGTCTCGCTCTTTTCATGTCGGGTATGTTTTAATAAAAAGAAAAGGGTAAAGAGGCTGTGCAGTCGAACTGCACAGCCTCTTTACCCTTTCAGGTTAAAAGAATCACGGGTGCTGCACTACAAATCTGCGGGCGAAGCGCAGGGTACTGCTGGTAACCTTTGCAATGTACAGGCCGTTCTGCCAGCCCTTTACTGGAACATGCAATTCCCCATTCAAAGGTAACGTGCCACTGTACACTTGCTGACCACCCACCGTAAATATCGCTACCTGCTGCTCATCGGTGGCTGCGTTGTTTGGCAGGTAAATCCTCACGGCGTTGTCAGCCGGGTTGGGTTCGATGCGCAGGGCCTGGTACTGGTTCGAATGCAGCGGCGCTGCGCTTTCGGCACTACGTCCTTGCGGGGTGCCTTGGCAGCCCTCTTCGCCGTAATGTTCCTTGAGCCAAACCTCGCAAAGTCCCCTGGCGCCCAGCACTGCTCGCCCGCCGTCACTCAGGCAAGTTTGAGCAATCAGGCGCAGGTCATTGGTGGCGGCGCTGTCAGGTTCCGTGCCTGCCAGCCACTCGAGTGCGATTTCATTGTAGCGTTTTTCGCACCAGGTATGCCACAGGCTGTCGTCCAAAGCGGCATTTTGCAGCAGTAGGGCGCTGGCCGAGTTTTGAACCGTCTGGAAGAAAGCGGCATCTGCCTGTTCGAGCTGATGGGTCAAAGAATTGTACTGCTGTAGTGTCGAGTCGAGCAACGATTGGTTATTCGTTGAGGAAGCTTCCGTGCAGGAGTTTGACGACAACTGTTCTACCTCGTCCGTAAGCGAGTCCAACTGCGCATACACAGGCTCGAGGGCAGTTTGATGTGTAGAGATGTCCTGCAACAGTTGTTGCCACCCTTTTTTCAAGGATTCACTTTGGCCGACGAAGCTCTGCTCCTGCGCTGTTTTGAAAGCTGACAGACTGGCGGTGCTCAACCAACCCGGATGTTCCAGCAGCAGCCCGTAGATTTCTTGCCGCATAAAAGTTTGTTCAGCAGTCGTCAGTCCGCTCCAATAAGCAGTATCAATTAACAGCAGCGCCCATTCAGTTTCCGGGTTTGGAAGTTCATCAGGAGGATTTACGGATCCCCCGCAGAAATCGACAGGAAACCCCTCGACCCCTTGGATTGAGGCAAACAAGCTTGGCGGTATGCTTGCAGGGTGATTGGGCGAGCCTGTCGAGTTGCCGGAAGGGTACCAAAACTGGCTTTGATTGATATCTGAAGCTGTTCCCATGTGCCTTGCCTCCACACCAGCCTGCCCGAGCCACGAGTTGTACTTTCTGTGGTGTTGTTTGCCAGTGAAGGCACCGTTGTTATAAATCAGGCTTTCAGCACTGCTGGAGTTGAACACATTCCACCAGATGTTGGAGCCGTTAACCCCCATGTTGTCGCCGCTGAATTCCATGTCGTGCCGGTTGCCCAGGAAGCTGTTGTACCCATACTGGTTTTGATTGGAAGACACTACAGTAATGCCGTTGGAATTGAACTGGATGTTGTTGCAGTCTACTGTCGCATCTCTGCCTTCCCTTAACAATATGCCGTGGACTTGAGAGGTACCGGTGATGAAGTTTCTTTTCACTTCAGAATAAAAGGCGTTGGTGATGCCAATGCCGGCACCGTCTTCGGGTTCCGTATTGATATGATTGTCATTGATGATAAAACCCTGGGGGACTTCAACAAGGCTTGACAAGATCACCCCGCCGTTCAAAGCTGAGGTAGAGTTGGAAACGATGTCGAATTCGTTGTTCAACACATTGAGGATATTCTTGCCTGATCTAAAATTGCCGCTGATGCCGAAGCCGAATAGGTCGCCTCCGTTGGTGGAGATGTCATTTTGGCTGATCGTACCAGCGAGTCTGGCCCCGCTGCCAATCGTGAGGTCGTAGCCCCCAGCCAGGTTGACGGTGCGGATGCTGGAAGTGGTGCTGGCCGTAGTGGCCAATCCTGCTGCGGCAGTGAGGGTGTGCTTGCCAGAGCTGATGTTTTCCCGGACGGCGACCGAACGGGCATTTTGCTCCTCGAAATCCGAAAAATGCACATAGTCCATGTCCAACGAAGAACTGGCAGATTTGCTCCATTTGTAGTCAATACCGATAGCACCGACGCCGTCAGGGTTGTTGGGCACCCCTGCAACGGGTTGATAATCACGCAGGTCATAGATGTCGAAACCGCGCACCCTCAGGTTGGTATTTTCGAAGTGAAAACCCTGCTCGTAATGTAGGATTGTATTGTTATAGCCCGACAAGGTGGAGTAGCCTTCGGGAATGAGGACAGGCTTCACAGAACTGCCGACCTCTCTGAAGTCAATCGCGTTAACGGCATTGCAGCCGCACACCGCAGGGTGCGGCGCGCCATCCATCGTGTTGTTTTTGAATTCGCAAAAATCCACGTATTGCCCCTCCGATTTGATGCTGTAGTAATTGTTCACGTATTGGGTGTTCAAACTGCTCAAGATTGGGAAAGGGCCAGGAGCATATAAGTAGCGGATGGCATATTTGGCGTCCATGATCCAGGCATCAGTCACACTAATAAAGGTGCGGCCTACAGAACGGATACCAGTCCAACGGCAACAGCCCGGGTTGCTGGGCAACCTGATGGCGCTGCGCAAGGTGGTTCCGTTCAGCGTGAAAGTCCTGAAAAAAGGCGTTGTCTGCGCTACGAATATTTCAGCGTCTATCCCCATGTTCCAGGTGCCTCCGGTAAAGTTAGCATCCAGGTCGGCGATTAATGTACCCTCAATGATGAGGGGGTGATCATCCCCACCGTCCTGGTGTGCGTAAATGAAATCCAGCACTTTCTGGTTGGTGGAGGGAATATCATCCGAAAATTTAGTTGGTATTCCGGGACCGCCAACGTAAGCGCCTTCCATGTGACTGGCACATGCGGTGTACGAGGCTGTTTCATCGCAGCAGGTTATGGTATGGGTCACGAAGACTTCGCCATCAATATCGTCAAAATTGGTAAACAGGTGGTCGGGTGGGTTAGGGCCTTCGTACACGGTGCCGTCGCTGAACACCCAGGTGTGGGTTACAGACAGGTTGCTGCCCGGGCAGGAAACGTGGGATATCCTATACTTTGGGTTAAGGCACGATTCGCTTGGAAGTACTGCGTTGAGCTCGAAGTTAGGGTTCAGGCAACAAGCCGGGAGACAGACCACTTCGCAACACCTAATAGGGTCGCCAGGATATGGCTCGTACGTATAGCATACGTTGTAGCATGTATTATCGGGATAGTCGTGGGTGACAGGCGAGCTATTTACAATCTCAATGGTACCGTCGCCAAAATCCACAGTGATGGGAAAATTGGAGGCGGGCAGATTGAAAGCCAGCGTGGCGATCCAGGTGCAGGGTTCTACTGCGGTCAAGTGGACGACATCCTCCGGGCAAGGGCACTGCGAGACCACGATGGTATAACAACAGGTTACGTGCGCTCCTTCTATGCCAGGTATAATATAGGTCAGGCAAACCTCGTAGGTGCCAGGCTGTGGATAGGTATGAGTAATTGCACTAGCCGAGGACTGCTCGGCAGGACTTCCGTCACCGAAGGTAATCACGTATGAAAAACCTGGATTGCTTAGGAAGGGTAAGCCCACCATGATAGCTGCCTCGAAGTGGCAGTTTTCGACAGTTGCCGTCAGCGTATTTCTTGCGCAATGTTCTTCAGTAGGTGCTATGGTAATGCCTCGCGTGCAGACCATACCATCTACTGTGTGTTTAATAATGAAAACCGAAGAGCCAGCTGGAAAAGTTAAGCACGGGGGGGTAGGGCCGCTTTCGGTAAGGGTAGACATCCCAAGCTGGGTGACTTCCCAGCTATGGTTGCCCCCTTGATTGTTGGCCTGGAGACAAATCTGGTAGCCGCCTCCCGGCAAGGGCAATGCGATGACCGAGGTGATCAGAAAACTGCAATCGGTTGCGGTCAAGCCGGAAAAGGAATTCGCCCCTGTGTAGAGCTGGCCCGAATAGCTGTCTGGAATGCCTTTAAATTCTTCGAAAGCGCTGGCATAGTCGGGGCTGGAATTCCCATTTGAAGCGCCTTTCGCGTATGCATTTTGGCTGACAAGCATGAGTTGTTTTGCCTGTAATATAGGGCTTAGTAATCCTATCAGCATAAAAATTAGGAGTGTGCATTTTTGCACTTTGAAAAACAAAGAACTTTTATCCCCCCCCCCTGCATATGAAAGAATGCAGAGAGGAGGTTTTTTAGGCCTGCTCTTGGTTGGGATGGTTGGAGCATTAATTTATTTTTCATGTTGTGTGTGATGATTTGGTAAAGGTGAAAAAATGAGGGTTAGCCTCAGCCGTAGACAGACAGAGGACACACAGTAAAGAGAATGAAAAATGAATGAGATTAAAGCGTGAGACCAATTACATGGTGTAGCAGTAAAATGTTGGCCAACTGATTAAAATTTATCCGGCTCACTTTTGGGGAGGATAATTGAAGGAACAAACATAATTCGTACTGTCCAAATATCCAAATTTTGAGTGGGTATTTAACACTTGTTCCTAGTTCTACTTTGTCAAATTAGGAATAGTTTTTATATCGGTCAATATCCGCTTGTCGTTGCTCATGTCTTTTTTGGATTGCGCTTGATATTCCGTTTTGCGTGTTGAGTTTATTGGAGAGTG
>Ga0105055_10000361_pt1 | contig 68127 bp, 46 predicted proteins | sample BON03_FD_78090 | JGI IMG/M metagenome (GOLD analysis project Ga0105055, IMG submission 78090) | Freshwater microbial communities from Lake Bonney liftoff mats and glacier meltwater in Antarctica - BON-03 | ecosystem: Environmental > Aquatic > Freshwater > Ice > Glacier meltwater | place: Lake... | reverse complement strand
GGACGGAAATATTACGGGGTGGTCGAGGGGCTTAAACCTCGTAGGTCTAAAACCTCAGAAGCCCTCAAAAAAACCAGCCGGTTTTTTTTAAGGGCTTCTGAGGTTTTAGACCTACGAGGTTTTGGCGGTGCGATATCACGCGGATGCGGGGGCTGCCTGCTATTCCGGCTTCGGAGGGAATGGATATTGATAAGGACGGAAATATTACGGGGTGGTCGAGGGGCTTAAACCTCGTAGGTCTGAAACCTCAGAAGCCCTTAAAAAAACCAGCCGGTTTTTTTGAAGGGCTTCTGAGGTTTTAGACCTACGAGGTTTTGGCGGTGCGATATCACGCGGATGCCAAGGCTGCCTGCTATTCCGGCTTCGGAGGGGATGGATATTGATAAGGACGGGAATATTACGGGGTTGTCGTAGGGGCTTAAACCTCGTAGGTCTGAAACCTCAGAAGCCCTCAAAAAAACCAGCCGGTTTTTTTTAAGGGCTTCTGAGGTTTCAGACCTACGAGGTTTTGGCGCTATTGCAAAAGTCAAAAGAAAGGTTTAACTTTGTTATACATCAAAACACCTTAACCTTATGAACAATACAACGCCATTGGAGCCCGGCTGTTATTACCACGTTTACAATCGCGGAAACAACCGTGAAAACATCTTTCGAGAAGCTCGAAATTACACCTACTTTCTCAAGTTATGGAAGCGGCATATCTCGCCAATTGCCGAGACCTACGCTTACGCTTTGCTAGGCAACCACTTTCACGCCCTTATCAGGATTAAGGATCATGTTTCGGCAGGAAAAACGTCCGAAAAGTCCCGAATGAACGAAGCGGAGCAGCATTTTGCCAATTTTTTCAATGCTTATGCCAAAGGCTTCAATAAAACCTACGACCGTACCGGAAAACTGTTCGAGGAGCGTTTCAAAAAGAAATTAGTAACTTCGGAAGCTTATTTTACCCAATTGATCTACTACATCCACGCGAACCCGCAACGCCACTGCCTCATCAGTGATTTTCGGGAGTACAAGCATACTTCGTACCAAAGCATTTTATCGGAACAGTCAACGGTTTTGATGCGCAAAAATGTGCTGGAATGGTTTGGTGGGAAGGAGCAATTTGAAGCGTTTCATAACTCCTTGTATAGAGGGTTGATAGATTTAGAACACTTTATTATCGAAGATGAGTGACTTAAACCTCGTAGGTCTAAAACCTCAGAAGCCCCTTCAAAAAAACCAGCCGGTTTTTTGAAGGGGCTTCTGAGGTTTTAGACCTACGAGGTTTTTGGCTGGCGTTACTACAAATCCTTCCGCCTAAAAACCCTTACCGCCAACCAAATCGGCACCACCACCCAAACCAACAACACCAGCACCGCAAACGCGATGCCCAGCCCCGTCCCCAGCAACTCCTGAAACAAAGCTCCCGTGTAGCCCATCAGCGCAGAAATATCCATTTGCAACAATACCACCACGCGGGCCAAGTCAATTGGATTCAAGGCTACCATAGCCAACATGGCTTTTTCCAATGGGTAGTCCGCAAAGGCGAACATGAGAAAAAGCACGATCGCATCGTACAGCAGGGCGAAGAAAAACCAGAGCAACAGCACCACGCCGATGCCTTTGGCCTTGTCGCGGGTAAGCACCGAGGCCAATAGAGCAATGGAGACAAATACGACGGACAAACCCGCCGCTGCAATGACCAACGATAAGCCCGTAGCCGTTGGGGAAAATACTGCAATGGGTATACCTAAGCCCACAAATACGGCTAATACCATCGCTATAGCGAGCCCCCAAAACTCGCTCCACACGATCAAGCTGCGCCGGATGGGCTGCGCTGCAAGCAATTCAATAAACTCGTAAGAATTGTAAAAATGGATGGTTGAAAACACAATGCTCACCATCGGTGTGACAATCAGTACAATGTTCAATAAGCCAACCAAGCCCTTGGTAGGTTCGTCGCTGAGGTTGAACAAGCCGAACGATACGGCAACCAGAAACAGCGTATAGCCAATCAGTATCCGATTTTGGAGGATATCCAACAAAACGTATTTAATAATGCGCAGCATAAGCTTAGTTTTGTTGCATCACTTTGGCCAGCGCGCGATTCAGTCTTTGCTCGCCGGTTTGTGATTTCAAGTCATCAATTGTTTGGTAAAACTGCACTTTCCCTTCGATGATATAAATCACATCGGTCGTCAGTTCCTCCAGGTCGCTGAGTATGTGGGAAGTTACCAGTACCAGCTTGCCTTTTGCTTTTTCAGCCAATACTTTTTCTTTCAAAATTTCAGAAGAAACAGGATCCAGGCCTGCAGTAGGCTCGTCAAGAATTAATACTTGTGGATCGAAGAAAAATGCCAGGCAGGCGCTCACTTTTTGGCGGGTGCCGCCCGAGAGTGTGCGCATGGTTTTATTGGAAAACTTATCCACTTCAAAGGCTTTCATCAAATCTTCATCCAAACGGGTGTAGGTGCCCTCGCGGATTTCTTTAACCATATCAAAAACCTGGGCTACCCGCATGTTATCGGGGTAACGGCCTATTTGAGGCATGTATCCAAGGTGCCGGCGGTAGTCCCAGGTGCCTGTAATGGAGCTGCCATTAAGCGTCATGGTGCCATTGTCGGGAATGACCAGGCCGAGCAAACATTTTAGGAAAGTAGTCTTTCCCGATCCATTGGGCCCTACCAGGGAGATTGCCTGGCCCGCGTCCATGCGTACACTGACGTTGTCGAGGACTTTGAGTTTGCCGAAGGATTTACAGAGGTGTGTTGTTTCGAGCATAATTCACCGGGCGATGCCCATGTTAATAATTCTGCCCCTTCAGGGCAATAGGATCAAGACCTCGTAGGTCTTGGGGAGCTAGCGTAGGTACTCATCTTCGGATTGGCAGGCATCAACTTTTAATTATCTTGAAAACCAATCAGTTGTGTCATTCCGAGCATAGCGAGGAAACTGGGTTAGGATGTAGAATCAGGTTCCTCGCTACGCTCGGAATGACACAACCGATGGCTTTCAAGATGGCATAAAATAGGAACAACTGCTTTGCCAATTGCCTCTAGCTGGATTGTGACTTGTGCACATGCACTAGGCTTAAAGTACTTGCTTATTTCGGCAACAGCACGGCATCAATCACATGTATAATGCCATTTGATGCAGGTATTGTTGCGATAATATTCGCGCCATTCACCGTGATTTTTCCGTCTTTGTTGCCGATGGTGACGCCGCCACCGTTTGCCATGGAAAGAATTTTACCATCTTCCAACATATCAGGTTTGAACACGGCAAGTGCTACGTGGTATTGCAGAATGTCAGCTAATGCATCCTTTTTATCAGGCTTCAAAAGCCCCTCAACGGTACCAGCAGGGAGCAAATTAAAGGCGGCATTCGTCGGTGCGAAAACGGTGAATGGGCCTGCGTTGGAAAGTGCATTTACCAGGTCAGCAGCGGTAACTGCCGCGACAAGCGTGGTATGATCAGGGCTGCCTGCTGCTACTTTTACAATGTCTTTTTGGGAATCATTGTCTTGAACAGCTGATTGGCCACCACCAGGAGCAGCTGCTGTGGTTGTAGCAGTGCCGCCTTGGCTTGGGGCAGAATTGGTGCAATTTGTCAGACCAAAAACGGTCAAAATGCTGAGGAAAAGGATGCTTAAGTTTTTCATTTTAAGGTGATTGTGCAGTAAAAAGTTGTATTTTTTAGTTATTCAGATAAGCACTAGTGGTTTCATAGCAGGTTTTTCATCCATCAATTGCTCTGGTGTGAGCGAGGGAATAATCTTTTCCGCTTTGTCCATGAGGTACACCATAAAACTGCGCATGAGCATGAGGCCGTAAGGCATTTTCTCTACGACCACGGCGTATAAACTCACTGGGCGGAAAGGCACATCCCCTACCCCATCGCGGTTGAGGTCGTAGCCTTCATAGCGATCCCAATAATTGCTGTCGAAGGTGTTCAACACCAGGTGGCCGTTGGTAGAAACGTCGAAGGAGTTGCCAAAAAAGTTGTTTTGACGGATCACATTGGCATCGCAACTGGCCTGAACACGCAATGCCCAGCCGTTTTCCCGGAACACGTTTTGCTCCAAGGTAATACGGCTTGCCCCTTCCATATACACCGCAGCGGAGTTGTGCTCGAAGGTGTTTTTCCAGATATGGCTGTCGGAAATATCCTTGAGCAGTAATCCGTATGCGGCACTTCCCCAGTTGTATCCGAACACGTTTTCGGTCATTTGTACCTTCCGGGAATACATCACCGCCACACCCGCGCCATTTTCCTGAAAGCGGTTGTGGTGGTAAAAATCGCTGTGGGAAAACATGAAATGCAGGCCATAGCGCAAATTGCGCTCACTGGTATTGTTCCTGATCTCTGAATCGGTGACAAACTCAAAATAAATACCGTCGCGTTGTCCGGTCAGGTAATTGTCTTCAATAAGCGCCCTGGAACAGTTCCACAGGTGAACACCATTGCCACAGTTTTGCTCTTCTTTTAGGATACCCTGGACATCGTTGCCGCTTACCCGGCAATCATGCGTGTCGGAGAGGTAAATTCCAAAATTGCAATCGCGCAAGCGGTTTTGTTCTATGGTCACAAAACTTGCGGAAAGCACCTTAATCCCCGCCAGGTCAATGGTACTGAGCTGGCCGCTGTTCCGAATCTCAAAGCCCCGGATGGTAACGTTAGAGGCCGTAATCGTGATGATCTCGTATTGATGTTGCCCATCGAGCACCGGGTAGTTGATGCCGATGAGTGTCAGTGGTTTCGTTACTTCCAAATTTCCTTCAGCGTAATGTCCTTCAAAAACATACACCGTGTCGCCAGCCCGGGCTTGCGCCAAAGCTGAACCAATGGTCGAAAATACCTGGTTCACGCCAACATTGTAGGTGGTAGCCGTTACTCTTGTCGCCAAAACAAGCAATAGGAAAATATGAAAGTGTAGGTATCTCATTTTCAGTAATTCAAAAACAATCAGGCAGTTTACTATTGACCCAAACACGCGTCAATTGTCAAATTATCACATTCCCTAATTATCACATTAAAATAGCTTTTTCACTTCCTCCCAATTCATCTCTTTCCCGCCGCCGATTTCAGCCTTCACGGCATTGCGATCTTGCAGGGTTGAGAAAGCAGCGACATCGCCACGCATAGGGCTTTTTATGGCATCATTTTGCAAGAAAAACGCCTTCTGTACATCCACAAATGCACCTGTGTTTTTGAAATCAACGCTTACTATTTGACCAATGTCCTTTTCGGCAACAGTACCAGCCTTTAAGTAACCTGTCAGACAGTTGAGGTCGTCGAAAATAAAAATCTTCCCTTTTTGTGTTACGATTTCCGCGCCGAAGCGCTTGTCGGTCAAGGTCATTTTGCATGCGGTACAGCCATCCTTTCCATAACGAATTGGTACTGGGCCCGACGAACATCCCAAAAAAGTAATGACTGTCAATAGCGCCATTACCAGTACGCCCTTGCTTTTACCTGCAATTGACTTTTTCTTCTTGCCTTTGAAATACTCCCACCACCAAAGTGCGGTTGCCATACCACAAACCGCAATCAGCACCCATGCCCCTGTATCGGGGCCTGAAAAAGCGGTGAAATTGAGCAGGTTTTTATATCCTATCAAGGGCGGCTGATATGACATGCCTTCCACTTTAATAGCGGCATTGGGATCGAGATGGTGGCCATATTCGTAACCCCAACGCCAAAAATCCCAGAGAGCTGCTACGGCATAAATATAAGACAACAAGGTGAAAGCAAACAGCATGCGCACGCTTGCAAATATGGCTGCAGCAAGGCCAACGACAATCAGAACACCCAAAAAGATGCCGATGAACCCGAATTCCGGGAACATCTCGACGCTGATATGCTTCATGCCAATGTAGTGGTTAAGGCCATTGATGATGTCGATATTGCCACTGAGTGTGTTGTGCCAGATTTTCATGGTCAACCCTTCCGGGTATTGTGGTGCCCAAAGCATGATTTGCCAAAGGGGTACAAAGTAGGTGATGACCAGTAAGAGCGAGCCTATAGCCAGCAATATGCGAGTCGTTTTGCTAAGTGTCATTTTTATCAGATTGTAGGAGAAGGGTATAACATGGGTCACCCCTTAAATAAGGGATGACTCATGTTTGCAATCCTTCGAAATTATTTCGCAGTTCCAGTAGGCTCTACCTTGTTGTTAGTGCCAAATTTCAAAGGCACGTTGGAGCCGCGTGGCGATACGCGGACATATCCCTGCATCTCCTGGTGCAGCGCCGAACAGAAGTCGGTGCAATAGATCGGGAACACACCCACGCGATCAGGCACCCATTTGAGGGTACAGGTCTCGCCTGGCATGATCAGAATTTCAGCGTTGTTGGCGCCTTTTACCGCGAAGCCGTGTGGCACGTCCCAGTCTTGTTCCAGGTTGGTAACATGGAAATAAACTTCGTCGCCCATTTTTACGCCTTCAATATTGTCGGGCACAAAGTGGGAGCGGATAGAGGTCATGTTGACATGGATCTTATTTCCTTCGCGGAACACCTTGGCTTCTTTTTCACCTTTGGAGACGTATGGGTGCTTGTTGTCTTCAATTTTGAAAAACTTGACCGACTTGGGCGCTACTAAATTGGCTGGAATAGCTTCTGCATAGTGCGGCTCTCCAACTGTCGGGAAGTCGAGGAGGAGCTTCATTTTGTCGCCACTGATGTCATACAGCTGTGCGGACTGCGCCAATTCTGGGCCAGTAGGCAGGTAACGGTCTTTGGTGATCTTGTTGTAGGCGATCACGTATTTGCCCCAAGGCTTGCGTGATGCCCCGCCTGGGATGCTTAGATGGCCAATGGAATAGTAGGTCGGCACACGATCAACTACTTCCAAGGTTTTTACATTCCACTTGACAATTTCAGAAGAAACAAACATGGAAGTATACGCGAAACCTTTGTCGTCAAACTCCGTGTGCAATGGGCCTAAGCCCGGTTTTTTCACTTCACCATGCAGTACAGCATCGTATTTCAGCACTGGAAGCCCATCATACTCGTTTTCAATATTTTTATCCGCGATCGCTTTCAACATTTTGGTGAAAGAAAAAACCGGGATTACGGCAGCCAACTTGCCAGAGCCAGCAATGTATTCACCTGTTGGGTCTACGTCGCATCCGTGTGGCGACTTTGGACAAGGCATGAAGTACACCACATCCTTTAGCTCTCTGGGATCAAGCATGATCGTCTCGGTCTTGATGGTACTGGTGGCGCTGTGTACGTGATCGTCATAGACGTTGTGGGCGTAGCGTACTTTGGACTTTTTGCCTTTGCCAGCCTTGACGTATTCCTCGCATTTTTTCCAGTTGACCGCCATGATAAAGTCTTTATCCTTTTGTGAGGCATTCACTTCAAGTAGCGTGTTGGCCTGCTCGGTATTATAGCAAGAGAAGAAAAACCAGTCGTGTGAAGGGCCTTTGCCACAGTGACTCAGGTCGAAATTGACACCTGGCAGCATCAACTGAAAGCTGATTTCCATTCGGCCAGTCTCTGGGTTGATGCTGATGAAAGACACTGTGCCTTTAAAGTTCTCTTTGTAGGAACTGATGGAAACGTCTGGATTGGAATTATCGTCGTCCATTGGGTAGCTGAAACGAGTACCTGCAATGGCGTATTCCGAGTTCTCTGTAAGAAAAGGAGAAGAGTGGTTGCCCGAACTATTGGGTATCTCTATGATCTCTTCGGTACGGAAAGTGGCGAGGTTGATGCGGGCGATACGCGGCGTGTTGTTGCCGTTAATAAAGGCCCAGCGGCCATCTTGTACGCCGTTAGTGGTAGAAAGGGCAACGTGGTGGGCATCGTCCCAAGGCACAAAACCATGGGAAGTGTTCAGCATAGGCTTCGTTTCTTCGCTGTATCCCCAACCGTTTTCTGGGAATTGCGAAAACACGGGTACAATGCGCAACAAGCGACCCGATGGGATGCCATACACACCGATCTGGCCATTAAACCCACCTGAAACGATGTTGTAAAACTCATCGTATTTGCCAGGGGCAACATATACTTTTTCAGCGGCATCACCTTCTACGGCGGTGACTGGGTTGTGCGGTTTGCAGCCAAGCGTGGACAGTACCGCCGGCACTGCAAACGCAATAATGAGGAGCGATAAAAAATGTCGGAATTTCATATAAAAATTTGATTTGTAGATTGTTAGACAAAGTTTACAGGCATCTTATTTCTCCCCGTCATTGGAGCGCATGAACTCTATGATCTTTCGCGCTTCTTCAGGTGAAATGTTTTGATTGGGCATCCGTACCAAACACTCCTCAAGGAGTTTTTGGGCTTCCGGATCTTTCTCCAGCATCATTTCTACGTTTGTGATCATGTTCATAATCCAGAGTGGTTCGCGTTTTTTGGTCACACCGGCCCAACCCGGCCCCACCAGCTTCTCATTGGTAAGTTTGTGGCAGGCGAGGCATTTGAGTTCGTAATCGGCTTTTCCAGCCGCGATCCAATCTTTATTTAGGGGGTTGGTCAATTCAATGGTCTTCTGTTCTATGCCATGCATTTCTGGTTGAGGTGTGGCTGCTTCAGAAGGGGTGGGTGATTTTTTCGCCGCGTCATCGGCTTCTTTTTTGGAAGTGCAAGCGAACAGGCCAATGGCCAACATGAAGAGAAGGATAGTCGTTTTGTGAAACATGATACTTGGAAGAATTAGTTTAAAGAAATAAAGAGTTTCAACTCTTTTTATTGGCAAAAGTATTTGCGCACTGGTTTAGCGAAAGATGAGCTATCTCATCAAACCTGGTGATCTTCGTTTAAGACCAACGAGGTTCAGCTACTCCTTTTTCAGCACTACCTTTGCAGCATGTTTTCAAAAACTTTTGGCCACGCCTTACGTGCCACAACCTATATCGCCACGCATGGCACCCAAGGAAATAAAGTGCCACTCTCGGTGCTGGCGCAAGGCCTTAACATACCGCAACCAGTGCTGGGAAAAGTCGTACAAGAGCTTGTACGTCATGGCATTATGGATTCTACCAAAGGTCCTAACGGCGGGTTTTTCATCAATAATAGCACGTTACAGACACCCCTGACAAGCATCTTGAAAATTACAGATGGCAGCCTGCTTTTCACCCAATGCGCTTTGGGACTGAAGCAGTGCAACCCAAACCACCCCTGTTTGCTACACCACCATTTTGCCGTATGCCGGGATGGTATGATTGAAGTGTTGGAGCAGAAAACAATTCAGGATTTAGTATTGCAGGCTGAGCAAGAGTTTGTGTTTTTGGTGTAGACTTACCTCGTCACTCAAACGAACAAGCACTGACGAGCATTTCCCCATCTGATGACTTGTATCATCTCCTGCAGCCTATTTATGTGTCCATTTTTGCAAAAAGTATACGAACTATGAAACCGATCATCGCCTGCACCGATTTCTCTACCACTGCTAACAACGCGGTGCATTATGCCGCAGCATTGGCAAGCGCTTCCAATGCGCCACTGATTTTATACCATCACTTCGATTACCCCATTCCAGCAGCTGACTTCCCTGGTTTTAATCCGGCTGTATTTGTGGACGATGCTGCTGCGGGTTTGGAGGCCAGGCTCAAAGACATAAAAAGGGAGTTGCTTCGAACCCATGAAATTGAAATTGAGTGTATTGTGCGCACTTTTGACTTGCAGATCGACTTGGAAACAGTGTTTAAAGATGAACAAGCCAGTCTGGCCGTGCTGGGGTTACAAGGACAAAGCGCAGTGCTCAACACCTTGTTTGGCAGTGTCGCGGCCAAGGCAATCCGGCGCGGCAAACTGCCATTGCTCCTTGTACCAGAAGGCGCTGTATTCCATTCCTTGAAAAAAATACTCTTCCCATTTGACGACCAGGAAATCGCCAGTGCCGCCATACTGCAGCCACTTTGTGATTTGGCCATTAGCTTTGATGCCTATATAGAAGTACTGACGCTCTTTGATTTAGAAAAAACGCCTGCGTTAGCCCCAAACTCAAAAATGTCGGCACCGAAAAGCGCCTTGGATGCACTTTTATCTGATACGCGCCATGGGTTTTCCTACGAAAATGAAGCTGCCATCACAAATGGCATCCTGTACGAAGCAGCCCGTAGTTCCGCTGACATAGTGGCGATGATACCACGCCAGCACTCTTTCCTTTCCGGCTTGTTGAATCAAAGCAATACCCAACGCATTGCAGCTGCTATTCCAGTACCATTGCTCGTGCTGGAAATTCCATAAAAAAACCGAGACACCTATCGTCTGCTTGTACAGCAAAGGTCAATTCCGCCCTTTTTGCAGTACCCAATTGCCTTGCTGGTTTCCGGATTTCAAATGAATCTGGTACACACCAGCAGGTAAACCTGATATGTTGAGCCGGTAAGGTGTCTCTGAAGACCACTGCCAGTATTGCACGCTGCGCCCCAGCATATCGCGTAGCGTCCCGAAAATAGTTTCTCCAGGCAGGCTTGCTGTAGGGGCCAGCATTACCCATTCGCTGGCAGGATTTGGGTAAATGGATACTTCTAGCGGCAAGAGACCAGGAGATTTGACGCCGCTCAGCAAATGCGCGATCTGACTCTGGGTACTTGCATAGCGCAACTCTAAGAATGGCTTGATGCCATACGGCGTATGCACGTCAACGGTTTGGGAAAAACCATTGTGAAAATCAGTCATCGTATATCCATAATCAAGGGTTCGGAAAACATCGGCTGCTGCAGCCGGGGTGATGAGCTGGTGCAGGAAGTTTATCCTGGAAAATATGCTATCGGGGCAGGTGATAAACCGCGTGATGGAATCCAAATAATGCACGTACTGGTCATAATATGCCGGAACTTGCAACAGTTTGGTCGCCAATGGCCGTTGCTGTGCCGACGAAGGCAGCCATTGCAGGCAGTTGCGTTTGGCCCAATCCTTTCCCAGCCAGTCCACACCAAAAGTATTATCGGTGTCGTAGGTAACAAATTCAAAGCGACCCGTTACCGGATTGTCATATAGATAGTAGTTGTTTTTATTGTAAAAATAATCGTCCCAGTTGCCCGTGGCAACATCAATAGCAAAGGACTTCAGCACGCTTTGTACGTTGAGCATGGCATCGATATTGGCGGCAAAATTGGCATCTACAGGCTGGTACAACAATCTCAGCAACTCAACAAAACGGGAGTAATCATCTTCGTTTTCGTTGGTCACCAAGTCATAGGCGCGGGTTTCGGGATTATTCAAAATGGTTTTGTAAATCGAGGTGTAATTGCCCAAAAATGCCAAATCGGCCGGGTAGGTACACTTATACAAATTTCCGTCGTTGTCGTCAAACGCCCGTGTAAGCCATTGTTTGTCCAATTCCTCCATATTGAGGTAGAGCCCGCGGTATTCACCGTTGATGTACAACTGGGTAAAACTTCCACGCCGAACAGGCATTCCGGCATTTTCCCATACTTCGTAAAACAGCTTCTCCCGGATCATCGTCGGGTCGTTGTGGCTGCCCAAAAGGTTTAGCTTGCGCACGCCCTGGTATTCGCGCCCGGCCGCGTATTCATTGAAACTGATCTTGAACGATTTTTTCTTCGAGACAAGGCTGGTGTTGCCCCGCAGCCGGATGCCCGCGTTTTCTACCGTATCCCGCCCTACCCCATCGTCGAACACAAACCTTGCGTGGTAGTAATAATCGTTTACCAATTCATCGATCATTTCCTCTAGGGAGTCGGCGGGCAGTTCCATATATATTTTAGAAACCCGGCTGTCGTCAAAAAGGGCCGTTGATTGGCTCTGTGCATGTAGGCCGAAAATTATTATCAGGGAAAAAGGCAACGTTATGGTCTGTTTCATGCTGCAAAAATAGACTAAAATGCCTAAAACCTCGTAGGCCTAAAACCTCAATGCCCCTTCGAAAAATCGCCGATTTTTCGAAGGGGCACTGAGGTTTTAGGCCTACGAGGTTTAGCATCACCCGACGCAAATCACCCTCCCACTTGACCTCCATCATCTAAGCTCCCTTCCCGATACGCCCATCTTGCACCAGTTTTTAAAGCAACCCACTCGACGACACCATGCAAATCATGCTTTTCCTTATCCTGGTCAGTTTAACAGTAGCCGCAGGTTTCCTGATCGCCTTTTTGTTTGCTTCCCGGAACGGACAGTTTGACGACGATTGTACCCCGGCGATTCGGATGCTTTTTGACAACACTATTCGGGAAGAGAATAAACAAGACGACGACACAAACCCTTCTTTATGAGTAATATACAACAATTTCAGTACGACAACAAAATTGTACGCGCCTTCGGAATGGCCTCTTTTGCCTTTGGGATTTTCGGGATGTTGATAGGCATTATCATGGCCTTCCAACTCGTGTACCCATCCTGGAACATAGAGCCTTGGTTTACCTTTGGCCGTATGCGCCCCTTGCATACCAATTCGGTGATTTTTGCTTTTGTGGGCAACGGTATTTTCACCGGCGTGTACTATTCGCTCCAACGGCTGCTCAAAGCGCGCATGTGGAGCGACAAGCTTTCCTGGATACATTTCTGGGGCTGGCAAATAGTCATTTTGTGCGCAGCAGTATCCCTGCCCTTGGGTCTTACCTCCAGCGGGGAATACGCTGAGTTGATTTGGCCTATCGACGTACTTATTACGGTCGTGTGGGTAATTTTTGGTGTCAACATGTTCGGCACCATCCTCAAGCGCCGGGAACATCACCTGTACGTGGCCATTTGGTTTTACATCGCCACTTGGGTAACGGTAGCCGTGCTGCACATCGTGCGCAGTATGGAAATACCCGTGTCGCTGACAGAAAGCTACCCGATCTTCTCCGGGGTGCAAGATGCGCTGGTACAATGGTGGTACGGCCACAACGCCGTGGCGTTCTTCCTGACAACACCTTACCTCGGCTTGATGTACTACTTCCTGCCGAAAGCCGCCAACCGCCCCGTATTCTCCTACAAACTCTCCATCATCCACTTCTGGGCCCTGATTTTTATCTACATCTGGGCGGGTCCGCACCACTTGTTGTATTCTTCTTTGCCCGATTGGGTGCAGTCGCTCGGAACGGTGTTCAGCATCATGCTGATTGCGCCATCCTGGGGCGGTATGCTCAATGGTTTGCTGACTTTACGCGGCGCATGGGATAGGGTACGTCAGGATCCCGTTTTGAAATTCATGGTTGTAGCCATCACAGCATACGGTATGGCCACTTTTGAAGGCCCGATGCTGTCTATAAAATCTGTGAATGCCATTAGTCACTTTACCGACTGGACTATCGCGCACGTACACGTGGGCGCACTGGGATGGAATGGCTTTTTAACCTTTGGTGTACTGTACTGGCTTTGGCCACAGATGTACCGCACCACGCTGTATTCCACTAAAATGGCCAACACGCACTTCTGGCTGGGCACACTGGGTATCATCGTATATGCAGTGCCGTTGTACTGGGCTGGTTGGACACAGGCTCTGATGTGGAAAGAATTCACACCAGAAGGCACGCTTGCTTGGGGCAACTTTCTGGACACGGTAACCCAAATCATCCCAATGTATCTCATGCGCGCAGTTGGCGGCACCCTGTTCTTTGTTGGTGTATTGCTGGGAGTTTATAATCTATACAAAACAGCCAAAAAGGGCACATTTATAGCCAACGAAGCCGCCGAAGCGCCTGCAAGAGAGCAACACGTAAAAGCACCAGGCGAGCACTGGCACCGATGGATTGAAGGCCGCCCCATGCAGATGTTGCTTTGGAGCACCGTTTTGATCGCCATCGGCGGCATTGTACAAATTGTGCCTATGGTATTCATCGAAAGCCAGGTGCCTAAAATTTCTACGGTACAACCTTACACACCATTGGAGCTCACAGGTCGTGATATCTACATCCGCGAGGGATGTGTTGGATGCCACTCGCAAATGATTCGCCCATTCCGCGATGAAACAGAGCGCTACGGAGAGTATTCAAAATCGGGTGAATATATCTACGATCGGCCATTCCTCTGGGGGAGCAAGCGCACCGGACCAGATCTCTGGCGTATCGGTGGCAAGTACCCGGATAGCTGGCACTTCAACCACATGATGGATCCCACCAGTATGTCGCCCGGCTCAATCATGCCAGCTTACGCCAATCTTTTGGATCAACCTTTAGACTTGTCAGACTTGCCGGCAAAAATCAACGCACTGCGCAAACTGAATACACCTTACCCGCGCAACTTTGAAAACGAAGCCATCTCAAACGCTCGAACGCAAGCCAAACAAGTGGCAGAAAAATTGGCTTCAGAAGGTGTTAAGGATGCCAATTTGGAAACCAAAGAAATCGTAGCCATCATTGCCTATTTGCAACGGCTCGGAACAGACATTAAAAAGTGATGAGTGATGAATTATGAGTGATGAGTGATGAGTTATGAGTGATGAGTTATGAGTTATGAGTTATGAGTGATGAGTTATGAGTGATGAGTTATGAGTGGGCACGACATTTGGGTTTTGGTTTGGGGTTGGTTTTTCAGCACCTAATCCAGCACGCTCATCAAGACCTTAGGTGCTGAAACACCCCGTAACAATTGAAAAGGACGCTGTGCAAACTCATAACTCATAACTCATAACTTATAACTCATAACTCATAACTTATAACTTATAACTCATAACTTATAACTTATAACTCATCACTCATCTCTCATCTCTCATCACTAAAAAAAATGTACAAATACTTGCTTGAATCAGTTGAAGGCATCCAGTGGTTCGGAATAATCACGTTGCTGTTGTTTTTCGGCACCTTTTGCCTCGCCATCCTTAACACGTTGCTGACCAAGAAAAAGCAGGTGGAGTACATGGCCAACCTTCCATTGGAAGACTAACTTTTTGATCAATCAATTAATAAGAAAATATGAAAACGCGAAACCATAAACTCGTTTTCCTGGCCGTAGCGATGCTCGGTCAAGTACTCAGTTTTGCGCAAAACGCTATATCAGCAGTACCGGAAGTCAATTTGAAAGAAGCCAATGAGGTCGCGGATATCATGACCTTGAGTATTGGACTTGCGGTGCTGATTATCCTAGCTATTGCCTTGTTCACCATGGCACGCTCCAATCAGTATTTATCCAACCGGGTATTGCAATTCGAAGCCGCTAAAAACGGTGTCACATTGCCCGAAGAAAAGGTTGAAGTCTACGTAAAGGGCGATGACTTTTGGGATCGTATGCGCAAGCAATATTGGGAAGATCCAGTGCCTGTTGAAAGAGAATCTGAAATCATAATGGGCCACTCTTATGATGGCATCCGCGAACTGGACAACCGCCTTCCACCATGGTGGGTGAATATGTTCATCCTCACCATTATCTGGGCGGTAGGTTACATGTTTTACTACCATTGGAGCAGCAATGAATGGTCGTCAGACATGGAATACACGACCGAGATGGAGCGGGCTAAAAAAGAAGTGGCAATGGCCGTAGCTGGCAGAGCAGCTTCCGTAGATGAATCCAACGTGACGGTATTGACAGATAGCGGCGCGCTCAGCGAAGGCGAATTGACCTTTAAAAATGTATGCGCTGCTTGTCATGGCCAAAAAGGAGAAGGTACCGTAGGCCCGAACTTTACCGACGAATATTGGGTACACGGTGGCGGCATCAAAGACCTCTTCAAAATCATTAAATACGGTGTGCCTGAGAAAGGCATGATCTCCTGGCAAGCACAACTCAAACCTGCTGACATGCAGAAAGTCGCAAGTTATATTCTGACCTTAAAAGGAACCAACCCGCCTAATCAGAAAGCGCCGCAAGGTGTAATCTGGGTGGACTCGACTGTAGTGGCAACACCTGTCACGGGCAAATAATACAAATTGATGGGGGGGGTAAAACGGCCTATGGCAAATACCCCCCATAATCAGGAATGGCTATGAACAACGAAGACTGGAACAAGGAGATTGAAGACCATGACGATTACCGCGACCATATCGCAACAGTAGATGCTGCGGGTAAACGAATATGGTTGTATCCCAAAAAGCCACGCGGGCGTTTTTACAATGCCCGCACCTGGGTGAGTGCAGCTTTTCTGATCGTATTTCTGGCGCTGCCATTCATAAAAATTGACGGGGAACAGATTTTGCTGTTCAATGTGCTCGAGCGGAAATTTGTGCTGTTTGGGCTGTTGTTCACGCCACAGGACTTCCACCTGTTCGTGTTGGCCATGCTGACTTTCATCGTGTTCATTATTCTTTTCACGGTGGTGTATGGTCGACTGTTTTGTGGCTGGGTTTGTCCGCAGACGGTTTTTATGGAAATGTTTTTCCGTAAAATCGAATACTGGATCGAAGGGGATGCGGGGGAACAGCGCAAGCTGGACAAAAGCCCTTGGAACCGCGAAAAGATTCGCAAAAAAGCGATTAAACACGCCGTTTTCTTTGCCATATCTGTCGTCGCCTCCAACTTCTTCCTGGCCTACATTATTGGTATGGATCAGGTGATCCACATCATCCGAGACCCCGTGACTGAGCATTTTGGCGGTTTCCTAGTCATGTTGCTATTCTCCGGGATATTTTACTTTGTATTTGCCAGTCTCCGCGAACAGGTTTGCACCACAATTTGCCCTTATGGCCGCTTGCAGGGGGTATTGTTGGTAAAAGACACCATTGTTGTGGGCTACGACCACATTCGCGGAGAGCCCCGTGGCAAACGCAAAAAGGGTGATCAAAAAGTCTCCGATGAAAAACCTGATGCTTACAACAATCCGGTAACAAAAATCCAAAGCATGGTTTCAGGAGAAAAGGCCTCGCAATACGGTCCTGCTCCTTTGGGCGATTGCATCGATTGTGGCCTCTGTGTCAGGGTTTGTCCCACGGGAATCGACATCCGCAACGGCACCCAACTCGAATGTACCAACTGCACCGCCTGCATCGACGCTTGCGATGAGATCATGGATAAAGTTGGCAGCCCCCGTGGACTGATACGCTACGATTCCATGACAGGCATCGAGTCCGGTGTGCGCAAAATATTCACGACACGTGTGTACGCTTACACAGCCGTACTGCTCGCGCTCATTGCACTGGATGTTGTCTTGATCTCCAACCGCGGCATCATTGAAAGCATCATCCTCCGTTCCCCAGGGCAACTGTACCAGGAAAAAGACGAAACACACCTGACAAACCTGTACACCTACGTTTTGATCAATAAAACGTCCAAGGTAATGCCCGTGCAATTGCGCGTAGTCACCGAGGGCGGCAAGATCCAGATAGTAGGACAAGCACCTGCAGACATACTTAAAGGCGGGAAAATAGAAGGTGCCTTTTTTGTTGAAATGCCTACAGAACTGCTAAAAGGCCGTAAAACCCCCATCAAGATCGAAGTGATTTCGGAAGGGAAAACGATTGATGAAATAACGACAAATTTCATGGGACCGAGCAAATAGGGGGTTGTTCGTTTATAGTTGTTTGTTGTTCGTTTTCATTCGCTCGATGGTTGTTCGTTGATAGTTGTTCGTTGATAGTTGTTCGTTGATAGTTCACATTCACTCAATTCTAGCTGGCTATTCTGCTAGTGGAGTATTTGCTCTATAAGTAGGCAAATGCGTCAACATATCAGGATGCCCAACAAAGTTTGAGCGAATGAGAACGAACAACTATCAACGAAAATTGAGCAAAAATCTAAATCTATAAGTTATGCTAAGCAAAATATCCTGGGGTACCGGCATCGCACTTTTCTACGGCGCATTTGTTATCGGAATGCTGACACTCGTTATGGCTACCCGGAAACACGATCCGGGATTGATGCAAAAGGATTACTACGCACTCGATCTGAATTATCAGGATCGCTTGGAGCGCAAACAAAACGCCCGCGCTTTAATGACCCCGCCAAAGGTTTGGGTGGTCTCTGCCGACAAATCATTGAACATTCAGTTTCCCGAAGGCATGGAAAACGCCGCCGGCACGACCAAATTTTATCGCTCCGCATCGGTGAAAGATGATTTTACCGTCGAAATTGGCAGCGGTGAACCCATATTGGTGAATACCGAAAAAATGGCCCGCGGACGCTGGCATGTGGAAATGGAATGGGAAGCGAGCGGGAAGAAGTATTTTTGGGAAACCGCCGTCGTGATATGAACCTTCTCCCCGCCCTCATCCTCGGTTTCGCCGGCAGCCTGCATTGCGTGGGCATGTGCGGCCCCTTGGTGTTGGCGCTTCCCCTGGCGGCGGCCGACAAGTGGAAGGTGTTGCGGCAAATGTTGGTGTACCATTCCGGTCGAATATTGACCTATATGGCCCTCGGTCTATTGTTCGGTTTGCTCGGCAAAGGCATGGCGGTGGCCGGATTCCAAAAAACGCTCTCCATCGTTGCCGGGGCGCTGATGATCAGCATGGCGTTTATGACCTGGCGTTTTGAAAGCATCTTGTTAGCACTGCCTGGTTTTGGAAAGTTTACCGGAAAGGTGAAAGCGCGCATTGGTGCACTAATGCGGGCCTATCCTGGGCGTGCAACCTTTTCCATGGGCATGCTCAACGGCCTGTTGCCTTGCGGTATGGTGTATGCTGCCCTGGCTGGCGCAATTTCTGCGGCGGGATTGTTGGAAGGCGGCGCTTTTATGGCGGTTTTCGGTATGGGCACCCTACCCCTTTTATTGGCTGTAAGTGTGCTGGGACGCTCCTTCAATGCAGCCGTACGGCAAAAAATCAAATATGCACAGCCGGTTTTGCTCTGCATTGCCGGCTTGCTGTTATTGCAACGCGGGTTGCATCTGGATGTTTCACTGTTTGAATCGGCGGTACCGAAGGCCGGGGTGGAGTGCCATTAAGCGCCTCAAAAATGCTTAAAACGGCTCCTTACAATCTCCACACGTATACAAAGACTTACGAGCTGTTGCGCCAAACTGGCGCACCAACTTGGTGTGTTCTGATGCACATCGCGGACAAGGCACCAAGGGCGGCGGCGCAAACGGATCGTCGTCATCCGATGCATTTTGAACCGGCGGCGCAATGCCGTATTTGCGGAGTTTTTCCTTGGCTACCGGCGTAAGCCAATCCGTCGTCCGGGCGAGATAATGGGGCGCATTGCCTTAGCAACTCACGGATTCAGGGCAGGTCATCGGACTAAAACTCAATATCTCGCTGTATTTCATAGCCCTTTGCTTTTTTGCCCTTTACCCTTTGCCCTTTTTGCCCCTTGCATTTTGCCTACTTGCCTTTTGCATTTTGCCTACTTGCCTTTTGCATTTTGCCCTTTGCCTTTTTTGCCTACTTGCCCATTCACCCCCTCCACCTCCAGCCATGATTTATAATAATCTTCCACTTCCAGTTTCATCGCCTCTTTTGTGATTTTTACGGGTTTGAATGGATCGATCATGACAGCCAACTCTTCCGTGGCAGTCTTGCCGATGCTGCGCTCGATGGCGCCTGGGTGCGGTCCGTGGGGCAGTCCGGCGGGGTGTAGCGTCAATTGGCCTTTTTGAATGTTGTTTCGGGACATAAAATCACCATCCACGTAGTAGAGAATTTCATCGGAGTCAATGTTGCTGTGGTGGTAGGGTGCCGGAATGGATTGGGGATGGTAATCGTACAGCCGCGGCACAAAAGAGCATACGACAAAACCCTCGGCCTCAAATTGCTGGTGAATGGGTGGCGGTAGGTGTATGCGCCCGGTGATCGGTTCAAAATCGAAAATGGAGATGGCCCAAGGATAATGGTTGCCGTCCCACCCAACCACATCGAATGGATGCGTGGCGTACACGTAAGGGTAAATCATACCCTGTTTTTTGATTTTTACCAGAAAATTGCCTTGGTCGTCGTGCGTTTCCAGGTTTTGTGGCAATTTAAAGTCGCGCTCGCAAAAGGGCGCGTGTTCCTGCATTTGCCCATATTGATTGCGGTAACGATTGGGTATTTCAATTGGACTAAATGATTCGATGTACAACAAGCGGTTCTGCGTACTCAGGAAATGGATTTTATAAATCGTGCCGCGTGGGATAACAATGTAGTCACCGTATTCAAATGGAATTTGTCCGTACATGGTTTCCACCCAGCCATGCCCTTTGTGGACAAAAATCATTTCATCAGCATCGGCATTTTTGAAAAAATAATCCCGGGTGCTTTCGTGCGGGGCAGCCAGGCCAATGTGCATGTCACTGTTGACAAAAAGGGTTTTGCGGCTCTCCAGATAGTCATTCGCGTAGGGCAACTCAAAGCCTTTAAAGCTCAGTGCCGACAGGTTTTTGTCAATGGCGATCTCCGGTTCAACCGAATAAGGTGTACCCTTTTCTCTGACAATAGTGGGCGGGTAAAGGTGGTATACCAGCGAGGATAGGCCCGAAAACCCTTGGGTACCAACGAGTTCTTCCTGGTACAGATGCCCGGCATGGTTGCGGAATTGAGTATGGCGTTTGCGTGGTATTTTACCGACGTGTTGGTATACTGGCATAATAAAAGGACGATTTTCTTGCGAAGGTCGTCCTCGTATTTTACCAAATAAATGACCCTAGTCATTCACAGGATTGATCCGCATCAATTTGGCAGTACCCGCAATTTTTCCAGCTTCACCACTTCTACTACGCCATCCGTAATCTCTACCATCCCTTCGTTCCTGAAATCTGTCAGGGTACGGATCAGGGTTTCTTTCGCGGTGCCGGCCATAGAGGCCAGGTCTTCCCGAAGCAGGTGAATGGTGGGGCCGCTTTGCTCGGTCAATTTCACCAGGGAGCTTGCCACACGTTTGCGCACGGAGTTGTATGCCAACTCGATGAGTTGCTGTTCGCGCTCGGCGATGTGGTTGGCGAGCATTTTGATAAAGCGAGCGTTCACGTCGCGGTTGCCAAATACGAGGGCAGAAAAATCTTGCTTGGGCACCAATTTGATGGAGCAATCTTCCAATGCGGCAGCGCTTTCTGGATAAGCATCTTCTTTGAAAAGGGCCAGGAAGCCAAGAAAATCGCCCGCTTGGGCCACTTTCACGATGAGTTCACGGCCATCATCGCTGGTTTTGAAAACCTTTACTTTTCCACTTTCCACAAAGTACAGCCATCTGGGATGATCCCCTTCCTTGAAAATCAGGTCTTTTTTCTTGTAGTGCCGCAACTCGCGGTTGTCTGAAAGGTGGCGAATAGCATCCATGGCGCGCGCTTCGTCAATGAACCGCTCAAAGCTGCCATTGCCCTGTTCAGAGGCATGGCGCAACCGCTCACTTTTTTTTAGCCGGGCTTCTATGGTTTGTAACAGTTCCACATCGTCAAAGGGCTTTACAATATAGTCATCAGCACCCAAGGACATGCCCCTTCGGAAATCTTCTTTTTCCGCTTTGGCCGTTAGAAAGATAAACGGGATATCAGCGGTTTGTTGCTGGCGGCTCAATATGTGCAGCACACCAAAGCCATCAAGTTCTGGCATCATGATATCGCAGAGTATCAGGTCTGGCAATTCGCTGTTGGCTTTTTCTACGCCAACTTTGCCGTTTTCGGCGCTTGAAGCATCATAACCACTCAACGCAAGGATTTCTGCGAGGTTCTCCCGCACATCCAGATTGTCTTCAATTATTAGGATTTTTTTCATATTCCTAGCAAAGTTAAACAGTAGGGCCTATACCAAGGTTGATAATTATCAGTCTCTGGGGTAACCGCGATCATTCTGCACGAAATGTACTTGACGCATCTTTGCACTATCATTAACTTTTGAACAAATCCTCTTATTAATTATGAACATTTTTGCTCCTGTTTCCAGCCTAATGACCGACTACCACCAACTTGTAACGGTGTCCCCTGAAGACACACTTTCCAAGGTAAAAGAAATTTTTGACACCCACAAATTCCACCATATCCCGGTGGTTAATTTCCGTGAAATCGTCGGCCTAATCAGTAAGAGTGATTTCGAACACTTTATGGGTGGCGCGTCACATTACGCTGAAGACCGCTTTGTAAACGACTTACGCATGGAAAGAACCCATGTCAGTGAACTCATGACTACACGACTTGGGAAAGTAGCGTCCGACGACCGCATCAATGTCGTACTTGAAGTTTTTTTGATAAACCGTTTTCATGCACTTCCGGTAGTCGATAACAATGAATTGGTGGGCATCATCACGCCATTTGACATTATGACTGCCCTGTCGAAGCAAGTACCTGCTGATTCCAGTCTGGTGTATGGCCAAACAGAATAAAAACAACCATGAAAGAGATACAAACCACGCCAAAAGCTGAATCATGCACCGGAAGTTGCGCTGGATGCGGCAAAACGCACATCAAGATTTTTGGTGAACACGACACCGCAGCTCAACTGCTCCGTGCACGTGTAATGCTTGCCTTGGAGGCTACCGCCATGGATGCAAAAGTGCTGGAGGTGTCTGAACCAGTTGCCATTCAAATAAGTGGTGTGCGTCGATTACCCGCGCTCATGGTAGAAGGCGTGGTGCTTACAGAAGGGGTTGTTCCCAGTGTGCCAGAGATCATGGATCTGCTGAAGCACCAGGATCTTTTCAAAAGCAAGCTTTTCCGATTGAGCACCATCAGTGTGCCGGTAGATATGAGCCCCGTATCTGGCAATACGCTCCGATTTGCTTGGCATGTGGCCAAGCAAATCGGAGCCAACATGGAAGTGGTATTTGCTATGGACAGCATATTCGAAGGCTCCACGCCCTCTCCTTCTGGGTTCCTGTCGGGATACCAGACAACCATGAAAACGGAATTGGATGCCTTTATTACAGAAGCGCTGGCGGAAGTGGGGGTCACTTACACGCCACCATCAAAATTTGCAGGCAGCCCTGGTACATCAGCAAACCAAGAAACACAACCATTCATTAGCTCCAAAGTAATTTATGGCGCTCCTGATCAGGCGCTTATCGAATATTCCAAACAAGCTGACATCATCGTGATGGGCACCACTGGACGGGGAAATATTGGCAAAAAATTCTTTGGCTCCGTAAGTATTGAAGTGTCTAAAAACGGCCATTGCCCGCTCATTTTTGTTCCAAAAGAAGCAGAATTTCGTGGTTTCAACCACTTATTATACGCCAGTGATTTCGATTCCCTGCACGCACTTTCTGTACGCCAGGCAGTTTCCTTTGCCAAAAGGTTTGATGGGCAAATTCACTTTGTCCACGTTGGCCCAGGCGGAGAACAGGGCTTGGAAACCCAGCGTCAAGTTTTTGAACTTGACTACGGCACGACCAATCCAGATCGTCCATTTATTTTCAGTAAAATGGTGAGCGACGACATAGCGGGTTCCCTGTATGAATACTCGTTTTACCATCACATCGATTTGCTGGTGTTTGTAACGCACCAGCGAAATTTCTGGGACAATATCCTCCATAAAAGCATCAGTAATGTGGCCTTGTTGAGCAGTGATTTGCCCGTGCTGATCATCCATGCAGACGATGATCTGCTTCGTTCTGAGCAATAACCATTCTATCGTTAATACGCTAATAAGAATACAGAGGTTTTTGTTCTGCCCTGTCGAGAGGTATCTTTCGCAGGGCTTTTTTTGAGCCCTCAGCCCCACTATGCGCTTATCCATGCAACACCAACATTGGCACCGTTGTATGGTGGGCCAAACTTCTGGAAATGCTTTTGAAGAACAGTTTGTGCAACAGAGAATGTTCATGTGCGACCGTTACAAGACCACTGGCATCAATAGCCTCTAAAAAACGGCTGATGGCACTTGGCACATTTTTATCGTGGATGTAGTGGAACAAATGCGGAATGTCTTCCAGTTTCTGGCTGAGCAACAACTCTTCTTCTTTTTTCGGCTTCTTTTCAGGATTCTCAATAATATGCACCACTTCAAGGCCGGCGTGTTCAATATTCAACAAGCCTTTCAGCACCTGCATGGAGCGTTTGTCGAGCTTCATTTTAAAATCGGTGGCCATGACAAAACGAGCATAGTTTCGGAAAGCAGCACCTTTCGGTATCACCAATACGGGTCGATGACTGGTCGTGAGCACGCCGCCCGCTGTGCTGCCCAGGAAAACGCCCTTTAATCCTGCGGCACCTGTGGTACCCATGATAATCATATCCGAATTTAATTCAGCAGCAACATGACTGATGACGGAGACTGGAAAGCCTACCCGACAGTCTGTTTCAATTGGAATATCTTTATGGTGTTCGCTGCGCTTGAACTTCTTAATCCAGCTTTTCATGGCCTTATTGCGCTGATCCAGATAATCATCGATCATAAAGGCGTCGTATATGCTATTGTCTACACCTTCACTTGGGTAAACGACATACAAGGCGACAATTTTTGCCTCAAGCCGCTTAGCCACCTCAAGGGCGTACATCATAGCATTGTTGGCGCACTTGGAAAAATCGGTCGGAACGAGAATGGTTTTCATAATTTTTTTAATGTGATAATTTGATAATGTGATAATGTGGTAATTAAAAAATGTAAACAATTTGACAATGTGATAATGAGCGTTGTTCATGGCGATGGTAGGTATGGCCAGCTTTTCAAACAACAGCCAAGCCCGAAGCCTATTATCAAATTATCTCATTGTCAAATTATCACATTTTTTAATCCTGTTCGCGGTAATCAATTGGATCCACGAACTCAAAATTTCGATTGAGGCTGTCAAGGGCTTTCGTTTCCTGCTGTTCCAAAGTCATGTCGTCGGTGACCGAAGTCTCTAACCAAGTATTGCCAGAGCGGCGGAAAATCTGCACATGTAAGCCGTATTCATTTTCAAAAAGGCGTTCGAGCTGCCAAACGGGCATTTCCAATTCCAGGAGCAGCACTGCGTTTTCAGGAATAATAGAAGAGAGCGTAGAGAGCAAAGTGTCGCGCTCCGAAACGATAAACTTCGCCGGGCTGCCTTTGTAAGCTGCATGAGGTTTGGTAAAAAACACAGGCTTAAGATTGGGAAAATAACCCATAAACTGATCCTGGACTTGACCAATTGTTTCGTCAGAAGAAATAGTGAGTTTCATGTTGAATGGTATTAGTTCAACACAAAATTGCTCCTTTTAGGAAGGAAGATTGGTGATCTGAATCAGCAAAGGGGGTGATTGCAAAAATATTTATGTTGTATCCAGAAAATAATTGGGCAGTGCCCCCTTCAGGCACCACCCAATTATCAAATTACCTAATTGTCAAATTATCTAAATATCAACTTCCTTCAAAACCGCCGCTTCATCAAAAAGCGCCGCCCGCGGTCCGTTACGGTGATTTGATCGACGACCCATCCCTCTTCATAAAAGAGGTTCAATCCATCTACAAGGCTGCGGAAATCATAGCGTTTGCCATTTACATCTGTCACATGGTCCTCCTTGGGATTAGATTGGCCATAATCAACCTGAAAGGCGCAGCTGCCGTCCTCCCGAAAGAGCGGGTCAAGTTCGATGTACTGTCCGGTGTTGGAAGGTCCGAGCTTTACACCTTCGACAAATATCTGGGAAAAGGCAAAAGTGGCTTGTGCCAGGAGCACAATTAAGAGCGTTGTTTTTTTCATAGTCAAAAATTTTGACACAAAGAAAAAGGACAGCGTCGAAAGTTGGAGGCAGTTTAACGGTAGTTTAACGGTGGACGGTGGACGGTTGACGGTGGAAGGTTTGCTCAGCTGGGAGATAAGGTTTTGTATTTTATTTTCAGCACCTTACGACAAACACAAGTGCAATTTGAATTAAGTGCTGAAACACAAATGCCAAAAGAATCCGGCAACTATGTGTTCCGTCCTCCGTCTACCGTCCACCGTCGTGAAACATGCGCTGTGCATTCGCCGTCGTCACCTTCGCAATTTGGGACAACGGCAATACTTTTACTTCAGAAAGCATATCAGCGATTACGGGGATATAGCTGCTTTCGTTGCGTTTGCCGCGGTAAGGCACCGGAGGCAGGTAGGGCGCATCCGTTTCCAATACAATATGTTCGAGTGGGATGTCACGCAATACCTCCGGCAATGTAGATTTAGGATAGGTAAGCGAACCGCCAATGCCCAGCATAAAACCGAGATCGATCATTTCTTTGGCTTCTTCCTGGGTACCGGAAAAACAGTGAAAAATGCCGCGAAGGCGGCCATCCTGCCCCGCCCGAACAAGCTCAAGGCACTCCTGGTTGCTTTCCCGTGCATGGATGATGACGGGTAAACCAAGGTCTTTTGCCCACTCGATGTGCTGGGCGAAGGATTTTTGCTGAATGGGCAGCGTAGTTTTGTCCCAGTAAAGGTCTATTCCAGTTTCTCCCACGCCTACCCATTTGCGCGACATCAGCTGCTTTTCCACCACCGCCAGTTCATTTTCCCAGGTATCGGGCTGCACGTGGCTGGGATGCAATCCCATCATGGCAAAGCAATTTTCAGGGAATGCGGCCTCCAGCGCCAACATGGCTTCAATAGACTCCACATCAATATTCGGCAAATACATACGCGTCACACCTGCTTTTATGGCACGGCGGATCATGTCGTCGCGGTCAGATTCGAATTTGCGGGAGTATAGGTGGGCGTGGGTGTCGATGAATTGGTGCATAGCGGGGCAAAGGTAGCAACAATTACCATTCGGGGAGTATCGGCTAGAGGGTGTTTTGCCGTATGATGCTGTCCTACCATTCCGCACTCCCCACTCCAAATTCCACACTCCAATGGAGCCACTCAAGGGATTTGAACCCTCGACCTGCTGATTACGAATCAGCTGCTCTACCGCTGAGCTAAAGTGGCATTGATATAAACAAGTTCCCAATTATTGTGCCATTGCACCTTTGGAAGCGGTTGCAAATATAGGATTCAACAATCGAAAATCATGTACTCGCCAATCGTCATTTTTTATATCATAACATTAGCCGCTGATTTTGTCACCCTACTGCCTCCCAGCAAAAATTATCTTTACCTTTGCCCATGGAACCATTCCCCGTGCCGCAAACACTCTACACCCGCCCTTTTTTACTGCTCTGTCTTTCCCACGCATTGTTTGCGGGCAGTTTCAATATGATGATCCCGGAGCTTCCTGCCTACCTCACGAGCATGGGTGGCGGCGAGCACAAAGGCTGGATCATCGCCCTTTTTACCATCTCAGCGGGTATTTCCCGGCCTTTTAGCGGAAAACTAACGGATACCATCGGCCGTATTCCGGTGATGTACATCGGTACTTTTACCTGCGTCGCTTCTAGCTTGCTGTACCCACAACTCGCTTTTTTGAGCGGATTTTTTGCGCTGCGCTTTTTTCACGGGTTTTCAACAGGATTCAAACCAACCGGAACAGCAGCTTATGTGGCAGATGTAGTACCCGACCAGTTTCGGGGCGAGGCGATGGGTATTCTGGGCATTTGCTTCAGTATTGGCGCAAGCTCCTCGCCGCTGTTGGGAAGTTGGATGACCAATGCCTGGAACATCAACGTCATGTTTTATGCTTCTGCAGCGATGGCACTATTTTCAATGGTGATTTTAATGAACATGAAGGAGACCCTCACCACCAAACAACCATTCAAATGGCGCCTGCTCAAAGTAGGCCGCGATGATATTTTTGACCCTTTGGCCATGCCAGCCGCGATCACCATGGTTTTTTGCTACCTTAGCTATGGGGTAATACTTACATTATTGCCCGATTTGAGCGATAAGCTGGGTGTAGGCAACCGGGGCATTTGTTTTACTATCTTCACGCTTGCCAGTGTTGCGACGCGCTTTTTTGCGGGCAGGGTTTCAGATCAGATGGGGCGAATCCCTGTTCTAAAAGCCTCTGCCTTGTTGATTGCCATAGCGATGGCGGCTTTTGCACTGGCAGACTCTGCTGCACTGCTCTTTTTTGCCGCAACACTTTTTGGACTGGGTAACGGCATCTTTTCGCCCGCTATTAGTGCTTGGACCATCGACCTGGGCGACCCAAAACGGAAAGGCCGCGCCCTGGGCACCATGTATATGGCGCTCGAAATTGCCATCGGTGGAGGTGCCTTGCTGGCAGGCTGGTACTTCGCCAATGATTTTGCCAGGATGCCCGCCGTGTTTTGGCTCGCCGCCATTATGAGCTTGGGGGGTTGGGTTTATCTTACATTTTTGACAAAAAACATGAAAAAGCGCACATGATACAAGACAACAAAGAACAATTCATCCAAGCTTTCCAAACTTCGTTCAGCAATGGCACGTTCCTCAAATGCACCTTGAGCAAGCCAACACCCAGTGCAGCAACGGTACTTAAAAATGTGTACTGCCGACCAGTTTCCCTAAAAAAAGGCCTGCATATCGCCTTCAATTTCCGGTTCTTAACGCGTGACGAGGTAAAAAACCACACGTTGGAATCAGGCATCTCCCAGCTCCGCGAATTGTTGGACACTGCTTTTCTAAACGCTGATTTGTTTACGGTTGAACAAGATTATTCCCTTCAAATTTCTGGAAAGGGAAAAGCTGCTTTTTCAGCAAAAAAGGCGGCTCAAACAGCACCGCCCATCTTTGTACACAACCGGGAAAAGGAAAGGCTGCTGCAACCCACGGCATCCTGGCTGCATGCCCTCGGCATCACCAATGCCAAAGGAGAAGTGCTTGCCAATGCGCAAGACAAGTGGCGTCAGATCAATAAATACCTTGAAATCATTCAAAATTTGGTGACTGGCGCTGCTTTTCCGGAGGAGCCACACATTGCCGATATGGGCTCGGGCAAAGGTTATTTGACCTTTGCGTTGTATGATTTTTTGAAAAACAACATGGGTTTGAAGCCGCAAATAACAGGTATTGAGCTGCGTCCAAAATTGGTGGAATTCTGCAACAAGACAGCCAGGGAATCAGGCTTTGATGGCCTTCATTTTGTGGCGCAAAACATCAGCGAATACAAGCCCGCACACCTGGATATGTTGATCGCGCTTCATGCCTGCGATACCGCCACTGACTTGGCGCTCGCAGCCGGCATACACAACAAAGCAAAAATCATCGTAGCAGCTCCTTGTTGCCACAAACAAATCCGCAAGGAAATGGCCACCCAAAACGAATTGGCACCACTGCTGCGCCACGGAATCCTGGAAGAACGGCAAGCCGAAATACTGTCCGACGGCATTCGCGCCTTGCTCCTGGAAGCAGAAGGCTATCAAACCAAAGTTTTTGAGTTTATTTCTACCGAACACACCGCAAAAAACGTGATGATCACCGCGGTGCAGCCCGAAGATTTACGGGCAAGTGCACAAGAAAGCCGTCGACAAAAAGCGTTGGAGCAAATCACAGCACTAAAAAAGGGTTTCGGGATAAAGCAGCATTTCTTGGAAGTCATTCTACCACTTTAAAGGTTGTTCGCCGGTTCGTCTGATGCTCAGCTTCTGTACACCGGGTGCAGATACAAGAAGCCGCTGGCTGGGATTCGCCGTACCCAATCGCTGAAAGCCTTTCTGGGTCAAGCCCTTTGGAAATCAAATAATTGACCGCGCTCTGCGCCCGCCTTTGCGACAGGTTTTGGTTGTAGCTGTCATTGCCCCTGCAATCGGTATGGCTGCCAAGTTGAATCCGAATTTTGGGGTTTTGGCGCAGTACATCTGCCAGGCGATTGAGCGTGGGTTCTGCATCAGGTCGAATGTCCCACTTGTCGTAGTCGTAGTAGATGTTTTCCAGCACGATTTCCCGGTTGCGGAATATTTTATCCAACACGATTTCAATTTCAAAGGTCTGGACAGGGCTTTTGGGATCTTTGGCGATGCCTTTGGTGCTGAATTTACCGCTGTTCGAGAGATAGCCTGCCAGGGAAGCGGTGAAATTGTAGTCCATATTATCCGACAGTTCCATGCTGAAAAAACCATCTTCTTTGGTTGTGAACTGCTGCTTTTTTGCGCCGAAATCAGCCTGAACGGCTGCTTCGCTCAATGGTTTTCGGCCCAGTACCTTGCTGTTCGGATCCGCTGGATCGCTGAGGATTTTTTCCAGTATATAGCCTTCCAGCACAATTTTATGGGCAATTTGTTTCGCGGGTACGGTATCTACTACCAGCGGTTTGGGTGGAGGCACTCGTTGCTCAAAACGGTAAATATCATCGCCGCCGCGGGCACCTTCAAGATGTCGGTTACTGGTAAAAAATCCACTGCGAATGAGCGTACCCGGTACCGTTGGCGTGGTTTTATTGGTGTTCGGCAAGAGCAACAGGCCAAAGTCGTCGGCTCCGCTGTTTATCGGGGATTTCAGGTTTATGGGTGGTGCCCAGGCATTGCGCTCCGATTTGTAGGTACGGAAAATATCGAGCCCACCCATGCCCGGTATTCCATCAGAAGCGAAATACAGGGTATCGCCATCAATAGAGGGAAATAGCTCGTTGCCCGGAGTGTTGATGTTGCGGCTGAGCGATTTGGGCTCGTCCCAGCCTGTTTCGCTTTTTTTGTTGCGTTGGGCGGCATAAAGGTCGAATCCGCCCCAACCATCTGAATCGTTGCTGGCGAAATAAAGCGTGTTTCCATCGCTGCTCAAAGCCGGGTGCAAGTAGTTAACTTTTTCTTTCTGAAAAGGCAGGGGAATCGCTTGCGACCAACTTGACTCATCTGCAAGTCGTTGCACGATATAAATCTTATTGTAGGCATCATCACCCTTATCAGGGCTTACCGCCCTGGAAAAGAACATTTCAGTGGCATTTTTATTAAAACACGGCACGCCCTCGTTCCCTTTTGTATTTATTTGATTGTCAAATGTTTGCGGACTTGCTCCGTTGGATTCTGTGATCATGATATCCATGAACTTGTTGCCCGTCCAGGTATAATTGTCTTTACTGAGGCTGAGTGCCCGGTCGCTTGTAAACACGATGCGCCCATCTGGAAAAAGTGTCGGGGCAAAATCGTTTTGTGGACTGTTGAACGGTGCCAGTTCGATGCTCAGCCCGTTGCCTGGTGCTTCTTTGAGCCAGCCTTCTGCAATGAGACAGGTGGTTATTTCGCGGCGGTATTCATAGCGCGACCCGATTTCAATGCCGAGTGCTGTAAATGCATCGCGGGCGGTGTCATAGCGTTCCAGTTTTTTCAAAGCAAAGGCCTGTGCTTTGAGGGCATCGGGACCGAAATTATTGCTCGAAGCCACTTTGAACCATTCGAGCGACTGTTCGTCATTGCCGTTGCGGCGGTATGCGTCGCCGAGCAAATAGGCAAGCTGGCCGCGTTCCTTACGGGTTTTGGCACGCGCCTGCTCTTTTTGGAGCATAGGAATGGCCACTGCAAACTGTTTTTGTTCGTAAGCGGTAGTGCCGTCCTTAATTTTCAAGGTGTAATTACAGGTGACCAGCAAAAGGCCGAGACCAATTAAGGCGAAGGGAAATACGTGTAGCTTTTGAAGATTCATAACCGGACTTTTAAAAAAAGGATTCTGGGTGCCTTAAGGTTCAAACAATTTAAGCAAATGACGAAGAAAGCGCGCCTCAAGTTGTGTTGAAAAAATATTTTTGAGACAAAATGATGTTATTTACGTCAGAAATGCGGCCTTGAACCTATGATTTTTTAAGTTAACAAATCCATTGTCGTCAATTTGTACGATAATCGCCTTAATTGTCGTTCTTCTTATCCCGATCTTTGAACTTTTGTTCCAAACCTGCTTATGACAAAATCACACCTGCTTGCAACAGCGCTTTTCGCTGGGATGCTCGCCACGCCTTCCTTTGCACAAATTGACAAAACAACCGCCAAGCCTCCTGTTTTGACTGAAAAGTCAGGAAAAACAGCCCCTGCTTCGTCTGAATCATACGATTTGGAAGCTTTCAAGCCAAGGGCTATTGATACGACGGCGGCACCAGTTGTGATTGCTTTTGGTTCTTGTAATAAAATGACCATGCCTCAAACGATGTGGCAGCATGTGGCTGCTAACAACCCCAGTCTATGGATTTGGCTTGGCGATATCATTTATGCCGATACCACGGACATGCGCGCATTGGCGGCACATTACAAATCTTTGAAAACGAACCCCGAATACAAAAAACTACGCGCCAAAGCACAGATTGTTGGCATTTATGACGACCATGATTATGGTTTTAACGATGCCTGCAAGTACTACCCCATGAAAGAGGGCGCCAAAAAATGCCTGCTTGATTTTCTGGATGTGCCGCTGAAAAGCCCCGTGCGCAACCGCGATGGCGCATACCAATCCTATACTTTTGGGAAGCCTGGTGAGCGCATCAAGGTCATCATCATGGATTTGCGCTGGTTCCGCGACTCCTTGGAACACGACCCGGCAAAAGGAAGGCGATACTACCCGAATATGGATGGCACCATGCTTGGAGAGGCGCAATGGGCCTGGCTTGAAAAAGAACTCAAAAACAGTACTGCCGACCTCAATGTCCTCTGTTCCAGCATACAAATATTAGCCGATGACCACGGTCATGAAAAATGGGGCAATTTCCCCAACGAGCGCAAACGCCTGCTAAAACTCATTGTTACTTCCAAACCCAAAAACCTGCTGATGCTCAGCGGAGATCGCCACATGGCAGAGGTTTCCAAAATGCACCTGGAAGGCCTACCCTACCCCCTCTATGATTTTACTTCAAGCGGTCTCACGCATATCCGCAGCGGTACCAGTGAGGTAAACAAGCTCCGAGTAGGTGACATGATACTCAAGAAAAATTTTGGTGTACTCAAAATCCGCTGGCACGAAGACTCCCCCATTGTCACGATGGAAGTAAGGGGGCAGCAGAATGAGTTGTTTCAAGAGGTTACGGTTCGGTATTAGAAACTATCTTTGCCCGATGGAATTCCTAAAACAACACGTTGAGGCGCTCATTTTTTCATCGCCGCAAGCCATACCAATTGTTGAACTTAAAACAGTCATGGAAGAAGTGCTGGGGGCTGAGATCACCGAAGCGGACATTTTGGCTTCTATTGAGCTTTCCAGGACACAATATCAGCAGGAACAATTTCCTTTTGAACTGGTAGAAATAGCGGGAGGCTGGCAGTTTCTATCCAAAGGAGCCTACCACAACAGCATTGCTGTTCACCTAAAACAGACTACCAAAAAACGTCTTTCTCAAGCTGCGCTAGAAACATTGGCGCTCATAGCGTACAAACAACCGGTGCCGCGCTCGGAATTGGAGGAAATCCGCGGCGTGAGCTGTGATTATGCCTTGCAGAAACTTTTGGACAAGGAACTTGTTTTTATTGTAGGGCGCAGTGACGGTCCAGGTCGGCCGCTGCTGTATGGCACTACTGAAAAATTTATGGATTACCTGGGCATCAATAGTCTGAATGACTTGCCCAAACCCAAAGATTTCAAAGAAGTTGAAAATAGCGTCGGAGAAGTGCCATCCCTGGAGGAATATACCCCTTCCGAATCCGCCCCTTATCCATCAGAAGGTTCATCCGACACACAAGCATAGTTATGGAATCCACGATCACACAACCATTGGTCAACCGAGTTGCCAACAGCCGGATCACTACCCTTGATCTTGAATCGCTTTATCCAAGCGGAGAAATCCTGCCATTCGACCTGAAAGGATACTTGTATATGGAATTGATCCTGAAGGAGAAGGATTTTCGGGAGGCGCTAAAGGCGCATGACTGGCAGCAGTACAAAGGAAAGAACCTAGCCGTTTTTTGCTCCACAGATGCCATTATTCCAATGTGGGCCTATATGTTGGTGGCCACTTACGCCACCCCTTTTGCCAACGATATTGCCCTTTGCAACCCCGAAAATTTTGTAGAAACGGCTTTCCAAAAAAAGATCAACGCATTGAATATCAGCGACTATGAAGGCGCACGCATTGTCGTGAAAGGCTGTAGCGACAAGCCAGTACCGGCTTCAGCTTATTTGGAAGTCACCCGGCGTTTGCAGCCAGTTGCGCAAAGTATTATGTTTGGGGAGCCTTGTAGTACCGTTCCCGTTTATAAGAGATCTTCATGAAGCGTCAGCAGCCTGCAAAAACTGCTTTTCGTACAAATCCCGGTACTTCCCATCCTCAATTTCGAGGAGCTTTTCATGTGGCCCAAATTCCATCACCTGCCCCTTGTCTAGCACGAGGATATTGGTCGCGTGACGGATGGTGCTGAGTCGGTGCGCGATGATGATGCTGGTGCGTTTTGCAATCAATTTCTCAATAGCATGTTGAATGATGGACTCCGATTCCGGGTCTATGGAGGAAGTCGCCTCGTCGAGAATCAGCACATCGGGGTTGAAAACCAGGGCACGAACGAAAGAGATCAATTGCCGTTGCCCCATCGAGAGTGTAGCGCCGCGTTCCATCACCTGGTAGTGGTATCCCCCAGGCAGCTTTTTGATAAATTTATGGGCTCCAATCATCTTGGCCGCATCAATGACCTGCTGCTCTGTGACGTTGGAGTCCCGCAGGGTAATATTTTCCAATACCGTGCCTGAAAAAAGGAATACATCTTGTAGTACCACGGCGACACGCCTGCGCAAGGCAAAAATATCAAATTCAGCAAGGTCATGCCCGTCGATGCGAATATGCCCTTGCTGGATGTCGTAAAAACGATTGAGCAGGCTGATAATGGTTGTTTTGCCGCTACCAGTGCTACCAACGATGGCCAGCGTTTCGCCAGGACTAATGTTGAAAGAGACATCCCGTAACACTGCATCTTTTTCAATGTCCTCCGAATAGGAGAACCATACGTGGTCAAAGGCAACTTCTCCTTTCAACTTTTGAGGCGCAAAACTGCCGCTATTTTCCACTTTCTCGTCATTTTCAAGCAATTTAAAGACCCTTTCTGCTGCAATCAACCCCATTTGAAGGGTGTTGAATTTATCAGCCAACATCCTGATCGGACGGTAGAGCATGGAAATATAGAGCGGGAACGAGACCAGCACACCGATGCTCACCTCTCCAGAAAGTACCCCTCCGGCGCCATACCACACCATCAGGCCGATTGACAGCGCCGAAATAATCTCGACCACAGGAAAAAATATGGCGTACGCAAGAATGGCACGCAGGTTGGCGGAGGTATATCCACGGTTTATTTCACGAAACTTCTCCGACTCGTTGGATTCAGCATTAAAAATCTGGACAATACGCATGCCACTGATACGCTCTTGCAAAAAGGCGTTCATCGTCGCAATATGATTGCGCACCTTTTCATAACTCTTGCGGACACTTTCCTTAAACCTGATACTGCCCCATATCAGCAATGGAAACACCGACAACACCACAAAGGTCAATTTCCAGGAGGTGAAAAACATCACCACCAACACCGCTACAATGGTGAGCAAATCAGCCAGAATGGTCACACTGCCTTCACTAAAAATGGTATTGATGGACTCAATGTCGTTGATGGTACGCGTGGTACTTTGACCAATGGGCGTTTTGTCAAAATAGCGGAGGCTGAGACTGTTTACGTGGTTGAAAACCTTTACGCGCAAGTCCCGAATGGTCGCTTGGCCCAGCCAGTCGGCATGGTACAAAAAGAAATAGCGCAGAATAACTTCCAGTATCAACAGCCCTAAAATAGCACAAGCCAGTAGGAGCATCCCATTCACGTCACCTGGAGTAATATAGTCGTCCACCATGGTTTGCAGGAGCTTGGGACGAACCACGGCCAAGGGCGCCAACACGACGGTCAGGAAAGCCGTAAAGTAAAAAGTGCCTTTGTAGGGGCGTACCATGCGCATCACCTGACGAAACAAGGAAAAGTTGAATTTTTTATTCTCGGCCATAACTGAGCGTTCAAACTCATTATTAAAGGAAAAGTTTTCTAAAAAGGGGCATAAATGTATGGCATCATAATTGCCCCACGACATAAGGATGCTTGTATTATCTTCGCCATTGCAGCTTACAAACAATTTCACCGTGAAAACATACTATTTGAAAACGATCTTCATCCTTGCCTCCTTGCTCTTTTCCCATTCCTTGTTTGGCCAAACCGACCGCGTCAAAACATTGGAAGAAAGCCTCCGCGGAGCTTCCGGCGCTAATCGGGTGGAAATCATGCTAAACCTTTCCGATGCTCATGAAAAAGCTGGGAAACCAGACAAAGCCGAAAGTGTGGCTGCAGATGCTGCAGACCTTGCCCGTCGCATCAAAAACCTGGAACTACAGGCTGTTGCGCTAAATCGGGAAGGCACCTTGATGTCGGCGCGCGGTAAGCGCAAAGCCATTTCCAGGTTTGAACGAAGCCTGAGCATCCAGCGCGATATAAAAAGCACTAACAAAACACTGGCAATCAACAACTTGGAAAACCTGCGCGCCTTGGCAGAAAAATCAGGCAAATCAAAAGACCTGGCAGGTATTGAGGCACAAATTGTTCTACTACGCAATGGCGGCAGTATTGGCGACCTGGCGTCTGATGTAAACCAGTCTTTAGAAGTGCTCAATGCCGTGCAACAACAGTTGGCCGACAACAACAGTAAATACAAGGAGAGTCAAACGAAGTTTCAACAGCAAAGCCAGGAGTTGCAGGCAGCCCTTGCTGCCCGGGAGGCTGTGATCAATCAAATGTCGGAGGAGCAAATGAAAACAGCCATGCTGCTGATGGAACAAAAGGTACTGCTCGATTCTGTATACTATCGCGCCGGCATGGATTCATTGGCTGTGTCGAATGCCAACCTTGCTTTGCGCGAATCTGACAGTAACCGCAAGTTTCAATACGCCATCATGGGGGTTTTGCTCCTCTTAGCAGGCGGGTCTACCTTTAGTTTTGTAAAGGCGCGACAAAACGCAAAAGTATTGGAGGCAAAAAACAAAACGATCAAGGAAGAGCAAACGCGTTCCGACAACTTGTTACTGAATATTTTGCCCTCCCTTGTAGCCGAAGAGCTCAAACAAAATGGGCGCACAAAAGCGCAGTATTTTGAAGATGTCAGCGTATTATTTGCTGACTTTGTGGGTTTTAGCCAAATTGCGGAACGCTTGTCGCCGCAACAATTGGTCACGGAGTTGGATACTTGTTTCCAAAAATTCGATGAAATAATTGCCAAACACGATTTGGAAAAAATAAAGACCATTGGAGATTGCTATATGTGCGCGGGCGGTTTGCCCCATGGCGGCGGCTCAAAAATGAGCAGTATCGTAGGGGCTGCGCTTGACATGCAGCAATGGCTCATGGTCTGGAACAAAGAACGCGACAAAAAAGGCCTTCCCAGATTTGATGCCCGCATCGGCATACACCGGGGCCCTGTTGTGGCAGGCGTGGTAGGTTCCAAAAAGTTTGCCTTTGACATTTGGGGCGATACCGTGAACGTTGCAGCAAGGATAGAGCAGGCTGGCGAAGGGGGACGCATCAATATCTCAGGAGAGGCTTATGCCCTCGTAAAGGACTTCTTTCCATGCAATTACCGTGGTAAGATTGCAGCAAAAAACAAGGGAGAAATCGATATGTACTTTGTGGTAAATGAATGATCTGGGTTATAACGTGACCCGCCCCCTGGTTTCTTAGAATAAGTTACGACAAATTCAGCCCCACCTGGCCACTCCTTGCTACTCTCCCCCACCGGTTTCATATATTTTTTTGTTGAAAATCAAGCATTTGCCTCAAAAATTCCAATAAAAAATAGCTATTTTATACCGCAAACAGCAATCTACCCGACATTAGCATACTTTCCAAAAAACTTTAACATCCAAGGAGTCTGCCCCAGTGTAGAATTTCTTACATTTGTAGCGCATTAGATGTTTTTCCTCCTTTTACGGGAATTTTCAATCCACTCGCATTTTTAATAAAATTCGGTTACCATATGCTGGTAATACCGTCTTAATGTTGTTTAATCGTTACTTTAATCCTCATCTCTCATCTTTTTCATCCGGTTACCATACCAAAATTGTACATTCCCATGGGACAAACACTTACTCTATTCATTTTTCCTTCAAGACTTATTATTGCCGTGATGCTGGCCTTCGCATTTCCCAGCCTCATTATTGCCCAAGCAGTTCAGGTGTCCGTAACAGGCACCAATATTACTTGCTTTGGCAACTGCAATGGCACCGCTACCGCGCTCGGCTCGGGTGGTTGGGCACCCTACACTTATTTGTGGAGCAATGGGCAAACCACCGCCACCATTACTGGCCTTTGCCCCGGTACATACTCCGTTACCGCTACGGACATTGACCTGGGGACTGGCGTTGGCTCCATTACCCTTACGCAGCCTACCCAACTTGGTGTCAATGTGAATGGCCAAAGCCAAATTTGTGGTTTAGCTCCCGACGGCTGGGCAGCAGCTGTCCCCTATGGCGGCATCCCACCTTACACCTATCTATGGAGCAATGGCGCTGCCACGCCGCAGATCAGCAACTTATCTAGTGCAACCTACACTGCAACAGTTACAGATGCCAATGGCTGCACAGCTTCCGGCAGCTTCAACGTTGAGTTTTGGGACGAAGGCGTTTGGATTATGACCACCCACACAGACGTCACTTGTTTTGGTTACAACAACGGCACTGCGTATGTCAGCGTCATGTCTGGCACCCCTCCCTACGGCTACGACTGGTCGAACAACGGCCCGCAAGACCCTGACACTGATCTGCCTAATGTCGTTGGTCTAGCCCCAGGCACTTATACCGTAACGGTGACAGATGCCAATGGCTGTTTCAATTTTGCAAGTGTCACCATAGCACAACCAGCCTTATTGGTTTGCATCGGCTCTTCCCAACCCGCCAACTGCGGTTTGGTGGGCAGCGCGGCCATTTCAGCAACAGGCGGCACACAGCCATTCAACTATCTTTGGAGCAACGGCCAAACCACGCCAACAATCACGGTTCCCGCTGGCACCTATACCGCGACCGTGACAGATTCAAATGCCTGTAGCTGTTCCTCTAGTATTATCGTGCTCAACAGCAGCACGGCACTTACGGTGAATGTGTCACCTACGTCAAGTGCAGGATGTACCGTTGGCGGTAGCGCCGCTGCCACTGCCTCCGGTGGTTCTGGCAACTACACTTACCTCTGGGACAGCAACCCTCCACAAACTACCCAAACGGCGACCAACCTGAGCGCTGGTCCACATAAAGTCACCGTGACCGACCTCAACACTGGTTGTCAAGGCATTGGTACGGTTACCATACCTTCCGCGCCGCCTGTTACCGTGGTCGTCAACCTCGGGTCAAACGCAACTTGCCTAACTGGCGGGTCTGCCACGGCAGTTCCCGGCGGCGGCACCGCACCATACACCTACGATTGGTCGAACAACGGCCCACAAAACCCTGATACAGATGGCCCAACGGCGACAAACCTGCTGGCGGGCACGTATACGGTTACGGTTACTGATGCAGGTGGTTGTACCGCCTCTGCAACAGTCACTATTATGCAAACCCAAGGCCCATCTGTTACAGTAGTGGTCTTATCCAACGCTACTTGTGTGGCAGGCGGTAGCGCTACGGCCAATGCCTCCGGCGGCACTGCACCTTACTCTTACCTGTGGAGCTTTAACAGCCAAAGCACCCAAACAGCGACCAACTTGCCACCTGGAACACACCAGGTAACCGTAACAGATGCCAATGGCTGCGCTTCCATCGGTTCAGCAACCATTACGCAACCTGGCGCACCGACCGCTGTCATCTCCGGCAGCAGCCCTTCCAATTGTGGCAGCAACACAGGTTCTGCCACGGCCGGCGCCGGTGGCGGCACAGGCCCTTACACCTACGACTGGTCGAATAACGGCCCACAAAATCCTGATACCGACCTACCTACAGCTACTGGACTCGCTCCAGGTACCTATACCGTTACCGTTACGGATGCGGCCGGATGCACCGTCACCGCAATGGTGAGCATCGCTGCATCCTTGCCACCGATGGTGGTCATTACGGCCTCCAGCAACGCCAATTGCTCCACCCCTGGTAGCGCAACAGCCAGCGTTTCTGGCGGCACTGCACCTTTCACTTATTTGTGGACGAGTGGCGAAACCACGGCAACGGCCTTGAACCTCGCAGCAGGTGTGCACACCGTTACCGTTACGGATGCAAACAACTGTACCGCCACCGCTTCGGTAACCATCGGCTCCACCAACAATGGCATCAAAATTGGCGACTATGTCTGGTATGATAATGACCAAGATGGTTTTCAAGCTATTCTAGAAACCAATGGTGTTCCTAATGTAACCGTCAGGTTGATGAGATCTGGCCCAGATGGCATTTTTGGCACACCCGACGATGTCACCGTAGCAACAACCATGACCAATGGCGCTGGCTACTATTACTTTGATTGTGTGACACCAGGAACCTACGTGCTGATGTTCAACGGCATTCCTGCCGGATACCAATGGACAAGCAAAGATGCTGTTCCCAACGACTGCAAAGACAGTGATGTGAAGCAAAATGGCAAAACAGACGCATTTACCATCGTTGCTGGTCAGGGTGAAAACCTATGTTTTAACGCAGGTATCCATACTATTTGTATACCGCTAATTAATGGCGGTTCCATTTGCTGCAACCAAACGATCTGTGAAGGCCAAACGCCAGCGCAGATCAACAACTCTCTCTTGCCTTTTGGTGGTAGTGGTACCCTTGAATACATGTGGCTGCAATTCATTTCCATCGGTGGTGCGCCACCAAACTGGATTGGCATCCCCAATTCCAACAGCCCTAACTACCAGCCTGGCCCATTGTTTGAATCTACCCGATTTATGCGCTGCGCCCGTCGGGTTGGATGCAATGATTGGATAGAGTCAAATTATGTTCAAATAACAGTTTTGCCAGCAGGTTCAACCGGTTGCGTTGGATTCACAACGATCTTTCTTGTTTCACCACATGGACCAAGCTCTGTGGAAGTGTCCTGGGCAACTTATCCTGAAGCTACAGAGTACATGTACACGGTGCAGCACTCTACCAATATGCAACAGTGGACCAACCTGGAAAACCTAATCGGCAAGCAGGATCCACTCCATGAGAACAACTACAAGTACATGCACGAAACGCCAGCGAACGGTAAAAACTTCTACCGCATCAAACGTGCTACGGCTGGTGGGCAAATTGCGTATACAGATCAAGGCGAGATTGACATTGCGTTTGCATCCAATGAATCGGTGCGCATCACGCCAAACCCGGTTTTCGACGACTTGACAATCATGAATTTGCTTGCCTTTGATGGCGATGTTACGGTAACGATCACTTCTACCAAAGGTGATGTGCTACACACGGAGACCATTAAACAAGGTAAAATGGAAGTGATTGAGCTGCCATTTGGCAACCTGCCTTCTGGTATGTACTTCGCCCGCATTCGCTTTGCAGATGGATCTTCTAAAACATTGAAGATTACGAAGATTTAAAGTGAACATTATTAAATTGAAAGCCCTTGGCCAGGTTTGGCCAAGGGCTTTTTTTGTGGCTAAATCCTCTTATTCCAACCCATCTGAAAATAAAAGGGCACCATCGGCGTGGCCTTAAAATCCTGGGAAACAACCTTTCCTATTTTCAAATAAACATCGTTTTTCCTAAACGAAAAGCCCGACTGTATCCCGTAGGAAACATTTCCCGCAGTGGGCAGATACCAACCGTCGTGCACATAAGGAAAATCTTCCCGCGCCAATGGGCGGTGTTTAAAATGAGTGACGATGGCCTTGTCGTGCGCAAACTCTCCGGCGACAAACCATCGGGGCTTGAAATACCCGATGGTACCTGATATCTCACTGCCAAAGCTCGCCAGGCGCACCAAATCGTTTTCATAACGCCTAAAGTTGCCCATGACACGAACGGTCGCGGAAAAATTGCCCAAGCGTGCGACTTCAGCTTGAGCGCCGAATTTTGTTTTCAAGTCGTCAAACGGATGCTCTCCAGCAGGCGAGGAATATTCCATGTTTAGGACGATAGGGATTTTTGTGGCCAACTTATAACCATAGCCTACACCCCAGGTGATGCCGTAATCAAAACCGGCATTGAGGTTGAGGATATGTTTTTGCCCGATATCAAAGCTGCGCCAATTGATATTTTGAGCGATTGGGGCGTGAGCAAGCCCCAATAAAGCAATCAGAATGTAAAGAAATGTGCTATTTTTCATGGGTGTTTTATTTTAATTCGTTGAGGTATTGGAGCATTGTTGGGAAGGTGTTGTTCCAGCCAGTTGGGAAAGAAAGCATATCGTGGCCAGCCCCGAGGGTTTTGAAGAGCTGCACATTTGGATAGGCTGATGACACTTTTTGAGCGTGCGCAAGCCCATAAGCTTTGTTGTTTTCGCTGTAAATAAAAAGCACTTTGGTTGTGAATTGCCCCAAATTGCCCGTCCAGTTGGGGTTTTCCCGATCTCCCAATTCCAGATAGGCATCGAAGGTAACCGCGCCGGGTCGCCAGCTGGGGAGCTTGCCTTCATTGCCCGTCGGGCTTTCTTTTGAATCTCCAACAGCGGTTAGCATTTGAAACTTGTAATCCAACACCTCATGCTCGTCTGTTTTCCCCGTGATCATTTGATCAATGTAGATGGCATCATTTAACCCTTCGGAAAAGAATTTGAATTTTCGGGAACGCGCAATGTAGTCTTCCACATCCGCCCAAATAAGCCCTCCTGGTTCGCCCAAAATGACCCCGTCCAAAGCAGTCGGGTAGGTATTGATAAAAATACTGGCCAACATAGCCCCCCAGGAGTGACCAAGCAAAAAGACCTTTTGTTGGGGAGATGTGCGGTAGTGACCAATCACGCCGTGCAATTCCTCTACCAAAATTTGAACGGACGTGTAGGAGGACTTGGGGAATCGCTGTGACAGACCGGCACCACGTTGGTCATAAAATACGACACGAAACCCTTTGTCGGCGAATGCTTTGCAATTCAACAGGTAGCTGTAATCTGACCCTGGTCCGCCGTGAAGTACTACCAACAGCGCACTGTCCGGGTGCCCGAAAGCTTCGGCGTGCAATTGAGCGCCAAGGCAAGTAGGGTATAATGTTTGTTTTTTGGCATCGCCGCCTGTCGCAAAAATGCTTCTACCCGTAAGGTATTGATGTAGTGGAAAAAATTTTTCTGTTCCCGGTCATTTATCACTTGGGAGAGATAATTGGGGTGTATGTCCAATGACCTGGCTAGATCAACCAGCGTTAGTTTCGGATTGATATACGGCGCATCATTCAACATTAAGGCCGCCAATTGCTGGCAAACCTGCTCCACGCCCTCCGTTTTCAGGCCCGATTTTGCATAACGGATCGGCTCAGTTGCGGGATGGGAAGCTTGATCGTTGGAATAATTCAGGTTTGTTGCATTCCTGTTTTCAGTCCAAGACTGTTGCATTTCCACCGTATGAAAGATCGGGACTTGCTGGATACCATAGAATCCGATAAAAAGCACAAACAATGTAACCCCTGAAAAAATAATTTGATCGTCAAAGAAGGCCACCAAAAACCACAAAACGCCTAGCCCGATGGATAAATATTCAAGCCAGCGCAGCATTTTGTGTTCGGTATTGGAGAACTCATTTTCGACTGCTTTCCTGTGTTTTCTTATTAAAAACAAGGCAGCAAGCACATAACCAACCCCTGAAATCAATATACCAAACCGTTTGACGGTTTCATACCATTCAAATCCCGCGCCCTCGCTTTCAAAAACGGCGATTTTTTCGGCACCAGACAAACTATAAAAAGGCCACCCCAATACCAGTAACAAAACGAATGGCAGAAAATGTGGCAGCATGGATGTCCATTTAAAGGCATCCCGCTTGGCCAGGCTTGAGGCGTATAAATACAAAAAGGCGCCATGCAACAATGGGAATGCAAATGACAGGCCGAGTACGTGCGGAAACTGAAACGAACTGTGCGTAATATCCAAAAACATGAGCAACTGGTGCATGGAAATCACGGCCAGCCATATGAGCAATATGGTGTCTGATGTTGTTTTTTGCTTTTTTAGCAATAGCAGCATACAGAGGAATGCTGCTAAACTTGCTCCGATGATGAATACCACGGCTAATTATTTTTTCAGCTTAAACCCGTTCCAATGCTCTCCCCGCTTTTTCCAACAAATCATCCGTCTTCGCAAAACACAATCGTACCACCTTTTGGTCTTTCCCATCAGAAAAGAAAGAGGAAACAGGGATTCCGGCTACGCCGTACTCCGTTGTCAGGCGTTTGCAAAAATCCAGGTCGGATTCGTCGCTGATATGCCCGTATTCAAACAATTGAAAATAAGTACCGGCACAGTGCAGTGGCTTAAAACGGGTAGCAGCCATTGCTTGCAAGAAGAAATCGCGCTTTTGCTGGTAAAAATCTGGCAAGCCTAAGTATTCGGAAGGGTCGGCCATAAAATCAGAAAAAGCCGCCTGCATGGGATGGTTTGCGCTGAACACATTGAATTGGTGCACTTTGCGAAATTCACGGGTCAACTCTGGCGGTGCAACACAATAGCCTGTTTTCCAGCCTGTGTTGTGGTAGGTTTTTCCAAAGGAATAGATGGCCAGGGAACGCGCATACAAATCGGGAAAACACAAGGCAGATGCGTGTTTTTCGCCGTCAAAAATCAGGTGTTCGTACACTTCATCACTCATCAGCAGCACATCGGTGCCGCGCAGCATGGCATCAATTTGTTGCATGTCCTCGGCACGCAATATGGTTCCAGTAGGGTTTTGTGGCGTATTGATGCAAAGCATACGGGTGCGGGGGGTGATGAGCTTTTTCACAGCCGCCCAATCAACTCGATAATCGGGCGCCGACAACTGGTGTACTATAGGTATTCCACCAACAGTTTCGACGGACGGACGGTAGGAATCGTAACAGGGTTCGAGCAGGATCACCTCATCGCCGGGGCGTACAAAAGCCGCAATGACGCAAAAAATAGCTTGGGTGCCACCAGCAGTGACCGTAATTTCCGTCTCCGGGTCAATTTTTGCGCCGTACAAACTTTCAATTTTACCTGCAATTCTTTCCCGCAGCGACAGCAGGCCAGGCATGGGCGCATATTGGTTGTTCCCCTTGGCCATGTGCTCTGTGACCAATTGCTGCAGCCGGGCAGAAGGGTTGTAATTGGGAAAACCCTGAGAAAGGTTAATGGCACCGACCTGGTTGGCCAGGCCAGACATGACAGTAAAAATGGTGGTACCAACGTTGGGAAGTTTTGATTCTATGCGCATGAAGGCGAAGGTAAACCGGGCATTGAATATAATAAAGCCCGATGCTGGCTATCTGGAATAATTGCGCAGGAAGAGATACTAATCGCGATTATACCGCTCGTAAACAGCATCTATGGCATTCGCCAAGGTTCGGTCTTTGTCCGTTACAATATTGCCCGCTGAATCCGTGGTCAGGTGTATATCGACTGTATTCCACACATTGGTCCAATTGGGATGGTGGTTTTGTTTTTCAGCGACCATGGCAACTTCCGTCATAAAGGCGAATGCCTGCGAAAAATCCTTAAAATGAAAAGTTGACTGAAGTCTGTTTTTTTCTTCTATCCACATAATTGGCTGGTAGTATTTAAGTTAGTGAGTGCATTATCCAGCGAATGTAACATAAATTGGTGTAGCATCAGAAAAAAGATGGGCCACCCCAAAAATTCAGTATGGCTCATCGTTCTGGTTCAGCAATTAAATATTGCCATATCAATACTCCGAATCATCGGGAATATCGTTGTCGTCATCGTCTTTCCGGCGGGTTACAATAATATGGTCGTCTTCATCAGAAGCATCATCAACCATATCGTCATCATCCTCGCCTTCGCCGTCAAATTCATTGTCGTCGACATCGACATCTACGATTTCTTCTTTGAGCTGGCCGTCGTCATCAAAATCATCGTCTTCTTTTACAATACGCTTGGCTTCAAGGACAGTCATTCGAATCAGGTAATGGGTATCATCGGTTTCAAAAGGCAGGGCGGATACTTTTTTGCCCTCCTTATCATTGTAGCTGACAAGGTGTTCCGCGTATCCGGAGGGATATCGGTTTTTTACGAGATGTGCAATTTCCTCTGAGAGGGCATTGTAATCTTTGACAACGCGTTTCTTAATCAAGGTTAAGGAGCAGTTAGGTTTTATAATCTAAGGCTAAAATCGGATTAGCACTTGTTTGTTCCGGGCAAATTTAAAGGAATGCGTTCTGAAACCTCAAAATTTTTGCTGTCTAAAATAGACATTTTTTTTGGCGAACACTTTTTTGCCGAAAAAAGGCCAAAGAATCACCGAATTACGACCTCAACAATCTCCACCCGGCGTTCCCGTGCAGCGTTCGGGTGATAAATAGAGTTTCGTTCATCGGACAATTTATCGCTAATTCCTGACTTGGCGGTGGTTTCGCCAAAACTCAGTTCACTTATTTTGAGTTTTCCATCATTTAGGTAAGGCCGAAGACTGCCATCATTGAATGCTTCGAACTGGTTGCGCACACTGCTGATGCGGCGTTGGGCGAGTTTCTCATTGTAGTCGCTTTTTGCCCGCGGGCTGGTGTAGCCTTTTAATATGACTTCGAGTTCTGCTCCCTTATGAAGACGGTCGAGTATGAGTTCACAAAGCTGGTTGAGGCGATCAGCGCCATTGCGCACCTCGTTTTCGAAGAAGTTATCGACCAATTGTTCTGCGGCATCTGCCTGTTGGTCTTTCAGGTTGGCACTGAATCGATCACGATATTCACGTTGGCGTGCCAGAAAAGCTTCTACTGTTTCATAGTACGTGCTTTTGGTGGCGGTTTTTCTGCTGCGATTATCCGGCTCGTCATTGTCAAAATAAAGCGGAAGTCCTGTAAAATCGGTCAGTCTGGGTTCTACAACAATCGGCGGAATGGGCAGTGTTGGTACGGTGTTCGGGGATTTAAAACCAATTAATGGCACCGTGCTTGTATCCTCAGAAGGCTCTCTGGGAATAGGTTTCACTTCAGGCTTTATCACACTGAACGCAAACAAATCGTTACAACATGCTTTGTTTTTTTCATCCAAATACATGGCGCCTGGCCGGTTACTGCTCAAGTAGCCCCCTGATCCGTCCTTCTTCAAGATAAAATAGAGGTCATTGTAGCTGGTGTTGAGACCAGGGCCAGCATTTTTAGGCGCGGCAAATCCATCATTTCCCTTTTCTGTGTAAAAAATATCAAAACCTCCCAGGCCCGGCAAGCCATCGGAACTGAAATACAATTTTTGCTCAGGGCTAAAAAAGAAGGGCGCCACCTCATTTTCTGCGGTATTCAGTTCAGCGACATTGGTAGGTGCGTCAAAGTCAGGCAGTCGGCCTATTTTTTTCCCAGGGAGGGGCAAATTGCATTCGCAGAAGAAATTGGTATCGAGTGGAACGCGCCAAAGATCAAGCTTGCCTTTACCGCCTGGGCGGTCGCTGGAAAACCAAAGCACTGGCCCCTGAGCCTCCTTGTCGTAGGCGATGTTGGGTTGTGTGGTTGTATATCCAGCCATATTGATGGGTTCCGGCAACTTTACGGGAGGAAGCCATCGTTTGCGACGATCTATCACCGTCATCCAAAGCTCACAGCGTTTGTCATTGGCATTCAGGTCTTTGCAAATGGTAAAAAAGACATAGTGACCATCTGGGGAGAAGGCGGTATGCGCAATATGGGCTGTATCAGTCGCAGGAAATCCACGACCAGGCTCCCGGCCACGGCCACCCTTAGCAGCGATCATCACCTTGCTGAGCTTGCGTTTATTCTTGCCTTTATCCGTTCGTTTATCAAAACGGTAGGAAGAATAAAACAAGGTATCGCCGACGATACTTGGGGCAAATTCATACCAAGGGCTGTTGATTTCTTTGCCTAAATGTTTCATCTCCACAAGTATGGGAGATGCCGCTATAACTTGAGCTTGCTGACATGCATCAATCTCTGATCTTGCCTTTTCGAGGTACTGGGCTTCTATTGTAGACTCTTTGGCAATAAATTTTTCAAAATAGGCAATGGCGGTCAGGTAATCTCCCTGGCTTTTTTTCACTTCTGCCAAGCGATATTCGGCCAGCGGATGCCGGTTCTTGTGCTTTTTTGAATCAATAATTTTTTTGTAGGAGCGTTCGGCCTCTGGGTAAGCATGGTATAGTCGGGCACTTTCTGCGTATTTCCACCAAAGCGAATAATCCTGTTCATGCCGTTTCAGCACATCGCTATAATATTGTACAGCGGCGCCATAATCTTTTTTTTCAAAGGCTGAATCACCCGCACGCTCGTAGGCACGAAGCGATTGGGAAAAGGTAGTAAGCTGGAAAATTGAAAGCAGCAAGATGACTAAAGAACATTGTCTCATAGTGCAAAATCGGAAATTGATTATTAGGATAAGTACGAAAAACGCAGACGTTTGGATTTTCGTCTGTCGGCAATCTCATAAAATGCAGATAATCAATATTGAAACGCGTTAAAGATTATTCATTGATTGAAAATCAAAGAATTTTAGAGCGTTACAGTTTTTTCTCAATACTAGAAAACCGGGCAAGATTTAACCGTTGTAAGTACAGGAACCGGAACCCTCCGCCAAATTACAGCAATTTCTATGCCGCCCCTGCCACGTGTCGCGTTGTCGAAGGCTGATGTGTTCCAGTCATAGCTCAGTCCGAGCGTCCAATTATTGCGGTCTATTTGCACGGCAGGGATGATGGCATCGCCCAAGCGATGGGCAAGCGTGAATTGAGCACTGGTCTCATTTGCAAGCCCTGAAGTCAATATTTGACGGATTCCGGCACCGAATACCAATTCTTTGGCACTGCTCATTTGCTGCCATTCGTTGATAAAAACCAAATCCAACCGCGTTTGAACTTGCCAATACGCGTTTGCAAAACACGAAATTCTGACCGGAAGTGCCCCACCAATCCCCCCCAAACTTACTACGGGTTTGTTGAAATGCGCCAACCCGCCACCTATGTCAATTTTCGTACGTGTATCGCTTTGCTCAAAATGCCACTGGAGGCCTGCGGAGAGGGTTGGTGCCAACCCTGATGCAGGGATAAAAGACTCGCCCGTGGGCAACCCTGGGTCAAAGACATCCCCGCCCCATTGGTTCTTGAATGTCAGGCGGCTGATGTCGAAACTGCGCTGGGCGAGTGCCAAGCCAAAGCCTACTGAAAGCGCATTGTTCTGGTTGAGGGCTTGCACCACGCCGATATTCGCACCAACCTGTAGCCAGGACAAACCAGCGTCGCCAGCTTTGTCATTTTGAAGCTGGAGGCCGATAGAAAGCGCATTTCGGGCGCGCTGCAAAGTTTTCCATTCAATGGAGCCGGAATATGTTTCGAATGCAACAGGCACGTTTTTCCATTGGCTGCGGTACAAGGCTGCAGCCCGGAGATCACCTTTGAAAATGCCCGTTGCCGACGGGCTCAAGTGCATGGGGTTGTTGTAGAACTGGGAGTAATGGAGGTCTTGGGCTGCGGATGACAGCGCGGTTGCGATGATAAACGTGAAAATGGCGGTGTATCGCAGCATAAACCAGTGGATTGAAGGGTGATGTGGTTGTTGAATGCGAAGGTAGGATTTTCTGCTTATGCAAGGGCAAACAGAAGCCCGCCCAAAAAATCTACAGCACTAGTTGGCGTGGTGTAAAATAATTTTTTTTAAGTACTAGGACTGAATTGAACAGTGTAATATTGTGCGCTGTCATATTCTGTCGAAAACCAATCGCCTGTTTTGACTGATCGTTTCGTTTTAGTTCAGCACACCCCCATTATCACATTATCACATTAATTTCCATGGCTTTCACTTTCGAAATATGCGCCGTCAACATCCAATCCGCCCACGCAGCAGCGGAAGCAGGCGCCCAACGGATTGAACTTTGCTCGGCGCTGGATGTAGGTGGATTAACACCTTCTCCCGGACTGATTTTTTCAGCAATCAGGAATTCTGGAACACTGGTCAATGTACTCATACGACCCAGGGAAGGCGACTTCTGCTACAACGATCAGGAGTTTAATATCATGCTGGACGACATTCGGTTTTGCCGGGAAGCTGGTGCCCATGGCGTGGTGGTGGGCGCTTTGGATGCGAATGGGCAATTGGATTTACACAAATTGGAGGCGATGCGCCAGGAGGCCGAGGGCATCGAAATTGTACACCATCGGGCTTTCGATTTTTGCGCCGACCCGGAACTTGCTTTGGAACAATTGATTCAGTTGGGTTATAATCGCGTACTTAGCTCCGGCCAGTCAAACTCCGCTTTTGAAGGCCGTTTTACTTTGCAAAAACTGGTACAGCAAGCCAGTGGTCGCATCAGCGTTATGCCCGGCGCAGGTATTGATGCTTCGAATATCAAGGAGATAGCGGCTACCACGGGGGCGCATGAATTCCATTTTTCGGGTAAACGAAAAATGGATCCGAGCAAAGGAAATGCGATTCAGGGGCTTGATACCTGGTATTGGCAAAGTGATTCGGGGGTGATTCAGAGAATAATCGGTGCGGTTCAAAAAAATGATTGACGATTGCCGAGTACATGATTGCCGATCGTCAATCAAAAAAGAGCCTATTTCATGATGGTAAGCCCCCCACTCCACTGCCGCTTCCCATGCTCAAGCGCCTCAAAAAAATAGAATCCCTCTGGTAAAATCGGCAACGGTATTTCAACCCGTTCCTCCTCCAATATCTGTGACAGAACAAGTCGGCCCAGGGCATCAAAAAGCCTGAATTCGGCGTCTCCACTGCTATAGGAAAGTACCCGCAAAGTCCCAGTTGGGGAAATGGGGTTGGGGAAAACCAGCCAGTTTTTTGTTCCCGTAAAATACACGGAAGCCGTATCGCTCAGCACCATGCCTGTATTGGAGGTTGAAATGAGGGCGCGGTATACGTTTCGGCCTTGCCGGGGAAATGGATCGGTATACGCGAAATATGCGTTGTCGATGGTTTCAAATTTCTTGATGGCAGCGAATTTCGCGCCATCCCATTTTTCAAATTGTACATCTACCACGCCGTACAGTGATCCCAATTCTAAGTAGAGATCAACTTGGTTTACCGCATTCAAGGAAGCAAAAAAGCTTTTTTGGTAGCATTCCAATCCCTGTTTTTCAATGTCAGGCGCTGCGCTGCGCTTGCTAAGGGAAGCCTGATGCTGCCCCAGGGCCGCCACGGCAAATCGCTTTTGGGGAAACAAGCTTTTGGATACTGAAACAAATGTGTCGCGGGTTACGAATAATGGCTGCAAGTAATATTGCCCCAAACCGTACAGCAAATACTCCGCTTCAGGCGCCGCGCGATTCCAGAACAAGCCCACCGAATCAGGACAATTAAAACCAACTTTCAAGCGCAGGTCTGCTGCGATTAAAAAAGTATCGGACATAAAAAACTGCGTACCCGCTTGTACCCGTACTTGTGCTTCTGTAAAAGTATCGGGCACCAGCCAACGCCGCACGCCATTATTCAAAACAAGCGCTGAATCAATCAAACGCCAATTATCAACGCCCACGGGCTTCCACTCCAAACGGCCGGTCAAGTCGGCGCGATTGCTTTCCCAGCGCAAAACCACCTCCTTTGCAGCAGTGACGTGATCGTTGCGCATGGGATAGTTCCATTTAAAATGGCCCAAGGTATCGAAGGAATATGCCAGGGAGAAAGCTTGGATTCCGGCTGCAACATCGGTACCCATTACTTGGATTTGATATTGTCCGGGCATCGGGTTGTCCATCGTGATTTGCGCTACATTGTTCAACGTGTCGCGACCCCGAATCGCTGGCAATTGCAGCGAATCAGCATTGGGTGCTGTATTCAACACCCAAGGTTGCCAACTCTGTCCTGTGGGATCTTGTATTTTGAAATCGAGGTCGTGTATCAGCGCTTTGGCGACACCGGCCTGCGCTGGTGCGTCATTCCATACCAGGCTGATTTTGAATTGTTGTAAATTGTCGGGCAAGACTATTGGAATGACCATCATTTGGCCTCCAGCAATTTCAGCCCTGATAAATCGCTGATCCACCATTGTTTGAATGGATTCACCCAGGTTTAAATTTCCAAAGCCGTATTCAAAATCAGGCCCTGCCCTACCGCGATCGTCTGCGGAATTGATCAAAATAGCCCGTATCAAATCCGAGTCAGGCAGGCTATCAAATTGTTCCTTGTACGCTTGTTGTAAAACAGCAGCAGCACCAGATACCAGCGCTGCGGCACCAGAGCTGCCATCCTGTCCAAAGGCAACAAGGTCGGGTTTTATGCGCCCGTCGTAAGTAGGGCCGCGCGAACTGAACAAGGCCAAGTCGCCGAGGGAATCCACGGCACCAACCGTGAGTACATTTTTAGCCATTTTAAAGTTGCCCGTCAGGTTGGCAAATGCCTTAATATTGGCATATACCCCTGTTTCTGAAGCACTTGTTCCAATATTACCTGCAGAAAAAACATGTAGCAAGTGCGGGTTTTCCTGGGTACTCACATCGAATGCCAAGGCATTGGCACCGTAGAAATTCTCGACCCCAACACCATAAGCATGATTTTGAACTGTCACCCCTTGCAAATCATAGTCCTCTTCCGGAAGCAACAAGCCGAAACCTGTAGAAATCATTTTACAGCCTGGCGCTGCGCCCCGGCCTTGTGGGTCGGAATTGCCCGCGCCGCCCACCAGCGATGCCATAATAGCCGCATGCGTGGTTAGTTCCTTCGCTGCATTTGGGGAATCAAGCACCCTGTTTTGAAGGTCCACGTCCATGGAATCGAAACGAAACTCCTTGATGGACACAATGGAACCTTGGCCATTCAGGTGTGGGAATTTTGCCTGCGCGACATTGATTTTATTGACAAATAAATTCTGCCCAGGTACAGGCAACTCCGGCTTCGGATCAGCCGTTGTGGTTGAAACAAACAAAATCAGGGGGTGTTGGGCGATTTTTTCACGAAAAACAGCTGGAGAAGCGTGTAGCACAACGATCTTTGCAGGACGATAAACACCCAGTATTTGAATTTGCTCCCGGACAGCCCATCGCTCAAATGAATCAATAGATTTGACTACGGCAGTAAATACCTGACTATCAGTTGTTTCAATATTGCTGCGCGACAAATTTCCTTGTCCCAACAAGGGAAAAGTAAAAAGTAACGTTAAAAAAAGCAAGCCTGATCTCATGATGCGAAGGTAACAGTAAGTGCGAGGAGTCCGTAGAATTGACATTTGAATGCTTAACCATATTCATTTTGGGCTTATGCCTTGAAAACAAATAAAACCATTTACCTTTAATTTCGTTTTATCGCATCCCGAAACCTACAATGATAATCCACGCTTTTTAAACCGCTAAACACACCAAACTATGCACGAATTTGCGCCCAGTGGGCCTAAAGTTAAATTTAAAAGCGTTGCAGGCGACCCGATTCAGGTGCAGCAATACACCTTGAGCAATGGCCTACAGCTTTTCTTGACAGTTAATAAAGACGAACCCCGCGTTTATACTGAAATAGCCGTTAGAGCAGGCAGCAAACACGATCCTGCCGACACCACTGGTCTGGCGCACTATTTCGAACACATGATGTTCAAAGGTACTGACAGGCTTGGTTCTCTGGATTGGCCTAAGGAAAAAGCCATACTCGACCAAATTGAACTTAAGTTTGAGGCGCACCGCCAAGAACACGACCCTGCCAAAAAGAAGGAATTATACGCTGAAATTGACCGACTCAGCTTTGAAGCAGCCAAACTCGCTGCCGCCAATGAATACGACAAACTGGTGAGTGCCATCGGTGCAAAAGGCACCAACGCTTATACTTGGGTGGAGCAAACGGTGTATGTCAACGATATTCCATCCAATGAACTCGAACGATGGTTTGAGCTGGAAAGCGAGCGCTTCCGCCGCCCGATCCTGCGCCTGTTTCACACAGAATTGGAAACCGTTTTTGAAGAATACAACATCAGCCAGGACAAGGATTTCCGCAAATCGCTGAAGGCCATGCAGGAAACCCTGACGCCCACGCATCCTTATGGTACGCAAACAACCTTAGGGCGCGGCGAAGACCTCAAAAACCCTTCCCAGACGAATATTTACAATTTCTTCGACCAATATTACGTCCCAAACAATATCGGCATCATTATGTCGGGCGATTTTGACCCAGCGGTGGTCGTGAAATTAGCAGAACAACATTTTGGCAGCTGGACGGCCAAGCCAATACCACCTTTCAAGTTTGAAGAACAAGCCCCCCTGCGCCAACGTACCAAGCGCGAGGTTTATGGCCATGAAGCTCCATGGATCGAATTGGGATGGCGATTCCCTGGCGCATCTTCGGAGGAGTCCGCGATACTACCGCTCATTGCTGGCATCTTGCACAACTACCAGGCTGGCTTGTTTGACGTAAACCTGATTCAGAAACAACTTTTGCTGGAAGCTTATGCCTATCCACGGCCTTACGAAGATTTCAGCAGCCTGCTGATGCTCGCCAAGCCGCGTGAAGGGCAATCCCTGGAAGCCGTCGAACAATTACTGATGGAGCAGGTAGAAAATTTGCGCAATGGCAACTTTGAAGACTGGCTACCCGAAGCAGTTATAAAAGACTTGAAACTTTCAGAAGTCAAGTCTTTTGAAAAAAACCAGGGCCGAGCCGCCACCATTACCGGCGCTTTTGTTTTGGGTATCCAATGGCCTGATTTTATCGATCGCTGGAAAATGCTGGAAAATTTGACAAAAGCTGATATCGTTGCTTTCGCACAAAAACATATTCGGCCCGATAATTACGCCATTGTATTCAAGCGCCAGGGCGAGGACAACAGTGTGATGAAAGTAGATAAACCCGCCATCACGCCCATCGAGGTCAACCGGGAAGGTGTGTCTGGTTTTGCGAAAGATTTTTTGCAAAAAAGCACCCCTGATATTGAACCACAGTTTATTGATTTCAAACAGGTTATCAAAAGGACTTCCGTTTCAAAACAGGTAAAACTACAAGGTGTCCAGGATAAAAAAAGCAAGCTCTTTCGCTTGCATTACTGCTTTGATATGGGTAAAACTGCCGATCGCCGCTTAGGTGTTCTGGCTGGCTACATTCCCTTTCTCGGTACTTCGAAGTTAACGCCTACCGAAGTCCAGCAAGCGATTTACCGCTTGGGCCTTCACTTTTCCACCAGCTGCCAAGACGATCATTTTTACCTCACACTCAGCGGTTTGGAAGAAAGTTTTGAAGCAGGGGTGGCACTGTTAGAAACCCTGCTTTCAGATGCACAGCCAAACCCGGAAGCGCTCAAAAACCTGGTTGATGATATTTTGCTTCGCCGGGTGAATGCCAAGACCGACAAACAAACCGTGCTGAGCAAAGCGATGTCGAGCTATGCCAAGTATGGCCCCATATCCCCCTTTACGGATAAATTCTCCGCTGCGGAATTGAAAGCATTAAAACCAGGCGATTTGACGGGGCTCTTGCGGGAATTAACATCCTACAAACATGATGTTTTTTATTTCGGCGCAAAAACTGCTCGCGCTGCTACCACCATCATACAAAAATATCACCCGGAAAATGCTGGGCTAAAACCAGTCATTCCTAACAAAAATTATAAGGAAGTTGGTGTAAGAACCGACAAAGTCCTTTTCCTTCATTTCCCAACCGTTCAAGTAGAACTACTGCTGTTATCCAAAGGAACGCCAAAGTTCAATTTGGAAGAATTTATTTTTGGGGAATGGTACAATCAGTATTTCGGATATGGTCTTTCAAGCATCGTATTTCAGGAAATCCGTGAGTCAAAAGCACTGGCATATTCTGCTTATGTACATGCCAGCAACCCGGGCAAGAAAAACCGGGCGCATTGGCTGCAAGGCTATGTGGGTACCCAACCCGATAAATTGCGGGATGCCGTAGAGGCATTTCAGGGGATTTTAGAAGAAATGCCTGTATCAGCACCGCAAATTGAAACAGCGCGCCAAAGTGTGCTCAAAAAGATTGCAGGCAGCCGGATCACTCGGTCGGATTTGTTCTGGACCTGGCGCGCCAACCGCGACAAGGGCTATACCAACCACGACCTTCGGGAAAATACTTACCGCAGGTTGGAAAAAGCTGGCCTAGAAGACTTGCTCCTCTTCCAAAAAGCTCAGGTAAAAGGCCGAAAATACACCTGGCTGGTACTTGGCGACCGTGAAAGGGTTGATTTTAAGTATTTGCGGAAGTTGGGGACGGTGAAGGAGTTGAGTTTAGAGGAGGTGTTTGGGTATTGAAAAAGGACTGTCCAAGACGTCCATCAGCCCAAGTAACCCAAGGTTTTCTACGGAACCCTGCCCTGCCCCTAAGTCAAATCTTAATGCTTGGTATTAACTGATTGAAATATCAAACAGGCGTGGAAAAAAATACACATTTTGCCCCATTTTGTACCCACGCGACTTGATTTTCATAGACGGCACAGCATTTTTATAGAAGATTTTAAAGAATAATTTTACTTAAACCATTTACAATGAAAAATCAACTTTGGGGTTCAGGAATATTAACCATCTTGCTTTCAACTTTGTTATCTGGTTGTGAAGTTATAGGTGGAATTTTTAAAGCTGGCGTTTGGTCGGGCATTCTCTTGATTGTTTTAGGGATTGCAGCAATTATATTTATTGCGACCAAACTGCTTGGCAAGAAAGATTAATCGGGTGCGATCTGGTAAGTGGGCGCGACCTGACCAGGTTGTTAGTAATTATCTCCTGAGCGAGGTTTTTAACAAACACTACGAAAAGCGCCGCCCCGGAATCCCGGAGCGGCGCTTTTTCATCTTTATCAGGTCAAAAACCTGTGTTCACTATCGTTGAATCATCACTTTAACGAAGACTACATTCTGACCGTTTTGGATGCTGAGGGTGTACAGCGCCGACGGCAATTCACCGTAGTTGAACACTTGTTTCAGGTCACCGCCGTGGAAGTCAGCCGTTTCGCGTTTCACTACCCGGCCAAGAAGATCGTAGAGGACAAACTGTACTTCATCTTGTGCTGTTCCAGTCATTTCTACTGTGAATGCTCCTGGGTTCGGGTTCGGGTAGAGGCGGAAGTCTTGCAACCAGTTTTCGTCTGTTGTACTTACGGAACCAGCAGTTACATTGACCACCTTTTGCAGCACCTCAACACCGCAACCGTTGGTCGCCATCAGCTCCACGATGTAGGAGCCAGATTGCGCGTATGTGTGTGCAGGGCTGAATTCTGTGCTTTCTGTACCATCACCAAAGCTCCAGCGCGTCGATGTGGTGTTTTCAGATTTGTTGTCAAACAATACCTGCAGGCTATTTGGAACCACTGCATGTGTAAAGACTGCTTTAGGCTGGAATACCTGAACCCTATGTTCTGTCACTGATTCGTCTTCGCCTGCGGCGTTCATGGATACCAGCTGCGCGAGATAGTATCCAGGCTGTGCATAAATAACCTGTGGATTCTGATCCGTCGATGTAGCCGGCACACCACCTGGGAATGTCCACATCCAAGATGTTGGTGTACCGATGGATGCGTCGTAGAACTGTACCTCAAACGGCGCCATACAAGACTGCATTTGAACACTGTTCATCGCCGCTACTGGCGCAATTCCTGCTACCGACTGAACCGTAACTTTTGCCATACAAGAAGCGGAGTTGCCACTTGGGTCTGTTACTGTCAGCATGATGTTATTGACACCAAGGTTGGTCATATTGAATGCTGTATTCGACGCCGTCAGTGTCAACGTATTGGTTGCAGCGTAGCTGTCAGTAGAGCCTCCATTAATTTGTTGCGGCGTAATGTTGCCATTACCGTTGCCGTCAAGCATCACGACGATGTCTTTACAAATTGCGTTTGGTGCCATTTGGTCGTTGGCCGTGATGGTGAATTGCGCCGTATTGGTGCAATTGCCCAAAGTTGCTGTCACCGTTATCATTGCCGTGCCATCCTGCGTATTGAACGTTGGGATGAGCGGGAACAAGCTTGTGGCTGTTCCATTGGTCAAACCAACTGCGGTACCGCCAGTCCAGCTGAAGTTTGCACCCCAAGTGGTGGTTTGTAGTACAATCGGACCGAGTGCAGTACCTGCTTCAACGGTGTAGTTCGGAACGGGCACGATGGAGAACAGTATACCGTCAGCCACTTGCGTCGCTGCTGAAACCGTACATCCGTTGCCGTCTGTCACGGTTACCGTGTACTGACCAGAATTCAGGCCAGTTAACGACGTGGTGGTCGTTGTCAGCGGTCCTTGTGTCGCACCCGTCGACCACTGGTAAGTGTAGCCAGCTGGGCCATCGAACATGGTTGCTGCCACTGAACCTTGGCCTGCGCCGGTGCAGGTATTGTCTGTAGCCGTCAGTACTACGCCTGGGCTGGACAGTACTACCAGTTGTACAATGTCGAGATCGTAACAACCGGCATCGTTGCTTACCCGAGCCCACAGCGACTTCGTCGTTGCGGTGTAGGAGGCATTGACTGGGTTCGTACCAGCTTCAGCATCTGCTTTAGACTCGTAGTAAGTAACCGTCATGCCTGCTTGGCCGCCGGAAACTTGAGCACTTACGTTTTGCATGTTGAACGTAGCCGTTGGGCCGTCGAACACATCCGGGCAACCTTTCAGTTGGGCCGTGTGTGCTACTGGCAGGTTTGCTACTTTCAAGCGCAGCGCGACAACATTAAACTGCGTGCCTTCCGTGACCCTTGCGTAAATCACGGCATCGTGTTGTGCCGTATATGGGCTGGACAACACACCATTACCAGCTTGTGCATCCTGAGTGGTAGCATGGTATGTAACCGTAGCGGTGCCACTTGGATTGACAATGGTATTGGCATTTGTCAGGACAAACTGTGCCGTATTGCCGCCTGGCTCTATCGCACATGCAATAAGGTCGGTGGAAGTCTCCGCTACAAAGCCTGCATCGTAGTTATGGTCTGAGCAACCCGCCATGCCCGTTGTGAGCATAATGGTTGGGTACTTGTCCCATGGCTTCGTTGGTGCGTCTGCTATCGTAGCGTCTGAGTCGTTCCAGTCTTTGTGCCAGCCGATACCTACGTTCGGGATGGTGAGGTGGAATTTCACACCGTTCACGATCAGTTTTTCCGTTGTTACGTTGAACTGATTGAGGTTTGCGTTTTTACCAAACACAATTTTGTACGCAGTAAATGCTTTCACGCTATCTACTCCAGCAGTTGCGATCCATGCTTCGTTGATTGTTCCAATACCCGTGAAGTAGTATTCGCCATTTTGGCCGGTTACGGTGCTGGCAAGCAAGTTGCCGTTCACACCGTCGTACAAGCTGACGAGCACGCCCGGAATTGGGCTTTCACATGGATCCTGGACACCATCTTCGTTGGCATCGTTCCAGACGTAGTTACCGATCTGGATTAGCGCTTCGTCACACAATGCTTCAAGGTCGCCAATTGTATTCGCCATACCGATACCAACTGTGCTGGCCACCGGATCTAACAGCGTCAAATCATTGCGGGTCGTATTGCCATGCAGCAGATCGTAGTACACAATGCCACCACCGAAGTTGTACTCAGAAGTGTTTGGGTTGTTGATGGCGCCCAGCAACTCGTCGCGGCCAGGAACGTACAACAGACCACCAGCTTCAGCATCGAGGTGCGTGTAACGTGTATTGTCGTAGAAGAACTCGCCACCGCCAGGGCCGTCGTTGGAGTTAGGTCCAAATACGCTGGTGCGGTTCAAGCCTGGGATGGTACCGTTGTTCTCCAGTGTCCAAACATTGTTGATCGGGTAAGCAGCGAGAATATCGCCACCTGCGCTAGCCGAGATCGGGTTGCCCATATTTGTCGTCGGACGGTGCTGGCGGTAACCGAACTGGTGTCCGCTGCGGTCCATCATCGCGACTACCATCATGCCTTCGCGGGTGATTTCGATGTCAGAAATCATCGCTTGGCCGCGGCAGCGGAATTCAGCGCCGGTTGGGCCACCACCGATTATCTCAAAGTTGCCATTGAAGATATTGGAAGGTTCGCCTGCACCGGTATTCGCTACCAGGTTGCGCTCCGTATAAACATCCGCCCAGGTCTCCCACTCTTTGCATTGTGCAAGGTTTTGGTTGACGCTGCCCACGATGTCGCCGTGGTTGTAATCTGGCAAGGAAAGATCCCAGCTCAATACCATCGACCAGGTGTTGGTGCGGGTATTGTACACGTGGATGGAGGCTGACAGATCGTTTGATGTTCCATTGGCATTTTCACCGGTGCATACACCACCGACGTAGATCTTGTCACAATCGACGTGCAAGCCAAGCGGACGGAATACACCGTTTGCGCAGTTTGGTGCCGAAGTGATCGGAATCTCAACCGATGTTGGGTTGTTGGTCAGGATACTGTCGACCCGAACGAGGTTGCGGGTGTTCAGGTTGACCGTCCAAAGTGTATTGTCACCTGAAATATCCAAATCACCGAGGCCAACTTTACCAATTTTTCCGAACGCATCTGTGTCCATACTTGGCACGTCTGGCGCGCTCAAATCAGCTGGGCGAACAACAGTTCCCACATTTGGAACAGTGTAAATCTCTGTTACCGTTGGGTTGTTCGCGCCGTTGTGATAGTCAGCGCGGTAGATACCGCCAAGACCCAGTTCACCAAGACCTACGTGGCGCTTCAAGAATGCCGAAGCGTAGAGGTACTTGTTGGAGCGGTCGTAAGCCATGCCGTATACCGAACCGATGAGTTCATTGTTGGCAGATACTTCTCCATAGATTTCAGTGCGATTGACTGCATTGTAAGGTATCAGACCGATTACCTGTGAAGTCACCTGATCTGTTTTCCCTTGTGCGAAACAAGAGAATGCAATCTCCGGATCGTTTTGGCAGTAATCAGCAGGGTTCAGGAAGCCAACGCGCACGTCGCAATTGGCTGCCGTGATGAACTGCACTGTTGTGCCCACACCTGCGCAAGCGAGCGAAGGTTTGAGGCAGCAGGAGTCTTTGATTACCACGAATTCGAGGCGGTATGGGTAGTTGTTCAAGTTCGGGAACAAGAACGCGCCGTTTACATCCGACCAGATAGAATCGACTGGTAGCGGGTTGTTGCATTCGTAGAGGTAAACCAAGACGCTGTCGACACCCATTTCATTGCTGCCAAAGTCGCAGTCTGCGTTGAAATCGTTGAAGGCAATACCACCGATGTTACCACCAACTGTTGCCGTTACGGAGACATCACAACCGTTGGCATCTACCACCGAGATGGTGTATGTGCCAGATATGAGGCCAGTGATAACGATTGGCTCTGTAGCAGATGTGCCACCGTTACCGATGCCAGTGTAGGTATAAGGACCGGAACCGTTTTCAATGTCGACCGTAATGGTGCCCTGGTTGCCGCCGCAAGTGACACCGGTTGTGGTGGCTGATGCGGTGATCAAGGTAACCTTCGTGATTTCAGCCGAAGCTGATCCAGTGCATCCTTCTGTACTTGTTACAGTGAGGTCGTAGTTGCCAGCAGGCAGGTCTGAAACCAAGAATGGATTGCCTGTTCCTGTACCTGTGCCATCGTTGCCGGCAGCATCTGTCCAGTTGTAGGTGTAAGGGCCTGTGCCGTTGAACACCCCAACGGTGAGTTTGCCATCGGTGCCGCCACAGAATGTAGCACATGTTCCGGTAGCACCGACGATGAGGCCGGTAGCATTTGGAATTGGTGCGCAGAAGACTGCCTGGCAACCTGTTGCATCAGAAATGGTGACACAGAAGCTGCCAGAAACGAGGCCGTTGATGGTGATCGGCTCGGTAGGCGAATTACCTGATCCTGTTCCGGCAGTGCCAGCCCAGTTAAAGGTAAACGGTCCTACACCACCTACAACATCTAGGATAACGTTTCCATCAACCTGGCCGCAAGTTGGGGCGCAGATGTGGAGCGGTATCAGCGTAAATGTTCCAGTAGCGTTCACCACTGCACAAGCCGTTGAAGTACAACCTGCCTGGTCGGTGATCGTGACACAGTACGAACCTGCGCTCAAGCCTGGGATCGTAAACATGGCATTCTGGGATGTACCCGTTTGGCCGGTGCTCAATACCCAATTGTAAGGCGCTGTTCCATTGATTACATTTACTGTCAGCGAACCGTTGGCCGCGCCACATGCTGTAGTCGGGTTGCCGACGGCAGTTGCTACGCAGCAATTGCCTTGCTGTACGGTGAAGCATGCTGTGTTCGAGCAACCGTTCAAATCTGTGACCGTTACGCAGTAGGTGCCTGCACCTACGTTGTTCAGGTCTTGCGTGGTTGCGCCACCTGTCCACAGGTAGGTGTATGGTGTTGTGCCGCCCGCTGGTGTGATGTTCACCCCACCATTGTTCAGGTTACAAGCTGCATCTGTTACAATGCCCGTGATGGTTACTGGAGCAGTTGGTTGTGTGATGGTCACACAAATTGTCGCTGTACAGTTGTTCGCATCAGAAACGGTGACACAGTAAACACCTGAGATGAGGTTGTTCAAATTCTGTGTGGTTGCGCCACCTGTCCACAAGTACGTGTATGGTGTTGTGCCGCCAGTAACCGTCAGATTGATCGAACCATTGGCACCGCCGAAGCAGGATACATTGGTTGAAGTTGTCGTCAGGTTTGGCCCATTTGCGGTGCCCACTGTTGCGCAAGTAGTTGCGGTGCAACCAAATGAATCGGTGATGGTCACGCAGTAGGTTGCAGCACCCACATTTGCCAGATCTTGGGTTGTAGCGCCGTTGCTCCAGAGGTATGCGTAAGGTGAAGTTCCACCAGACACTGTCAGGTTAACGCTGCCGTTTGTCAAGCCGCAAGAAGCTGCTATCGTTGTTGTTGTTGCCACAATCTGGCTTGGCTGGCCTACCGTTGCTGTTACCACTGCCGTACAGCCATTCCCATCCGTTACGGTTACCGTGTAGGTAGAAGCACATAGGCCAGTGATGGTGAATGGTTCACCGCCGATTGGGCCACCGCTACCAACTGTACCGCCAGTGTTCGTCCAGTTATAAGAATAGCTCGGTGTGCCATTTGCAACATCTACCGTAATCGTACCATTGCAAGTGCCGAAGCATTGCGCTGGTGTTGTGCTGGTAGTTGCTGTAATGTTGCCCGTTGCACCAACTGTAGCGCATGCAGTAGCCGTGCATCCGTTCAAGTCTGTTACAGTAGCGCAATATGTTCCAGCAGCCAGGCCCGATACTGTTTGGGTGGTAGCACTGTTGTTCCACAAGTAAGTGTATCCTGGTGTGCCACCTAATGCCGTCACCGTTACCGTACCATTTGATTGGCCACATGTAGCTGGCGTTGCGCTTGCTGTTGCCGTAAGTTGTGTAGGCTGTGTGATGGTCACACAGGTTGTCGCCGTACAGTTATTCTGATCGGAAACGGTCACACAATATACCCCTGCCACAAGATTGTTCAAATCCTGCGTGGAAGCACCACCTGTCCACAAGTAGTTGTAAGGCGCTGTGCCACCATTTACACTCAGATCAATCGAGCCGTTAGCACCACCAAAGCAGGACACATTGACAGCCGTTGTTGTGGGATTCGGGCCGTTGGATGTACCAACAGTCGTGCAGGCAGTCGCCGTGCAGCCGTTGGTGTCCGTTGCCGTTACACAATAAGTTCCTGCTGCCAGGTTGCTGAGGGATTGGGTCGTAGTGCCATTGTTCCACAGGTATGTGTAACCCAGTGTGCCACCTGTCGCCGTTGCTGTTGCCGTACCATTCGACAGGCCACAGGAAGCTGGGGTAGAGGTTGCCGTTACCACAACCTGTGTTGGCTGCGTAATGGTCACACAAGAAGTAGCGGTACAGCCGCCAGCATCACTTACTGTTACGCAGTAAGTACCGGCAACCAGGTTGTTGAGATCCTGTGTCGTTGCGCCATTTGTCCAAGTGTACGTGTATGGCGTAGCACCGCCAGTTACATCTATGTTTATCGCACCGTTGTTGCCGCCGAAGCAGTTAACGTTGGTGGAAGATACTACTGTTACGCCTGGCCCATTCGCCGAGGCCACTGTTGCGCAAGCAGTACCGGAGCATCCTGTAGCGTCGCTCACCGTGACACAATATGTGCCCGCTGGAACGCCTGTCAGGTTCGCCGTGGTGGCACCGTTGCTCCAGCTGTAGTTAATTGGAGCTGTACCGCCTGTTACAGTTGTCGTTACGGTACCGTTCGACTGACCGCATGTTGCGTTTGTCGCTACTGCAGATACAGCCAGGCCACCGCCGCCGCCAACTGTTGTTGTTACTGTTTCAGTACAGCCGTTGCCATTGGTGATGGTCAGGTTGTACGTACAGCCGCCTTGCAAGCCCGTGATGGTAAATGGTTCCGTAGAAGATGAACCAGTACCCGTAGCACCGCAAGAAGACGACCAGTTATAGCTCCATGGTGCGATACCGCCGAGGGTAACGTCAACCGTTATCGTGCCTGTGTTACCACCACAGCCAGCAGGTGTTGAGGACGCCGTCACACGGAAATCGGTCGGTTGAGACACCACAACTGACTTATAAGCTTTGCAGCCATGGTTGTCCGTAACCGTCACTGCGTATATACCAGAGCATAGGTTGCTGAGATCCTGTGTCTGTATCCAACCTGGAGACCACATGTAAGTGTACCCGCCAAATCCGCCAGTTACGCTCAGGTCGATAGAACCGTTGCAGTCACCATGGCAGGTAGCTGGAACCACCTGGGTTGTCAGGTTCATCGGTTGGACACATGGAATATTCACAGAAGTTGTTTTCACGCAACCGTTGCAATCTGTCACCGTCACCGAGTAGGTTTCACAACTTGGCACATTTACCAGGTCTTGTGATGTAGCACCATTTGACCATTGGTAGGTGTAGAATGGAATGCCACAAGAAGTAGTTCCTCCATTCACCGATAAATCGACCGTCGTTTGGCCATCGCAGGCAATCGTCACAGCAACCGACAAGCCAATTGCTGATGGTTGTGACACAGATTTGGTATGTGTTTTCGTGCAACCGTTGGCATCAGTTACTGTCACCGTGTACATACCGGCAGTAAGGTTAACAATGTCTTCCGTCGTCGCGCCATTCGACCATTGGAAGCTGAAAGCAGGCGTACCACCTGTCACGCTGATGTTGATCGAACCGTTGTTGCCACCGTTACAAGAAACAGGCTCAGAGGTTGAGGTAATGTTCAATGCTGGTGGTTGTGAAATGGTCGCGCTAATAGACTTGGTGCAACCATTAGAATCTGTTACAGTAACAGTATACGTGCCAGCAGTACGGTTCGTCAAGTCCTCAGAGGTAGCACCATTGGACCACAGGAAGGTGAATCCAGGTGTACCACCCGTAACGGTCAGGTTAATAGAGCCATTGCTGCCACCATTACAAGACACGTTCGTTACCGATACGCTCAAGAGGATTTCAGGTGAATTAACCACCGTCGCGCACAGTGTTGCCGTACAGCCTTTGCTATCCGTCACCGTTACGCAGTAAGTGCCTGCACCTAGATTGTTCAGGTTTTGTTGGGTGCTACCATTTGACCACAAGAAAGTGTAACCGGGGGTACCACCTGATACGGTGATTCTGACAGCACCGTCGTTGACGCCGATACAAGAAGGATCAATATTTAGAATACTGACTGACAATACTGGTGGTTGCGTGATGGTAAACACAGCTGTTTTGGTACAAAGATTAGCATCTGTCACCGTTACAGTATAGGCGCCAATCGTCAGACCGTTTTGGTCTTCTGTTGTTGAACCATTTGACCACAAGTAAGTGTACGATGGTGTACCACCTGCCGCTGTAATGTTGATTGCACCATTGCTACCGCCATTACAAGAAACATTGGTTGTAACACCAGTCACCGCCAACGCTGTTGGTTGTGTCACCGTCGCACTGATTGTTTTCGTACAACCGTTTACATCCGTAACGGTCACGGTGTATATTCCAGCTGTTAAGCCAGTTGGATCTTCGTTGTTAGAGCCGTTGCTCCAGTTGTAAGAGAAGCCGCCGTTGCCGCCTGTAGCTGTTAGGTTGATCGAGCCATCATTTCCACCGAAGCATTTCACCGGAGTTGGTATTGCTGTTAGGAAAATAACAGGGTCAATCAGTGTGACGCTGGCTACTGCCGTACAGCCGTTTCCATCAGTTACCGTTACAGCGTAAGTACCAGCGCCTATGTTGGACAAGTCTTCCGTTGTAGCATTGTTCGACCAGAGGTAGGTGTATGGCATCAATCCGCCGGAAACCGTAAAGTCCGCCAAACCCGTTGCTGTGTTGGCGCAAGTTGGGTTGGTGCCTACGATGGATGCCAGCAAGTCGCCATATTGATCCACAACGTAAGACCGAACAAGTGTACAGTTTTTAGAATCCTTAATCGTCACGGTATAAGTACCTGCTGTCAGACCAGAAACATCTTGAGTTGTAGCACCATTCGACCACAGATAAGTGTAGCCAGGTGTCCCACCCGTTACAGTGATGTCAATCGCGCCGTTGTTGCCGCCAGTACAACCAATTACAGTTGTGATGACAGCCGTAGCATCAATTGGATCAGGCTGGGTTACGGTAGCCGAAATGGTTTTGGTACAACCATTTGCATCTGTAATGGTCACCGTGTAGGTTCCAATTGTAAGACCGAATATGTCCTGGGTAACTGGGCCGTTAGACCACAGGTAGCTGTATCCAGGTGTGCCGCCTGTGATGCTAAGGTTGATGGAACCAGTATTGCCGCCGTTGCAGGCAACATTGGTTACCACAACACTTGGGTTGAGCACCGTAGGCTGCGTCACCGTAGCGGAGAAGGTCTTTGTACAACCGTGGCTGTCTGTAACCGTCACGGTGTACGCACCTGCTGTAAGGCCGTTCACATCCTGGTCGGTAGTGGCATTGGACCACTGGTAAGTATAGTCTGGCGAGCCGCCTGTAACCGTGAGGTTGATACCGCCATTGTTGCCGCCGAAGCAAGCTGCTGGCGTTACTACTCCTGTCAGCTGTATTTGCGTTGGTTGACCTACTGTAGCTGAAACGATCTTCTGACAGCCGTTGGCATCTGTGATCGTGACAGTGTAGGTGCCTGCAGGTATATTGAGCAAATCCTGTGGATCTGTATCCGGGTTTTGAGACCCGTTGTTCGACCAGTCAAAAGTGTAACCACCAGCACCACCTGTTACTGTCAGGTCAATAGCACCATCCGAGCTGCCGAAGCAGTTGGCGTTGGTTACTATGGTGCTGGCTTCTAGCGTAGAACTTTCTTCAACAACTGACACTACAGATTTCGTACAGCCATGTACATCGGTAACAGTAACCGTGTAAGTGCCTGCCGACAGGTTTGAAATGTCCTGTGTCGTAGCGCCTGTCGTCCAGCTGTACGTGTAGCCCGGTGAGCCTCCCGATACAGAGAGATTAATTGCACCAGTAGCAGCGCCGTTACAAGCCACGTCTGTAATAACCACGCTTGGGCTAAGGTCAGTGGGCTGTGCGACGGTTGCATTGGCAAATGTTGCACAACCATTAGCATCTGTTATCGCAACGTTGTAAGAACCTGCCGTAAGGTTAATCAGGTCTTCCGTTGTTTCACCATTGCTCCAAGCGTAGGTGTATCCTGGTGTGCCACCACTTACCGTGAGGTTAATAGAACCATTGTTGCCGCCGAAGCAGGATACAGGGGCTGCCACTGCCACTCCACCCAGTGCTGGTGGTTGGGTAACCGTTGCACAAATGGTTTTGGTACAAGCGTTGGCATCTGTTACCGTCACGCAGTAGGTTCCAGCAGCCAATGAGCCGAGGTCTTGCGTTGTCTGTCCATTGTCCCATGCGTAGGTGTATGGTGTTACACCACCTGTTACCGTGAGGTCAATGGCACCATCTCCACCACCGTTGCACAATATGTTTGTCACGTTGGATGACAATACGATTGCCGTTGGCTGGGTAATGGTTGCAGAAACAGAGGTTGTACACTGGTTTGCATCCGTTACCGTTACCGTATACGTGCCCGCCAACAGGTTGACGCGATCTTCCGTTTGAAGGCCATCGCTCCATTGGTAAGTGTAGGCAGGTGTTCCTCCTGTTACGGTGACATCAATTGCACCAGTATTATTGCCGTTGCAAAGGATATTGGTATGCGTTTCAGCAGACGTCAGGAGGCTCGATTGTTGTACTGTTCCATTGATGGTTTTTGTACAGTTATGCGAATCTGTTACAGTTACGGTGTAGGTACCCGCAGACAAGTTGAATATGTCTTGCGTGGTTGCACCATTGCTCCACAGGTATGTGTAAGCTGGTGAGCCGCCTGAAACGGACAAGTCAATAGAGCCTGTTGCGCCGCCGTTGCAAGAGACATTGAATACCTCCCTGCTTAGGATCAGGTCTGTTGGCTGATTTACCGTTGCACTGATCGTCTTCGTACAGTTGTGTGTGTCGGTTACTGTTACGGTGTAGGTACCCGCCACGAGATTGTTCAAATCTTGCGTGGTCGCGCCATTTGACCAAATATAGGTGTAGCCAGGTGAGCCGCCAGAAACCGTCAGGTCAATGGCACCGTTCGAGCCGCCGAAGCAAAGTACATCCGTTACAACGGTGCTTACCACAATCGCAGTAGGCTGGTTGACCGTTGCACTGATTGTCTTCGTACAGTTGTGTGTATCGGTTACAGTTACGGTGTAAGTCCCTGCTATAACATTGTTCAAATCTTGCGTTGTTGCGCCATTTGACCATAAGTAGGTGTAGCCAGGAGAGCCGCCAGATACGGTCAGGTCAACGGCACCATTCGAGCCGCCGTTGCACAGCACATCCGTTACGACCGTGCTTACTGCGATTGCGGTAGGCTGGT
>Ga0105055_10000358_pt1 | contig 68351 bp, 80 predicted proteins | sample BON03_FD_78090 | JGI IMG/M metagenome (GOLD analysis project Ga0105055, IMG submission 78090) | Freshwater microbial communities from Lake Bonney liftoff mats and glacier meltwater in Antarctica - BON-03 | ecosystem: Environmental > Aquatic > Freshwater > Ice > Glacier meltwater | place: Lake... | reverse complement strand
GACGGAGACATGTTTTGTGCCCATTTCCTAGGGCACAAAACAGTCGAGTCGGGGTCGAGAACGCTTTCTAGAATCTGCACGAAGTGCACGATTATAGTTAGCGATTCGTGACGCAAACGGTAAGAGGTAGATGACGCAGACGATGGCAACAACCGTGGTGCTGATGACGCTCGAGACCTACTTGGTGATGCTAAAGACCGCCTACAAGACACTGACGACGCGTTTGAAGATGAGGACTACGCCGAAGTGATGGAGCTGGTCGAAGAAGCCGAAAAACTGATTGAAGAGGCGCTCGACGAACTCTAGAACCTAGAGCACGTCCTTAGACCCCGGGTTTGCGAGAGCGCTGTGAGAATGAGAATTCTCGCAGCGCTTTTGTCTGTTGCAGATGGGCAATGACGATGGCGGCAAAGACACCGTGCACGGCGACTTTCTGCACCCCTTGGCCGGTGATGATCAGCTCGCACCCACCAGCGAGTTCGACGACGGTAACAAACCGTTTGCCACCTTTACGCCGCGAAGCGGTGTTTATTTCACCGGGGGCAATCATTTTGATGCCGGGGATTTTGTATAGTTCGCGCACTACCAGCGTCGCGGTTTCGGTCAGGGTAGTGTGTTCTCGGCCACAGGGTTTGGGCATAGTAGAGTTAGCGTAGCATAGTTCATTGACTTTGTAGCGTAATTTGGTATTCTCATGCAGTTCCAACCTCATTGTTGTAGTGGTCATATCTAACCGCTACACAAGAAGTACAACCAAACAAACGAGGTTGGGAGCTTCTACTAAGGCCGGCCGTTACCTGTCTTTATAAGAGGCTCCCATCAAGCGCGTCTACGACGCGCTGCAACTGGTTTAGACCAGGGTAGTCCAATAATTAAACAATTTACAATGTCACGATCACTCTATAAAGGACCAAACGTTGACGAGAGAATTCTCGGAAAAATCGCCGGAAAAAAACCCGGAGAGAGTGGAGTCATTAAGATCTGGAAGCGCGGATCGGTGATTTCACCAGAAATGGTAGGATTCACTTTTGGGATTCACAACGGACGCGAGCACCTTCCCGTCCTGATTGCCGAAGAAATGGTAGGGCACAAGTTTGGTGAATTCTCACCGACCAAGAAGTTCCACCGCCACGGAGGTAAGATGCAGAAAGAACTAGAACAGAAAAAGAAAGAAGCTGAAATTTCAGCTGCCAAAGCTGCTAAGTCTGCTGGATAATACAAAACTATATGAAAGCATTCCTCAAAAACTATCGCCAGTCACCCCGTAAGGTTCGCCTACTGGCTGACCTGGTGCGTGGCAAAAAAGTAGCCGAAGCCCTAACCACCCTACAGTTTGTCGACAAACGAGCAGCAGAACCATTTGCCAAAGTCATCAAATCAGCCGTAGCTAACGCTGCTGATCATGGGCATGACACCAACAATCTGATTGTCAAAACGGTTTCGGTCAACAAAGGTGTCACCTACAAACGAATGATGCCCCGAGCCCGTGGTTCAGCATCACGCATTAACAAACGTAACAGCCATATCCTCGTGGAGCTTGGCACTAAAAAATAATTGGTATGACACACGTAGCTCATCCATACATTCAACGGATTGGTATCAACCGCGGCTGGAGAAGCCGTTGGTTCACGACTAGCCCAGCAAAGTTCCGAGAATACCTCCGGGTAGATGCGGCACTACGAAAAATGCTTAAGACTCGACTCAAAGGCATGTCAGTTGACGCCCTAGAGATTGAACGGAGCCAACAAGGAATCCGTCTGGTTATCAAAACTGCCAAGCCAGGTATTATCATCGGTCGCAGTGGTGAAGGAATCAACCTGCTCAAAAAAGACATCGATCTGTTTTTGCGTAAGCAAAAAATGAGCGAAGCGCTCGAACTCAAAATCGACATCGAAGAAATCCGATCACCAGAATCATCAGCGCAGATTGTCGGACAAATGATTGCTGAAGGACTAGAAAAACGCATGACGTTCCGTCGCGTGATGAAGCAAACTGCCGAAAAAGTGATGGCTAACCGTGACGTCGAAGGTGTCCGGATCATCCTGTCAGGTCGACTGGGAGGAACAGATATGGCCCGAAAAGAAGAAATTAAAAAAGGTCGAGTACCACTCCAAACCCTCCGAGCAGACATTGATTTTGCTCGGGTGGAAGCCAACTTGCCGTACGGCGTGTTGGGTATCAAAGTGTGGATCTACCGCGGCGAGGTATTTGCTGATCGAAAAGTCGGACAGCAAGACCAAGAAGCACGGCCAACTCATTCTCGTAACTCATAGCGTATGTTGTTTCCAAAAAAAGTAAAACACCGCAAGTGGCAAACACAGCGCAAAAGCGCAGCCAAACAACAGCTGCCTGATACCCGAGGTCTAACTGTCGCGTACGGTTCGTTTGGACTACGCGCAATGACTGGAACTCGTATCCGTTCAAACCAGATCGAAGCCGCGCGTCGAGTTATTTCTCGCACCATGGGTAAAGCTGGTAAATCGTGGATTCGAATCTTTCCTGATCGTCCGGTGACGAGAAAGGCGGCTGAGGTTCCCATGGGTAAGGGTAAAGGGGATCCTGATCACTTCGTGTTTGAAGTGCGACCGGGTCGAATCCTGTTTGAAATCGACGGCGTGTCAGAAGAAATCGCTCGTGAAGCAATGCGAAAAGCTACCGCCAAATTACCAGTCAACACCAAATTCGTGCGTCGGGAGGACACCCGCGTGTAATCACATTGCTTATGACAAACATGCAAGACATCCGGAACAAGTCTGACCAAGAACTCGTTGAGTTCACCCAAGCTGGTCGAGACGTGGTCCGAGGAGAACGATTCAAAGATAAGTTCAGCAAAACGGCGCACGTGATTCACACCAACAAGAAAGACGTCGCGCGCGCATTGACCGAGTTGAACGCTCGCCGCAATAAGACCGCAACCAACTAGCCTATGACAACATCTATTACAACCAGCAACGGTCGTACGCTCAAAGGTACCGTGGTAGCAGCCAAAATGGTTGATACCTGTACCGTGGCCGTAGAACGATACGTCAAACACCCCAAGTACAAAAAGTTCCTCAAACGAACCAGTAAATTCCTCGTGCATGACGCCGGGAACACTGCGGTCGTCGGAGACAAAGTAGAAATCACTGAGTGCCGACCAATCTCAAAACGTAAAAGCTTCACGCTCGTAACTACCAAATAATATGATTCAGCCACAAACAATCGTAAAAATCACTGACAACTCAGGAGCCAAGAGTGGTCGAGTGTTCAAAGTGCTCGGTGGATCAAAAAAGCGGTACGCAGAGCTTGGAGAAATGGTCGTCCTCGCAGTTCAGACAGCTGAGCCACGCAAGCAGGTCAAGAAAAAAGACGTGGTGTACGGAGTAGTCGTGCGACAGCGCAAAGCCTTCCGTCGCAAAGACGGATCATACGTATCATTTGACGACAATGCCGTAGTGCTTGTCGACAAAGAAAAGAAAGAACCGCGCGCTAACCGCGTGTTTGGTCCAATCCCACGAGAACTGTCAGAAGCTGGTTACCAGAAGATCGTTTCTCTAGCCCCAGAAGTGGTTTAAAAGTCTAAAATTGGCGCATTGCTGCGTTGTTGCGCAAAAGAAATGTAGTCAACGTATAAAAATACGTCTTCCAAATTTCTTTCGCTTACGTCTTGCACTGCACACAATTTAAAACTTTTAACAATCAAAATGAAATCATTATGAAAATCAAACAAGGAGATACAGTGAAAGTAATCGCTGGTAAAGACAAAGGAAAAACTGGGTCTGTGTTAGCTATTCACAAAGTAACCAACCAAGTGACTATCGAGGGCCTCAACGTGTCTAAGCGACACCAAAAAGCCACACGAAAAGGATCAGCTGGACAGATCATCGAGAAAAGCATGCCGCTTAACGCTTCAAACGTTGCGTTGATGGAAGGTGACAAAACCATCCGTGCTGGCTATGCCGTGAAGGACGGCAAAAAAGTCCGCATCTCTCGGCAGTCAGGGAACACTATTTAATTAACATTGTCAGGTAACACTAAAGAGTATGGAAACACTACAGACTCGCCTCGCATCAGTCTACGAATCTTTGAAAGGAGATTTTGGATACAAGAATGTGAACGAAGCGCCCACCCTTGAAAAAGTCGTGGTATCAGTTGGAACTGGTCGAATCGAAGACAAAGCCAAAATTGCGTTGATCCAAGATCGACTAGCGCTCATCACCGGGCAAAAAGCGTCACCCAGGCCAGCGCGGCTATCAATCGCTGCGTTCAAATTGCGTGAAGGCGATATCGTCGGGTACCAGGTTACCCTACGTGGGCCTCGAATGCGTGACTTTATGAACAAGTTGATTCACGTAGCGCTACCCCAAACCCGTGACTTTCGCGGACTAAAAGTAACCTCAATCGACGAAATGGGGAACTACACCCTTGGGATCAAGGAACACACTATTTTCCCCGAGACAGCCGATGAGGACATCCGCGATGTGTTCGGGATGTCAATCACCATCGTAACCACCGCCACCAGTAAACCAGAAGCCGAAGCTCTACTGCGACACATCGGCATGCCGTTGCAAAAAGTAGAGACAAAAGCGAAAGCTTAGATAGATACTTTTAAAATAGTAGTCTACTTCATTCAAAAAATATTGTTTGGACAGGAAAAGCGAATTTACTAAAAAGCAGGCGAATACGCCTGCTTTTTAGTTGTATAAACAACTTTGAATACAAGCTGTATTATTTCTCGTCCCAGCGTTTCAGCGCGATAAAGGTAATTCAAAAATAAGACTGGTATCTTCATTGTAGTTAGCCTGGGCAATTAAGTTGCCCTCAGCATCAAACACCACTGATGGTCCAGATCTGGTAGCCCGAATGACTACTTTACGATGCTGTGTTGCGTACAGCCTGGCCTTTGTAGCATTGAAAGTGCTAGGTATTTCGTTTGAAAACATCGCTTCTGACCCTATTGAAAGCAATAGGTCTGATTGGTCCAGTTGCTTGGCTATGTGATCGGCGTTTGTTATCTCAGAGCAGATTGCATTTCCAATTACGAAATCACCAATTATAACAGGGGCTGTGTCTATGCCTGGCGTCGCATCAATCGGGGTGCTGTTCAGGCCAATATTTTGTGCCCAAAGAGGCGTATAATCAAAAAAAGGAAATAGATTTGCTTTTTGGTACGTAGCAATAACTTCGCCGTCTTGCCAATATACGGTTTCATTAAAAAATTGACCTTCAGTGTACCTCGTATACCAAGTCACAAATATTATTTCAGGTGCCACGTGTTCTCGTAGCCAAGAACTAAATTGTAGGTGTGTAACTGTGATTATTTGTCGATCGAAAGTAAGGTTATCGTCACTACTTACACCCAATACTCCTGACCAAGGATTGAATGGATATATGATCATGTCCAATTTGTGTTCTGACAAGTCAGCTAATTTTGCTTCTAATCTAGGAAAAGCAAACTGTCTGTCAATGACCTTGCCAAAAGCTTCGTTCTGATCAGCAGTTGGGTCTTGAATGATTGCAATTTTGAGACTCGCATTTTGTAATGGTGACAAACTGGGGCTACTTGAAACTATTGTACCCAACAGCCCAGCCACTACTATTCCACATAAAAAAGAAAGAACCTGTTTACCTTTCCAGGGCTGAGTTTGAATTGCTTCGGCCAGAAGTGCATTTATAAAAACAACACCTAATATGTACCATTCAGCTGCATGTGAAGTGAATTGTGACGGTAGGGCAGAGACAAGTTCAACTGCTACATACACAAAAGAACCGTAGTTGAAGCCATATAAAATATACGAGAGTAAGACATCAACGCCTGCAAAAGTACAAAAAATACCAACCCTCACCCACCAGATAGATACAGGGAGTAGTTTTGTTTTAAGAAGCCAAATACCAGTACCCCATAGTAGAGACATGATTATGGCTAGGAGTACTATGCCGATACCAACTGCATACATGAACCAGGTGAAAAGTACGGCCTCGTTAAGCCAAGAGAATCCGCTCATAGTAACGCCTGTAGTGTAGCCAGCAAAAACCACGGCGTACATACCAACTCCAATAAGTATTTTGTACAAAGATGGTGTGTTAAATATATATATGTAGAGAGGTATAAGTGCAACAAAACCAAGTGCTGTAAAGTTGAAAGGTGGCAGGGAAATGATAGACGCTAAAGCAGCTATGACAGGGAGTGTAAAAGACGAGCGGTTGTGCATATGGGTTAAAGAGTACAAATTAGAGAGCGACGCTTATTGCCAATTACCGATAAAGAACCCACCGGCTGCACGTGTACTGTTGCAATAAGGTCATCTTGAATTGCTTTACGCAGCGAATAGTCTTTTGCTAGATACAACTTATTTAGCACATGTTCAGACAACAGGTTTGCACCACCACAGCGCGTGACACTATCTTGCAATATTTCCAGTCGAAAATTAATATCATTACCTGTTCCAGACTCAACGTGGAGTTGGTATTCATCGGCTTTGAGGCTTGCTGCAGCGCAGCACTCGTCAAGGGTGCCTGCTCGTAATTCGAAGCCAGCTACTCTAACCACGTCCACCCCATTTCGTCCGTTGAGTTCAAGTATAGGCATTTGGGTTGACTCATCTCTACCTGAGATCGAAAAATAATCTCCTGTGCGGTATCTAATGAGTGGAAAAGCGGGATTACTATCGTATGTTATGACGAGTTCATCGTCAATTAACTCTGTAGCAATAAGTGCACTCTGATTAGGAACAAACCCAGTTTGATTGTTTGTAATCATGTCTTGAGTTGGACCTAGTATAAATTGACCAACCTCTGCTGATGCATACATGTTTATGATTTTTGCAAAAGGGTAGTGCGATCGAAGTTGCTTCATGATGGTATCATTACTCAACTCGGAAGCTACCACAAGTAGTTTAATGTTTGCTGTTGAGCATTGTGTTGCAAACCGTAATGCAATAGTTGGTGTAGCAAAAAGAGCATCGCAGTTGAATTTTTTTAGTAGCGCTGCACTGGTGGATAAATTACTAATATCACCAAATACTGGCACAAGCCCAGAGTTTGACTGACGACACTGCTGGATGAAAGATGCACTAAAACTTTTGAGTAGTGGTTGATATAAGATCAGGGCTCGATTGACAGGTAAATTAAAAGCAGGATTAAAATAGTAATCTTCGACTTGACCAAAAAAGAGTAACAAAGGATTTCCGCTTGAAGTTCCCGACGTGTAAGCCGTGAACACAAGTTGATCGGCGGGGACATAACAACGTTCATCCGGTGAAGTCTTAGCAATTTCACTACGGGTCAGGAATGGTAAATCAGCGAGTGCTGCTATATCAGTGGTTAGATATTTGTTCCTGTAAAAATTGGAATATGTTGTGCTTGAGACTCGCCCAAGCAGAGCTCGCAGCCGTTCAGTATCGCAGTGCAAAAGCATTGTCATATTGTACCAAAATTAGCGTTATTTTGGTACAATAAAGGTATGCAAACACTCTTGTTCGGTATTCTTATAACTGCAATCTGGATTTTTATCTGGATTGATTTAGCTAGGTGCTCAGATTCAAACCGCAAGGCACTGCCAGAGAATACGAACATCAAAGTGGTGGGTGTTATTCTTCTGGTTGCTATTGCTTGTTTTTACACTGCGCTTTACTCAGTTTCATCTTATATATATCTCGCTCCTTTGTACGCACAATTTGTTTGCGTTGGATTACTCTTCTGCGGAGCCTATCTTGTTGTAGGGGCAAGAAGGCAAATGTCAGCACTCACGGCAAGAGAGGTTTTGTTTTCTGTGAATACAAAATATTCAGTCGGTGGCGTGTTTCAAAAATTTACCCACCCAATGTTTTTTGGTATCGCTATCATTTTGATTTCTAGCTGGTGTTTACTCCCAAATATTATACCGGGTGTACTTTTATTAATATCACTGGCATTACTGTGCGTAAAAGCAGCGCTTGAGACAAGTGAACTTAGGAAACAATTGAATTTACGAGAACCAGGTATTGATCAGTAACTAGACGTGACTGTTCGTTTGCTTGTAATGTAACAATATCGATTTCATCAAGTAAATCTTGATTAGGAATATTACCCGTAAGCGTTTGATCTAGTAAGTCCATAAGTTTAATCACCAATTCAGAGTACTTAAGAGTTTCTGTTTCCAAGATGAATATCTGAGATTTTATCGTGTCAGCAACTATGTCAGAATTTCTGGCATACGTAGCTAGATTTGTTGTGGCAAGATTAGTTGACGCTGCATACTCTCTGGACGCACTAACTTCAACTTGTGCATTATTTAATATTGCAAAAAAACCAACAAAATTTCCAGAAAGTGCTTTCTGCTGTACTAATTCCATTGTTGTCTGTACATCACTGAATAGCTTTTGGTTGAGAAGATCATTTTCTGTTGAGGCTACCTCTAAGAGGTTGACAAAATCCGGCGTTACCTGACTAGAAGCGGTGATGGTCAGCTGATTCACTGAGGATCGCGTGTTAGTCGTTATTCCTCCTTCTGGTCTGGTTGGAAATTGTAGAGCATCTCTATCAGCTTGTGTGGGAACTGAGCCAAAAGTTGGTCTTTCGAGTACCGCATCCTCTAGCAGTTGTTCGAGTTGGGTGATACGGTTCTCCAGTTTTAAATTTGTTAACTCGACCTGCCCGCGATAAATAAATGTTTGTAGTGTGAACAAGAGTCCACTTATTAATATTCCAGCAGTAAATGCAGCAATTATTTTTATCATCATATACTTGTAACTATACATCATTTTTTATTCCAGATACTAGTAATTAACAAATTGCCAATAAACACACGATTTAGTCGCGTATTAATTTTGTTAATACGGAGATGGTATACTAAATTAGTCGATAGTTCGGTTAAAAGAATTCCAAAGTTTATGCAAAGGCATCTGATATAATTAAAACATGTTTTCACAAGTATCTAATAGTTTAAAAAAAAGTGTTGTTGTTGTTGTGATGGTCGCAATGCTTACTTTTTCAGTACCAAAAGAGTCGGAAGCCATTTTGTTGCTGCTGTTCGCACCGCTTACTATCGGTGCTACAGTTGCTCTCATTATTACTGAGATAGCAATTCTTTGTGCAGTAGGTGTGATTTGTGGAGGTGGGGGTGGGGGTGGCACGATAGGCGGAGGTCCAGGTAGTGCTTTTGTCGGTGATTCTTGTTCAGCTTCTAATTATTGCGGTCAAACCGGTGCTGGAACAGTTCAAAGTGATGGTTTTTGTACTGCATTACCGCCGCCAAATAGTGCGTGTACCAATGGATCGTTTCCAGATGATGCGCTAACAATAAACCCAGGTTTGGTAAGGATAGGTGATGATGTTGTAGTTAGTTATGATGTAGGTGTTTTTAACTATCCACCAAACTGTACTTTGAGTGGACCTGCCCCAATTGGGGTCATGCCTCTTACTACACAAACTGGCAGTTTGACAGTGACTGCATCAGCTGCGCACTTCTTTAGGCTTGAGTGTGGTACAACAAATGCGGAAGCAAAACTAGACTTGGTTGGTATTATTCAAGAGATTTAAAAATTAATAAATCCAGATACAATGAATAATGTCACAAACAATAACGTCTTTGCTTCATTTCGAGACAGCAAGACAAAAACACTTAAACTACGATTCTTGTTGGTGATTGTGTTTGGGTTCTTCTTCTATAGTGCTGGCATTTATATCTTACTTCGGGGGCTCTCAACGATTATGTTGGCTGAACAAGTAACCTTATTAAATTTTCTCCACTTATTTGCAACGGCGATACCGCCATTATTGATTGGATTCGGTTTACTAACTCTCAGGCATTGGTCAATATATGTACTTGTTGCACACGTCACTCTGGCGGCACTTTCAGTACTTCCTTTATGGTACTTCGGTCTAAGTGAGTTGATTAGTAGTACCTTATCTAACAATTTGGTGATTTTAGCTATTTTATTAGTCATGATTTCGCTTTCTTCGGAGTTGTACAAATCACGATACGGCATACTTCTCACAGTACTGTACGTATTGCTGCTGACTGTGACAAGTGGAACGCAGATATACTATCGATTGCAACTTTAAAGTAGTTTTACCGGACAGTTTTTACCTTTGAAGCGTATTAAACAAGGTGTTACTTTATAATATTGGATTAGTGCTAGTACTGATTTGATGATGTAACATTATATTATGTGTGCTATAAAGACAGAATGAAACAAATAAGTTTAGGCAGTGATTTTACCTTTCAAGCTTTTATTGAAGCGGTTTTTTCATCTCCGGACTTAGATATTCCTTCGTTGCAGAGTGCCAACAAAACAGTGCAAGCTTCAGCTGAAGAAATTGTATATGGCTGGAACACCGGTTTTGGACCGATGGCTCAAATCTATGTTGGTAAGCATGAACGGGTAAATCTTCAATACAATCTCGTCCGTAGTCATGCCTGCGGGGCAGGAAAACCCCTGTCAGATACATTGTGCCGAGCCATTTTGATTGCTCGACTGCAGACACTCTCCTTAGGATATTCAGCTGTAACAGAGCCTTTGCTGAGCGCTATGAAAAAGTTGGTAGTAAATCGTATACACCCGGTGGTGTATGAGCACGGTTCTGTTGGGGCGAGCGGAGATTTGGTACAGTTAGCGCACGTTGGCCTAGGACTCATTGGAGAAGGGGAGGTTTGGTACGAGAACGTTCTGATGCCTGCTGCCAAGGCACTTGAGGCGTGCGGACTAACTCCTTATGAACTTGGAAACCGTGATGGTTTAGCATTAATCAATGGGACAGCTGCGATGACAGCAATCGCAGCCATAAATATCAATCAAGCAGAGCAACTCTTTGAGCAGGCTATCATCAATACGGCTTTAATTTATGATATATGCGAAGTACATCGAGATGTTTTTGATTCGCTTGTGGCACAAGTTCGTCCCCACCCAGGTCAGCGATACGTTATTGATCGTTTGAATCATTATCTGCCGACCAGCTCCCATACCAGAGCTACTCCACTAATTAATTCAAAACAGATTAACGATTCAGAAACGTCACTTTTGTCCCATAATCCACAAGATATATATTCGTTACGTTGCGTTCCTCAAATACTTGGTCCAATACAAGACTCGATTCAGAGGGCTAAACAAACAGTTACAATTGAGCTCCAAAGTGTTACCGACAACCCAATTTTCAGTGCTAACCGTATTGTACACAATGGTAATTTTCACGGTGATTATGTTTCGTACGAAATGGATTGTTTAAAAATTGCGATAACGAAGCTGAGTTTATTGCTTGACCGACAAATGCATTTTTTGCTCCACGAACGAATCAACCAAAAATTCCCGCCATTTTTAAATGCCAATACTCCAGGTCTAACTCTCGGACTCCAAGGATTACAGTTCGTTGCTACTTCAACAACAGCGGAAAATCAAACGATAAGTAATCCGATGAGTATTCACAGTATTCCAACCAATGGTGATAATCAAGATGTGGTTAGTATGGGTACCAATAGCGCTCTACTAGCTCACAAAGTTGTGAATAATACTTTTGAAATTTTAGCTGCCCACACAATTGCAGTAGTTCAGGCTACTAGGTTAAGCGGTAAGGGTGAATCTTTACCAAAAGAGTTATCCATGAAATACCAAATCGTAAACGAATTGATTCCAGTGCTAGATAAAGATATGTCTCTACAGCCGGTTTTGGCAAAAGTGGGCCAAGATCTGCAGTCGTATCCACATACCAAAAAAACAAAATAATTGTACTATATGGTATTATTCATTGTATGAGCACGACATCAATAGTATTTACAAAAGTTTCTGCGGCACTGATTCTGTTACTAGCAATAGCAGCTTTCTTGGCTACGTACGTCACCCAGGTTATAGGTGCACAGATGGCTAAAGAGTCAGGTTTTAGAGTAACAGAAAGTGTTAGCTGTACCCCAGGTCAATCAACTGAAAATGATGCACATTTTTCAGGTTGTAGTTCTCTGATCTAGTTGCGCACAAGTGGGCGATTGAAACTATTGAAACTATTGAAACTATTGAAACTATTGAAACTATTGAAACTATTGAAACTATTGAAACTCAATAGTTTCAATCAAATGATAGAGAGAATTAATCTGGCTGATATTTTTACTAAAAATGAACATTGGATCCAATTAATATCAATCGAGCGACGCGCCGAACAGCTAAGTACATAGAAAAACCACCGGGTTTATCCGGTGGGTTTTCTATTGCAATTCCACTTATTTCGCGTATAGTACTGCGCAAGACGGGTTGCTAGTCCTATCTCTTTTGGTTGCTAGTACCGTTGTAGGCTTGGTGTTGACCTCGGTTGCACATAGCCGAATTTATTAAGGAGCCAGTCGTGACATCTTCACGAAACTACTCCACTTTAGTCTAAGAAAAAAATGGCACGAAAAGCACTTTTGATCCGCGCAGCGCGGACACCAAAGTTCAAATCGCGTGTGGTCCGACGTTGCGCCCTGTGTGGTCGTGGCAAGGGGTACATGCGTGACTTCGATATGTGTCGGATCTGTTTCCGAGAACAAGCACACGAAGGTCATATTCCAGGCGTAACCAAATCATCATGGTAGGCGACGTCGTGGGGGATTTTATCATCCGCCTCAAAAACGCCGGAGCAGTGAACAAGGGAACGATTTCGATCCCGTATTCCAAACTCCGACACGCGGTAGCAGATAAGTTAGTTGACGCTGGATATCTAGTGTCAGTAACCACTGCCGGTGTTAAGGTACAAGAAAAAACTCTCGAAGTGACACTGAGGTATGAGGACGGCACACACATCATCCGTGGTGTAAAACGCATCTCAAAACCAGGTCGACGTCTCTATACGAAAGTTACGGATATTCATCCGGTTAAATTTGGACAAGGGCACATGATCCTTTCTACCCCCGCAGGCATCGTCACTGGCGAAGAAGCGCGGGCCCAGAAAGTTGGTGGTGAGCAATTGTTTATCATTTGGTAATATGTCACGATTAGGAAAAATTCCAGTCGTCATCCCAGCGGGAGTAGAGGTTACTCTCACTGACGGCGTACTGAAGACAAAAGGACCCAAAGCCACCCTCGAGCGAGCTGTTCGAGAAGCCAACGTGTCGTTTGTAATCGAAGGAAACGAAATAACGCTCGCACCAGTGAACCAAACCAAAGAGTCAAGAGCGCTTTGGGGTACCTATGCCGCGCACGCGCGCAACATGATCACCGGAGTGACAGAGGGGTTCACTCGGGTACTTGAGATTGAAGGAGTGGGGTATCGAGCGACCATCGAAGGTAATACAATCGTACTGAACGTCGGATTCTCACACCAAGTCAAGCTAGAAATCCCAGCTGGGATTACGGCTGAAGTGGTCAAGAGCACCATCACTCTAGCTGGGTCTGATAAAGACGCACTGGGGCAGTTCGCTGCCAACCTGCGCAAAGTCAAACCACCAGAACCATACAAAGGCAAAGGAATCAGGTACCAAGGCGAACACATTATCCGCAAGCAAGGTAAGAAGGCTGTCTAGTCTCGCCGTAATTATATTTGTATGAAAACAATCATCAGCAAAGCGCAATCACGTGCCAAACGACACAACCGCCTGCGACACAAAATCACTGGAACAGCAGCCCGACCACGACTCGCTGTGTTCAAGAGCAATAAGTTCGTATACGCGCAATTGATCAACGATGAAACTGGCACCACATTGGCTGCAGTTGACTCGCGGAAAGAGAAAGGGACGTCACTCGAGGCTGCTCAAGTTATCGGCACCGCCATCGCCAAACAAGCGCTCGATGCTAAGGTAACCGAAGTTGTGTTCGACCGCGGAGGGTTCCAATACATCGGGATAGTGGCTGCAGTAGCAGACGCCGCCCGAGCCGGAGGATTAAAGTTCTAGTTCTAGATACATTAAAAAATAGCAAATTACTATGTCTGAAGATAAACAGCAGGAAGCTACAACTGACAAAAAGTCAGACGCTGTCGTGGAGAAAACTCCCACAGCAGTTGCGCCGGAAGCGGCCGCAACCACAGATGCACCCGCTGGCGAAACGCCCGTCCTGACAGGCGGTGATCGTCCGCGACGAGGTGGAGCGCGTCCCCGAGGGGCCAATGATCGCCGCGCTGGCGCCCAAGGTAGTCGCCGCGGGGGTGGTAACCGCCGGAGCGGTCGCCCAGAGCGAGTGAAACCGGAATTCGACCAGAAAATCATCAGTATTCGCCGAGTGACCCGTGTGATGGCGGGAGGTCGTCGGTTCTCATTCTCAGTATCAATGGTGATTGGAGACAAAAAAGGTAAAGTTGGCGTTGGTATCGGCAAGGCTGGTGATACCCAACTAGCGATTGAAAAGGCTGTCCGAGACGCGAAGAAAAACATGTTGCAGGTCTCAATGGATGCTGAAGGCCGCATCCCACACGATGTGCATGTGAAATACGCTTCAAGCGAAGTTATGATCATGCCAGCACCTGGGCGAGGGCTCGTGGCTGGATCATCAGTGCGTACCGTACTGGAGCTAGCTGGAGTCAAAGACGTGACGGCAAAACTCTTTTCTCGAAGTAAGAACAAACTTAACAATGCACGCGCTGCTGTCGAGGCGCTCAAGGAGCTAAAAATGAAAGCGTAATATGCAACTTCATGAACTACAGCCTTCAACTCCTAAAAAAGCCGCAAAGCGGATTGGACGAGGAGGAAAGCGCGGTAAGACTTCAGGCCGAGGTCACAAAGGACAGAAAGCGCGAGCTGGTAACAGTACTCGCCCAGAAATGCGTGAGCACATCAAGAAAATTCCCAAGCTTCGTGGTCACGGAGTCAACCGATCGCGGACAGTGAACGCCGAAAAGGTGCGACCAGTAGCGATCAATATTGCTGCGCTTGAAGCCGGGTTTGAAGCTGGCGCAGTAGTAAACCGAAAAACCATGGTCGCAGCTGGTGTGCTCGCAACCGTCCGAATGAAAGCTCCCGCGGTCAAGATTCTTGGCAACGGGGACCTCACCAAAAAACTAATCGTTGAAGATTGTCAGGTATCTGCCTCAGCTAAAAGCAAAATTGAAGCGGCTGGCGGAAGCGTAAAATAAGCGGTAAACTCAGCTTATGCAAACATTCTTCCAGAAACTTAAAATAGCTTTCACTGACCGGACGATTCGTAATCGCATCTTATTTATTTTTGGTGCGCTGATCGTGTTTCGTCTGTTGGCATCAATTCCAATTCCTGGAGTTGATCAAACGGTGCTCGAACAATTCTTTAGTAACAACCAATTCTTGGGTCTACTGAATATATTCTCCGGCGGAGGGTTGGCGAACTTGTCCATCGTGATGCTTGGGGTGGGGCCGTTTATTACAGCTTCCATCATCATGCAGTTGATGACCGTGATGTCACCAGCGGTGAAAAGTATGAACACCGAAGAGGGAGAAGCTGGTAAGGCTAAATTCACGCAGTATAGTCGCATGTTGACGTTGCCGCTAGCGGTCTTACAAGGATTTGGGTTCCTCACGCTCTTGCAGAGCCAGGGTGTACTAGTTGGACTATCGACGTTTGATTTCATTTTGAACATCATTCTGATTGTGTCTGGTTCGATTCTACTCATGTGGATTGGTGAACTAGTGACTGAATACGGGATTGGTAACGGAGTATCGATTATCATTTTTGCCGGGATTGTAGCGACGCTACCGTCCACTGCCTCACAGTTGTTCTTCAGCTATGATCCATCACAACTACCGTTGTATCTAGGGTTCGGTTTGATTGCGCTAGCGGTTATCTACGCGGTGGTGATTATGACCGAAGCCGAGCGACCAGTACCTGTCACCTACTCCAAAGAAAGCCGCGGCGGGAGTACCTACGGCAAAAGTGCGTCGTATCTACCAATGCGCCTCAACCAAGCTGGTGTAATCCCAATCATCTTTGCGTTGTCCATCATCCTGTTTCCACAGATGATTCTCAACATCTTGACGGCGTTCAACTTGCCGTGGGTGGCAGACGCCAACACCGTAGTGACTGATTTTCTCAACAACCAATGGGCGTACGGAGCAACGTACTTTATCCTCGTGATTCTGTTTACGTTCTTCTACACCGCGGTAACGTTTGATCCAGACAATGTGGCCAAAAACCTACAACGATCAGGTGGCTTCATCCCAGGCATCCGTCCGGGGGCACAAACCAGCGAATACCTTGGTAACCTGGTTACTCGACTGACATTGGTAGGTGCGCTCTTCCTAGGGTTTGTAGCGGTGCTTCCAGTTGGGATGCAGATTGCTACCGGAATCACCGCCCTGGCGATTGGAGGAACGGCGATTCTCATTGTGGTGCAAGTGGTGCTTGACCTGATCCGAAGGCTAGACGCCCAAGTCTCAATGCGGGAATAAATCTCCAAAACTAGGCAGCTACTTTGTTGCTCTACGAAAAAAGACCCTCACTGGACATTCGTCCCGCTCGGGTCTTTTTTCTTGTGCGCCGCGCATCTTTCCTAATTTGGGGATTTATTCAGCCGTATTACTTTTGAGTTTAGTATTGGTTCTTGTATGAAAACCCAAGTGGGATGGCGCTTTTCCGTTGTTTCCAGTATTCCATCTGCAGCCACTGCTTATAGGCATCAAATACGGCAATCGCGACTGAGTGCGGGTTGTGGCGGGCGGTGTCGATGATTAGGTCAAATTGCGATTGATCGTACGGATCGACCCCATATAGTTTCAAAAAGCGTTCTTGTTCATCACACATCCGGTCCTCAACACTGTGCGCCACCGACGAGAGGGTTTGGTCACCTCCCTCAACGCCAGTCCGGGTCGAGTTGGCGGTGACGTCTTTATAGATTCGCGCGGTGGCAACTGAGAGGTCTAAGTCCAAATAGACTTTGAATGATTCGGGGAGCCAGTAGAACCCGAGACGCGAGTCAACGATGATGTCTTCTTGGTCTCGCAAGTTGCGCAACTCCTCATCAATTTGGTCGTCAAGGTCATGGTCTGAGAAAGCTTTCCGGTTGTATTCTTCGAGCGTGATGCCGTTGCGTTTGAGTACCCGGCGTACCATGTCACCAGAGGAATGCCGTGTGTACCCCAGTAGCTCCGCGACTTTGTCAGAGGTAGACGATTTGCCGCTGCCTGGTTTGCCAGAGAGAGTGATGATGTGTTTCTTTTGCATGCGTCTATGATACACGCCATTGCGCAAATGCGGCAATCACCAGTGCGGCAACTTCCGCCGGATTGTGTTTCTCGGTGTCAACTACGAGGTCGTATTGAGTGCTGTCGTATGGTGATAGTCCATAGTGGCGCATGTATCGATCGTTATGATTCTCGATGCGGGCTTGGATGCGTTTCTTGGCTTCCTCGACACTGTCCATGACATCCCCAACTGATTTGCGAGTCTCGCGCTCGCGGTCCTTGTAGATACGCCGAGCTGATTCTTCAATAGATACCTGAAAAAAACTTTAAATCCGCTGGGAACAAAATGAAACGCTAGGTGTGAATCGACGACGATGTTATCTACTTCAGTCTGGATTCTTTTTAACTCTAGGTCAATTAGTTCATCGTCATCTTTGTGTGTGGCAATGTGTGCATTAAATTCGTCAAACGTCATTCCTCGTTTTTTTGCTATTGAGCGCATGTAGTCACCAGTAGAAAACATCTGCATACCTAACTGGGCCGCAATCTCGTCTCGGACGGTTGATTTGCCACCACCTGGTAATCCACCAAGACAAATAATATTCTTTTTCATGTCGAACAGAATAACACAACTTGCAGTTTTTGGGCGACTTGTTTTTTGACATAACTTACGTACACTAGGCAACGTATGACACCAAAAACCATTATTTTTATTGGACCCCAAGGAAGTGGGAAGGGAACCCAGATTGCAAAACTATACGACGTGATTGCTGCTAGCGACCCGTCGCGCCGGATTGTCGACATTCAGACTGGGCGTCGGTTCAGGGCGTTAGCCGCCAAACATGAAACATTCGCAGACAAGAAAATAGCTGACAGTATGAGTACGGGTGAATTGCAGCCTGACTTCATCACCCACTTGCTATGGGGACAAGCGATGCTCGACCAGCTCGACCCTAAGTCCCATTTGTTGATTGACGGGTTCCCTCGCACCGCCCATCAAGCTCGTGTGCTTGATAATGCCCTGACGTTTTTTGAACGTGACAAAGTCACCGTTATCAACCTCGACACTCCTGAAGACATCGTGCGTAGTCGAATGGAAAGTCGTGCCCGGGCGGATGATACTCCAGATTCAATCGAGACCCGACTGCGCTGGTACCGCGAAGATACTCTGCCGGTACTTGATTTTTATCGGGCTCGCACCCACACGACAGTGCACGATATAGATGGTACGATGGATATTGATGGCGTACACAACGCAATTTGTGACGCTCTTAACTTGTCCTAACTTTTTATAATGATTACCAAAAAGTCACCCGAAGAAATCGCCATCCTCGCCGAGGGTGGGGCAATACTGGCGCAGATACTCAAAACTCTCGGGACAGCTGCGTTGGCCGGAGTGAGTACTTTAGCACTTGATGATTTAGCGATGGAACTAGCTGCTGCGGCTGGGGTCGAGCCGGTGCTGCTGGGGTACCACCCAGAATTTGCTTCAGTGCCGTATCCGGCGGCGGTTTGCATATCGGTCAACAACTGCGTCCAGCACGGAATTCCCTCTGCGGAAAACGTCCTTCAGGACGGAGACGTCGTCAATATCGACATGTCGATCGCACACGGTGGAATGATTGTCGATAGCGGGATCACTGTGGGGGTGGGGGAGATTGACGAGCAGTCACGCAAACTAATCGAGGTGACCCGCGAAGCGCTGGCACATGGGATCAAAGCTGCTCAGCCTGGTAACCACATCGGTGACATTGGTGCAGCCGTTCAGCGCCTGGTCGAGTCGCGCGGCTTTTCTGTCGTGGAGACACTCTGCGGGCACGGGGTAGGCTACGCCATCCATGAGTCACCAAACATTCCCAACTACGGCCAGGCTGGTACCGGTCCACTCATCGAAGTTGGGCACGTGTATGCCATTGAGCCAATTGTGAACATTGGTAAGCCTGACGTTGTGTTTGACGACGAGGGCGACGGCTACAGCGTGTACACCGAAGACGACAGCTGGAGCGCTCACTTTGAACACACCGTAGTGATCACTCCTGATGGTCCAGTGATACTAACCAGATAAAGTCTCGCTTGAGGCTTTTCTTTTTTATTTCGTACGGTATACTGCGCGCATATTAATCAGTCATACTAATCAATACTTTCATGTCAAAAGCCCCCCACCAAGAACGAACGTTCGTTATGTTGAAGCCTGACGCTGTCCAGCGCGGTTTAATCGGTGAAATCATTCAGCGTTTTGAAGCGACTGGTCTGAAATGCTCAGCGCTGAAAATGTTTATGGCTGAAGAATCAACTCTGTTTGCCCACTACAATAAAGATGAAGCTTGGTTCATGAAAAAAGGAAATGGAATTGTTGAGAATCTCAAAGAGCAGGGCAAGCCAGTCGAGAAAGAAGCGATGGAGTACGGTAAAGATATCATTCGTCAAAACGCTGTGTTTATGATGCAGTCACCACTGATTGCAATGGTATGGGAAGGAAACAAAGCCGCTGCCGTTATTAAAAAACTGGTTGGCTCAACCGAGCCATCTACTTCAGATGTGGGTACTATCCGCGGTGACTACACCGTTGATTCATATTCTCATGCGGCGTATGAAGACCGAGCAGTACGTAACCTGATTCACTGTACTGACCCTGAAGATGGTCTTGAGGAAGCCGAACGAGAAATCGCACTGTGGTTCGACGAGTCAGAAATCATGTCGTATACTACCGCCCAAGAAGCCATCATGTACGACGTGAACCTCGATGGAGTACCTGAGTAACAAGTAGCCGATACAATCACCTGACCGACGTGTCAGGTGATTGTTGTTTAGTAGCCTAGAATCGGTAAACCCAACCCAACCCAGTCAATGTATTATAGATGATACACAGATTGAGTTGTGGCGATTTGTAGGGAAGGAGTGAGTGTGTCTGCGCCAGCTGGGCGCGGCTGATTTTATTGGTCGGTATCTTGTGCTAGTATTACTAGTGGAGCTACATTACGTATGTTCTCAATACTCTATCGCAGGGCTGCCTGGTCTCAATGTTTCGTGCTGAATGCCATTAAGGGCGATCAAATATTCGGAACAGATATGGTGCCCACCTGATCTTTAGTTCAGGGCATGCGTCTGTAGCTCCATAGAAAAAGTCCGGCTTTGCGCCGGACTTTTTCGTGTCTGCTGGTCGAGTTAACGTATATTGTTGTAGTACAAATACTCCAATCGATTGGAGTATTTTGTCGCTCATTGTATCCAGGTAGTTTCAGTTCCCCCGACCACAATGCGGTATAATGCTGCTAATGTCTTCTACACTTGGGTTCTATGGCGGGGTTGGGTCGGTTACTGGGGCTAATTTTATGCTGGATACCGGCGAGCAGGCATTCCTGGTCGACTGCGGGTTAGTGCAGGGGGATCGGTTTGCGCAAGCGAAAAACGCCGAGCCGTTTGCCTACGATCCAGCCAAGGTCGACGTGTTGTTTGTCACCCACGCCCACGCCGACCATATCGGCCGCATCCCCAAACTCGTTCGGGACGGGTTTCGCGGGCAGATTTACTCGACGGCAGCCACCCGCGACCTCGCGCACATTATGTTTGAAGATGCGCTACACATCATGCAGCACGAGGCGGAGCGTGATAATCGTCAGCCACTCTATAATGGTAAGGATATCGACCTGGCGATTGGGATGTGGGAAGGGGTGACGTACGACCAGCCGATTGTTTTGGGCGACACCACGGTGCGATTTACCGACGCGGGGCATATCTTGGGGTCCGCGATGGTGACAATGGAGCGTTACGGCAAGAGAATTGTTTTTACCGGGGACGTAGGCAACATCCCACAGCCACTGCTGGCTGCGCCAACGGTTCCCAAGGACTATGATTATATGGTGATGGAAAGTGTCTATGGTGATCGCGTCCACGAGGAGGTGGATGAACGAACGGCGCTACTCAAATACCACATCGAGGAAACCATCCGCAAAAACGGTACCCTGATCATCCCAGCGTTCTCACTCGAGCGGACCCAGGGCATATTGTACGAGATCAACAACATGATTGAGTCTGGCGCCGTGCCGTCAATCAAAACGTACCTCGACTCACCGCTGGCAATCCGCGTGACTGACGTCTACCGTGACTCGACCGAGTATCTGCGAGATGATGTACAGCAACAAATTGAGGGCGGTGACGACATCTTCTCGTTTGAGGGACTGTCGTTTACCGAAACCATGAAAGAATCAAAACAAATCGCAGCGTTTGGTGGTCCCAAAATCATCATCGCTGGCAGTGGGATGAGTCATGGTGGTCGCATCCGTGAGCACGAGAAGCGGTTCTTGGGTGACGCAGCCACCACGCTGCTCTTGGTCGGGTACCAAACAGTGGGGAGTATCGGACGTCTACTCCAAGACGGCGCCAAACAGGTCTGGATAGATGGCACTGACGTGCGAGTTAAAGCCAAGGTGGAGACCATTAGGGGCTTCTCAGGCCACGCTGACCGCAACCAGCTGATTGACCTGGTGTACCAGGGGACAGAGGACTACAAACCCAAACAAGTGTTCGTCACCATGGGGGAGGAGCGAGCCTCCCTGTTCCTCACCCAACGCCTGCGCGACTACCTAGGAATAAACGCCATTGCCCCCGAACCAAACGCTGAGATTGAGATTGATTTTTAGGTATGGCAGATAAATCATTATTTAGGTCTAGTCTAGTCTAGTCTAGTCTAGTTTGGTTGATAGCTGGGGTTGGAGTGTTTATTTACGCGACAATCGGCATTCTAATTGAGAATGTGCCCGGTGTCGAAGCACTTATATTGTGGCTCGAGACATTGGTCGGTGTATGGGTTGTACTGGCGGTATTTGTGGCGATTATTATTGAGGGGTTGTATTTCGTCGGTAGTTTCTTTCCGGGATTCTCGGTAGTGGTATTGCTCGCGATACTGTCACAAACCGACAGTTTGGCTCTATTTGTCTCAACCATTCTAGCTATTTTTCTAGGTTGGGTGATCTCAGGTGCCGTAAATATTTACTTTGCTAAAAAGTACGCCGTTGAGGTAGATCATCCCGTCTCAGCCCGGGACTACCCATTGGCTACCTGGCTACCATCATTTCGAGCGAATCAAGAAGTGGCGTAAACTGTGGCTGGAATAGCTCCGTTGCGAGTATTTATTAATTCTACGCGCATAAAGTTATGTGCCAGTTTGTTTATGGCGGTGATTGTACTGGTATTAGCTCAAACGCTAGATATAAATGAAATAAGTAATGACGAAGGGTTTGCTACTTTATATGTTTCAGCGTCAGTTATGTTGATTGTAGGGATTATGCAATTAAGAAGATATTATTTTTTAAAATAACCGCTATGAACCTGCCGTCAGAAATTGAAGCTGCATTGGACAGGTGTGTTTCAGTGGTTGACAGGATGGAATACCAAGCACGTAATGGAAATAGACGGGGAAAGGTTGGAGATTGATTACACTGAATACAACGAGGTGCGGTGGGTAACTATTGATGAGGCTTGAGTGCTGGTGACAGATTTCGTAAACCTACAGGCGTTAGATCGATTGGAGAAACTCTAGCAAGCAATAATTTCAACTGTACAGTTGAAATGTACAGTTCATTATGCTATAATCTAGCTATGCCTGAAACTATCTCATCAACTAAACTACGTGCGAATCTTAAAGATGCATTGCGGCACGTTAAGGAAAGCAAAAAGCCTCTGATTATTACCGAGCGTGGTGCCGCCACCTCAGTGATTTTAGACATTGCTGAGTATGAAGATGTTTTGATGTCTCATGACAAACAAGCCGTTGCTGAGCTGCATGAATCCATCGCGCAGAAAAAGCGAGGAGAAGTTGTGTCGTTTGAAAGTGTCTTTGCAGATATTTTGTAGTATGGCGTTTACGTTTGTATTTACCCAACTCGCCAAAAAACAAACCGATAAACTCGACACGCTGACTCGCCGCAGGATTGCCAAAAAATTACAGCAACTAGCTCAGTATGACGACCTGTCACACATTGCAATTAACTTAGAAGGCCAGTTTGCAGGCAAGCAGCGTATTAGGGTGGGCACGTACCGAATCATATGTGAAATCGAAGTGGATATTGTTACGGTCCTACGAGTGGAGCATAGGCGGAAGATATATCAGTAAGAATACAAAAAGACCGACACGTTACGTGTCGGTTCTTTTTATTCTTACTGCTTGGCTTACTTACTCGCTTCGGCTACGACTCGACTGAATGCTTCTGGGTTCTCTACTGCTAGGGTAGCCATGATCTTTCGATCGAGAGCGATTTCTCGCACTTTTAGCAGGTTGATGAATCGGCTGTACTTGATGCCATGTTCCATCAGGGCAGCGTTGATTCGCACTGTCCATAGCCGTCGGAAGTCATTCTTTTTGTCTTTACGGTGCGCAAACGCGTAGGTTTGGGCGTGGTAGATTGCTTCGCGCGCTTGGGCTTTTTTGGTTGAGCGTCCGAACCGATACCCCTTTACTTCATCGAGGATGTTTCGTTTTCGCTTCTGGGCCATCAGGCCTCCTTTTACTCGTGCCATAGATTAAGAGTTAATTACGTTAGCTTCAACCGCCGCCGCTGCAGCAGCAATTTTCTTGGCTCGGCCAGCGTTACCTGGTAAAAAGCGACGCACCAGTCTTTCTGACATACTGATGGTGTTACTTCGTTTGCGGGCTAGTCGCTGTCGACCTGTCTGGCGGGCGTTGAAGTGGTTTTGACCTGGTCGCCGAGTAACCAGTTTACCGTTCTTGGTAACCTTGATTCGTTTGGTGAATGACTTGTTTGTTTTCATAAATTGTTTGTTTTTTGATCGAGCTTCAAACGTGGGGGAAAGTACGTCAAAGTGGGCAAAATATACCGTATTTGGCTCCAGAAGTAAAGCGAAACGGAGGTGGAATTAGATGATCCCCCTCCGTTTCGCTACTGCAGGGCTGATTAAATCAGTCCTCCTTCAATATCAAGCAAATCATCGAGTGATTTTTTCTTAGATTTACTAGTTCCATCGTCGGTTTTGCTGGTTTTCTTGGTGGCTTTTTTCTCGGCTACTTCTTCCAGAATTTTGGGCTTATCTGACTTTTTTACCTTGCCGATACGTTCGATGGTGGCTGTCCAACCTTTGGGGCTTTTCTTCATCGGGTCAGCCAGTTTGTACTCAGCGGGGATGATTTTCATGAACCGATCGAGTCGTTCTTTGAGGAACTCAGCTTCCATGTATTTGTAGCGCCCCCACAGGAATAGGTCGACTTTGACGCGGTGTCCTTCCTCGAGCCATTGTGCAGCGCGTCGTGCCTTCATTTGCTGGTCATGTTCGCCGGTGCCGATTTTGACTTGGACGCTTTTGGTCTCGGTAACGTGTGCTTTAGCTTTGGCGACGCTGGCTTTGCGTTTGGTGTCATAGCGGTATTGGCCATAGTCGGTGATTTTGGCTACCGGTGGTTTGGCTTTGGGCGAGATCTCGATCAGGTCGAGCTTCATTTCATCGGCTTTTTTTAGTGCCTCAGTGAGTGATAGGGTGCCGAGGTTTTCGTTGTCGGGACCAACGACGCGCAGTTCGGACGCCCGAATAGCTTTGTTGATGCGGGTTCTGGTGTCTGGTCCGTGAAAACGTCGTTGTGGTGCTGGCAAGTGAGTGGGGTTTAAAGATTAATATTACGTGTCGATGAGGCAATCAGGCCAAGTCCACCGCGACGTACTAATTGACAAAATATACTAGGATTGGCCTTGTTTTGCAAGGTTATTGTTTTTTGAACCAGGGAATAAAGTAGCTGGTGGTCTGGATGTAGTGCTGGTACTCAGCTGGATAGCGCTCAAGAAAGGCGGTTTCGAGCATCGGTCCAGTGATTTTGGTTACTATGTATGTAATCACTAGTGGACTAATGATTGCGAGGTACCCAAACGGTAGTGGCAACACCATCACGGTCAGGCCCCACCAGATGAGTGTTTCACCAAAGTAATTTGGCCGTCGAGACAGACGAAACAGCCCGCGCGTCATCAAGGTAGCTGGCTCAGTGCCAGCTACCTTGCCAGCGATAAAGCGATCGAGCTGTAGGTCTGCGATGGTTTCGTACACTAATCCAAAACAAAACACTAGGAAGCCGATCAGCACAAACCATGGGTTATACATTGTGGGGAAGGAGATTGCCCACAAAGCTGGTGCCGAGATGATTAAAATTAGTGCAACCTGCAGCAAGTTCACTTGTAGGTAACTACGGATAAGAAAGTATCCGCGACCTCGCTCCATCCAGGTTTGGCGCCACTTCGCGTAGCGCGCATCCTCTGGCGTGCCGAGGTTTTTGCGGAAGATTCGACTGGAGAGTCGGATGGCCCAAGCGGCGATGCAGCCGACCACGACGGTTGGTAATAATTCGGTTGTGCCAGACAGATACAGCGCGCCACCCGAGGCAATGAAAAACGCTGGCCCGTAGGCGATGTCCATGACACTGTTGTCACGACAGATACGGGCAATAATAAAGATAATCACTGAGTAGATGATGAGGATACCCCCAACTAATCCACTGGTTGTTAACAGGTTTTCCATATAGTACCCTTCATTGTAGCAGATGCTATACTATAGTTTGACTTATGCCTCGAGTATCCACCACATCACAAGTGCAACCAGTGGAGAAAAAACCCACCAGGCGGCGGGCCGTACCCAAACCATCGGACGATGGACATGCTTCAACCACACCAAAAAAGGTAGCTAAAAAAAACGGCTCGTCAGACTCCTGTCAAACACAAGGCAGCGACCAAAAAATCCAACTCAGCCAAAGCCGAACCAGTTGAGGAGGTTGAAACAGTAGCGACTATGCCAGCAACAACTACCACCAGAAAAGCGCCGACAGAATTTGCTGATCAGGTAGCTCGAAAGAAAGCCACCTGTACCCAGGCGGTCGTGATTGGGGTGCTGCTATCACTTGGAGTGGGTGCATCGGCGGCGGTTGGGTTTACCGATTCAGCAGCTGGGCAGATACATGTGGCAAAGACCATTAGCGACCGAACTGAACCGATGGCCAACATGGTGGATGTCGATGGTCCAACGATCGTTGCTCCTCGACGAAACAGCAACAACGCTCCCGACGGTGGATTTATCGGTGTGCGTCCGATTGATCCACCAGCTCTAAAAACCGCCGCCAATCTGGCAGCCGAAGCACTGGCTACCTCGACAGTGGACATCGCCACTACTACAGCTGTGGATGGGGGGTGCGCAAGAGGAAGGAATAGACATGTCTGATCAACCCGCAGCGTCGATGGATTCTGCTACGACTACCGTGACTGCAGTGGAGTAAATTGACTCTGAAGCGGTTGTCTAATGCACTGAACAAAGAGTGGTTCAGTGATACACTATAAATATAAACAGTATGGAAGTTAATGCAGAAGAAGTCAGGGCTCGCGCTTTTTTGATTACCGTCAGTGTATTTGTCGTTTCGATTTGCGGCGTGCTACTGCTGGCTTTTTTGTACGATTTCTCAACGCTGAACCTGAGCGGTTTGTTGTTCTTGTTGGCTTTTCTGTGCTGCGTGTTGATTGCTAAAAACGTCTACGATGTTTCGAGCATAGCCCCCGTTGCAGATCAACCGATGGTGTCTAGGGTACTGGAAGCAAATCAGTCGATGTATCTGCAACTCTATCAAAAGAGCCCAATTCCGTATTTTATGATTGATACTGTTGGGGTCATCACGTCTGCCAACACCGCAGCTGCTCGGTTGCTTGGCGTGCAACAAAAACGCGTGATTGGCATTAATATATTTGAAATAATCGAAACAAGTAGCGTCGAGCACAAAGACACCTTGATCAAAAAATACACCAGTGGGGTTGGTGTGAGTGATGAATTGGTGCGATTGCGTCGCTCTGATCATCGTGAGGTGTGGGGCTTGCTCTCACTCTTTCAGTTTGTTGCGAGCAATCAGCAACCTCAGGGGCTTCTCACGCTAGTTGATATCACGAAGCAAAAAAAAGCCGAAGACGCCAAATCAGACTTCGTCTCTTTAGCTTCTCACCAGTTACGGACACCACTGGCGGGTATGAAATGGAGCGCAGAGTTGCTCGAGATGGACAGCCCGGAAACATTGACTCAACGACAGCGTAAATACATGGATCGTTTACTCGAGAGTATCGCTCGTATGTCGGTGTTAGTGGACGATTTTTTGCGCGTATCGCGGTTCGAGTTGGGGAGTTTTACTGCTGACTACCAGCCGGTCAATCTGCCACAGCTGTTAGCTGCAGTGATTGAAGAACTTGACCCAAAAATAAAACAAAAAAACTTAGTACTGCAGACAGATTTTGATCCAGCTATCATCACCATCGTGAGTGACCCCAATTTATTGCGGATGGCTATGACTAATCTGTATGGTAATGCAATCAAATACACACCAACAGGTGGCAGTGTGCGGTTGTCATACCAAGAAGTAAACGGTCTACTCAAAATAGAAGTCGCCGACTCTGGTATAGGAATACCCCAGGTTGATCAAGAGTATATTTTCTCTAAGCTGTTCCGAGCAACCAATGCTCGACGCGATGTGCCTGATGGTACTGGGTTGGGATTGTATATTGTTCGTGAAGCAGTGTCGGTCCTGCGTGGAAAAGTAACCTTTACCTCAATTGAGGGTCAAGGGACCGTGTTTACTGTTCATATCCCACTAGAGGCGGTGGAGTAACAGGTAGCGCTAGTTTTTTGGCAATAATGTCCGCTAGTTGCTGCATACTCCAGTCCGGCTTAAACATCACATCTGACAGAGGTAGGTCGATGTTATTGGCTATGTTTTCGATCGATTCTGAAGCGGTGAGAACCACGATGTTGGCGGTCGCCCCCCAGGCGGTTGCGCGGATTTGACGATACACCTCGTAGCCGTTGATGTCAGGGAGGCGGATATCAAGCAAGATTAAGTCCGGGTGTTGCTCAAGTGCGATTGCCACACCGTCTGTGCCATTCGCGCTATACAGTGTGTTGTAGTTATGCATTTCTAGCATATCAATGAGCGAGTCGGCTAAGTACGACGAATCTTCAATTACTAAAATGGTTGAGGCTGACATGTTACTAGTGTAGCATTTTGTACTATACTAGCTATATCTATGGAAATTATTTTAGCCTTTGTAATGATGGTGTGGACGCAGTGGTTTGGTGGTGGGGTGGTCGAGCCGGTGCTGACTCCGGCCGAACAGTCGGTCCAAATTGAAGTGGTTGCAGTCATGTCGGTGATTGACGGCGACACCATTCGCGTCTCGATTGATGGTGTTACAGAAACCGTACGCTACATCGGCATCGACACTCCCGAACCGTATCGCGACCGGGAGCCAGCTTGCTACAGTGCGCAAGCAACAGCAAAAAACCAGGCGCTGCTCGCAGCCGGAGTAGTCACGCTAGTAGCTGATGCTGAAAACCGTGATCGTTACGATCGGTTGTTACGCTACGTCTACGTTGACGGCACTTTGCTTAACGAGCAGTTGGTCCGCGGCGGGTACGCCACGACGATGACCATCCCCCCAAACACCGCCAAGCGAGAACTGCTCTCCGTCGCCGAGGCAGACGCTCAGACCGCTGGAGCTGGACTATGGTCGGCTTGTGCGGCGACTGCACCGCAACCAGAGTCAGTCGCCATCGAGCTAGAAGCCACACCCGAACCACTCGCCCTAGTTGACGTCTCCAGACTCAGTCCGGGACAACAGCAACTCCTCGAGACACTCGGTATCGACGGTACCGCATTTACCATCAATCAGCAGATGATCACCTGCGCCGAGGCAGCTGTCGGCGCTGACCGCGTTGCTGCCGTCACCGCAGGTGGGTTGCCAACGTTTATGGAAGGAGTCCGGTTGGTAGGGTGTTACCGCCAGTAGGGTCGGTGTCTGGGATTTAGCCGGGACGTAGGCCTTTGCGGGATTTGCGCGCTGTACTTCCGTCGGCAGTTTTTTGGAATCTATTGCGCAGATCAGCTACGCCAGGCGCACTAGCGGGCCCAGCTGGTTTGGAAGCCGCCACCGTTTTATTTAGTCGGTCACGCCAAAGCTGCCCAGCCGTAGCTGGCTCAGTAGTTTCAACTTTTGATTCTGTATCCGTAGTCCTCGGCTCAGTGGTCAGATCATCAGGGTTCGGCGCGTCGGTTGTCATGCTGGCAGTGTAGCAAGTTTTATGGTGCTGTACAGTGCGGACGTGGTTTCATCGTCCAATAGGTAGTTTTCCCACGACGTTTTTATTCGTGGTAGCATAAACCTATGAAAAAAATATTCTGTAGCGACCTCGGTGGACCAGAGAACTGTGAGGTAGAGTTCAGAGGAGACGATCCGGCCGCTATAGTGAAAAACTGCCAAGAACACGTAATGGAGGAAGTAGAGGGCGGCGACAGCGACCACCAAGACGCCGTAGAAAACATGTCCGGCATGTCCCCCGAAGAACAACAAGAAAAATACACCGAGTACCTACAAATTTGTACTGATGCGTTTAAGCGAGATTAGGGGAGTGGGAGTGTAAACAACAAACCACCCGTTTGGGTGGTTTGTCATTGTGGAGATGGCGGGAGTTGGTCACGAATCACTAAGTATATTGTTTCGCTGCGCTCACAATCTACTAAGTGTTCTCGACCCCGCCTCAACTGTTGTAGAGCCACATGTTTCCGTCTTTCAACTCCCGATGAAAGCAAAACTGTTTGCTTTCTCCATCTCCACCGAGCAAACAAAAAACGCTCTTGCGAGCGTTAATGTTTCCTGGTGGAGATGGCGGGAGTTGTCCTGACGGTCACAAATTCGCTTACGCTCATAAGTGCCGCGGGACATGGCTCGACTGTTTTGTGCCTTAGGAAAAGGCACAAAACATATCTCCGCTGTTCAACTCCCGACGAAAGCAAAACTGTTTGCTTTCTCCATCTCCACCGAGCAAACAAAAAACGCTCTTGCGAGCGTTAATGTTTCCTGGTGGAGATGGCGGGAGTTGAACCCGCGTCCGAATTAGGGTGCGATTGTGATTCTACAGTGTGTAGGACATTCTTTGGTTTAAAGTCGCTCACTCAAGAATGAACAAAACATGAGCGCCTCGAGTTCTTACAATCTTGACCTGCTATATGAACGGTATAGTAGTGTCCAGTCTCGTGTTTATTTTACCCCACTCAGCGTATGAGACGTTTACTGAGGGAGCATCTCTCCGAGCGAGCGGTTACGCTACAGCGAAGGGAGAGAATCCAAACGCGTTAGCGTAAGGACTTGGTATTGCTTTGTTTGCAAGTACAGAGTGGAACCTTTTAACGAATTGATTCCAATTTCGACACTGCACACAACCGACACGACTAACCGTCGATGCCTGGCATCCCCTATAGGGGTCCGACGTGGCAAGTAAAATTGCTGCGTCGGACTCTGGTAGGGAACTATGTGCTTTCAATCTCTGGAGGCATAAGAAGCAACTGACGAAAATGGTCAATCGGGCGATTCAGGTTGCTGTGACAGCTGTAATACAGACGGACCGGTATGACGCTCAGGTCAAGGTGACATTGCTGGTTGCAATAACCAGCTTGCATCAGTAGCGCCAATTGGACTTGAGGGATATCTTGCGGTACGCCCATACTAATGGCCGATAACCACGTTTCGAAACTGATTCCCATGGGTATCTCCTTTGATTGAAATGTAATTTGGTTACTTAGAGGTGGTGCGGAGGTATCGACTATTCGATAGGTTTCCTCCGCAACGTGGTCTAGTTTAGGGGGCCAGCCCATGATTCGATCCAAACTTGTAGACCGGCTGGGTCGCGTTCGGCTGCCATCAAAAAGTCTTCGGCTAACATGCCGATGTCACTGAGTGCGTCGTGCAAAGCATCGCCTAAAGATGTTCCTGGCTCAATTTCATCAATGTCGATGTGCACACCAATTTCCAAATTGGCCGGCATACCTTCATCTTTGAGTATGCTATCCCAAAATTCTTTTTGTCCCATGTTCATCTCCTGTTGTTCTGTTGCAACCTGCTCTTTGCAAGAAGGATGGATCATTGTGACCACCTTTGAGTAACCAAATTATTTACTGACTTTTCAAGGTTCTATCGATCTCGCGTTTGTTGTCGCGGTCCTTTATGGATTCTCGCTTGTCTGTCTTCTTTTTACCACGGGCGAGGGCAATTTTCAACTTTATTTTTCCACCTGAACCATACCACGAAATAGGCACTATTGTCAATCTGTTGGCTCTGGTTTCTACTTCGAGTCGGTCTAACTGTTTTTTGGACAAAAGTAGTTTGCGGGCTCGCTCGGGGTGGTAGTTTTTGCTGGTGTTGGCTACCTGGAACGGGGCGATGCTAGCGCCAGTGAGCCACGCCTCACCGTGGGTGATCATGACGTATGATCCTTCGAGTTTACCCTTGCCGGCACGGATTGATTTGACTTCGGACCCAATCAAAACCGCCCCCGCTTCAAACGTATCGAGGTGTTCAAAATCAAACGTGGCTTTGCGGTTTTTGATAAAAGTAGGCATAGATTTAGATATTGTACTCTAGCAGTGGTAAGATAGCGAAACTAATTATGATTTTTGAAGGCGACAGAGGTGTGATATCTGCCATAAAAGAAAAGAAACGCCTCATGGAGGCTGGGCTAGAACATGGACATATCAAACCACTGTTGGTAATTGACGGCGGCCTGATGAAAGGGGCGTATGGAGTTGGAGCAGCGTTGGCAATCGAGGAACTTGGTTTGACAGATGCGTTTGATAACGTAGTTGGTATTTCTTCTGGTGCCCCGACAGCAGCGTATTTTGTCTCCGGAGATGTTTCTTCGGGTTCATCAGTGATTTGGAAATACTGTTGTTCAAAAGAGTTTCTGAATATGTGGCGGTTTTGGAACCAGGTTGATACTGACTATTTTATGTCAGTTTTAAAGGATTCTACAAAATGCGGGCTACAAACTGACAAAATATTGAGTGCTCGTCCAAAGCTTCATATCGGTGTCGCTAATTTTGAGACAGGAAAACCTTCATTGTTCCAGCCAACAACTGAATCTGGTCTATTTAATAGCATTCAAGCATCGATACTGATGCCAAACGTCTCGAATGACATTGTTCATATTGATGATATTAGATACGTAGATGGTGGATTTACTAACCCGCATGTTCTGACATGCGTACTAGACCAAATTGAGGTTACACACATGTTAATGATAACTAATCAGAATCATATCGATCAACTAATTCCTGACCTCCCTTGGCTCGAACGTTTTTTGAACCATACATTGTTTCGCAGAAGAATGCCAAAGTTGTTACGCTTTGCTGCGCACGAACGGTGGCGAACGAGAACGGTGGCGATTGAGAAAATAAAAAAAAATACGTCTATTGCGTGTGCGCTTGTTTGGGGAAATCGATCAATCAAAAGTATGGAGCGTGACGCTGATAAAGTGCAACGGGTAGTTGAAGCGTCTCGAAAGTGGTGGATGGAGCTTCTGATTGACGAAACGGTGAAAGACACGCAAAATCCCTAGCGTCAAGGCTCTTTTTCTGTATAATAGCGATCATGACTAACCACGACAAAAACAAGCAGACTACCGACAAACCAACCCCTGAAACTCCAGTGGTTGTACCTGAGAGTGAGCCGGAAGAAACTGTCGATGAGGTAAAGCAGCCAAAAACCAAAATTCCTAAAGGTCACAAAGTCGACCTCAAAAAAGTCGGAAAAAACATGCAACTCGGTCCCGGAAATTTCTGGAACAATATGCTCTCAACAGTATTATTGTTGATTTTTGTAATTGCGGTGTTCTCATACCTGACCGAAACACAGCCAGCTGAGCCGACGTCGCTGACGTTGTCTGCGGTAGTGAACCAGATCAAAGCGGGGGAAGTGAGTGAGATCATCGTGCGCGGGAGTACCATCGAGGTCAACTACAACGTCGAAGGTTGGGTCCCTGGTGAAGCCAAAAAAGAAGTTGATGCGTCGGTAACTGATTCGCTTACTAGTCTCGGGGTGACCACTGACGAACTGGCTACGGTATCAATCGACGTGCAGCGAGAAACCGGACTGGCGTACTGGCTGGGTATGCTGGCACCGTTTATTTTCCCATTGTTGTTCCTCGGGATTATTATTTGGTTTGTTTTGCGGTCGATGAAAGGTGGCGGGATGCAGGCGCTGAGTTTTGGGAACAGCAAAGCGCGCATGATTGACCCCGAAGACCTCAAAAACAAAGTGACGTTCAAAGACGTCGCCGGGGCCAAAGAAGCCAAGCAAGAGTTAGAAGAAATTGTCGATTTTCTCAAGAACCCGAAGAAGTTCCTCGACATTGGAGCGGAGATCCCGAAAGGCGTGATGATGATGGGGTCGCCAGGCACGGGAAAGACTCTGCTCGCGCGCGCCGTCGCCGGGGAAGCTGGGGTGCCGTTTTTCTCTATCTCTGGATCAGAGTTCGTGGAGATGTTTGTGGGTGTGGGTGCATCACGCGTGCGTGATTTGTTTAGTATGGCTAAGAAAAACTCACCGGCGATTATTTTTATCGATGAGATTGACGCGGTGGGACGGGTACGGGGGTCAGGGACAGGGGGTGGAAACGACGAGCGAGAGCAGACACTCAACCAGATATTGGTTGAGATGGACGGGTTTGAGCCTAACGCCAAGGTAATCATCATGGCCGCGACCAACCGGCCTGATGTGTTGGACCCAGCGTTGCTACGGCCAGGTCGGTTTGACCGCCGGGTGACGATTGATCTACCTGACCGCCTCGATCGCGAGGCCATCCTCAAGGTCCACGCCCGCAAAAAACCTCTGCAAGAGGATGTGAACCTCGAAATCGTCGCTCAGCGAACGCCAGGATTCTCGGGTGCTGATCTAGCGTCACTCATGAACGAAGCGGCCATCCTGGCCGCCCGCGAAGAGCGTAAGAAAGTAGGTCAGTTTGACGTGATCCGTTCAATTGAGAAAGTCATGCTGGGACCTGAACGCAAAAGTCACGTGATGTCCAAATACGAAAAAACCGTAACGGCGTATCACGAGGTAGGACACGCGCTCGTAGCCTCAGCGCTACCATACGCCGACCCAGTACAAAAAATCTCCATCATTTCCCGGGGGCGAGCAGCTGGATATACCCTGAAACTGCCTGACCAAGACCGTCGCATGCACACCAAAAAAGAATTCCTCGATGACATCGCGATGACGCTCGGTGGGTACGTGACTGAGCAGATGATATTTAACGACCTCTCAACTGGTCCGAGTAACGACCTACAGGTGGTCGCGAATCTGGCCCGCGACATGGTCACCAAATACGGCATGAGCGAGACGCTTGGTCCGATTGCACTAGAAGGAACGGGTGGGCGAATGATTGGTGGTGGTATGAGCGAGAACCGCGGTTACAGTCCCCAGGTCGCTAAAGCCATTGATGAGGAAGTGTCCAAAATTATCGAAGCTGGTATGGTAACCGCCAAAGAGATCCTCACCAAGTACCGCCCAGCACTGGAAGCAATCTCTAAACGCCTAGTCGAAGTCGAGACGATGGAGCGAGAAGAGTACGAAGCGCTACTCAAGCGAGAAGGAGTTGAAATCAAAGACGCGTACGAAGAAATGTACGGCGAAAAAAGAGCAGCAGCAGACCCAAGTAAAGTTGTAGAGTCAGCCAAAGCCTAACTAGCTAGGATAAACAAAAACCGGCGCCATCAGGCGCTGGTTTTTATTTGAGTTGTTCGATACTCGTCACTAGGCCGTCTTCCATGTGGATGATGCGGTCACACCCCAGAGCGTATTCACGTTCGTGGGTGACCATGACGACGGTCTGGCCGTCGTTGCGGTTGAGGTCGGCGATCAGCGCGATCACTTGTGTGCCTGAGACGGTGTCGAGGTTAGCGGTTGGCTCGTCAGCAAACAGGATTTTGGGTTTGCCTGCGACCGCTCGCGCGATTGATACGCGCTGCTGCTCGCCACCGGAGAGTTCGGCTGGGAGGTTGGCGTATTTACCCTCGAGTCCGACGCCGTCTATCGCCGCTCGCGCCATGGCTTTGGCCTCAGCCCAGACATACCCGCGCATGAGTAGAGGGAGCATGACGTTTTCCTCTGCCGAGAGGTCGGGTACCAGCGCGTAGTTTTGGAACACGTACCCGAGGGTGTTCAGCCTAAAGGTGGTACTTTCGTGTTCGTTTAATGGGACTACGTCAATGCCGTTGACGATGATTGTTCCTTCGGTTGGCTCATCGAGTACCGACAGCTGATACATCAACGTTGATTTGCCCGCGCCTGATTTGCCCATGATGGCGACGAACTCACCTTCCTTCACGGTCACGTCAATCCCCTTGAGGATATGCGCTTCGAGCGCGCCTGTGCCGAATTTTCGATGAATGTTGGTAGCTGTGATTATATCGGTCATATACAAATAATTAAAATTACTTCCTGCCCAGGATAGAGTTAAGGGTGTTTTGCCTGACGATGATCCAGGCTGGTATGAACCCTGCAAAGAGGGTGATAATCATCAAAATAATAAAGCGATACAGGGTGCCAATTGGTTCCGCTACTAGGATGCCGTCACTAAAGGGAAAGTCGATGGGGTTGGCATCAAAGTATCCTACTAGGAACCCGTAGGTGATTAGTATCCCTAGTAGGGAGCCCACCAGTGCATAGAAGGCTGATTGCAACACATAGGCTACCTCGATAACCTTTCTGTCGATACCGATTCCTTTGAGAATCCCAATCTGTTGCCGTCTACTGATAGCGTTGATAAAGATTATGATAAAAATCGTGATGGACGCCACTATAATCCCGATTGCACCAATGAGGGTTCCAAGGATGCTAAATGTCTGTTTGATATCAGTAATAAATTTTGGCAGAGCTTCTTGAAACGTACGGATAATTCCAAACTCATCAAGCCCTTGTCCTACTAAAATAGCTTTAACCGCTATTCCCGTGGCTGGTGTTTTGTCAGCTAACCTAATGACAATCCCGTTAGCATCTCGACTGGAGCTGTCACTCAGCCGACGTAGTTCTTTTTCTGGTAGGTATACAAAACTAGCGACGTCACCTGCTTTGGCGTTGATGATGCCTTTGACGGTGAATTCTTGACTGGCACCGTTAACGGTGACTCGGACTGAGTCACCTGGAAATACATTTTCAAGTGAGCCAGTAATATCAGCAAAGCCAGCGGTGTAGCGGTCGAGATTAAGCGCACCGATTAGGATATAGCCTGATTCGTTTGGATTGAAATATTCACCCTCAACTAGATTGTCTGCTAGCGCGGTGACGGTATTTTCAGCGACAGGATCAATCCCTAACGCCCGGGCGCCAATCGTATTTGGTTCGATACCGAAATCACGCCTCGTCTTGTAGTTGGCGGTTACCTGTACGCTTTGGGTATATCGAATACTGTATGAAGCAACCTCTGGAATAGTATCCAGCGTCCGACGAATAGTTTCCGTTTGCAAAATCTTCTCCTCATCATCGAGTGCGGTAATGATGATGTCACCAATTGACTGGTCCTGCACCGCTCGTTCTGAGCCAGCAATCAGACCAACTAAAATACCTGACACAGCAATCAGATTGAGAAAGGTAAGCATCATCACAAAGATAATCAGGGCCGTGGTCCAGAAATTAGCCCGTTGGATTTGGCGGAAGCCGAGCAAGAACCCGATGCGGAGTGCGCGCATAGTGACTAGGGCGCGACGACAATATCGCCTTGGTTAAGACCAGTAATCGCAGTGAAGCCGTCGTTACCAGTGAGGGTGACGTTTACCGTTGTGGTGGCTACCAGTTCGCCGACTTTGGTGCGCACTTGTGCACCGCCATCGGTCTGTGTGACGAATCGTGACGGGACGCGCAGACTGTCAGCGGCGTCAATAATCACGATGTCGATGTCAGCGTTCAGGCCACTACGCATCCAAACGGGAGTGTCATCAAGCGAAATAATGGCTTCGTAGTATGCCACCCCATCAATCTCGGTGGCTTGCAATGAGATGAATTCGATTGATCCAAGTAGCAGTGCGTCCGGTTGCGTGTCAAACACCGTGCGGACCGATTGTCCTAGGGCTAGCTTGCCAATGTCAATCTCCGGAATCCTCGCGGTTAATTCAAAATCAGTGGCCGCAAGCAGGGTAATCACCGGTGTCGTGCCAACCGTCTCACCCGGCAAACTGTCGATCACGGTAATCGTGCCAGCAAATGGCGCGCGGATAGTGCGGTCTGCAATCTGGGCGTCGACCCGGGCAATGCGAGCATTAGCGCTCGAGATGTCGGCGTTGGCGCGAGCGACTGATTCGCTGCGGGCTGGGGCATTGGTACTCACGGCGTTGATTTCGGCCAGTTCGAGGTCTTGCTCAGCGATAGTGATAGCGCTTGCGGCTTGGGTTTTGGCCAGGGTGTACCCATTACGATTAGCGATGTAGCGGGCTGATTCTTTGTTCGGGATGTCTATAGTCCAGGTCGTATTGCTGTAGCGCGAGTTAGCGCTAAATAGTACCTGAATCCCGCAATCACCCATGGTAACCGGCTGGTCGCTCGATACTGCATACGTACCAGACTCCAACCCAGATAGCCTGAACGAATACCCAGAGTTTGATCCAGACGAATACGTCTCGAGTGTATAGCGACCTTCCGCCTCGCAGGTGTAGGTCCCGGAGACTGTTGGTGCAATTGCCTCTTCACCCGGGTCGTCACTAGCGGCTGTGAGGTCAGTTGAGAGCAAGGTGCGGTACGCGTTGTTGATCAGATCAGCCTGGGTATTTCTGATAGTGGTCAGGGTGGTGGCCTTAAACGCAATTGCCCCGACCGTAGCAGCGCGCGATTCTGATTGGGGACCAGCTAGGAGTTCGTCGCGTGTAGCCACCGCGCGCGCGAGGTTCGCAAACGCGTCTTGCCGGTCGGCCTGCAAGGCACGGGATTCGAGTGTGATTAGCACATCGCCCGCGGCCACCACGTCACCCCTGTTGACGTTGACGTTGGAAATAATCCCGGTGGTAGGAAACGCCAGCTCAGCGCTTTGCTCCGCCTCAACCACCCCGGTGACTGACACCAGCTGCTGCACGCTACCGCGGTCGACCGTAGCAGTCACATAGTCAATCGGCTGGTTACTGCGCACTGTCACCACCATAAAAATAATAAACCCAATCACCGCCAACGCAATCGCAACGTGAAAGGAACGGCTCATCAACAGCTTTTTCATATGCCCTAGTATAGCATCCTAGATATGTAGGGTGTTGCTGCACTGATGTTAGAAAAACCCTCTGTCTGCCCACTAGAACTTGAAACTTACAGTTTCAGTACAGGTTATCGACAGTTTATTTCGAAAACTCATAAACCTGTCTGATAACCTTCTCAAATAGTTTCCCAAACTATTTGAGCCTAGAACCACGAAGGTATATAGATATTCAAATTCTGAACATCTATACAGTCCTTCGCTCCAGATCTCAAATACTCGTAAACTCGTGCTTGAATCTTACTCTAGGACTGTAAGCTTCGCGCTCTACTTGGGCAAGTGAGGAGGTGTAGGAAAGTTTACTTTCGTATAGCCTCCGAACGCAGGACAAGCAAGCTTTGCTTACCGATTGAGCTACTTGGTTTGTATATGGCACAAAGAAACACTTTATTTGTCCGCCCGCTAGGACTTGAACCTAGAACCACGAAGGTATAAGCTTCGCGCTCTACCGATTGAGCTACAGGCGGATGTCGGTGCTGTCTACTATAGCGCGAAGGAGCCCAGGGGACAACGGACTTGACCGATTTTTTACAAACACGTATAACAAGAAGTGGAAGGTGATCCCGCCTCCGTTCCGCCTCTTTTCAACTGGAGTGACCCATGAAATATTTCCTGCACACCCCCGTGACGTATGTTACTTCGCAAAAGTCTTGCTTCAGCTGAAAGGAGGCCCAATCTAAACAAGGACACAGTGAGGTAAGCTCTCACGCAAGATCCTGACGTTGTGTGTCACTTGGGTCCAGTGGACTGACTCGCAACAGACCATGAGATTGTCGCCCACGACAATTAGACTGGTAAATAAAAGACCGCACCCCAAAAGGTGCGGTCGAATCGCGTCTACCGTCCAACTATTGCTATACTATAATTCTATGAAACCTGCCCTGTTTATTTTTGGATTACTGATAATGAGTGGATTTGCTTCGACCGCCTTGGCCGCTGGTGCAACTACGACGGTGCTTACTAGCACGCCAACCCAAACCGTCGAGGAATCAGTTCGGGAGTACTTTGCAGACATTCCCGTCATGATTGAAATCGCGCGCTGCGAATCCAAATTTCGCCAGTTTGCTGATAGTGGCAATGTGCTGCGCGGTGGAGTGGGTGGACAGATGGTTGGGGTGTTTCAGTTTTTTGATCGGTACCACACCAGCCCCGCCTATGAGCGAGGGTTCGACATCGAGACACTCGCGGGTAACCTCGCCTACGCCAGATACACCTATGAGCAAGAGGGAACAACCCCTTGGAACTCCGCCCGGGCGTGTTGGGATATTCCCAGCGTGAGTACAGCCAAAACGGTTGCCGTATCAGACGCTGAACTGACAAAGCAGATCGCATTGCTCAGGCAAATAATCGAACTGTTGCAAACAATCCTTAGTTTGCAACAGGGTAGAGTGTAGCCGCTAGGTAACTACTCCATATGCAGCGCATCACCCAGACGTGCTACTCGCGCGGCGATCATGGGGAAGTCTTTCTTTAACTCAGGATGGGCGGCGACCAGGTGCTGGGCTTCGGTGCGGGCTGCTTCAACTAACTTTAGGTTGCGGATGGCTTCCATCCCGAGGTCGCTTAAGCCTGACTGCTTGCCGCCGTACAGCTCACCTGAACCACGGAACGTCAGGTCATGCTCGGCTAACTCAAAGCCGTTTTTGGCGGTCGCAAGCGCCTTGAGGCGGTCGCGGGTCTTTTGACTCTTGCTTTCTGTCACCGCAAAACAGTACGGCTGATGGGTGCCGCGCACCACTCGCCCGCGCAACTGGTGGAGTTGTGACAGTCCAAATCGTTCCGCGCCCTCGATGATGATGTTAGTGGCATTGGGGACGTTCACGCCGACCTCAACTACGCTGGTTGCAACTAGCACATCTATCTTGTGCTCGTTAAATTCTTTCATAATTTCATCTTTTTCTTTGGGGGTCATTTTGCCGTGCAGAATCCCGATGGTGTACTCACTGAATTCAGTGTCGCCGAGGCGCTTGGCTTCGGCAACCACACTTTTCATATTTAAGGCATTTTCTTTGGCGGGGTCAGGCTCTTCGATTCGCGGACAGATAACGTAGGCTTGGCGCCCAATGGCGAGTTCACTGCGGACGTGTGTATACATCGGGGCTGACTGACTCGGTCCGACGATGGTGGTTTTGATTGGTTTGCGCCCGGCGGGCATTTCTTCGAGCAGGGTGATGTCGAGGTCACCGTAGATGGTGAGGGCTAGGGTGCGAGGAATCGGAGTGGCGGTCATTGATAACAGGTGTGGCATCCGGGCGTCTTTTTTGGCCAGCTGCTTACGCTGGTTGGTCCCAAACCGGTGTTGCTCGTCGATGATGACGTAGGCAAGGTGCTTGAACTCGACGCTTTTGTAAATCAGTGAATGGGTCCCAATCAGGATTGGGATCTCACCGTTTTTCACCCACTTGAGGAGCTGCGGTTTGCTGATCTTGGTTGGTTTGCTGGGGTCAGTTTTACTAGGGAATTTCATACAACCACTACCAGTAATCAGGCCGATGTTGATCGGCAGGTGTTGGAAGTATTCGATGAATGATTCAAAGTGTTGTTTCGCGAGGATTTCGGTTGGTGCCATGTAGCCGACCTGTAGGTTTCCAAACTCGATTTTTTTGTCCATACCCTCGGGCGGGCGAGAGGTGGCTACCGCGTAGGCGGTAGTTGCTGCTACGGCGGTTTTGCCACTCCCAACGTCGCCCTCGAGTAGTCGCGACATAGCGTGGTTGCCACCAAAATTATCGAGGATGTCTTTGATGGATTTGTCCTGGCTAGCGGTGAGAGTAAACGGGAAGCGGTCGGTGAACGCAGCCACGTGCGCGGGGGAGGTTTTGAAACTATAGGTGGTCGCGGCGTTGGCCGCCGCACGGTTTTGGGCATTCTGGACCTGGATGTAAAACACTTCCTCAAACGCAAACCGCTTGCGGGCACTCTCTGCGTGTTGGGCTTTTTTGGGACTATGGATCCACACCAGTGCCGTCGATAACTCGGGCAGATTGTATGTAGACAATATTTCTTTGGGGATAGGATCGATCAATGTGTCGAGCACGTCTTTCTCAAAGCACTTTAGCACCGTGTGATAGATCCACTTGCTGGTGACGCCTTTGGTCTCGCGGTAGACGGGGTACAGCGTGTCATCAAGTTGCTCAGTGTCTTTAAAAATACTGTCGTGCCGGTCAATCGGTAGGCTGTCGAGTTTCTCAATCTCGGGGTTAGATAGGTACAGTTTGCCCTCAGTGCCTGATACTTTTCCAGCCAACTTCACATACATTCCGTCGGTGTACATTTTGGCGATGTACGGCTGGTTGAACCACATGATTTTCATTTTGGCAGAGCCGTCCTCGATATAGCCTTCAGCAATCGGCATTTTGCTCTTCCAGGCTTTACGGGTTTTGAGTCCCGACAGCTGCCCATATACCACTGTGTCTTGGTCTTTTTGCAAACTACCAACTGACTGCACATCTGTAATGTCCTCGTAGCGCGCGGGCAAGTGGTACAGCAAGTCAGTCACCGTCTCAATCCGCAATCGAGCCAAGGCTTTTTTGTGCACGACATCAATCCGGAAATGGTCAGCCAGGTTGTCCGAGAGTTTCATATAAGTAATATACCAAATAAACAGCCGTCGTGGTTGCTGTCATATTTTGCCCCCGCGGGCGGGTGGCGTATACTGTTACTATTATTTTTGTATTTTTATACCATGCCTGCCAAAAAACCTGACTACAATCGCCTTGCTCTTGAACTACACAAAAAACTCAAAGGTAAGATTGCTATTGCACCCAAAGGGTCGCTCAAAACCAAACTCGATTGGAGTACGATGTACTCGCCAGGGGTCGGGGCGGTGTCGACTCATTTGGCCAAGCATCCCCAAGACGCGCGCGAGTACACCATGAAGCGCAACATGGTCGCGGTCATCAGTGACGGGTCAGCCATCTTGGGTCTTGGCAACCTTGGTCCCATTGCGGCGCTGCCGGTGATGGAAGGCAAGTGTGCGATTTTTAAGGCGATGGCAAACGTTGATGCGTTCCCGATTGTGCTTAATGTGCAGGAACCAGAGCAGATTATTGCCGCGGTTAAAGCCATCGCACCTGGGTTTGGTGGTATCAACCTCGAAGATATCTCGGCTCCCAAATGCTTTGAGATTGAAGAGCGACTCAAAGCAGAGCTCGATATTCCTGTTATGCACGACGACCAGCACGGGACGGCCATCGTCGTACTAGCCGGGCTAATCAACGCAGCTAAAGTGGTCAAAAAACGGCTGGAGGATATGAACGTAGTTGTGGTCGGTGCCGGCGCGGCTGGCCGGGCAGTGACTTTGCTACTGGTGCAGGCCGGAATCAAACACATCATCGTCACCGACAGCCAAGGGGCAATAGCAGAAGGTCGCGCGGGTATGGCTAGCTACAAACGCGAGTTGGCCAAGCTCACCAACCGAGAAAAAGTCACCGGTGACTTGATGCAGGTCATCAGTGGAGCAGACGTCGTTATCGGTGTATCTGGTCCCGGCACGATAGCGTCAGCGCACATCGAGCGGATGGCACCAAACGCCATCGTGTTTGCCTTAGCGAACCCCATCCCCGAAATCATGCCCGAAGACGCCAAACGAGCTGGTGCCCTGATCTGCGCGACTGGTCGCTCAGACATGCCAAACCAAATCAACAACTCCCTCGCGTTCCCCGGGATTTTCCGTGGCGCGCTCGACCGTGGTGTGCGAGACATCACCGACGAGATGAAGCTAGCCGCCGCGAAGAAAATAGCCAGCCTAGTCAAAAAACCAACCGCAGACAAAATCGTCCCCACCAACAACGAACCAGGTTTGGTCAAAGCGGTGGCTAGCGTGATCAAATAGTTTGAAGCTAACACTTTTTCTGCTATTCTAGCCAGCAACGGAGACGTGTCAGAGTGGTCTATCGTGCTTCCTTGCTAAGGAAGTGGGGTTTACGCCCCCGGAGGTTCGAATCCTCTCGTCTCCGCAAATTAAAAAGACCCAACAGGGTCTTTTTAATTTGCGGAGACGAAGCAACAGTCCGGGGGACTGTTGCGTGAGGATTCGAAAAGCTTTTGCGTCAGATTGGGAGCGGAGCGAACTAATCTGTCCAAAAGGTATACTGCTTGTGTAACAAGCGAATCCTCTCGTCAATTACGTCACCCGGTCCGGGGGACTGTTGCGTGAGGATTCGAAAAGCTTTTGCGTCAGATTGGGACCGAAGGGAACCAATCTGTCCAAAAGGTATACTGCTTGTGTAACAAGAGAATTCTCTCGTCAATTACGTCACCCAGTCCGGGGGACTGTTGCGTGAGGATTCGAAAAGCTTTTGCGTCAGATTGGGACCGAAGGGAACCAATCTGTCCAAAAGGTATACTGCTTGTGTAACCAGAGAATTCTCTCGTCAATTACGTCACCCAGTCCGGGGGACTGTTGCGTGAGGATTCGAAAATCTTGCTTTGTTTAAGATGTGTAGTAGTATTTTTGATGGATGTTGCCTAAATCGCAACACAACCTTCATGGAAGAGGAGATGCACCATGAAAACGCGTACCCACTTTGTTATTCCAGCTTTGGCTGTCCTGGCACTTTCTGCTTGTGGCGGCGGAGGCGAACCTTTTGATCAATCTCGGTCTGCCTTAGACCAGCCACTGACTGTCGCTACCATGGATATTACGTCGGTATCGTCCTCCGGTGAAGAGATGGTAGGTACCATATGGGCCTACATAAACTTTACCAGCGAGTTTCATGTTTCTTCTGACGCTGGCGTTGTGTGTGAAGGCAACACGAACGCCCATGGCGTTGGCGCGATGAATTGCTCCGACGGTCGTATGTACCCAATCGCGATCGAGGGCTATGGTTCCTTCAATGGTTCCTATGTTGAAGAATACCCAGGTGAAACAGTTCAAATTACCTGGAACCGACGGACCTGAGTTTGAACGAAAACTGACCACTAACCACTAACCACTAGCTATGTGTCTGGCCGTCAGTATAAAAAGTAAGAAAGCCCGCGGTGTGGGCTTTTTTTGTGCTCCACTGAGTAGGTTGATGCAGTAGATGAGACATGAAGCTGGTGTAAAAATTTAGGATAAATCTGGGATATAAAAAGTATACTAATACTATCCAGATACTCAGCGAATCTTCTCGTTTTTACCACCAAAAAACACTCTTTGCTATACTCAATCTATGAATAAATTCTTTCATCACGAATCAGCTGTAAGGGATGGAAATCTGGCGGTACAGCACGTCGACTCCAGATCTGTTGTAGCTGCAACTCAGACATTTCTTGCATCATGTGGACTAGCACTTAAGGACTGCGTCTTGATTGAGTGTCAACATGCAGACAATATCACTCACGTAACAGCCAAAGAGAAATCACGTACTATTCCAACGTAAGCGTTGATTACTAACCAATCTGGTCCCAGTAACAAGTGAATCCTCTCGTCGCAAGTAACACTTTATGATAAAGTACTACGCACCACACGGAGAGTTGGCTGAGTGGATAAAATAGTCTGGGAGACTGTTTTATCCGACCAAAGGGAGGCGACGAACTCGTTCGACCCGAAGCCAACTCTCCGTGGATGAGTAAAGCGAATAGATGGAGAGTTGGCTGAGTGGTCGAAAGCAGCAGTTTACTAAACTGCCGAGCCTTTGCGGGCTCCAAGGGTTCGAATCCCTTACTCTCCGCAAATACCAAAACCTAAAGCATGTCTTTAGGTTTTGTTGTATTTTGCGAGAGAGTAAGGGATTCGAAAAGCTTTTGAGACAGATTGGGACCGAAGGGAATCAATCTGTCCAAAAGGTGTACTGAACTCGTAGAGTTCGAATCCCTTACTCTCCGCCAAAACAAAAAGTACCCGCAAGGGTGCATTTTTGTAAGCGGACAGTAAAGTAACAGTTCGGGGAACTGTTACGTGGGATTCGAAAAGCTTTTGAGTCAGATTGGGACCAAAGGGAACCAATCTGTCCAAAAGGTATACTGCTCGTGTAACGAGAGAAATTCCCTTACTCTCCGCAAATACCAAAACCTAAAGCATGTCTTTAGGTTTTGTTGTATTTTGTGCGAGAGTGAGGGGTTGGAAAAGAGCTGGAGTGTGTGTCAAAATGAATACTATTCATTTCACATAGCACTGGTTGGGTTATATCTAGGTCCAGCTACCGTTAGTTCTCAAACACAGCTATAGCTAAACTATCATTCGTGTTTCTGGTGTGAGCCACGGACGGTAATCTCAAGTTCCTCGACGTCGAAGTCATCGAGTCCTAGTAGTTTGATGATTTCCTTATCAGGAGCAGTAAAGTGAATCACTTTTTCACATTGCCCACAGACAGCATGGTGGTGGGGTTCATGTTGGTATTCAAACCGGGCTTCTTGAGTCCTCAACTGTAGTTTTTTGATAACCCTTTCTTTGGTGAAGTATTCGAGGTTGCGATATACGGTCGCTAGATTCATATCAGGAACCAGCCGGTGTACTTCTGACGCTGAAAGGGCAGCCTTATGTTCTTTTAAGGTGTCTAGTATAGCTTGACGTTTTTTAGTGAGCCTTGTTTTCATATGCGAATCATTTGCATAATAGCATTCTTCTGCTATACTGCCAATTGCTAATTATTTGCATACAGATTTTATAAGAAAAACAAAACATGGTCATAAAAAATACAATAGGAATTATAATCGGGGTGGCACTACTGGCTGGGGGTGCGTATGTTCTCAGTAGCAATCAAAGTGCTGAAACAAATAGCACTGAGAACCAGGCGCTGTCGATTACCACTTCTTTTTACCCGTTAGAGTTCGCTCTTGAGCGAATTGTTGGTGAGTTTGGTACGGTGACCAACGTTGGTGCCGGGAGAGACCCCCATAACTTTAGACCAAGTACGCAAGATATGGTGATGATGCAACGGTCTGATATAGTTGTGCTCCAGGGAGCCGATTTTGAACCGTGGGGTGATGATGTCATTGCTCGCCTGGAGGCAGATGGTGTGCAGGTTATCATTGCTACCGACGCTGTTGAGCTGCACGAAGGTGGACATGATCACGGGGAAGAGCATGCAACAGAGGCAGACCACGCTGATGAGCCTCATGGTGAAGAACATGCCGATGAACATAAAAAAGATTTGCATGACGATGGTCACAAAGAAGACGAACACGCCGATGAACACAAAGAAGAGTCTCATGAAGACGAACATGAACATGGTGCGTACGATCCACACACGTGGCTCGACCCGGTACTATTTAGCGAAATGGTAGAATATTTAACTGAAAAAATTGCTACCCTAGACCCGAGTAATGCTGCGGTGTACCGAAAAAATGCAGCTGCTTTGCAGGCTGAGCTGGCTGCTCTTGATACCGAGTATGCTGACAGACTGGCCAACTGCGAGCTCGATGAGGTGATTACCTCGCACGATGCCTTTGGGTATCTCGCGGACCGGTATGGCTTCAAAGCGCACTCTATCGCTGGACTGTCTACCCAAGATACACCGTCGGTCACGACGCTAGCCGCACTACGAGCCGAAGCAGCCGAAGGAATTGGCGCCATCCTGCTTGAGGAAAACAGCATCACTGCCTACGGCGAAACGCTAGCCAGGGAAACTGGTCTACAGACCCTCCGTCTCAACCCAATCGCGTACATCATCCCTGCAGATGAAACCTACCTCACCTTAATGCAAAGCAATCTCGATTCGTTCGCGACAGCATTAGTTTGTAATGAATAAATCAGTTATCAGTGTGAAAAACGTGTCTAAAGCTGTCGCTGGTCGACAGCTTTTAGTCGATGTCAGTTTCGATGTGGCTGAACAGTCCCTCGTTTCTCTGATTGGCCCTAATGGAGCCGGGAAATCAACCTTGGTCAAGATAATTTTAGGTCTTGATCCTCACTACGAGGGGTCAGTCGTGATTCGGACAGGAGAGCGGGTGCAGTATATTCCGCAGCTCACCATGAACGATCAGTATCAGTTACCGATGTCAGTGTATGAGTATATATCCATTGCTACCAATCGACTCTACGGTGCAACTCGAAAGAAAGTTGACTTTAAAAAAACCTTAACCCACGTGGGGGTGGCGACTGAAAAATTATACCAGTCCTATACCAGCCTATCAGGCGGGGAGCGTCAGCGAGTAGCAATCGCGCGAGCGCTGCTGGGTGATCCGACTATTCTTGTACTTGACGAACCGTTGGCGGCTGTGGACTATGCATCACGCGCTGGTTTGTATGAGCTGATTCGTCATCTTCAGCAAGGTCACAAAATGACAGTATTGCTGGTGTCTCACGACATCGATAGTGTTCTGCCACTAAGTGACCAAGTGCTCTGTTTGAACCAGTCACTCCACACCGACTGTCATCCGTCAGAGTTTACAACCAAGGATGGTCAGACCAATCAGACTATTCATCATCATTGTTAAGTATGGAATTACTCACCTACACATTCGTGCAGTACGCTTTCCTTGGGGGGATATCCATGGCTATGTTAGCGGGGATGCTCGGGCCCTTTGTCGTACAAAGTCGACAGTCAATTGCATCAGACATGTTTGCCCACGTTGCCTTGGCGGGTATTGGGGCCGCGTTGCTGGTTGGAGCGAGTCCTTGGTGGGGAGCCCTACCGGCACTGATTATCGTCAGTACCTTGATTTGGTGGCTGCTTGATTCTGGTACCTACAGTCCTGATGCGCTAGCGATGTTTTTCCTCAGTGGTGGTCTGGCTCTCGCACTGGCATTTGTACACCTTGCTCGGGACACAGTGTTTTCTTTTGAGAACTATCTGTTTGGAAGCATCCTGACCCTTACCACCACGGACGTCTTGGCAATAGTTGTCTCGACCATACTGGTTGCAGGTATCGTCTGGTTTGCCTGGTATCCATTACTCGGGGCGACTCAAAGTCCACGGTATTTCGTCCCATTCAGGCGAACACCTAAAGTAGTACAACTATTATTTTTCTGGTTGCTGGCGATTGTAGTGTGGGTAGGGATTAAAACTGTTGGAGGGTTGTTGATTGGAGCGCTACTGGTAATCCCAGTCTTAGCCACCCGCAATTGGGCGACTTCGTTCAAGCAGTTAGTATTGCTTTCTACGTTTGCTTCAGTTCTCTCAGTATCCCTTGGTCTCATTACCGCACTCTACGTAGACCTGCCGCCAAGTAGTCTGATTATCGGTATGACAATTTTATTATTCATACTGCAATCGGTCGTACGGTTTATTATGCAAAAGAGGATTTTGTAGCTGGAAATAATACTGATGTAGTGATTTTATAAAATCATTTAGACAATCCAACCAAACAAAAGAATCACCGCTTTATTGTATGCAGTAAAGTGGTGATTCTTTTTTAGTATCCTTGCGCTAACACGAGATACTATGTTCATGTTTATATGAGGTACAATTGATGATATGGCACTAGAAGCAACTCACATTCGCTACGCCCCCGATACCAAGACCGTTTTGGTGTGACTGACGAAACTAAATACATCTCTGGTTCTATCTACCCTGATAGTCGATATCCTACTGGTATCGACCGTACTCTTACACACGATAACTCTCAGATGGAGAAAGAATTTTGGAGTGACGATGACTTCCGTAAGGGATGGGCAGCCCATTTGTTATATGACAAAATTCAACACTCAGTCCATACTGACTGGTTCAAAGATATTCTACAAGAAGCTAACTCAGAAATGGTAAACGAAGAAGATTGGGTCATTCGTTCGGCTTTGAAGATGTTGCAAGATATTGATGACATCAAACACTTTGATATTAAGGCTCACCTGGCATCGTTGTCTCATATTGAAACACCCAATGGTGAGGACGTGGCCAAGGTACAAGAATACAACAAGCTTTTTGTGGACATTTATAACAAGTCGCCAGATGTTTCTATAGAAGACCTCGAACAAATGTGGATTGATTGGGGTGTTTTAGTTGAGGCTGCTGCAAAGATGCGCGAAAAGTCTTATGAGATACTAGCTGATGATGTATTAATGGAGAGAGTGCGAGGTATCTATGTTGAGACGATGAATCGCACTGATGAATTCTTTAATCGATACTGCCTATGAGTATCAAAGCTATCTGCTTCGACCTCGACGGCGTCTACTTTACTCCGCAGGGAAAGCAGTCTTTTCAGGTAGCACTAAGTGAAGAGTATGGTGCTGACCCAACTGTTGTCGATGAGATTATGTATCGCAGTGATGCAATGCGTGACCTGGTTACAGGGAAAATACAACCAGCAGATTTTTTAAATTACTTAAGGTCAGAAACAGGTATTCTTGCTACTGACGAAGAACTAATTGCTCGCTGGATTCGTGACTACAAAATAGATGTAGATGTACAAAAAGCAGTTCGCTCAGCTAAGGAACAAGGATTTATTACCTGCGTTTGTACCAACAATAATGCAGCCAGGTTACCAGCACTTGAAGCTACGTTTGGTTTCTATAGTGACTTTGATGCAGTGGTTTCATCTCACGAAGTAGGTCACACCAAGCCAAGTAAAGAAATCTTCGAAGCACTGCTTGAGAAAATAGGGGTACAAGCCAGTGAGTTAGTTTACTCAGACGATAATCCTAATCGCCTGCAGGGAGCAAAAGATCTCGGGATTATTGTTTTTGTGTACGAAGATTTTACCCAATTCCTGAGTGAACTAAAGGTGCTTGGAATCACATTATGAAAAACTGCATCATCATCCATGGCGGACCGCTCACCGATACTCCAGAAAATCCTCATACCTTACACACGCTTTACTGGCACCCTTGGACTGCGACTGAGTTAGATACATACAATATTAAAACTCATATCCCAGCCATGCCTAATCCATGGAATCCTAAATATGATGAATATAAGAAAGTAATGGATAACCTGCCTGTAACGGAAGATTCAGTATTGGTTGGACACAGTAGAGGGGTCGCTTTTCTGCTGCGCTGGTTAGGTGATACAAAGCAGACAGTACAAAAACTGATTATGGTCGCGCCAAATCTGCGCACTGACAGTGCTGACCTCGAGCTGCAGAGTTTTTATGATTTTGATATCGATGCTTCGATAAAAGAATTGGCTACAGAGCGAGTAGTTTTTACATCTGAAAACGATGACCTAGAGAACATAGAAAGTGCAAAGCTGCTAGCCGATGTATTAGAATGCAAAGTAATCAACCTACCCCAGCACGGCCACTTTATTACACAAGAGATGGGTACGGCTGAGTTTCCAGAGTTAATCAAAGAGATCGTAGATTAAATTATGACCCTTGCAACATGGTAAAGCTTTGCCTAGGCCTTGACTAGGCACTTCGGCGCAATAAATGGTGACCGAAATTCCCATACCCTCCGCAGCAATCAAACTTCGTCAGAAATCGGAATAGGATCACCCTACAGCTAAAGTATTGGGTGAGTAGGCGCCAAATCAACGACCTACTATCCTGGCAGTTCCTCGGCAACACGGGCCGACAGTAGTGAGACAACCCGCTGGAGTAATACTATAATCTGCCTCATGAGGGTTTCTCGCTCTGCATCTTCTAGTGTCACCTCGGTTGGTTGTGTGGTTGGTGGTGTAATCAGTGCTAGTAGATCTCGTGCTAGTTCAGAGTCGGGGGCAAACACTTGTATCACTTGTTGGTCGCTCAGCACATACACCGCTGCCGCGCCCTCTGCTGCCGGCTCGCCCGAGCATAAATAATTCCAGGTCTCATTGAAGGCAAACGACACGGTATCAGTTGCACCTAGTTCACCTTTGTACAAGGTGTTGGTCGTGATTGTCTGATCATGTTCGTCACCTACCGTCTCGATTGCGCCAGCGGTAATGAGCGCCACGGTGTAATCGTCTTGCGTTGCGTACTGTTCAAGTAGCTCGGCTGGATTCATACAACTCAGCGCAGCAGCAGGGCGGGGCAGGGCAATTATAGTAACTAGGATTAGTAACAAACTTGCTCCTATCAGGGCGGTGCTGCGGGTGTACGTGGTTGATGGCATAGCAGTAAATGATATCACAGCTAACGTCAGCGAGCCTGCTCGCTCAGCATCAGCACACTGATGAAGCAGTTCATGCAAGACGGTGGGCGCTTGGGATAATTTGCCTCTTAACTCCAGAGGCCGGTCCTCTAACAAATACAATAATTTGCAGTTCATCTTCGTCTAGGTCAGGCTAAGGCACTCCTCTTAGTAGAAAAAGCAGTGGTGCTCAGTGCTTTTTTAAATATTCTTGTGCTAGAATAGCCTGTTTTTATGACCCTGTATCTGAATCCGCAAAAGACTTTTTATTACTTGCTTGGCAATAACCTAGTAGCTGATACGACCAACTATTTTGTTTGGTTTGCACTCACTTTTTGGGTTTTTATTGAGACCAACTCTGTGCTGGCTACTTCGTTTATTGCCGGTATTTTTGCGGTGGCTAATATGCTGGGGGCTATTTTGTTTGGTACGTTCGTCGACCACAATAAAAAGAAGACAGCGATGCTGTACTCGAGCGTGATTAGTTTTATTGCTTTTTTTCTAGGGACGGTCTTTTACTTCAGTGTTCCTGAAGCCACGTTTAGTGACCCGACAAGCGTTTTACTTTGGGTATTGGTGACCATATTAATGGTGGGTACTGTCGCTGGTAATTTGCGCACCATCGCGCTGGCAACTACAGTGACCATGTTGTTTACCAAAAACCGTGACAAAATCAACGGTCTAGTGGGAATGTCTAAAGGCGTCAGCTTTTCACTCACCTCTGTTTTGAGTGGGGTGACCATTGGATTTTTTGGTATGGACGTTGCTCTAGTGGCTGCGTGTACCGCTACTTTAGTGGTTTTTGTCCATCTGATTTTTATCTCGCTTCCAGAACCGGAAATTGTCCATACAAAAGACACTCCCAGAACGATGGATGTCAGGCGGACTATGGCCATAGTGGTCGCTGTCCCTGGGTTGCTGGGTCTAATTTTTTTCAACACGTTTAACAACTTTCTTGGTGGTGTCTTCCTGGCGTTAATGGATCCTTATGGTCTGTCTTTAGTATCAGTAGAGACTTGGGGGTTCATGTGGGGAGTGGGCAGTCTAGCGATTATATTTAGTAGTGCGCTAGTGGTTAAGTTTGGCCTTGGTAGTCAACCGGTCCGCCTCATTCTTTTGCTTAACGTTGTCTCCTGGGTTAGTTGTATTATCTTCCCCCTGCAGCCATCAATTATCCTGCTCTTTTTTGGAATGGTGATGTGGATGCTTATCTTTCCGATCGTAGAGGCGGCTGAGCAAACCGTTATTCAAAACGTTGTACCGTTTGAACGTCAGGGTAGAGTCTTTGGGTTTGCTTCTAGTATTGAAGCAGCCGCGAGTCCAGTAGTTGTGTTTATGGTCGGTCCGTTAGCCCATTTTTTCTTTATTCCGTTTATGACTACTGGAGCTGGTGTCGCTCTCATCGGTAGTTGGTTTGGGACGGGAATGGATAGAGGGATTGCTCTGGTGTTTATCATGGCGGGTGTTATTGGTCTCACCGTGACTCTGCTGGCGTTTGCGACTAAATCATACCGCTTATTAGCACAGTATTACACCGATAACCAGATAGACAAGTAATCTGTGTCCAGCAAAGAATCAGTCAAAAAATATCGCCTAGCTGGGGGTTGATCAACCCAGTTACACGAACCGACACGTTTGGTATAATAGAAAGTATGAAAAGTGAAACGGAAATTGCTGCGCTGGCTACAGAAGCTTTGGGTTTAGAGAATCTGTCTGTTTCGCTCCTGGCAGAAGGGTTTGGTAACCGCAATTATCTCATCGAAACAGGTAACAAAAAATTTGTCTTTAGATTAAAGAAAAGTATGGAATCTCAGTTTTCTGACTCTCTGGAAAAAGAGTATGTGTTCCTAAAGTACTTTGAGTCTCAAGGGATAGATTTCTGCCCCAAAGCGCTAGCACTTAATAAAAAAGAAAACTTTTTAATCGAAAGTTATCTAGCGGGGGATGAGGTAACCCAAGCAGATTTTACTGATGGGCAGATTGATGAACTTGCTAGAAACTTGCAGCAACTATTTCATCTGGACGTGGCAGCGTTTGCTGATTTTTGTGAACAAAATGGGTACAAAAAATTTACCTACCTTGACCCTGTAGCTTCTCTTAAAACATATGGTTTTGATAGATATGAACAAGCAAAGCAAGGTGATCTTCCGGTAGAGGTGATGGCCTGGTTTGAAGAATCACTGGCTCAGAATTTAGAGCATATGACGAGTTTTGTGGGTGGTACTGAACTAGGTTTTTCGTGGGGAGATATTCAGTCAGAGGTTATTGTGGACAATGCCGGCAAGATGCATTTGTATGATTTTGAACACGTGAGTATTTCCAACTCTTTTGGTCTGTCATACATAAAAATCCACGGCACCTTTAGCCCAAGTCAGTTGGACTACTTGGTAGGCAGATGTGCCCATCACTTCGGGCGCAACAAAGATGAGTTACTGCTCGATATTATTGCTCACGAAAAAGTAGTGAGAACAAATGATGCGGTCTGGGCGGCAATGAAGTGGACTGTCACAAAAGATAGAAGTTTTGAATCCCAAATGTACGAAAGAATCGAGCTGGTTAAAAAACTAGATTAGTAGCCTTAGAAGGTTGGTCTCTAGAGTTGTCTGGAGAGTACGGTGTATTCTATGTAACGTGAACTCACCGTCACTGCTGCCAAAATGTTTGTGACGGTTACTGGTAGAGAACATTTATCGAGGTTCGCAGTGGTCAAAACACCATCTGTAAAACTATTGTCTATGAAATATACGAAATACATCATCGGCGTGCTACTAACAGTAGCGTTGTTTGTCGCTCTGGCGCAGTGGTCGCAGCAGCATGTAGCGCTGCTACAAGAGTTGAGCAGCCAGGCTGGGTTTGTTGGTGTATTTTCCTACATCACCATTATGGCAGCGTCTATCGTGTTTGCGCCATTAGGGACGGCGTTCCTGCTGCCGGTGGCGGCGACGAGTTATGGTCCGTTCCTAGCTGCGATCTACAGTATTGTGGGTTGGACGCTAGGTTCGGTGGGGGCGTTTTGGATTGCTCGTCACTTTGGGTTCAAGAAATTTAAAGAGACTCCGGTTATGCGACGGATTCAATCGTATGAAGCGTCGGTGCCTAAACTACAGTTTTATGGATTGATTGTGTTGTTCAGGGTTGCCCTACCAGTTGATGGAGTGAGCTACGCTCTGGGGCTTGTCAGTACGATTAGTTATCCAGCGTTTATCGTGACCACTGTCCTTGGTATCACGCCGCTGGCGTTTGTGTTTACGTTTGCAAGTACTTTGTCAGCCACAATTCAGATTGCTGTTGGTGTGTTTGCGACGGGGTTATTTCTTGCCGCATCGTACGTTGCGTACCGAGGATATAAAAATAATCCTGGCCCAAAAGATATCCAATAGGTTGTACCATAATAAGCCGCTGCTCATGCAATGACCGTCCGGTCGCAACCTGCGCAGTAGTGCATGGACGAGCTGTTGGCCGGACCTCTGACCCTACTGTCGCTCAATACGCACAAACACGTGCATTCCAGGGTTCTAGTTGCGCTTCCCGGCAATGAGCATATAGTTACTGGTATAAGGACGGTGAAAAATTATGCAGCCTACTCAACCAAACTCAATCTTCCGTCTGCTCACGCAATACAAATCGCTCATTGCCGGGGTGCTGGTACTTGGGGTCATCGCTAACGGTCTCACACTGGTTATCCCAACCATCATCGCTGATGCCATCGACACGTTTCGGGCGGGAAATTTTGCGCTGGAATCATTTGCGCTGACATTTTTCTTATTTGCGCTCGCCATTTTGGTGTTCTCGTACCTGCAGGGCATCGTGCAGACCTACGCGTCAGAATACGTCGCCAAAGATATCCGGGCGCAGCTCGTGGGGAAAATAGCGCAGCAGGACTTTGGGTTTGTAGAGACCTACAAGCCGAGTACGCTTCTGACTAATATCACCTCAGACATTGACTCAATCAAAACGTTTGTGGCGCAAGTGGTAGCGACTCTCGTATCGTCGCTGGTGCTGATTGTGGGTGCCACAGTTATTTTATTTACTATCAACATCAAGCTCGCTGCGGCGGTACTGACGATTGTGCCGATTATCGGGATTGCTTTTTTCTTAGTGTTTCGCTTACTGCGACCACTGTTTACCGCTAGCCGCGAAATCATCGACACTCTCAACGGCGTGATTAGTGAAACTATCATTGGCGCTGCACTCATTCGCACTCTCAACTCGGTGTTGCCGGAGCACGATAAATTTGCGGTGGCAAACGAACGCTCCAAAGACATCGGGCTCAGGATCCTGGGTCTTTTTTCTATTCTCGTGCCACTGATTACGCTGGTGGCGAGTATCGCGACGCTAATCGTGGTGGTACTGGGTGGGTACTATGTGATTTTGGGAGAGATGACTCTCGGCTCGTTTGTGGCGTTCAACAGTTACATTGGCATTCTCATTTTTCCGATTATCACGATCGGGTTTGTGAGCACGATTATTGCCCAAGCGAGCGCATCCTACGAGCGGGTCTACGTAGTGTTGTCGGCACCTGACGTTATAGCGGCTGGCACACATGTGACGACCCTAACCGGTGCGATTACGGCGACTGATATCGCACTGGCGTTTGACGGTAAACCAGCTCTGGCGGCGGTGTCGCTTAAGATACAGGCTGGATCAAAAACTGCCATCATTGGCCCCACTGGCGCCGGCAAAACCCAGCTGCTCAATATCTTGACCGGGCTGACCCAGCCGGATAGCGGGCAAGTAACGTACGACGACGTGTCCCTACGTGATGTGGCGCCGGACAGTTTCTTTCCGCAAATCGCCATCGTCTTTCAAGACAGTAGTGTGTTTAACACGAGTGTGCGGGAGAATATAGTGTTCAAGACTGACGTGGCCGACGCCCCGCTCCAGCTCGCGATAGACACGGCTGAGCTGGGTGAGTTTATCAACCAGCTACCGCACGGGCTTGATACCATCATTTCTGAGCGAGGGAGCTCTCTCTCCGGTGGGCAAAAGCAGCGCTTGATGCTCGCCCGAGCGCTGGTACAAAACCCGACCATTTTATTTCTCGATGACTTCACGGCGCGCGTTGACCCTAAAACCGAGCAATCAATTCTCGCGAACATTGCACTCCATTATCCTGACCTCACCCTCATCTCAATCACCCAAAAAATCAGCCCCATTACCGCCTACGACCAGATTCTCCTACTAATGCAGGGTGAATTGATTGCGGCGGGCACCCACCGTGAGCTGCTTGCTACGTCACCCGAGTACGTGCAGATTTATAACTCGCAGCGTTCAACCAGTACGTATGAACTATAAACTCGGGTCAACTGAAGATCAGCCAGTGGTTTCTACCTGGACAGCGCTCAAGTCACTGTTGCGCTTTCTGGTTGATGAGAAACGGGTATTGCTGTACACCGGCGGCATCTCACTTATCAACGCGGCCGCGACACTCGTGGCGCCACTTATTATTGCCTATATCATCGACACCTATATCGTGACGGCAGAATTCTCCGGGGTACTGACCTACGGCGCTATCTTACTAGGGTTGTATCTAGTGGCAGCGATTACGAGTTACCTGCAAACCAGGCTGATGGGTGGCGTGGGGCAGCGCGTGTTGTTTACGCTTCGCAGTGGGCTGTTTGGTAAATTGCTCGAGCTACCCGTTGCGTTTTTTGACGCCAACAAAACCGGCGACCTTATCTCGCGCATCAACAACGACACCGACAAACTCAACCAGTTTTTCTCACGCACCTTGGTCAGCTTCTTTATGAGTGCGGTGGTGATGGTCGGAGCTGCGGGGTTTATGTTGGTGCTCAATTTCAAGCTCGGCGTGGCCGCCTTACTGCCAGCCCTGCTCTTGATTGGGTTCACCCAAGTGGTTGCCCGCGTCATCAAACGAGCCAATAAAAACGCCGCGCAGGCCACTGGGGATCTCTCCGGTGAAATCGCAGAAAGTATCGCCAACTTTAAAGTCATCGTTGCGTTCAACCAGCGCCAATTTTTTACTGATAATTTTGCTCGCGCTAATCAAACCAACTATCAAAAGGCCATCACGGCTGGGATTGCAAACGAGACGTTTGAACCAGTATTCTCGTTTGCAGCCTACGGGGCTCAGTTGCTCGTGCTGGCCTATGGGGTGTTCCTGATTACTGCTGGTGAACTGACCATTGGTCTCTTGATTGGGTTTTTGGTGTACGTGAGTAGTTTTTACGACCCCCTGCGGCAGATCGCTGGTCTGTGGGCTAACCTCCAAGTCGCGCTGGCCAGCTGGGATCGTATCTCGGTTATTCTACGGATGAAAAATACCATGCAGTATCTGACGCCAGGCGCGCAGCCAGAGGAAAGCTCCGTTGTGCCGCCCGTCATTACCTTTGAAGCGGTATCGTTTGCATACGTGGCGGACAGACCAGTGCTGTCCGACATCAATCTGTCGCTCGCAGCCGGCAAAACCTACGCGCTGGTTGGCCCCACCGGCGGGGGTAAGACCACCACCGCCGTGCTGATGGCGCGTCTGTATGACCCAACAACAGGGACAGTTTTGCTCAACGGCCAAGACATCCGTAGTTACACCGATGAACAGCGGACCCAGAAAATAAGTTTTATCCTGCAAGAACCAATCCTGTTCTCTGGCACTATCCGCGACAACCTGCTCTACGGCAACGCCGACCTGGTCGACTGCAGTGATCAGGAGTTAGGGGCGGTGATAACAGAGCGCGGGTTGCTGCCACTGTTGGAGCGATTTGAAGGCGGCCTTGGTACCAAAGTTGAGAACGCGGGTAGTGGTATTTCGCTCGGACAAAAGCAACTCATTGCCTTTATGCGCAGCATTTTGCGGCAGCCTGACCTACTGATCCTGGACGAGGCCACCGCCAACATAGATACCGTCACCGAGCAAATCCTCGAAAAAGTCCTAACGCAGCTGCCAAAAACCACCACCAAAGTCATCATCGCCCATCGGCTCAACACCATCGAAAACGCCGACGAGATTTACTTCGTCAACGCTGGTAGCATCAAGCACGCTGGCTCCATGGAGCAAGCCCTTAAAATGCTCGCGGCCGGGGTGCGGGGGAGTTAAGATTACATACGCTATCGCGTGTTACGTAGCATGCTACGTAACACGCGATAGCGTACAAAAGTAACGGAAAAAACATGCATGAAGTCACCCGCACCGAGCAGCGTAGACTGTCAGTACTAATACCGGCCTACATCGCAAGAGAGCTGGGTATCCGCGAGCGCCAAAAGCCAGTCGTGCACCCTCAGGCTAAAAAATAGTTATAGAAGACTGGAAAGAGTAACCCAGACGTTCTTCCGTATAAACAACTACAGTCAAACCTAGTCCACGTCCGACCAGTTACACACGTGGTGCAGGTTGAGTGTATGGAGGCTCAAAATGGTGGCTGACTCATTTTCATTAGGGTTTTCTGGAACGTTTGTTATATTACATGTATGAATAAAACAGCCTTGATTACTGGAGCTAGTAGTGGCATCGGAGAACAATTGGCACGGATACACGCAGAGAAAGGTGGTGACCTGATTATAGTCGCGCGCGGACTGGGCACACTGGAGGAATTGAAAAAAGAGTTGGAAGATACCTTCCAGGTGAACGTGTACGTGATTGAAAAAGATTTAGCCAAACCCAACGCTGCGCGAGAAGTGTACGAGCAGGTGCAGGCAGCTGGGCTGCAGGTAGACTACCTGGTCAATAACGCTGGCTTTGGTGGAATTGGAAAATTTCACGAGCGTGAGCTCGACCGAGATCTGTCTATGCTCCACCTAAACATCGTGGCGTTGACTGCCTTGACTCATTATTTCCTGCAGGATTTTGTCGCAGCCAACGAAGGCAAAATCCTTAATGTGTCTTCCACCGCCAGCCTCATGCCTGGTCCTATGCAAGCGGTATATTACGCGACCAAGGCGTACGTAACTTCTTTTAGTAACGCAATCGCGGAGGAGTTGCACGATACTAACATCACGGTGACCAACCTGATGCCGGGAGCAACTGAGACCCAGTTCGGCAAAATATCTGGCATGGATAAAACGGTTCTATTCAAGACTACCGCCAGCGCCAGAAGCGTCGCTGAAGCTGGCTACAACGCAATGCTAGCCGGGAAATTGGACGTTATCGCCGGCGTCACAACAGCCCAAAAACTCACCATGCGGCTGCTACCATTCTTGCCCAAAAAACTGCTTTTGAAACAGGTCAGACAAATGCAGGAAGTGGAGTAGAGATATCGTATATCTATAAATACAGAAGATCTTCAAGCTTTGCTTAGGCCTTGCCTAGGCGAAGCTTGAGGTTATGGTGGTGACAAGAGAAAAAGAGAGTGTGTTTGAAATAAATTACGAAGACAACCAGGAAAGCGGCGTTGCGACTACGGCGGTAATGAAAGAAATAAGTCTTGAATTGGCAAATTTAAACCCAGACGATGCATTGCTTGATTCTGCTATCACACAACTATATAAAGAGTCTGGTGTGGCCTCAAGTATATTCTGTGAACATTGTGATCTGACGCGACTCTATGTCTCACCATTTGGAGATTTTATTTACTTTCGTCAACTTACTTATTCAAGTGCAACTAGGCCTGTTGTACGTTTTAATATATTGAGCGGAGTTTTAGATATTGTTGGTAACGTCAATCCTAATTTTTCGTACGGAGAATCTTTTTCACCAGTTGGAAATAGATATTCAGATATTGACGAGGATTTTAAAACCATTTCAATTTATGACTACTATACAAATGAGTCGTCAGCTATAACAGTAGCCGCTGGTGAGTCTTTGGCAGCTGACCATTGTGGATATGGTGGTTTTGTGGCAAGTACAACCTGGATTTCAAACTCAATTTTAGAGTACGGCGTGTATGACATTGAAGTGGACGTAAATGACCGCTGCACTCCAAAGCTGGTCGATATCCGAAAACTTGAACTATAATTGATAAGGGGTCAGTTACACTTATCTCACTAAAAAGGTTACCTGAACCCATTATCCCCGGGTAGGGAAGCGTAGTCTGTCGGTGGTGATACCAGCTGACATTGCAAGAGAGCTGGGTATTCGTAAGCGCCAAAAGCTCGTCGTGCGCCGCTCAGGCCAAAAAATAATCATCGAAGACTGGAAAGAGTGAGTTGCACAATAATGGCTCCTGATTCCGGTTACTCATTAATTGCATAGAAAAAAGTATTGTATAATAAATCAATAATATTAATTTTCACTATGTCTTTCACTAAAAATCTGTCGCTTGCTTTTATTATTATTCCTTTCGCATTGTTTTTTAGTTTTGCTCAAATTTCATCTGCGCAAACCGCCCCGTCTACACCCACAGATCTGACTCCTACCCCCGGCAGTACACAAGTCGACCTCACGTGGACTGCGCCAGCAGACGGTGGATCCGCTATTACCGACTACACAGTCGAGTATCAATCATCCAATGGAGTTATCTATGTTACAAATGCTGCCAACAATACCATCCTCAAATCTACCGACGGTGGAACAACCTGGACTGACACTACTAACGGTGGAGCGTTTAATTCTCCACGAGATCTCACCACTGATAGTGCAAACGCTATCTATGTTACAAATCTTAGCAACAACACCATCCTCAAATCCACCGACGGTGGAACAACCTGGACTGACGCTACTAACGGTGGAGCGTTTAATAATCCAATAGGTATCACTACCGATAGTGCAAATAACATTTATGTTGCAAATGCTGACAACAACACCATCCTCAAATCCATCGACGGCGGAGCAAGTTGGACTGACACTACCAACGCTGGAGCGTTTAATGGTCCACGAGGCATCACCGTAGATAGTGCAAATAACATCTATGTTGCAAATGCTGACAACAACACCATCCTCAAATCCATCGACGGCGGAGCAAGTTGGACTGACACCACCAACGGTGGAGTGTTTAGTACTCCAGCAAGCATCACCACTGATAGTGCAAACGCTATCTATGTTACAAATGCTGGCAACAACACCATCCTCAAATCCACCGATGGTGGAGCCAGTTGGACTGACACTACTAACGGTGGAGCGTTTAATTCTCCAATAGGTATCACCACCGATAGTGCAAATAATATCTTTGTTGCAAATTTTAACAACAACACCATCCTCAAATCTACCGATGGTGGAGCGACCTGGACTAACACTACCAACGGTGGAGTGTTTGATAATCCAGCAGGCATGGCAGCTTCGAAGTGGCTCACGTTCTCTGATGGTACATCGACCACAGTTTCAGCAACCGTTACAGGTCTCTCCAACGGCACTTCATACGATTTCCGAGTCAGAGCTATCAATGCCGTTGGTACTGGATTGCCGTCTGGTGTGGTAAGTTCGATTCCTGATATGGCACCTTCATTACTCTCATACACGTCTCCTAATGTCTATACAGTAGATGCGGTAATCACACCTCTTTCACCAACGGTGACAGGAACAGCGGTAAGTTATGTAGTTTCCCCAGCTCTTCCTACTGGGCTTTCTCTAGATGCAACCACAGGAATAATCAGTGGAACACCAACAGCTATTACAGGAGTGGCTACATACACCGTCACTGTAACTAATATGGTTGGTAATACTACCTTTGACTTGGATATAACCGTTACTAATGCGCCTCGTAACAACAGCAGTTCTGGTGGATTTAGATATGGGTGTAAAGATACAAATGCAAGTAATTATAATGACCGTTCAAGACACAAGCAAAGTTTATGTGAGTATGAGCAAAAAATTGTAGATACAAATACAAACTCTACCGATATTCTGGAGCAAATACGTGAACTACAGCAACTACTAGCCGAACTCCAAGCACAAGCCGAAGCAGTCGTTACAACAACTGCCGCAATCCCAGCAAACTGCAGCTTCACCCGTGACCTAACCACCGGTAGTAGTGGGCAAGACGTCACCCGCTTGCAGCAGTACCTCACCACCACCGGTGACTACACGTTCCCCGAAGGACCTACTGGCTACTTTGGATCAGTCACCGAACAAGCCGTGCAAAGCTGGCAGGCACGCAGCGGAATCCTACCAGCTGCCGGCTACTTTGGCCCAATCTCGCGCAGTGCTGTTACACAGTAGAGTTAGAAATTAAGCTAAGAGAAATAAAAAAGACTAGCTTCAACGCTAGTCTTTTTAGTATGTTACGTAGCATGCTACGTAACACGCTGCGCAGCATACTGAATTAGCGGAAAAACACCTTCGTACCGTAGCCTGCGCCTTGAAGCGTGGTCTATCGGTGATGATACCAGCAGACATTGCAAGAGAGCTGGGTATCAACGAGCGTCAAAAGCTCGTCGTGCGCCGCTCAGGCCAAAAGATAATCATTGAAGGCTGGAAAGGGTGAGTTGAACAGAAATGGCTCCTGACCCCATTTATCTATTCGTTAGGAGTCTTAATTTGCTATTTTCATAGCATTTCTGCACAATTCTAAATATGAAACCCGAATTACTAAAAAAGGTCGAATTATGGTTGAACACTTGGCGTAGCTTTTTATGGGGCTTAATAATATCTATAACAGTAGGATTGGTATATGAGTGGTCAAGTATCCTGGCGGTGCTAAAGAATTGGGAGACTTTGTTGGGTTCAATTATTGGGGCACTTCTCCCTGTGCTTGTTGCAATTCTGTGGAACCCAGCGGCTAATAGAATTAAGAAATATGAAGCCCTTAAAGAATCTTTGAGAGAAATTGAAATTGATACCACTCAGATTATCAATGATATTTGTGACATTAGAAATATATATTTTGGTTTCATTAAAAATATACATGATCTGGTTGCGGTCTCAAAGAATGATGAAAAGATTGGCCCACTTTTATTTAATGCACCACCTAAGATTTACGTATATAAGAATTCTCAATTACTAAAATACAAGACGGGTAGTATTTATTTACACAACACCTTAATTGGTCTAAATAAGTGGACGCTTCAGATTAATGCCGTTCTAGATAATATTAGTGAAAACACGCTAGGTATTCAAAAGTCTTTTGGAGACAGATTCCATAAACTTCCTCACCCAGCCCTGCGTACTGATTTTAATGATATTAAGGATAATTATAATATAGAACTTTTAAGGTTTGCAGATGAACTTTCCTCTATAGAGGAAACATTTGATAATGGCCTTGAGGCAGCGGTTATCGCAAAGGTGTGTGGTCAGAAAATGAATAATTGGAATAGGTCGTTCGTTTACTCGGTCTTCCTTAAACGTTTTGATTCGGAGTATCAAGCTTTTTTGAGTGCGGAGAAAAATTCGGATAGTGAACTTACTCTTAATCTGTATGAATCAGTTCAAACCTTAATTAAAGAAGATGTAGAAGCAATGATTAAAAAAATAGAAGCAGCAATGAAAGATTAATATTATTTACTTCTTCTTCTCGTTTAACTTCATTGATTCGCCTATCTTTGTCCTAGGTGAAGCAATGCATTATATTAAATCAGCAATATATAAACCAATTACTGAACCTGCCGATGTTAGAATCATTGTTTTCCAAAACATATCCTTTCTGACCCAGCCCTTTTTATCCAGTGTATCTCTAAAGAAATAGGCTACCACAATGATTATTATGAGGGGAAACAACATTCCTAGTAAAGATGCCATATAATATATTTATTTAATAATCAAAACCTGTGTCTAGACTTAAACAGGCGTCTTGGTCTCCATCACTACATGCGTCCATTATTTTCCTCTCATTAATAGAGGAGTTTATGAAAAGGACTAACAATAGAGCACTTACTACAAATACAAGTAAATTTGTAAGCATCTGATTCTTATCTTCATCTAGTTCTTTGATCATTATATTAAACATGTATGCAGTAGCAACAGGTATGCCAAGATAATATGCGATACGCTCGATTGTCTCGATAAGATTAATATCTATAAAAGTTAACAATAAAAATGTTGCCACGCCTATAGCAATCAAATTTTCAGTATCTATTCCAGTTTTAGCTTTTTCCATAAAATAATTATAACAAAATTAGCGGAAGATAATGGGGAGGGGTTAATTAAAGCCTCAACCGCACAATAAAACATATCCACTAAGGTACGCTAGGAATGTTAACAACCTAGTAACCAATAGTGGATATGTATACACAGCATAAGTCTTTTAGACACATACGGCAAATAGAAAGGGAAAGAATCGAAGAATTAATCCAAGCCGGTCACACGCGAAAAGAACTAGCGGTTATTCTTGGTAGGCACCTCTCAACCATCACTCGAGAGATACAGAGAAACAGCAAAAATGATGGTTCATACACAGCTGCACACGCCCAAAAGAAAACGATGGAACGTCGATACACAGCCAAGGAATCATCAAGAAAAATAGAGAATAATCCAGAACTAGAAGCAGCTATCATCGCTCTCATGTCTGGCAACGACCCGCTGCACGGAGACTGGTCTCCGGAAGTTATTGCAAATAGTACGCTCAAAGGAAAAATCTCACATACCACCATCTACGCCTGGGTTAAAAGGTCACGTCCAGAGACAAAGAAGCTCTTGCACTTTCAGGGACGCAGACGCGCAAGATACGGTTCTGTGGCTACGCGATTGCATCGTGAGATGTCATTGCCTTCAATTGAAGATAGACCAAGGAGTATCGAATCAAGAAAAAATATTGGTCATTTTGAAGGAGACACCGTAATCGTTAACGGTGGAAGAATACATACGCTGGTAGAGCGGAAAAGCCGGTTTTTGATTGGTGGTTTAATCACTCATAACGGGGTTGGTTTAGCTATGAAAATTTCTGAGGATGCGGTGGAGAAACTATCTTTTTTACCACCGCGATACAGGCAGACTATTACCTATGATCAAGGTGGTGAATTTGCCTGGTGGGATGAAATTGAAAAAGGTCTTGATGGTACAAAGATTTATTTTGCTCACCCACATTCACCTTGGGAGCGGGGAACTAACGAAAGACACAACGGATTGATGCGACGATATATTCCTAAGAAGAAGTTTTCTGATATCATTACTCATGAAGATGTTGCGGAGACGGTTAGGAAAATAAACCATCGTCCGCGCAAGATTCTTAACTGGCGTACTTCTTGTGAAGTGTTTGGAAGGTGTTGCAGTTGAAGCTTTAATTAACCCTGTTCCCATTACCAGAAGGTATACTACAGTGTAACGAGAGAAATTACCTTACTCTCTGCACCGTCGCGCTAGCGCGAGACATTGATCATGTTGGAAAATATTGAAACTATTACAGGTATAATTTTTGCCGTCACAGCAACTGTCCTTGCAATACTTACTTATAAACGAGCAAAAGAAACCTTTTTACAGCCCGTTAGGAGTGAAGTTATTAAGAAACAGACCGAGTTACTGATTGAGCTCTATAGTTTATTGGGAGACGAGAATTCTGTGCATGAGGATATTGATTATCATGAAATCGTCACAATTAATATTTTTGATTCCTTTATAACTTGTGGTGCAATCTTTAATGACGAAGAGTTGCTAAAGAAAATAATGACTGAGAAAAAGGGCACGGGATTAATGTTTATGGGAGATGATGGTCGAGTAGATGGAATAGAAAAGCCTGGACTTTTTTCTGAGGACGAAAGTGAAGATGTCCAAAACTGCAAGAAACATTATACGAGTGCTAAGAATGGAGTGTATTCAATAAGTATTTTGTTACTTACTAAAAAACACGATGAGTTTCAAGCGAAAATTTTAAAAATGTTAAACAATCCGTTCTTGCCAATTGAAATCAAAACACAGTTGGAAAAATTTATGGATGAGATTAGGTTAAACTTAAAGAACAGTCTGAAGAAGGCAGTTGAAAAAGCGGTCAATTCATCTTTTAGTGAAAATCGAAAGACACTTCCTGACACAAATGCAGTGTTTAATATTTTTAATAAGAGCAAATTATCTCATAAGATGATAGTAGAAAAAATAAATGCTGAAACCAGAAAGTATTTGAAAATTGACTCAATGCCATAGCAGTCAATTCTATTCCAGTGCCTTCTCTGGGTAATGGGAAGGGCAATGGGGAGGCGTCCGTTATTCTTTGGATTTCTGTGGTATAAAAATAATAAAAGGGAATAGGGACGACAAGGGTAAAAGGGGACGGGGACAATAAAATGATACCTAGTTTGTCCTGATTAAATCAGGAGTTTCGTCTAATCCCTTAAGAAAGACCTCTAAGAGCAGGGCGTTTCAAACGAGTTTTGCTATAATTAGCGTATGAAGACTGACTATCAAAAAATAATGGTGGATTTGGAGTTTCTTTTAAAGCGGTATTCAAATGAAAAGTGGGCAACTGTTAATCCATTTAGGCTAGTGGAGAAAGGGTACCTGACCCCCTTATCTGACCTCATTTATTTCTGGAGGGTTTTCCTTCGGAATTACTTATATGTTTAGCATCGACAAAAATAGAATACCTATCAGTATAAGAAGCACTGGCCACAATCCAGAGATTATACCCGCTCCGATTAGGGCAGGCAGCCAACCAATAGCAAGGCCAACAAGTACACCCCATTCAACGAAGGACCATATCCAAATACCTATAAAACAAGGTACGGCGACTATGAGACGTCCCCAGTGATACCAAGCCCATTCTCCATCCAGATCCGGTTCAAACATTTATAGAGCTTAGCATAGAATTTGGGATAAGTTGTAGAGGGGTCAGGTACCCTTTATGTAGCTATGAATTAGTACATGCTTCGCCAAGAAGGGTCCTTGGCGAAGCTGAAGTTCAGCTAGACCTAAAATTAGTTAGATTGGAACATAGAATTTAAGTCTCGCTTACCCCCCCATTTACCTTAGGAAAAGTGATGTCAGCCACCATTAATTCTTGAAACCCTATCTCCAAGACGCCAACCTGTTATAATCCATTTATGGATAAGGACTTTATTTTAGTATCTATTGCTGGGTTGGCTGTCTTGCTCACGTTGGTGTTTGTGGCGCAGTCTTATTTCAAGGGTGGAGGTGGTAACGTGACGGTTGAGGAAATAGCTGTGGTTCCAGGTAGGGTTGCTACCACGTCGCTCACTACGGCAGAGCAAGCAGTCCCTGGCGAAGTTGCTGTCGCAACACTCTCAGAGGCCGAGGCTGTCGTTCCAGTTGCTTCGGTACCGGTCGTACCAGAGTGTGTCATCGTTGATGACTTTACAGGTGGATCTTCGCGGCTGTCGTGGTTTGCGGTGAATGATGGGGTGATGGGTGGATTGTCGCAGGGGACGGTTTCGTTGGCGTCGGGCGCTCTCTTGCACACTGGGGTTATCAATACTAATGGCGGCGGGTTTTCGTCGGTGCGAGCTGGGCTGCCTGAGGACGCTTTGGTTGGGTATACCCGGCTGCAAATCCGCCTGAATACTTTTGGTCGCCAGTACGCGGTCAATTTTGGCGATAATCGGTACCGGAATGTCTCTCATCGGGCGCTGCTGCCGGCTAGCCCAGGGGATACGTGGCAGGAAGTGTTTGTGGATTTTGATCAGACAGTACCAACTCGGATTGGGTTCCGCGTAAACGCCGAGCCGTTTGCCGCCAGCGCCATCAACGAGCTGAGCCTGATACTAAGCGACGGAGCCGATGGCCCGTTTAGGATGGAGGTGGCCTGGATTAGGGCTTGTTTGTAGGGATACGCTTTGGCTGGACCCTGCCTAGATTGAACTAACATATTTTATGTTGTACACTATTATCAATGAAATCAACTATCCAATTCTATATTTCGCATAACTCTGAAGGATATACCGCCGAGGGTGCGGGGCTTGGTATTGTGACGCAAGCTGACAGTCTTGATCTGCTTATGACCAATATTCAAGAAGCAGTCCAACTGCACTTTGAGGGTGAAGCAGTAGCAGACTTGGGATTTACCCGCGTGCCAGCGATTATGGTTAACTACGAACTGACCGGGCCAGCCCATGCCTAAACTCAAGTAATTAAGCGGCGCTGATTCTGTTAAAATCTTGCAGTCATTTGGGTTTGTAGTGGTTGCGCAAAAAGGTAGCCATATAAAATTAGTCAGGCGAACAGTTGCCAGCAAAGAAGTGCTCACAATTCCAAATCATAAGAATCTAAAAACTGGCACCACCAAAGCCATTTTTAATCAGGTCGCGAAATATATTCCAACTGCTGAGCTACAAAAAGAGTTTTACCACGAGTAACACCAATCAATTGCAACTAACGTAATATATGAACTCAGTTTAATACTAGCCGACGGAGCCGATGGCCCGTTCCGCATGGAGGTGGAATGGATTAGAGCTTGTTTGTAGCTCCAGCGGGCCTTCCTGGGGGAATAATGCCTACCCTCGACCCATACCTGTAGACATCTTGGGTGAAAGGTGTAGAGTAAATTATTGCTAGATAACTTTTACGGTATGAATAAAATTACAGCGTTGTTGGGGGTAGTACTGGTTTTGGTGAGTGCGGGGTTTGTTTATTATTTTGTGACG
>Ga0105055_10000353_pt1 | contig 68736 bp, 66 predicted proteins | sample BON03_FD_78090 | JGI IMG/M metagenome (GOLD analysis project Ga0105055, IMG submission 78090) | Freshwater microbial communities from Lake Bonney liftoff mats and glacier meltwater in Antarctica - BON-03 | ecosystem: Environmental > Aquatic > Freshwater > Ice > Glacier meltwater | place: Lake... | reverse complement strand
CGTGTCGCGGTCGATGTTCACATAGCGGGTGGCCATGAGACTAATATGGACTTATCCTGTTATCTGTCAATTGTATATGTTATTTTAAACAAAGAAATTGCCTAAGTCCGACAGGCTGCTAGGCAGCGATATACGGTGACCAGATCACATGATCCCTCTTTCAATTCCGCATGGATTTGGTCGATCGTCGAAGGGCGATTATGATGGATCAATACCGTCAAAATCGCGATACGGGGCCTAGTGATTCGCAGGCCCTGAGCTCTTAAAATTTCGAAAGCCTGGTCTAAGATCTGGGAGTTTTGATCCCCTGCTTCCACGTTTACGAGCGGGTGGTTGGTTTGAGTGGAGGAAATCATGTGGTTGATAATTGTTGCTAATCATTGGCTTTATTACGAGGGGAAAATAGTAGGCAGTATTCCTTAGGTTCCTAGGTAGGAACTTGGGTGTGCTTTTAAACGTGTCTCGGATTGCGCACGACTTAAGCGTGTGCTAACTATCTATTTCGCCATATGCCAGAACTAGAATTTGAGGAAGTTATCGACCTGATTTGCCGAGAGGATACTCGCTACGGAAAAAAAGCTTACGACTTCGTGCGTCAGGGTTTGGATCATACCGTGAAAGAGTTGCGAAAGCAGGATCCGAAGCGCGATGGGCGTTCGTTTCATGTTTCCGGACCAGAATTATTGGACGGGATGCGCATCTACGCGCTCGATCAATACGGCCCGATGGCGATCACCGTGTTGAAGGCCTGGGGGGTGAAGCGTTGTCGCGATTTCGGTGCAATCGTATTTAACCTGATTGACTATAAGGTGTTCAGCAAAACCGAGAAAGACCGCCGCGAGGATTTTAAAGAAATCTATAGGTTTAAGGAGGCCTTCGTTAAACCGTTTTTACCCGGCGAGAGGGTCGTGGATGATCTTTCCGACGTTGCGCCTGCGAATGGCGTGGCGTAAGTTCGAATCCTGTATTCACCATCCCATTTTATGCCTGCTAAACACGCCGCGAGCGCTGATTCGAATTTATTGGAAACACTCTGGTCAGCTGAGGTCAGTCGACAGATTTTGCCCAATGGGCTCACCCTAATTGTTAAACCGGATCAGCGTTCGAATTTAGCCTCGGTGCAGGTTTGGGTGAAAACAGGCAGTGTGCACGAGGGAGACTTCTTGGGTGCTGGTCTTTCTCACTATCTGGAACACATGTTATTCAAGGGCACCACGAAGCGCGAGGGGCGAGAGATCTCACCGCTGGTGCAAGCTCACGGCGGCCACATCAATGCTTACACGAGTTTTGATCGCACGGTCTATTACATCGATATCCCTTCGGAAAATACGGAGGTCGCCATCGATGTTTTGGCCGACATGGTCTTGCACTCAACCTTGCCTGAGGATGAATGCACAAAGGAGAAGGATGTTATTTTGAGAGAAATCGCGATGGGGCAGGATGATCCGGATCAGCGATTGGGTGAGGCGCTTTTCTCGACGGCTTACCGCCAACATCCGTATCGGTATCCGGTGATCGGGCATCAGGATGTTTTTTCGATAGTCACCCGAGCTGATTTACATGCCTACTATCAGGCTCGTTATGTGCCAAACAACCTGGTCGTCGTTGTGGTTGGCAATGTCACGGTTGAGTCAGTGCGCAAAGCAGTGGAACAGCATTTCGGAGAGATTCCCCGGGCTCGGCTCGCGCCTGTTTATATTCCAAATGAACCCACTCAATTATCAGGCAGACAGTGGCATCGTTTTGACAAAGTAGAAATTTCTCGGGCTGGTTTGTCATGGCAGATTCCCGGACTGTCTCATCCCGACACTCCGGCCCTCGATGTGTTATCCATGATTCTGGGTAGCGGGGATAGCTCGATCTTATGGCAACGGATTAGGGAGAAGGCGGGATTGGTTCATAGTATCGATGCGACGAGCTGGAATCCCGGCAGCACCGGGCTGTTTTATATCTCATTCACTTGTGATGCCGGTAAACGCAAGATGGCCACACAGGCGATCACACATGAATTGCGACAATTGGGGCGAAAAGGGATCACGGCGGACTTGGTGAAAAAAGTAGTGCGCCAATTGACCGTGATGGAGATCAACAGTCGGAAAACTGTGTCGGGCCAAGCCTCGCGACTCGGTGTGGCGGAGGTCGTTGTTGGGGAGATGGGCTATGGTCGCGCGTATTTTTCACGGTTGGCGACGGTGACGCCGGCGGAAGTTAAACGGGTGTTGCGTGCGTATTTATGTGCAGATGTATGCACGCAGGTTTCATTAAATCCTGAAGTGAGCGCGCTAAAGACTAAGGTGAAGCAGGAGCAATCATCAGGCGCGCGAAGTGATTTTGAAGAGATCGTTCTGGCGAATGGCGCGCGGTTGCTTTTACAACCGGATCACTCGTTGCCGAATCTGCATTTCCGTCTCTGTGCATTGGGTGGTCCCTGTTATGAAGCTCCTAATCGACGAGGCGCGACCGCGTTGATGGCTCTATTACTCACGAAAGATACTAAGCGGCGTTCTGCCGAAGAGGTGGCTAGATATTTGGAAGAGGTCGGCGGTTCGTTTTATCCGGTCTCTGGTAATAACACCTTTGGCTTGGCGGCAGAAGTGCTCCCCACTGATGCAGATCGGGCGCTGGAAATTCTATCCGATGCGATCCTGCGTCCCGCATTTCGTGCTTCGACTGTGGCGACTGAGCGTGCGGCCCAATTAGCGGCTTTGCAGGAAGATAATGATGATGTCGTTACGTGGGGAGCGAAGAAGCTGCGCAGCAGTTTCTTTGGTGAGCATCCTTTTGCGATTAGCGCGCAAGGCGATGAAGCCGGCGTGAAGGCGATGAAACCACGAGACTTGGAAATGCTTTACCGGAAACTGATGCGGGGCGGAAATGTCGTGCTAGCGGTATCGGGAGATTTTGATCCTAGAGTTCTCGGAAAGAAATGCCGGGCTTTGTTGTCGAAGATTCCAGCGGGTAAACTTCCTGCTCGTAGCGAAGGATTTGCCGGCGGGGCGCAGAGTGGGGTGCTGGTTGAAAAGCAGCCCAAGCAGCAGGCTATCGTTTTTGAAGCCTATGAAGGTCCGTCGATCCGCGATGATGATTTCTACGTGAGCGAAGTGATGGACGAAATCTTCAGCGGGATGTCGTCACGCTTGTTTGAACGTGTGCGCGAAGATCTTGGACTCGCCTATTTCGTGAGATCGAATCGCGTGATCGGTTTGGATGCAGCGATGTTTTACTTCTTCGCGGGCACGGCACCCGGAAGTGAAAAAGCGGTTTGGCGTGAGATCGATGCTGAGATCAAACGAGTTTCGCGAGGCGAGGTGGGTAAAGAGGAATTGAGTCGTTGCCAGGTGCGATTGAAAGCAGCTCGCCGGATGGGAATGCAGACCAATGGCTCTCGTGCGATGCAGGCCGCCTTGGATGCACTCTATGGCATGCCAATAAACGATCAAACGCAGCATGATCGCGAGATCGATGCGGTGACTTCTGCTGCTCTGGCTCGTTTCGCAAAACGTTACTTTAAACGTTCGAATCGTTTACGACTTAGCGTCGGACCTTAATCGATGGATAAACTGTTAGGACGGGTGCCGTTCCTCCTTAAATAGCCTTCGGTCAAAGTAAGCTTGGCTTGGTCGTGGGAGTCTTTTGCCAATACTTCTGGCCGCGCTTCTCCAGCTGCTTTTTCCCGTGCACTTTTTGCCATTCAAAGATCGATCGATGAGCTGGTTTCGGACGCGTAATATCACCGGCCGCCTCGACGGTATTGTCCCGCAGAACCTCGATCCGGGCGGGCCCGCCGGTAACTGCTGAAACCGGACCGATGATTCGGTTATCGGTAATCTCGATGCCGATACAGTCTTCCGAGGCGAAGTAAAATACCGCCGGATAGGGCTCCATTGAAACAAAGACATTGCCCTTTATGATGTGATCAAAGCTGGCGTGCTTCCCATACACTGCCGGGCCGCGGCTGTTGATGAACCGATTATACACGAGAATGAAATTTTCATTCATTCCTCCCATCCAGATACCGTTGTATGGTGCGCTGATGTCGCTGTTGTAAACCACATTACGTGGACCAGTGGGGCCGTGGAATCCGGCTTCGGGGCTGGAAGAGTAAAGCCCATATCCGTAATTCCCGTTGTCCCAACCTGAGGTTATTGTGATCTCTTCAAAAAGGTTTTCATTGGTCCAACCCGCATGCCATTGACCATCACTGTCATTGAATTGGGATCGACGAATTACGTTACCAGCGGCTGCCCATTGCAGGTTAGGCGCATGTCGCATCGAGTAAGTGACGATGGATTCCAGCAGACAATCGTAGGCGCGCTCGAAACCAATGTATCCGCTCCCGCCGCCTTGCTTGAACCAGACGCTATCGAAAATGCTGTTCCGGATCTCACATTTTTTGGCGAAGCCCGTGTAGAACGAATGGCGTCCTGCTCTCTCGACGATGACCCCGTCTATCCAGCACTCCCACGCAAATAAAAGGTTGATGCCGGACGTCCACAGTTTGCGGGGTTGGACGATTTTGAGATCCTCGATCCCACTTCGAACCACACAGTCGAGCCGTTGCACCGTCGTCCCGTCGACGACGGGAAAGTCTAGGCGTAGCGGCTCGTTAATTTGCAGGCGATTTCCGTCCACGCTTCCGATCCGATACATGTTACGCCGGTAGTTGCCCCAGGGCGCCGCATTGCGAACGAGTTTGTTCCACCGCTCGGTGGCCGGGGCGTGTAGGTCGATGATAGTTCCTTTCGGCAGATTGACATCAGAGTCATTGACGATGAGTTCAGCCGATCCCCGCAGACCATCTACAGCCAGCAGGGTGGGCTCACCGCGGAGACCTTTGCCCAGAATGTTGATCGCAGCTAATTGGCTGAGGCCAATTACGACCGTTGGTCCTTCGCGATCTTTAAATTGTAAGACCAGTTCATCGCGTTCCACTCGTCCATCGCGGTAAACCGCCTCCGCCACGAGAGTATGCTCACCCGCTCCGACTTGATTTAGAATGTGCCTCCCTGTAGTGGACAGATAGTGCATGTAGTCTTCCCGGCGGATCTGGTCTCTCACCCCCAATTCGACGCCGCCAATCGACCAACGCAGCGTTTCAAGGTCTTCAAAATCCGCCCACGCCATGAAAAGTGTATCCGGTCCGGCTACTCCCTCCGACTCGTCTCGCACGGAAAAGAGATCCACACCCCCATCCGGCGGGAAGTATTCAAAGGAAAGGACGGTCCGGTCTTGTCCGGCCCCCCGCAAAACGACGCCATCCCCGTGGATAAAGAGAGGGAAATTAAGGACATACTGACCCGGCTCCAAAGTGACCGCACCACCGCCATGTTGCTCGGCGTGATCCAGCGCTTGTTGGATGGCAGTGCTGTCATCCACGCCATCATCTGGTATGGCCCCGAAGTCCCGCGCCGAAATGCGATCAGCCACATAGGGAATGCCTCCATCGATGCCGACCTGCAGCCAGTTTGGATAAACAATGCCGTCGGGCCCAACGATGTCGGCAGCGGTTAGACGCTCGGTTTCATGGGGCTTAATTTTATATTGTCCGTGGAAAGGTGGCGCGGGTTGGTTGACGATGTCCTGAGGATAGCGGCTCGTGTAGGATCGGATCTCGCCCGATTGCGGAGAAAAATCATTGGCGGTCTTCTCGATTTGGAATTCCGAATCGAGGTGAGTGATCCGCACCCAGGCGAACCGCGGCCATTCGCTTTGGGGGAGGTCCCGTTTCAACGCCAACGAGATGACTCCCTTGGGTGCATTCACCTCAAAATCGACTGTCCCTCCAGTGCGAAATCCGAAAAGGTCAAAATGGCAATAAGCGTCGTAGACGAGTTCACCGTTGAGGAAAATATCATAGACCCTGTTGTGCTGGCTGTGGGTGCGGTATTCGGCGTTGCCCAAGACCACTTTGTATCGCCCGGGAGGCAGTTTAGAAAAAACCATCTCCACCTCACCTAGGAGTCCGCCATGGTATTTGTGCTCCTCTTTGGGAGGCACGTTGAACGTGTTCCGACCAGACCGCGGATAGTAATTTAAAGGCTCGTTCCCTTGCAGGCTGCGAATCTCAAATTGGTAGGATTGACCCGAGGGATTTTGTCCGGTTAAAATCGGCGGACTCCAACCTAAAAGTGGAGAATAACCAACCATGAGTAAGAGGGCTGAAACCCCGAGCAAGCGGATAACGAAGACGATATTAATACCCATGAATACATCCTGAGTCCGATCGTGGTCAGGGCAAACTTTCTGAGCGTTCACTTATCGTTATGCATCGGGCGACACCGCCGATACTAGGGGAGCTTCCTTTTGCTGATTGCTGGAAATTTACTTTTTCTAGCTCTCTCTGGGAAAGTTGGTTCAGGGCTCAATGTTTGCGATCGTTGCCTGCCGCGAGGAGTCATGAATCATCAGCCTAATCGCACACGCATAATGCCTCTAGCCCAGACCTCACTCACTTGTGACCAGTGCCACAACCGTTTGTATCAATTCTGGTTGATGTAATCTTGACGCCAAAGCAAAGGAGGAACAGTGGCTCTTTTCAGGATGTTAGGATTGGCGCTTGTCGTCATCAACGAGACCACCGGTCCATTTCAACTTGGTGCGAACCACGGAGAAGTGGGAATAGTCGGCGCGTTGGACGAGGGGAAGGCGTAGTTTGGAAATGGTGATCTCGATTGGAGAATCCATGTCTACCTTCAGGTTGCGTTGTCCATCCATGGCAACCAGCAGACGTGAATGGTTGGTGCGATTGTGCACCTTGAGTTTGACCTTCTCTTGGAAAACAATAGCGCGGTTGCTGAGCGTGTGAGGACAAATTGGAGTCATCGAGATCACGGCGGCATCAGGATGAATCAGGGGACCACCTGCGGAGAGATTGTAAGCGGTGGAACCAGTCGGAGTGGAGAAGATCAAACCATCGCAAGTGTAACGTGTGACTAGTTCGTCGTCGGCGAAGACTTCGAGGTGAACGATGCGCGAATTGATCTGGTCTTTGATCAGCACATCGTTGAGTGCCAGATCATTAGTGCCGAGACCAGTCGAACAATCGAGCATCGCGCGGTGATCGATGGTGAAATTACCGCTGAGCAAGTCGGCGAATTGCGATTGGGATTCTTCTGCCGAGAAGGTGGTCAGAAAACCGAGACTGCCGCGGTTTACGCCGATGATGGGCACTTTGGCGCGAGCAGCTTCGCGGGCCACTCCGAGCAGGGTTCCATCTCCCCCGATCACACAACAGGCGTCGAAGCCTTCCAGGAAACCTTTGGGGACAGGAAAGCGTTTCGTCTGCTTATACTTAACTCCCGATTTTTTCGCTGCGGTAATCAGCGTGCTCGCCAGTTCGGGAGCACCCGACTTCTCCTCGTTGACGACGAAGGCAAGTTTACGAATGGGCTTCATGTGAGAACAAATTCGTGGCGAACAGGCAGATGAGCCAGTTCATTCTTGTTTTTTCAACACAAGGAGAAACTCACGGTTTCCATCCGTGCCTTTGATGGGGGAGTCGATTGTGCCGATCAGGGTGGCGCCCGAAAGATGAGTGAGGGCGAATGCGCGGATATCGTTGAGCACAGCATCTTGCACCACGGGATCGCGTATCACCCCTCGGCCTTTATCGACCTCGGCTTTGCCGGCTTCGAATTGAGGTTTCACGAGGGCAACGAGAAAACCTCCCGGTAAGAGAAAAGGCCACACGGCTGGGAGAACAACTTTCAGCGAGATAAACGATAGATCCATCACCAATGCATCGAATTCGTTGCGTGGGAGATCGCCGATCTTGAGGTGGCGCGCGTTGACCTTTTCGAGATTGGTGACCCGTGAATCGGCTCGCATTTTTCCGTGGAGTTGGGCGCGACCGACATCCACGCACACCACATCGCTCGCGCCGGCTTGCAGTGCACAATCAGTGAACCCGCCGGTGGAGGCGCCCACATCAAGCACATGCGCCTCTTGGAAATTTAGGTCGAATTCCTCGATTGCACCGGCGAGTTTTTCACCGCCGCGGCTCACGAAGCGGGGAGGCTGCTCGACATCAAGCTCGATGTCGTAGGGGAAATCCTTGCCCGGTTTGTCGAGCCGCGTGGTGCCGTGTTTAACGCGACCACTCATGATGAGGGCCTTGGCTTGAGCGCGCGAAGGGGTGAGCCCGCGTGCTACGAGAATTTCGTCGAGGCGAAGTTTCGGCATGATCACATGGGCACGTCGATCGCGTTGAGAAACGCGCGCGCGATGACGGAGTGTCCGATCGTATTGGGATGCACGCGATCCCAGGCGATGGCATTGGCGTGCATGTGAGTGAGCAGATCGTCGAAGACTGCTTGGGTGTCGATGAAGATGGCGTCGGATTTGCGAGCGACTTTTTTGCAGATCGCCCCGTATTGATCCATGCGCTTGCGCATGGGATCTTCACGATTCGGCTCCAGATAAAAGGGCGCCATGATGATAAGGCCTTTCAACTTGGGGCGCGTCTTACTCGCGAGTTCAAGGAGAGTCTTTTCGTAAACTTTCGGGATGACGTGAATCTCCTTTTGGCGGGGCAGGTCAAACTGACGCCATACGTCGTTGACGCCGATCATGATCGAAAGCCAATCGGGTTTGAGATCGAGCGCATCAGTCTTCCAGCGCTTCTTCAGATCAAGCACGGTATCGCCCGAAGTGCCCATATTGACGAGTCGAATGGCCTCGGCCGGATGGATCGCCATCAGGAAACCTTCGACAAAGGAAACGTAGCCTTTACCGATTCCATCGAAAAGCCCTTCACCAATCGGGCGGGTGCGTTCGCAGTCGGTGATCGAGTCGCCGATGAAGACGAGTTTGCTATTAGGGGCGAGTTTCATGCGAGCTGGATCGTAGCAGACGGAGATTTCATGACGAGTAGTTCGTGAACCTATTTCCCGGATCGACGTGACGTTACTAGGCTAGAGGCACGCGGGGAAACTGCTTCTCAGGAAACGGGTCCCCTGCTTTGAGTTTGAGTTCATTAGCGACTTGATGCGGCTCACCGCTGTAAGTGGTGTCGTCGGGCATATAGATGATCGCCATGGCCTGACGCATTTGGTCAGAGCGATTGGGGCCGGCATAGTGAAAGGTTAACCCGTTGTGGAAGGTGCAGTCACCCGCCTTGAGCTCGCATATTACGGGTTTCACTCCCTTGGTTTGGGGGGCGACATCGTAGAGCTCTTGGGGGGCTCCCAGATTGACTGGTTCAATGTCAGCCAGCTCATGGGTGCCGGGAATAAAAGACATGCAGCCGTTGTGAATCGTGGCGTCTTCCAGTGCGATCCAGATGGTCGTCTGATCTTTCTTCTGCTGATGCGGCCAATAATGAGTGTCTTGATGCCAAGGCGTTTTCGCGCCGGTGTTAGGTTCTTTGAATAGAGCCTGATCGTGCCAGATTTGCACGGTTCGCCCGCTGAGTTGGGTGGCGAGGGTCGCGAAACGCGAATGCAGGATGAAGGGCTTCACGTGTTCATGGCGCGTCCAGAGATTTACTTTCTGGATGAAAATCTGCTCGTAGCTCGACTTTTCACGCGCTGGATCTTCGTCGGTCGACTCTTGTTGCACGGCTTCGGAGACCGCGGTGCGCATGGCAGTGAGATCGTCACCAGTGATGACTTGCTCGAGTTTGATAAACCCGTCGCGCTGGTAGTTGGCGATTTGTTGGGCTGTGAGAGGGTAGTCAGCATTCATAAGTTTAGAGAGTTAGATTGATTGTCTGGCGGGTGACCAGCAAGTCGTGCGTCCGCCAACTACTTCGCGAATTAATTTTACCCCGGATTTGGGACAACGACCACCGTCGCGCCAACGATGATTGAATAGCCAGGTGTCCGGGATGTGCCCATTGAGATCGGGTTGAAGGTAATCCCCTCGTCCGGCAATCTTTCGCAGGGCCAAGCGGCAGACCTGCCGACATTCACGTCGCAGAGTTTGCTGTTCCGTGGCCGTGAGTGAACCGGCAGGCCTGCGAGGATGAATGGCGGAGCGCCAGAGAATTTCATCAGCCATCCAATTGCCGATTCCGGGGAACTGTTCCTGCATGAGGATGACGGCTTTGATGGGAGCTCGGGCACGTCGCTTTAGAAAGCTAGCGAGTGCAGACGTGGTGAATTGGTCAGAGAGAACGGCTGGCGCGATCGAGGTCCACCATGCTGGTTTTTCGCCACCGTGGTGATATTGGATACGGCCAAACATTCGTGGATCGGTGAAGACGAGACTGCGCTTCTCTTGTCTGAACACGCAATGATCGTGTTGCTGGACTGCGTAATCGTGGGGCTCCACCCGCAATTCTCCAGTCATGCCCAGATGGAGACCGAGCCACTGCTGATTGCTAAATTGAAAGAGCATCTGTTTGGCGGCTGCGGAAGAGTTGCGCAGGAACGATCCGCGTATTTCACGGACAATCGTCTGGATCGAAGTATCCCGAAAGATCCGAGATCGTGGATGCACTTCGACCCCCAGAATCTTTGCTCCGTGACCGACACTCCAACGCTTGCGGTAGTATTCAACTTCAGCGAGTTCAGGCATAGTAAGGGTATTGCGAAGCGGGTAAAAGGGAGTGTCGAGTCCGATTGTTTTAGATCGGCAACCATTGTAAATGTGGCATGGTGCATTCCATGCCTCGCAAGCCCAAGTTGCCCAAGATACCAGAATTCCATGGAGGTGAGATTGCTCACCGATTCGGGCAATGGTTGTCCGATAGCCTGAGTTTGAAATCGCTGCGACAAAATGAGGCGATGCCGAAGGATGCTCCTCCGGGATCGCGGGCAGGAATCGAATCATTTGATAAGATCGATCAACCGAATGAGGCAGGGAGTGTGCGGATCCAGTGGTATGACTACGGCCCCGATGGGGTGACGTTTCAGGAGTCGGATGATTTAGAAAAGCTTTGTTCCGCGGTGAGACCGGAGGGTCAAGGCATTCGTTGGATCAATGTGGATGGGCTGCATCCTTATGTGGTGAATCGATTGCGACAGAGTTATAAGTTTCACACCTTGGCGGCCGAAGATGTGTTGCGCACTTCCCAGCGTCCTAAGTTGGAAGCTTTTGATGACCACATTTTCGTGGTGGCGCGCATGTTGTCTCTGCTTAATGGCAAGCTTAGGCAGGAACAAGTGAGCTTCTTTTTGTTCGAGGATACCTTAATTACCTTCCAGGAAATGCACGGTGATGTTTGGGATCCTATTCGAGAACGTCTGCAGAAAAATAATTCACGGATGCGCTCGATGGGAGCAGCCTATTTGCTCTACGCTCTGCTTGATGCCGTGGTGGATCACACCTTTCCGATTTTAGAAGGCTACGGTGATATGCTGGAGGAATTGGAAGCCGCGGTTTTGGATAATCCACGACCTGAGATCCAACAGAAGATCCACCGAATCAAACGCGAGCTGGTTATGCTGCGTCGGGTGCTTTGGCCGTTGCGCGAAGTGGTGAACGATTTACATCGAGGTGACAGCGAGGAGATCCCTGATTCCGTGAAACCCTTCATGCGCGATGTCTATGATCACGCGGTGCAGGTGATGGAAATCGTAGAAACCTACCGCGAACAAGCGGGTGGGCTCAACGATCTCTATATGTCGGCGATTTCTAATCGCATGAATGAGATCATGAAAGTGCTCACGATCATGGCCTCGTTTTTCATTCCGATCACATTCGTGGCCGGAGTTTATGGCATGAATTTCGAATACATTCCGGAGCTTACTTGGAAATACAGTTACGCTTGTTTCTGGGGCCTGTGTATCTCGATCGTGCTCGGATTACTGATATTTTTCTGGCGCCGTGGATGGCTTGGCGGAAAGCAGTAAGTGCGTTCTAATGGAGTGGTGAATCTATTCGATTAACCGCATTTTGCGCGTCTTGCAGACTTGGCAGTTCTTGACGCTCAGAAAGGGTGAGGCATGGATTCAGACCTGCGGAATAAATTGGAGAAACGTTTTCGCCATTTCGCATTAAAGGAATGCCCCGATTCATCGCCGCTCTATGCGGTCTTCGCTCTGACTGTCGCCGACCATGATGATCTGCTGGAATTGGCAGGGTATTGCCGTGCAGGGCAGCCACCGGCCAATCTCCTGTTTGCAGCGGTGCATGATATTTTATTGCGAGGGGAAGCTCATCCTCTGCGTAAGTTTTATTCGGCTTTTGAGGCACCAGCCCGTCCGTGCAGGGAAGCAGGCGAGTATTTCGTAGACTTTTGTCGGCAGCATTATGTGGAAATCAAATCGCTGATTGCGGTGCGCCTCGTGCAGACGAATGAGGTGCGGCGTTGCGTCTACTTACAGGCTGCGTTTGCGACTGTGATTCAACGCATGGGCGAGCGGCCACTTTCGTTGATCGAGTTGGGGCCGAGTGCGGCTCTCAATTTATGCTGGGATCGTTATGACTACGGTTTTCATAACTGGGGACAGGATTCACCGGTCAAGATCACTACCGAATGGCGGGGCACTAAGCGACCGCGGGATTGGAACACACGTCCCGATATAGTTTGTCGGGCCGGGGTGGATCTGAATGTGGTTGATGTGGAAAACGAGAATGAACGTCGATGGCTGCTGGCTTTGATCTGGCCGGAACATGATGAGCGTCGTGAGCGATTGCCTCGCGCCATGGAGATCGTGCGCAAAGAGGAAATACATCTTGAGGAAGGAGATGCGGTTTCACTTCTGCCGAAGTTAGTCTCCGCCACTCCTCCCGATTCTTTGCCGTGTATTTTTCATACTCACGTGGCCAACCAAATGTCACCCGAGCAGCGGCATCGGTTACTCGAGCATGTCGATGAGATCGGGAAACAGCGCGATCTCTGCCATATTCATAACAATATCCAACCTCATCTTCATCTGACTTACTATCTGGATGGCGTTCGCCATGATGTCCCGTTAGCGAAGACAGATGGCCATGCTCGTTGGGTCGAGTGGCTGGCTTGATCGACTAGGCTAGCATTTGCACGAACGTCCCGAAGTCTTCGTGCAGAGTCGCCCCTTTAGGCAATATTTTCTGCCAAGCGGTTTTGTCGTATTTTCCGGTGCAGACAGCGATGGAGTGGATGTTGGCATTGAGTCCAGCTTCGAGATCGCTTTCACGATCACCGACCATCCAACATTGCTGCGGATCGAGCGAATACTTAGCCCGCATTTCTAAAATAAAACGCGGTGAAGGTTTACGGTAGGCCGAAATTTGATCAGGGGATTCCGGTGCGATGCAGATGTCGGTGAAGAGTTCGTCGCCTAGACCGAGGAGGTCAAACATGCGTCGATTGCAGGCCTGAGCGTCTTCCAGGGTGTGGTAGCCGCGACCGATTCCAGATTGGTTGGTGAAAAGGAATAGCAGATAACCGAGATCGCGTGCGGTCTTGAGAGCCTCTGTCACGTTGGGAATCAGCTCAACGCCTTCGGGATCGGAGAGGTAATCCTTGTCGAGGATGAGTGTGCCGTCGCGATCGAGAAACAGTGCTTTTTTCATGAGCGACGGGCGACGTAAGCGAGCAATTCCTTCGGCGTGACGGTCGCTGTGCCCAGCTTCCCGGCAACAACTCCGGCGGCGGCGTTGGCGAAGTGAGCGGCGGTTTCGAGTTTGGCTCCAGCCATCATTGCCAAGACGAGACCGGCAAGCGAGGTATCCCCACAACCGGATGGATCAGAGACTTCACGCGCGGCGGTCGGTATTTGTTTCAGGATTTTTCCTTCGGTGCTGAGGAGCAGGCCATCTTCGCTCAAGGTGATCACGAGGTGCTTCACTTGATATTTTTCGTGAATCAATCGGCAGATTTTATCCGCCGGGAAGGAGCGCCCGGGATGCCATTCAAGACCGGCCAGTTGCGCAGCCTCCATGCGATTGGGAGAAATAATATCGACATTGGTGAAGTGGATAGGGCGCTTGGGCTTGGGATCGAGCGCGACAAACTTGCCGAGGGTTTTCGCCTCAGCGGCGATCACATTGATGAGCTCTTCGGTGACTACTCCCTTGGCGTAATCCGAGAAAAGCACGGCGTCGCAAGCGGCTAATTCTTTGCGCAGCAAACGCAGTGCCGCGGGCGCTTTCATGGTGTAGGCTTCGGGCAGATCTTCGCGGTCAAGGCGGCAAAGTTGCTGATGTTGGAGGATCACGCGCGACTTGATAATCGTAGCGCCGGTGCCTTTGGTGCTGATGGTTTTGATTTTAGCCGCGCGGAGAAGTTTACGTAGTTGCTCGCCTGCTTCGTCCCTTCCCATGAATCCGGCGAGGGTAGTCTTAGCTCCAAGCGACGTGCAGTTAAGCGCGACATTCGCAGCACCACCCGGCACGTAGGTGTCTTTTGCTACTTCGACTACCGGCACGGGTGCTTCAGGTGAAATGCGGTGCGCGTTGCCCCAGATGTAATGATCGAGCATCGCATCTCCGATCACGAGGATGCGAAGTCCGGAGATTTTCTTGAGCAGTGGTGCGAAGTTTTTCATCGGATTTCCCATTCGTAGTGGTGATCGGAAAGCGGTTTGGTGCCGCGAGCAGTGACTTGAACGACATCTTCGATTCGGCACCCGCCGAGGCCTGGGTAATAAAGCCCTGGTTCGATCGTGACGACGGCGCCTTTCTTCAATGGAGCAGAAACGTGCCCCGAAACACGCGGTGTTTCATGGACATCTAATCCGAGCCCATGGCCGGTGCCATGAAAGAAACCAGTCGAGCCGTTTTTGCCACGCGTGGTTTCGTAGCCGCCTTGATCGAATACATCGAGGACCTGCTGATGAACGTGGCTGCCTTCAACACCCGCTTTTACCGATTTGATGGCGGCTTGTTGCGCGTTAAATACGGCTTGGCGAAGTTGGCTTTGGGCTTCATTAGCACGGCCGCGGAGGTAGGTGCGGGTCATGTCGCCATAGTAGCCGGTCTTCAGCACGCGCGGGAAAATATCGATGATGATTAGCTCGCGCGGGTGAAGCGGGCCGTGTCCGCGTTCGTGCGGATCGCAGGCTTGGTCGCCCCCAGCGACAATCGTGTCATCGGAGCGTCCCCCTTCTGAGAGGATAGCTGATTCGATGGCGAACTGCACGCGTTCGGAGGTAAGGGGCTTCTTCTCGTAAATGAGTGCATTGCCACGAATGCGGGATTCACGCAGAATGGTTTCGGCGACGGTGAAGCCGAGCGAACTGAGTCGATTGCCTTCACGGATCGCGTTGGCTTCTTTCGCTGTCTTGGTTTCGCGCTCAGGGAAGAGGGGACCGTCGGCGAGCTCAAGCGTGAGGCCTAGTTTTTTGAGCTTCAGGTATAACGCGGCGGGAAAATCGTCCGCCACCCGGAAACCTTTTACGCGATAGGAACGCGCGAGTTCGGCGATGACTTCGGCGGGTCCAATCGCGCTGCGGGGATGGCGTTTACGAGCCTTCGCGACCCAATCTTCGAGTGGTAGCACTTCATCGACGGAACGCGTTTTTTTTACCCGCCCGAATTCGAGGGCGTTTTGCACCGTGTATCGTTTTTTGCCGACCCCAAACGAGATGAAGGGATCGTGCACGGACACCTGGCTAAAGTAGAGTTGATCTGCGCTCGTGGCCGTATCGGCGTAGAGCAGGGGGGGGGGCGGGGGTTTGGGCACGATGAGAGAGGGGTTGATAAGGTTGAAAACATGATTAGCCACAGAGTCTGTGAAAAACGCAAATCCGGTTTCGTGGCTTCTCCATTGTTGGGCAGTGCTTTTACTGAGTCTCAGCCTGAGCGGTTGCGGGCAAAGTGAGCCGACCGCAGGCATCGTTCTTAAAACAGGGGCCAGTTATTTCGAGATTAAGGTCGGCGAACGACCCGTGCAGATGCAACTCGCTCTACTGCAATCCGAGATGCAGCGAGGGTTGATGGGGCGCCTCGAATTAGCGCGCGATTCCGGGATGCTGTTCGTCTATGTAACTCCGCAACGTATGAGCTTCTGGATGCGCAATACCCCGCTGCCACTCGATATCGGGTTTTTCGACGTGGAAGGGAAACTACGTGAAATCTATCAATTGCATCCCTTCGATGAAACGCCGGTGGCGACACGTAGCCACAAATTACAATTCGCGCTCGAAATGAATCAGGGTTGGTTCAAAGCCAACAATATCCGGCCAGGCGATCAGCTTGATCTCACCCAACTGAAAGCAGCCCTGCAGGAAAGAGATTACCGACCCGACCAGTTTGGCCTGAAGTGAGGGTAAAGTCTGTATTCCGATAACCGTAGCTCGGGTCTGCTAGTCCCGAGCTGTAGCACCGCGAATTACCGCAATGACACGCGTCAACCAATAGTTGACGTGTAATCATATTGATCGATGAGGATTTAGGTATCCTCGTCTGAGCCGAGGGCATGGCCCTTTTCGACCTTGAGGTCGTCGGTAGGGATCTCGTTGTTGGTCTTTACGACGAAGACAGGTTCCTTCGTTTTGACCCAGCATTCGGCCTCCTTAAAGAACCGTGCCGGGATACTTTCCATCGTATCACCCACGGTGGTGGTGGGGAGCAGTTGCCCTTTCTTGGTGGCGTTGAAGTCGTAGGCCGCGCGATAGACACGTTCGGCGGTGGATGCCGGGCTTTCGCTCTCGGGAATTTGCAGCACCCAGCCGACGAAGTCATCCTCTGGGAGTTTACCTTCAGGATCGGAGATCATGAAAACGAACTGCTTCTTAACCGCAGGTGGCTTCTCCTCTTCGTCCGGATCGGGTTGCACGGCGATGTTCATCTCTTCGATGACTTTGCGCATGAGCTCCGGATCGAGTTGGTTCTTTTTTAGGATTTCGGCGACTTTATTAACGTCAATTTTCGGCATGGTGTTTTCGGATTTCTGGCTCTGACTGGATAGCGAATGAATGTGAAAGTAAAGACTGGGCCGGAAGAAGAGTGGTTTGATGTCGTGAATGAGTATGACGAAGTCGTGGGCCGCGAGCTGAGGCATATCGTTCACGCTAAGGGGCTGATGCACCGGGCGGTGCATATTCTGGTGTTTAACGCGGCGGGGCAGGTTTTTCTGCAGAAACGATCACTCAGCAAAGATGTCTCGCCGGGGCTATGGACGGTTTCCTGCTCCGGGCACGTCGATTCTGGCGAAGATTACGATACGGCGGCGATGAGAGAGCTGAGCGAAGAGCTCGGCTGGCAACCGAACACTGCTCCGGAGCGTTGGTTACGTGCGGAAGCGAGCGTCGTGACCGGTTGGGAGTTTCTGTGGGTATACCGGCTGCAGGGTGAAGGCCCGTTTACACTGCACCCAGAAGAGATTGAAACCGGCGAGTGGCTATCGGCGCAAGCGATCGAACATCGTCTGGAAAAGCAGCCGGAGATATTCTGTCCGGCGTTTCGGTGGCTGTGGCCCCGGTTGTCGATCGCCTAGTCGTCGTTCGTAGGCCCGGACCGTCCGGTTTTGCCACCGGATCGATTGCCGGGGCCTTCATTTAAACTGAGGCGTTTGATCTCATCGTATTGCTTGTTAGTGATCAGGCGTCGAGGAATTCGCTTGTCGGCTTCATACATGAGTCGTTCGCGATCTTCATCGTCGGGGCTGTAGGGTTGCCACTGGGTGTGGTGTCCTTGATGCATCGTCCACTTGATATTGCCTCCGTGGACCTCGACCTTGACTTGAAATTTGCCGACCTCGGGCCGTTTGTTCCACCAACCAAAATTAACGCTCATGAGGATGGTGTGACAGAGGGTTGCGATGGAGTCAGGGGAAATTGTGCAACTATCTTTCCCGGATGGTAGTCCTGCTGCTTTCTTAGAATTTTGCGCACGAGTATTCGATCCTCTTCGAGATCAACCATGAGTTGGCCCGAGGGTGGGCAAAACGAACCGGTATTGATGAGGGTCTGCCCATTTGGTTGCCGCCAGATTCCGGGGCGATGGGTGTGGCCACAGATCAGAAAGCGAGCCGCGGGCCGATGGGTTTGGAGGAGTCGTTGCCCGCGACGGGGAAACTCACGCCATGCTTTCAGAATACGAAAGATACGGGTGGGCGGCCAGATCGTGTCGGCAAAGAACCCGGCGTAGTATTTAAGCCCATGCTTCTCGGCTTGGTGGCGTTGAGGGATGTCACGCGCCGCGCGGCGATGGGCGATGAGTAGCTCGTTAAATGTCGGTTTGGTAGACGCGAGTTCGTGTTGAAAGTGCTGCACAAGTTTATCCGCCAGCGCGGCATCTTGGCCCCATGGCACGATGTTGTGGTAAAGAATATCGCCGTGGGTGAGCAGCACGCGACCGTTACTCAGATCGAGATGATGCACTTCGGAAAAATCGGGATCGTGATTGCCGGTGATGAACTGCACTGGCGTGGAGCATTGTTGCGCGAAATTCTCAAGATCGGCGCGGCGCTGTTTGACCGCATCAGGCTCGGCCTGGGGCCGGGTGTCTGTCGTATCGCCGTTGCATATCAAACGAGTGGTCTCATCAGCGAGAGGCGCGAGCTGTTCTAGTCGATGGACGGCGCTGGCACGATCACCGTAGTGAATATCGGAAATGATGCGGAGTTTAACGGACATGTGAGAGAAGTTGGATGAAGCAGGCTTGCGAGCGGCGGCAGTGTGAGTGAGGATATTACGATGCGTCGAATCGGAATTTTGATTTTACTTCTTTGTGCGATTTCTGTGATTTCACGAGCGAATGAAGCGCACATGCTAGCGCGTATCCACATCGAAGCGATTGGGGGGGAGTCTCGTCTTGCTGCGATGAAATCTCTGAAAGTGAACGGGCATGTGGATATTGATAATCGACGGCTGCATTTCACGTTGTGGGCGGAGCGACCTAATCGTTTGCGGATGGAAACGCGCTCCAGTGATCGAGTGCTGATTCAGGCAACCGATGGGGTAAACCAGCCTTGGGAGATGGACCCCGAGGCAGAAATACCAAGCCCGTCACTGTTGACTGGCGACGAGGCCCGCGAGTTTTCGGGCAATTCGGAATTTGATGATCCGCTCGTGAATTTCGAGGATCGAGGATACACTTTGGACTATGCGGGAACGATGAAGTGGCAGGGGCGTAAGACGCATCGCATTTTTGTGACTCGGGGATTCGTGGATGGGTTTTATCTCTTACTTGATGCAGAAAATTATTTCATCACCGGTAAGCAGTGGATTCGCAAAACAGATTACGGTCGCGAGATCAAGATGGAGATTATCTACAACGAGTTTCGGCCGGTCTCGGGCCTGATCATGCCGCATCAATTTGTCACGAATGCTGACGATGAGCTATTATATGAAACGATGCTCCAAAAAGTGCAGCCCAATGCTCCGTTGCCGGAAGAAGGATTCTCCCTGCCGGTCGTGAAACCGGTGGAATGATTTCGAGAATCGGTGCGTCGATTAGCGGGGTGGGCGAGTTATTTGAGAAGAGGGCAAATATCCCGAGGCTCGCTTCGGCTTGGTTTTAGCAACGGTCTCACTGAGGCTGGGCCGTGGTCGGCGACCCCAGCTACAGTTTGCCGTTGGCGATTTTACTGTCCGAACATCGCGCCGCCCATGCCTTGCATCATCGCACCCATGTCGAATTTGCGGTAGCCTTCAGGAGCCTCAAACACTGAATCGGAGAGGCTCTGGCGTTCGACTGAAGTGGTTGTCAGCGTGAATTTGTTTTGGCGTTCCCCATAGCCGATAACGAGGAGGGGGAAGAAATCTTTGCCAGCGATAGCTTGTTCCCAAGCTGGGGTAGGTCTCTTGCCGCCCATCGGGCCTTGCCTGCCGCCACCGAGGCCCATGAAGGAACCGAGTTCGGTGGTCGCCCAGATTTCCGTGGCGCCATCGCGTCCCTGGGTGAGATACTTGGTGCATTCGTAGCCGAGGATTATCTTGGTAATACCGGTGTTTTCGAGGGGCGTATCACTGGAAACATAGCCCGAGGAGACTTTGTCCATGGTTTGTTTCATCGGCATCGTCATATACATCGATTGATCGGGCATGAGAACGGTGATGAGTTGTTTATCGGTATCGATGATGGCCGCAGCATTCATTCCCTGTTCGCCGCTCATTTCGGTGCGAATCATCGAATCTTTTACGCTGTAAGAAATAGGGTGAGTTTCGCCCCGACTATCAGACATGGTCATCTTCACCGTCCCTTCAAACGTCTTCGCCGAGAGAAGTCCGGGAACGAGGAGGAGACAGGAGAATAGGACGGTTTTGAAAACGGATTTCATTTAGCGAATGAAAAGAGGGGCTCAAGTCGGGGCAAGTTTCTTTCCGTTCTTGCGAGCAGACCGACGGTCCGTGCAGTGTGCGGCATGGCAATCTTCGGATCAATTGATGTCTTGCGTGCACAAACAGAAGCTCGGGCGAATTTCGCACCGGCATTTACTTATTTGGATGAAGTGTTTCGGGAAGGCTCGGAAGCTCGTGCACGACTCCTTGCTATGACCATGGGGAAGGTGGAAAAGATCGATTTGGATTCAGGAGTATTCGCGATGGAGCAATGCTATGAAAGCAAGGCCCGCTACAATTGGTCGGAATCGCACCGCAAGTATATTGATATCCAGGTGATCGTCGTGGGGGAGGAGTTGATGGAGGTGGCGAACATCGCAAAATTGCCAGTGAAGGAGCTTTATGATGAAGCGCGTGATGTGATTATCTACGGTGATTTTGCGGGGACGAGTGTGCTTCGCGTGGGGGCCGGCGAGGGCGCAATCTATTTTCCTGAAGATGGGCACATGCCGAATTTACGTGTGGGTGCCGATCCTGTGCTGATGCGCAAGGTTGTGGTGAAGGTTCCAGTCTGAATCGTTTTCGATGAATTATCGACATCACTTTCATGCGGCTAATTTCGCCGATGTGATGAAGCATGTGTTGCTCGTGCGACTGGTGTCCGCGATGCAACGCAAAGAAAAGGGCTTCCTCTATCTCGACACGCACGCCGGTCGCGGGAGCTACGATTTGGCCGACGCGAGCCGTGGCGACACACTTGAACGCGCGGCGGAATGGCCCGATGGAGTCGGACGGTTGTGGAATCATACGCCGGAACTCGAAATCACACGCGCCTATCTGAAACTCGTGCGCGACTATGATTCAGAACACGGCAACGCCGAGGCGACACCGCGATTCTATCCAGGGTCTCCTTTGATCGTGGCACGCCTGTTGCGCGAGCAGGATCGGATGCTGCTTTGCGAACAGCAACCCGATGAATGTGAAGAACTCGATATCGCGATGGGACGGCAGTCGCGCTGCTCGGTGCAGGCGCGCGATGGGTTTGGCTCACTGCGAGCGACATTACCGCCGCCGGAGAAACGCGCGTTGGTTTTGATCGATCCGCCCTTTGAGAATTCAGATGAATTTAAGGCAATCGCGAAAGCACTCAAGGATGGGTTGCGACGTTTACCGCGAGGCGTCTTCGCAATTTGGTATCCGATCACTCAACGAGCGCGCGTAAATGGTTTCTTTCGCGAAATTCAGGGCGTTGACCTGCCGCCGACCGTGGCTGTTGAACTGACGATTGCCGGCGAGGATGCGGGGATAAAAATGCGCGGTTGCGGTTTATTGATCGTGAATCCGCCGTGGCAATTTGAAGAAGAAGTAGCGGGTGATCTTGCCGAACTGGCGGTGCGGCTTGCGCAGGCACCGGGAGGCATGAGCCATTTCGACTGGCTCGTGCCTGAGCAGTAATCTCAATCCACCCTTTTTCCTGCCACCATTCTGGCGGGACGATGTGCGGTGAAGGGAATAGGATCGAAAATGACTCGGGGATTCGGTAATTGTGGTGCCTTGAATTTCGGTCTTCCCCACACGAGATCACGCACTTGGGATGCTTGATCCGTGGAACGGCGTTTGATCGCTGGTTTGGTGAGTGTATTGATACGGTAGTCGGACATCGTTCGAGTGATTATTGGTTATGCTTTACGGGTGCACACAAAGAGAGACCCTGCCTAGGGCGCAAGTGTTCCCAATGCGGTTCACATAAACGTTACATAGTGCTGACGAAGGCTCGTGATATGTCGCAAATTTCTCTGGTGCGACTCCACCACTTGGACATTCTGCGAGGACTTACTGTTTGCATCCCCTTATCCCAAAACACTCGACGGCCCTAGCTGGTGTGGCGGGGTTATCGTAGTTTTCCAATATTATCATGACTCGTTTACTTGCTTGGTTGACTAATGCCTTTCCCCTCTGGGTGTTGGCCGGTGGTGTGTTGGCACTTTTTTTTCCGGCTTGGTTTACGTGGTTTAACGGTCCGTGGATCGTGTGGGGGCTGGCGGCGATCATGCTCGGTATGGGGGTGACTCTGACCTTTGACGACTTTAGGCGTGTGCTTGTGATGCCGCGTCCAGTGGCTTTGGGATTTGGTGCGCAATTTCTCGTGATGCCGTTTCTCGGTTGGGGGATTGGCCGGATGCTCGATCTCGATGCACCACTCGCGGTGGGCTTGATTCTGGTTTCGTGTTGTCCTGGAGGGACGGCGTCGAATGTCGTGGCTTACCTCGCGCGAGCCAATGTCGCGCTCTCAGTAGTGATGACGATGTGCTCCACTTTTGGAGCCGTCATACTCACGCCGCTGCTGATACAGCTTTATGCGGGCACGATCGTGCATGTCGACGCGTGGGGTTTATTTCTGAGCACTTTCAAAGTCGTGGTGGGGCCGGTCGTCGCGGGGGTGCTGCTCAATCGATTGGCTCCGAAGGTCGTGAAACATATTTTGCCAATCTCGCCTTTGATTTCGGTCATCACGATTACGTTGATCGTGGCGAGTATAATTGGGCAAAGTGCCGATTCGGTGAAGGCGAGTGCGGGGTCTTTGTTGCTGGGGGTTGGTCTGCTACACATCGGCGGATTTATTCTGGGTTACGCTTTGGCGCGAGTATTCGGCTACGATAAATTGATCGCGCGCACGGTTTCGATTGAAGTGGGGATGCAAAATTCAGGATTGGGCGTGGTGCTCGCGCGGAAGCATTTCGCGGATCCGTTGACGGCGGTGCCGTGTGCGATCTCCAGCGTCTTCCATTCTGTGATCGGCAGCATGCTGGCGGGGTGGTGGCGGCTGCGTGACCGGAAGTGATTGTCGTTGGGTAGGCTTGGGATCAGAGTGGGCGCATGAAGACTTCGTTGACCGACGCCTCGACTACGGTGGGTGATTTAAAAGACCGCGTGTTGGCCTTTGCGCGTGAGCGTGATTGGGAGCAATTTCACGCGCCTAAAAATCTCAGTATGGCGTTGGCCGCCGAAGCGGGTGAGCTGATGGAACACTTTTTATGGGCTTCGGCTGACGATTCAAAAGCGCAAATGGCGAATGCAAAGAAGCGTGCGAAAATCGAGGAGGAGCTGGCCGATGTGATTATCTACGGCCTCGAATTTGCCAACATGACGGGCATCGATGTGGCGGCTGCGATTGAGCGTAAGATGGCGGCCAATGCAAAAAAATATCCCGTGGAAAAATCACGGGGTAATTCGGCCAAATACACAGAGCTATAAAAGCGCGGAGCACAGCGGCTCCGCGTAATGTGATTGAGAGGGGGAGAGGTGATTACATCTTGCCGCCGTAGCTCACGTAGTCGTCGAGATCGAGCGCATCGGCAAAAGAACGGATGTCATCCCGGGCGGGTCCGTTTTCCTTGGTCACACCAGCGATCCACTCATGTCCATCAACTGAGCCGGGGCCTTGTTGCTCAAGCCATGATGACCAGGCTGCGATTTCATAAGGTAGGCGGGGAGCCTTTTCGTTTACCCACGCGAGCATCTCGGTATCGGTCTTTCCGGATTTAACGGCTTCATACATTTCATCCGGATTGATACCGGTGAAACCGAAGAACAGCTCGTCGACTGGGCAGTTGTAGTGATAGTCGCCGCCCTTTTCTGCGATGACCGCGCGAGCCTTGTCGAGCAAGCGACTGAGATGAGCGTAACCGCCGAGGCGAACGCGTATGCTGCGAGGAGGATGTTCCGTGAGATCGGGTTGGGATTGGTTAATCATAGAGAAATGAGAAGGAAATGCGGAGAATTCGATTTCGCAAGTGAGCGGGTGAAATGAGATACCTCAGTCATTGCGAGGCGACAAATCAAACCCGTCTGGCTTGCGTGGAGAGGTCGATGAACCTTCCCCCTTCTGTCATGGCGAGGAGGGTAGCGACGTGGCCATCCACGCATTACTTGTCGGTCACGCTTGGCTTTTCGTGGATTGCCGCGTCAACCTGCCGAGCAGGATTCCTCGCAATGACAAACGTTTGTGGCTACGCCCCCTTGGGTCGGAAGACTTTCATAGTTTCAGGATTCGATTCGAGGCGGGGCCCGCCGATGAGATCGATGCAGTAGGGGATCGCGGGGAAAATGGCTTCGAGGTTTTCGCGAATGGCCTTGGGGCGCCCGGGCAGATTCACGATGAGCGTGCTGCCGCGAATCCCAGCGGTCTGGCGCGAGAGAATTGCGGTGGGCACGTATTGCAGGGAGGTAGAGCGCATTTGCTCGCCGAATCCGGGGAGCATTTTCGAACACACGGCAGCGGTGGCTTCGGGCGTGACGTCGCGCAATGCCGGGCCGGTGCCTCCAGTCGTTACGATTAGGCAGCAGCGATCTTCATCAGCCATCTGTTTCATTGCAGATTCGAGTTCGTCCTGATCGTCGGGGACGACTTTGTAGGCGACCTCAAAGGGCGTTGTGAGCCATTCGTGCAAGAGCGCCACACAGGCTTGGCCAGGGGTGTCTTCATAGACCCCGGCACTGGCTCGGTCAGATACATTGAGGACGCCGATGATTGCGCTCATCATAGATCGTCGAATTTGCTGATGATTTCCGCTGGTGTCACGCCTTGCTCGCGCAAAGTGCGGAGGCTGAGGGAATCATGTCGTTTGGCGAGGCGGTCTCCTTTTTCGTCGAGCATGAGTGGACAGTGATAAAAATCGGGCGGCGTGTGGTTGAGCGCACGAAAGAGGAGGAGTTGGCGGAACGTGGAACGAATCAGATCCGCTCCGCGCACGACTTCGGTGATGCCCATGGCGATATCATCCACGATGCAGGACAATTGATAGCTCGGGATGTTGTCCTTACGCCAAACCACAAAATCTCCGAAGTCCCAGCCAACCCGTGCGGTTTGTTTTCCGGCCGATCCGTCTTGGAAAGTTAACTCCTCACCGTCGGGCACTCGAAAGCGCCAGTTGATCGAGATTTCATCCTCTAGTTCTGGCACGGCTGAATCAATAGGCGGGCGGAAGTGGGTCGGATAGACTGGTTCATCATGTTCACTGCCTTCATGGGGCGCTGAGGCCGCTTCGAGCACGTCGCGCCGAGAATGGGAGCAGGGATAAATTAGGCCCGCGGTATGTAGGGTTTGGAGGGCGGCTCGATACAATGGGTTATGATCGCTCTGAGAGATCATGGGCTCTTCCCAAGTAAACCCGAGCCAGTGCAGATCCTCAATGGTGGTGGCTACATAGTCGAATTTGAAGCGATTGGCATCAATGTCGTCATTGCGAAGGAGAAGCTTGCCTCCGGCCCTCCGAGCACGTTCGGCCGCGGCCCAAAAGGTGCGGGCATGACCGAGATGGAGGTCCCCGGTGGGGGAGGGAGCGAGACGTCCGATGTAATTGTTTGTTGGGTTAACCACGTTTAGACATGAATCTGAACACGCCCAGTCGTTGACCTAAATTAATTCGTGTCAATTCGTGCGCATTCGTGGTTCAAAAAATCATGCCCAAACTCCTTTGCGTGTATTGTTCTTCGAGCCTCCATCTGGACGAGGCGTATTACGAGATGGCGGATCGGGTGGGGCGCGAGATGGTGTCTCATGGCTGGGGCCTGGTTTACGGCGGTGGCAACGCAGGTTTGATGGGATCAGTCGCTCGCGGAGTGAAGGCGGCCGGGGGCGTCGTGGTCGGGGTGATTCCGGAATTCATGAAAGTGCGCGAGCTGGCCTTTGAGCATGCCGACGAGTTGATCTCGGTCGATACGATGTCGGAAAGAAAGAAGCTGATGATTGAGCGCGCCGATGGGTTTCTCGCCTTGCCGGGTGGGATTGGGACTCTGGAGGAGATTACCGAAGTGCTCACACTGCGCTATCTGGCTCAAGCACGGCATCCGACGGTTTTTCTCAATCAAAACGGTTACTACGATCACCTGTTTCGCTTTTTCGAACACATGCAGAGCGAACGGTTTAAAACCAGAATGGAAGGTCTCTACGATGTCGCGGCATCGGTAGAGGATATCTGGCCTCATCTTCAGGCCGAACAAAGTTACGTAGTCGATCCGCTCTGGAAGGAGACTCGCTGAATGCATCGCAAAGCCGTGCTAGCGCTGCTCACGCGTCACTCCGAGCGTGACCTCGATTCACACGAAGGTGCGATGGCTCAGGAAGCGATTCGCTTCGTGCGCGAACACCAGGATTGCCTGCTACGCACGGAGTTAGCCGGACATCTCACAGGCTCGGCTTGGGTCGTTGATTCGAGCCGACAGAAGACCTTGCTCACTCATCATCGCAAACTCGACAAGTGGCTCCAACTCGGTGGCCACGCCGATGGCGATCCCGATCTGTTGCATGTGGCTCTGCGTGAAGCAGAGGAGGAGAGCGGACTCACTAAATTGCGCGTAGTGAGCGCAGAGCTATTCGATGTAGATCGTCACCTGATACCCGCGCGAAAAGACGAACCTGAACATTGGCACTTCGACCTCCGCTTCATGATCGAAGCTGATCCCGCAGAACCGCTCATTGTGACCAACGAATCCAAAGACCTCGCGTGGGTGGATGTCGATCAAGTGTCTTCAATTAACTCGGAAGAATCCATGGCTCGGATGGTGAGGAAGACATTGTGAGATAGCAGAGTTAAGTCTGCCACGAGAAGAACACTCAGCTTGCGTGAGCGGTGGTCATCAAATGTCCGGATGTTTAACGAAAGGGTGGTATGAATTTTCGCACCTGATGATCGACATAGGCTGCGGATAAATTGGCATCGGCCAGCCCGGCATTGATTCGACCAACATACTCTTTCAGCGGACTGCCTTCGTCCGTGATCGGATCGATGTAGACTAGAGCGAGTTCCTGATTTCCCCCACGTAAGAGGGGGAGCTCGGCTTTGCGATAGACACCGTCCGCAACGCCTTCGAAGTGGTCTAATGCCTGTTCGTCGGAGTCTAAAATTTCAAACATGACACCCTCGACTTCGTCATTCTGTGATTCGACGACACTCGCATAGCCACGGGTTGTAATAATCCAACGATAGCCGACCAACCGAGCGACTCCGATTTTCTTACTGTCAGGACAACGCGTCGCCATCTGTTCATCCCACATATTTGAACCGTAAGCAAAGTAGTGCTTCATGATGTGTGTTGGGTTTCCACAAGTGGAGGAGCCTCTCGATAACACTCATTCGCAAGCTCATTCGAATTGTCTCACCAGGACGGTTCGCCCTACCTTAGATCTTGTTTAGCGGAACGGCGCGCCCAGCGGTCACGCCCTACCTGTGATGGTCTGATTTCCAGCTTTGTTCCTTCTCCGGCTCCTGATGGGCCCCCGGATCAGTCACCCTTTCGCTACGCTTCAGGGCACGACCTTTGGTCGCACCATCTCCGCGCTGCCGCGCTTCGTCCTGATTTCCACATAAATAATTCAGGGATTGGATTCGGCCTCATTTCCAGACATTCACCAGATCGTCTTTCCTTGCCCAGCCGGTTTGCCCGTTGGGGAAGGTGAGGCGAGTCCAGCCGAGGAAGTCTTGGTCGGACATCGTGCCCATCGAGCCAGCGGAGAGTGCGGTGGTTTGTTGGGTGGTGTCAGCCTCGGTGGGGATCGAATAGAGCGTGCTGTCTTGCCAGACGAGGGCGACTTGGGGATCGGCGGCGATCCCGTAGGCGGAGCGTCCGGTGATCGCGGCCCCGATGAGGATGGCGTCGATGAGGATGACGAGGAGCGCGATCCATTTGATCCAACGTGGGGCTAGATTATAACCCACGAGGAGGAGGATGATCAGGGCGACAGCGATGACGATGGCGCTGGCGATTATGAGCCACTCCCAATCGGCGGGTGACGCGAGCTTGGCGAGATCGGGGAGTGGTTGTGAGGCCAGCAGGGGCGCGATCGCGGTCGGCGTGTAACCCGCATTATGGTAGGCGAGCGCGAGGTTCCAGCGATTGGCATCGTCGCGTGGATTCTGCACGAAAGCGGCGGTGGCTTGCGCAGCGGCTTCGCCCCAACGTTCTTGTTGGGCCAGCGCGAGGGAGAGATTGTGCCGCGCGACCCAATCGGTGGGATTGGCTGCGACCTCGGCGCGCCATGTTTTCTCGGCGGTCTTAAATTCGCCTGCTTGGTAGTCTTCGGAGGGTTCGCCGGCGTGGAGATTGGGTAGCAAGCTGACGCAGAGGATGATGGCGAAGAGGGGGAGTAAGTTGCGCGGGAGGAAAGTGCGCAGCCAAGCGGTGCCGGGGACTTTTTTGGCGGCGAGCGCGGCTTCGGCTCGCGCCTGCCAATCGGAGGGTAGGTCGTTTTTCGAACTGTAGAGAGCTTGTTCGGCTTCGGTCCAGAGCGTGGCCCATTCGGGATCGGTCAACGCTTCGGCGGCAGGGGCGGCGTGATCGAGTGACCAGAGTTGAGCGGTGTCGTGTTTCCACGCGATGAGCCAATGCGCGCGCTCCGATTCGGTGGCGCGAGCGAGTTGAATCAGAACTTGGCTCAATCGATGGCGAGCGGCACGTTGCGGTTTGCGCGGATCAGTTTGGGCGGCACGACGGGCTGCGAGGAGCAGCCATGCGAGGAGCGCGCCACCAAGTGGGATCAGGGCGTAGCTGAGAAGCTGCGAAGAAGAGGCGAGGGGCACGCGAGCTTCGGCTTGGCCTGATATGGGATCACGCGGAATCCCCTTCGGATCGGTCGGGGCTTTGGGTGCAGTGATGGGCTCGACGGAATTGGATGGCGTTGCGGCGGGTTCCACGGGGGGCGTTACATTGCCCAGAGCAGGTGCCGAGGTCGCGCTGACGGTGATCGTTTTGGCGGGGGTGCTCGCCGTTTTGTAACTGCCGCTCTCGGGATCGAAATAGGTGAACTCAACGGCTCCGAGCGTGTAGCTGCCGGGCTTGGTGGGAACGAGCACGACGTCTTCTGCCAGGGTAGCGTCGAATAGTTTTCCTTCGGCGGGCGTCTTCTTGGCATCGGGAGTGATGACTTGGAAATCGCGGGAAACCGAGCGCGCGGGCAGGCCCGCGATTTCGGGCCAGTTACCCGTGCCGGAAAGTTCGAGGGTCCAGGTGATCGGTTCGCCGACAGCGGTTTTCTCGGGCACGACTTTAGAAGTGAGTTTAAACTCGCCGACTGCGCCGCTAAATCCGTTGGCAGGGGCGGTCGGTAGAGCGCGAACTTGCAGCTCGACGGGCTCAGTGCTGATCGTGATCTGTTCAATACGTTGTTGTTGAAACAAGCGAAACCCCGCCGTGCCGAGGTTGAGATTGAGCAGTTGATTGACGGGGTTGAGTTGGTAGGTGCCCGCGGCCGTGGCGTAGGCGCGATTACGAAACGCGACGATAAGGCGAGTTTCACCGTTACGGTTGGATTCACCGGCCTGATATTTACCCCATTCTTCGATGGTGAGCGGGGTGGAATCCCAATCGATCTCGCCTCCGAAATTGCTAAACGAACGCCGAGCGACATCGAAGCCATAGGTAAGCGGAAACACTTCGCCCGCCCAAACGGTTTGCTTGCCCGTGCTCAATGAAGCGCGGATATCCGACTCGGGACCGGGTTGCACGGTATCCGTGTTGTAGGCGGGGACGGTGAGTTCGCCCTTGTCGGTCGCTACCTTGAAAGCAGGGATGCTCACTGAAGTGGCCTTGCTGATTTGCAGTCGGTAGGAATAGACGACCGTGCGTGAGACGGAGAAATTAATGATGGAGGTCTGCTCAGAACGTCCGCTGAAATTGAGGCGTGCGCCATTGACTGCCGGGAGTTGAGGGTCCGCGGTGGGCTTACAGTCATCGTAAACGAGTTGGAGATCGGCGGGGTCGCCACTGCCGGCATTTTGCCAACGGACGTTCTGTGCGAACGCGCTCGTGACCAGTAAACACAGACAAAGGAGTGAACGGAGGAATTGCATGGTGGTTACCAAGTCTTGCCTTTTTGTTGGGGGGAGGACTCGGGAGAGTCGTCCATCATTTGAAAGAGTTTCGCGGGTGAATCCTGATCTCTGATCTTTTGGAGCTTTTGCAGAGGAACCGCGAGGGCTGGATCCATTTGCTCGGGAGTTGATCCCGAATTCTTTTCAGCGCCGCCGACTTGCTGCATCTCACCTTGCTGCGGTTCTGGAGGCTCCTGGTCTTTATCCATATCCCCAAACGCGGATTGTTGTTCCTGAGGCTCTTGTTCCCGTTCGTCTTCAGGTGAATCGGGCTGATCCTCGGAAGACTTTTCGTCCTGTTCGGATTGCTGCTTCTCTTGATTCTGTTCGGATGATCCTTCCGAACCTTCTTGTTGATCCTGAGAAGAATTCGGCTCCTCGCTTGGCTCTCCGTCTTGCGATTGGTTTTGCTGATCAGATTTCTGATCTTGGTCTTTCTTATCCTGCTCTTGCTGCTGCTGGTCTTCTTGTTGTTTTTGCTCCTCGGACTTTTCGAACAGGGCTTCGAGTTCACTGCGGAGTTGATCCCAATCCACAGTTTTCGGATCGAGCTGAGAACCGAGCGTCACCGCGAGGAGGGCGTCTTTCACGGGCATGGGAGGCACAGGCTGCTGCTCGGTCTTTAGCTTCTGCCCCCACGTGATAGTTTCGTGGGCCAGTTGGGCCCAGTCGCGTCCGCTTTTGTTTTCCTGAGTGGAAAGCCGACTAACGATTTTACCGAGTGGTGTGAGCTCGGGTTCAGCGGGGGCTTCCTGTGCTTGAACTGGTCGTGGCGCGATCAGAAAAGTGGCAAGGATCAGCGCGGCTGTTTTCGTGGCGGCGATTTTGAGAGCGCGTGGACGTGGTCGCACGGGAAACTCACGCCAGAGACTTATCAGCAGGCAGATCAAGGCAGGGATCAGCGACCATTGAAAACGCTCGACCAATCGCACGGTGTTTTTCTCAACGAATTCGCCTTTACGTCCGGCTTCGACAGTTTCTTCTAGTAGGGCCGAGAGATCGACCCACGAGCTCGCGTCGCGATAAACTCCATTGGTCTTCTGTGCGAGATCGCGAAGAGTGTGGGCGGCGAGTTTGGACAGCACCACGGCGCCGCGATCATCTTTCACGAATGCGCCACTGCCGTCTGGGATCATCGCTCCGGCGGCGGTGCCGATGCCGAGTGAAATAGTGCGGATTTTCTTCTTCTGCAATTTCTCCACGAGCTTCTGCCAATTTTCATCGGTGGCCTCACCATCGCTCAGCACGATTAAGAATCGATCCGCCGAACCGCTAGTTGCAAATGCCGCCACCGCTGTTTCGACCAGCGCTTGATAATTCGTGCCGCCTTCGGGGAGGTATTCGGGATCGAGGGCGGGGAGGAACTCGCGCAAAATCTCGTAGTCGGCGCTGAGCGGGCTTTGCAGAAACGCGGTGCCGGAAAATACGATCAGGCCCACGCGTTCGCCCTCGAGTTTTTCGAGCAGACTGCTAATGAGCAATTTCGACCGATCCAAACGAGAGGGTTTCACATCCTGCGCGAGCATCGATCGGGAGAGATCGATTGCGATGAGGATTTCACGGGATTGATCAAACACGGGCTCTTCTAAATGTCCCCATTGCGGCCGGGCGAGTGAGATGACCGTGAGCATCACTCCGAAGTAGAGCCAGAGGCGGGCGCGACTTTGGCGAGTGGCTCTCTGACCTTGCAGATGCAAATGCTGTTGGCCGGCATCGGCTTGAAGGATCTTGGGATGATGGCTGGCGCGCCGATGCTGCCGACGTCGCCACTCCCAAATCACCAACGCGAATGGAATCACCAACAGATAGAGAAGATGTGGCCACGCGAAACTCATGCGCTGCCCTTTCGCCAAGGGCTGCGGGCAAAGAACGCGCCGAGCAAGAGCGCGATGATACCGGGTGCGGCGGCCCAGTGAAAAAACTCCGTCGTTACGAGATAGCTCTTGGATTGAAACTCGATTTTTTGAGCTTCGTCGATGGAGGCAAATGCTTCCTCAATGGTATCGTTGTCGGCCGCTCGGAAATAACGTCCGCCGGTGTGATTTGCGATTGAGATCAGCGTGTTTTCATCTAGATCGGAGAGCATGCGTCGCATCCCGACCCGGTTGCCTTTGTCATCGAATACGGGCATCGGCACGATACCGCTGCGGCCCGCGCCAATCGTGTAAACAGGGATACCGCGAGCCTTGGCAATATCTGCGGCCTGTTGGGGTTCGAGCGTGCCTTGATTGTTAGCGCCATCAGTGAGGAGCACGACAAACGCGCCTTGGCGTTGGCCTTTTTTGTGACGCGCGGCTTGGTCGAGTCGCGTGAGCGCGATACCCAGACCATCACCGAGGGCCGTGCCATCTTCGGCGATCAGGCCGATGGTGATCCGCTCGATTTGTCGTTCGAGCCAATCGTGATCAAAAGTGAGCGGCGCCATCGTGTAGGCGCGACCCGCGAAAAGCACGACGCCGATCCGATCCGTCGGGCGATCATTAATGAAGGCTTGGATGACGGGTTTGATCGCCTGCAATCGATTCACAGGCCCGCGATTGTTTTCGTAATCTTCGGCCTGCATCGATCCGGAGAGATCGACGGCGAGCATGATATCGTAGCCCTTGGTGTTGACCTCGTGTTTGTCTTCCACGCGTTGTGGACGGGCGAGGGCGGCGATGATGAGAATCAAACCGAGCACCGCGACGCTCACCGGCCACCGCGAAAGTGTGCTCATCGAAGGGCGATGCCACGCGGCGGCGAAGGGCACGAGCAGCACGGGCACACTACGGCGCCCACGCAACCAGATGAGTAACGGCAAGATCGCCAACACCAGAAACCACCACGGATCTTTGAAAATAAAATCGCCCATGATTACCGAATAGCTCCGGCCCGCATGCGGGCGTGAAAGAATTTAACGAGGGCATCCAATCGATTGTCCTCCGTGCTGAGCACGAGGCGACTGAGCCGATCGGGAAACAGATTTTGCCACGTCTCGTCGCGTTCCTTTTTCCAAGTGGCATGCGCGGCGCGTTCAGCGACGGAGCCTTCGAGCGTGACGAGGCGTCCCGCCGTGGGATCGTAAGCGGCAAAAGGTTCGTCGCGGGGCAGTTCGCGCTCCCACGGATCGTCGACGCGAAACCCCATGCATTGATAGCGACGCTGGAGCACGGTCCAGCCTTCGGGTTGCACCCGCGGCGGGAAATCGCCGAGCCAGATCATCACGCTGTGCTTGGGTGCGGCGCGCGCCAATAATCGCCACGGGATCTCGGCAGGTCCCGCCGTGACCTCAGGCGCTGGTTGCGCAAGTAGGGAGGCGGCCGAGTGCATGATCGCGCCGCGACCTCTTACCGGTTCGCGAAATCGATGCCCGCCCGGAGCGGCATGCACGAGAGCGACGCGATCGCGATTGACCGCGCCGAGCAGCATCACGAGTCCCGCGAGCTCAAGCAGCGCGTCGCGCTTGGTTTGCTCGCCCGAGCCGAAGTTGAGACTCGGAGAATCTTCAAACACGATCAGCAGGGTGACCTCACGCTCTTCGACGAATTTCTTGCGATACGGTTCGCCGAGACGCGCCGTGACGTTCCAATCGATATCGCGCACATCATCGCCAAATTCGTAGCGCACTACTTGATCAAACTCCATGCCGCGTCCGCGAAACGCCGAGCGGTATTCACCACTGAGCACGTTTTCTACGGCATGGCGCACACGCCACTCCAGCTGACGCAGCAGCATCAAGGGATTTTGGATTTTGGAATCCGGAGTTTCGATTGGCATCGGAAACTTGCTCGTTCAATTACTGCGTGGCAGGCACGGGCGTTTGTTCAAGCACTTGGGCGATAATCTTGTCGGTCGTGATCTCCTCGGCTTCCGCTTCGTAAGTGAGGCCCACACGATGGCGGAGCGTATCGGGCGCGATATCCTGCACGAGAGCCGGGGTGAGATAATCCTGACCACGCAACCACGCGAGCGCCTTGCCCGCTTGGTAAAGCGCGAGTGAGGCGCGGGGCGATGCACCGAAATTGAGATATCGTTTCGGACCGCTATCGACTTCGGCCAGCGCGCGCGTGCCACGAACCAATGAAAGGATGTAACCCTGAACCGCAGGCGAAACGTGCACGGCATCGACTTGCGGACGCAGCGCGAGCAGTTCTTCGCCATTGGAAACCGCTTGGGATTCAGGCTGTTTGGTGACCTGCCCCCACCGCATCATCATCGTCGATTCCTCTTCGGCCGTCGGATAGTCCACGATGAGTTTGAAGAGAAAACGATCCGTCTGCGCTTCGGGCAGGGGATAGGTGCCTTCCTGCTCGACCGGATTTTGCGTCGCCATCACGAAAAACGGTTTGGGCAGGGGATGCGTGTGACCGCCGATGGTGACCTGCCGCTCCTGCATGGCTTCGAGCAGCGCGCTTTGCACCTTGGCGGGAGCGCGATTGATTTCATCGGCCAACACGAGATTCGCAAAGATTGGCCCGTGATGCGCGGTAAACTCTCCCGACTTCGGTTGAAACACCATCGTGCCGACGACATCGCTGGGCAGCAGATCGGGAGTGAATTGCACGCGCTCAAACTGCACGCCAAGCGAAGTGCCGAGTGTTTTTACCAACAGCGTTTTGGCGAGCCCAGGCATGCCTTCAAGAAGGACATGCCCATTGGCGAGCAGCGCCACGAGTAGGCGTTCGACGACGGCATCCTGACCGATGACGGCCTTGCCAATTTCGTCGCGGAGTTTTTGTGACCAAGCTGGACCTGTAAGCATAGTAAAAAGGGAGTGAGAGTGGATTACCGGATTTGACTCGTGAAACGGAAAATGGTTTCACCAGAAAAACGTTTCGGCCATGCAAATACCAACCCAAATCGAAGAACGGTTCCGCGCCCTCCGCCTCAGTGCCGAGGATGTGGAGGAACGCTTCGTGCGTGGAACGGGTCCGGGTGGCCAGAAAATCAACAAAACCTCGTCGACCGTCTGGCTGCGTCACGGGCCCTCCGGCCTCGAAGTTAAGTGCCAAGCGGGCCGTTCACAGATCGCCAATCGTGAAACCGCCTGGAACGAGCTGTGCGGTAAGTTGGAGGCGCAGCGTGACCAGAAAAAGCAGGCCGAGAAACAGGATCGCGAGAAGCAACGACGTCGCGTCCGTCAGAAGTCACCGCGACAAAAAGCCCGCATGATCGATGACAAGAAACACCGCGCGAAGCATAAAGCGAAGCGGGGCCGGGTGCGCGGTGAGGATTAGGGAGACGAACGTGGGTGCGGGTGAATTAGTTTTTAACGCGAAGGACGCTAAGATCGCGAAGGGGGAGTCGGCGGTTTAGTCTCCTCCGATTTTCGGTGCTTAGTGAACAATCGGATTAGAGCGAGAGTATCTATTTTCTGTTTTTGTCCTTCCTGCCACGTCAATCCAGTTTTGACATCAACGAAGACGGGAAACGCTTCGGTTGGACCGAGCTCTGAATGGAAGGTGATCTTGTATGAGCTACCTACTAGAATCGGATCTTCAAAATAACCACCCATCGCACCAGTGCTCGCAAAGAATAAATAGGCCAATTGTTTGGCTTCTTTCGCCCGTATAGAATCGCTTGTAAGCAACCATTCATATTCGTCAGAAAACATTTGTTCTCTGTAGGTCGGACCTTTTGCCTGCTCGATAATCCACTGTTCACGTTGTGCAAGTGTCGCATCAATTACTCGTGGATCAATGAGGATAACTTCGTCAGGTAGGTCGGCCGCTTGAAGGAGGGATAACGAAAACGCTATTAGCAGAATTGAGAGGGCCCTCTTCAAATGTTGAGTAACTCTGTTCATCGAATGAAAACGACGTTAGTTGGTTTCGTGGTTCTACGGTTTGGGGTAGAAGAACGAGAAAGATAAAGAGGGAAGAGAACGGTTTTACGTTAGCATCGCCGCGACGCAGGCGGTGAGGAAGCAGGCGATGCTGCCGCCGAGGAGGGCTTTGACGCCGATTTGAGCGAGAGTGGATCTCTGGTTAGGGGCGAGGGTGCCGATGCCGCCGATTTGGATGCCGATAGAGGCGATGTTGGAAAATCCGCAGAGGGCGTAAGTGAGAATGATCTGGTCGCGCACATTGGGCAGCAGACCGGCGGTCGTGACTTGGCCGAGAGTGCCGTAAGCGAAGAATTCGTTGAGGATGGTTTTCTCGCCGATGATCTGTCCGGCCACGGTGAGGTGGCCGTAGCTCACCCCCATTAGCCATGCGAGCGGGGCGAAAACGACGCCAAACACGTATTGGAGGGTGAACTCGGTGTAGCGTCCGTCCGTGGCGGAGGCGACCCATTCATTGAGGCCGGTCCAACTGCCGATTCCGGCGGAAAGGATCCAATTGGCAAACGCGATGAGCGCGGTGAACACGAGGAGCATCGCGCCGACGTTAACGGCGAGTTTGACCCCGTCGGTCGTGCCGTTGGCGATGGCTTCGAGGGCGTTGGTGCCGATCTTCTTTTTATCGATCTCGATCGTGTGATCCACTTCTTCGGTTTGCGGTTGGAGGATCTTTGCGGTGAGAAGGGCGGCGGGGGCCGACATCACGGAAGCGGTGAGCAGATGCTTCGCAAATGTGAGGCGCGACTCCGCATCGTCACCGCCGAGCATGCCAATGTAGGCGACGAGAACGGCACCCGCGATGGTGGCGAAACCACCGCACATGACCGCCATCAGTTCCGAGCGTGTCATCTTCGCGAGGTAGGGTTTGATGAGTAAAGGTGATTCCGTTTGGCCGAGAAAGATATTGGCCGAAGCACTGAGGCTTTCCGCGCCGGAGAGTTTCATCGTTTTCGACATCACCCAAGCGAAGACATAAACGAATTTCTGAAGGATGCCTAGATAGAAGAGCAGGGAGGTGAGCGCCGAAAAGAAGATGATCGTAGGCAGCACGTTAAACGCGAAAATGTAGCCGAAGGTTTGTTTATCGGTGATCAGTGATCCGAAGAGAAACTCGGCGCCGGCGGCGTTGAATTCGAGGATATTGACGAAGAACATGCCCACCCATTCGACGACTTGACGAACAGCGTTTACATGCAGCACGAGGAAGCCGAAAAAGATTTGAAGACCAAGGCCGGTGAAGACGAGTCGCCACGGAATCGCTCGGCGATTGGAACTGAATAAGACGGCGAGGCCAACAAATGCGGTGATCCCGATCAATCCGCGGCCGATGTGGGTGAGTTGTTCCATGGGGTAAGTTCCCGAATGATGAAGGCGATTAGCGGCGGAGCGAGATAGTTTTAGACCGCAGTATTGCGCGTTAAATTGGGGTGACGTCGTCACGCGAGGTCTTCATGCCTATTCATATGAGTGTGCAGGGAAAATTAATCCGACATCTCGGAAAGACGCCCGATACGAAGCAGGCATTGTTTGTCGCGGCCAACGCGACGCTGAATGGCGATGTGGTGCTGGGTCCGCAAAGCAGCGTATTTTACGGCGCGGTGCTGCGCGGCGATATTCACGAAATCAGGATTGGTGAGGGGACGAATATTCAGGACAATGCGATCGTGCATCTGGCGGATGACTATGGTGCATATATCGGAGATTGGTGCACGGTAGGACACGCCGCGATGGTGCATGCCTGCAGAGTGGGCAACGAGTGTCTGATCGGCATGGGCGCGATAATTCTCGATGGAGCGGTGATCGGCGATCGTTGTATCATCGGTGCCAATTCACTCGTGCCTCAAGGGATGATCGTGCCAGCGGGTTCGATGGTTTACGGCTCGCCTGCGAAAGTGATTCGTCCGCTGCGGGACGATGAGATCGCAGCTCTGAAACCTGGAGCCGAGAAATACGTGGCAGTCGCCAAAGCACATGCGTCGATGCAGGGGTAATTCAGAGTTGGACCACGAAATACACGAAAAGCTGAGCTGGGGTGTGGAGACCCCATGGTCGTCATCCTGAGACTTGCGAAGGATCTAGTGGAATATCCGCCGGAATTATCCGGCAAAGTAATATCTAATCGATTCTTCACACCCCGAGTGGACTCAGAATGACAAAGGCGGGACCAGCGATCCCGCTCCACAGAGATCAGACTTTACCTCAAGCGTTCTAGAATCGAAAACGTATAACGATAGTTGGCGTCGCTGCTTTCACATTTTTCGGATTCATGCCAGTTGAGGTGATGCCATTCGGGGAAATAGGTGTCACCCGGTATTTCAGCATGGACGAGGGTGAGGATGATGCGATCGGCGCGGTCGAGGGTCTCTTCGTAGATGCGCTGTCCACCGCAGATCATGATTTCGCCGGGTAAGGATTGGGCGATGGCGAGAGCCTCATCGACGCTCGCGGCGACTTTGGCACCAGAATCAATAAGCGTAGGGTTACTTGTGATCACCACAGGTTGACGACCATCGAGTGAAACGCGTGGCCAAGTTTGATAACACACGCGCCCGAGCACGACTGTCTGACCTGCTGTCGTGCGGTGGAAATGCTCCATATCCTCGGAGATATCCCATGGGAGTTTCCCATTGCGACCGATGACGCGATTCTCGGCACAAGCGACTACGAGATTGAGAGGTTTGGGCATAGGAGTTATATATATTAGTGGTTATTTTCTCGTTCGGTCTAGCGCAATGGATCGAGTGAGGGATTCGATAATCGCCTTACCGACTGGGCCGAATAGCTCCACCGCAAGTCGCGAATCTCACCACTCAAAAACTTTTCGTCGAGCTGATGTTCAATTTCTTTGAGAATCCTGATAGGCGTTTATTCCCAATCCATTCATCGATTATTCATACTGCACCAATCCCCCGCGGTTGCGGATCACGAGCGTGAGCGGTGGATTTCCCATATGTATCATCGTGTGGATGAAGGCCTATTCCAGCAGAGTGCGCTCGATATCACCAGGAGTGATCAACCTGAGCGCGTTGGGTTCCAATTCTCCCCATTGAATCCCAGGGACCAGTTCCTGATCTCGGTGATAGGCGAACTGCGCCTCAATCCAGTATTCGGACAGAACCTGATGAGCCCTGTAAAACCCATGCCCGTGAATTGACGTGCGACCGTAAAACCAGAAAAGGACTTCCGCATAAAACCGCGGTTCCTCGTAAACCACCAATGGAGGCTCACCGAATCCACTGTGAAAATTGACCTGCTCCAGTAAGCGCTCCCGGCTTAGCACCTCGATTAAACTCGGAGCCTGAACCTGTCGGGCGGTGATCCCGCCCTATATTCTATCGGCCTCCGCGGCCGAAGAGGGCGACGGGGACGGTGGCGAAGAGGATCTTGAGATCCAGCCAGAGCGACCATTGGTCGATGTATTCGAGATCGAGGCGCACCCAGTCGTCGAAACTGGTGATTTGATTGCGTCCGCGAATTTGCCACAGGCAGGTGAGGCCAGGTTTCACGCTGAGGCGTCGGCGTTGAGCGTTGTGCACAAAGCGCTGCACTTCATTGAGCGGCAAGGGGCGGGGACCAACCAAACTCATTTCCCCACGCAGCACGTTCCAGAGTTGAGGGAGTTCATCCAAGCTATGGCGTCGCAGGAATCGCCCGAGACGAGTGATCCGGGGATCATCGGCAATCTTGAAGACAGGGCCTTCCATTTCATTTTGTGTGGCGAGGTCTCCTTGCTGTTTTTCTGCGTCGGCGTGCATGGTGCGAAATTTATACATCACGAAATGATGCCCATTGAGGCCGGCCCGTTTCTGGCGGAAAATGACAGGGCCTCGTGATGAAATGCCGACGAGCAAGGCGCAGAGAAGAGTAAGCGGTGAGAGCAAAATGAGGAGAAGCGTCGCGCCGAGGTAGTCGACGATTTGTTTCAGCGCCAGATCGAAGGGGCGGGCGGATTGCGCGCGGTAATACATCACCGGTTGCCCGCCGAGGTGGTCCATTGAAAGCCGAAAGGGAGAGGCGAAATTTAGTCCCGGATTGATAATGATTTCCACCCCTTCACGATCACAGGCTTTGATGATTTGGTTAATCGTTTCGGGGGAGAGTCCGGCGAGGAGCAGAATGATCGCATTGACCGAATGCTGATGGAGGGCTTCGGAAATTTGCTGATCTGCATCATCAGTTGGATCGAGTTCAGCGATGGGATCGATGCAGGCTCGTTCGGTGGCGGTGAGTGCACTACGCAACTGGGCGGTCATGTCCGGTTGGCCAACCCAGAGAACGCGACGTCTCAACTGGGTTTGCGAGCGGGCGTTTTTAGCGACGAAGGCTTGGGTGAGCTCGTGGCGAGCGTAGATGAGGAATGAAGCGAAGGTGCCGCCAAGAATGATAACCGAGCGCGCGAACTGCACGCGCACGATGAAGAGAAAGAGCACGAGTCCCAGCACCGCATAGGTGCAACCGCGCATGATTTTGAAAATAGTGGCAACGCGCGAGGTCAGCGGATCGGCACGATAAAATCCCTGTTGAGAGAGCATCACCGGACCAAAAAACCCTGCTAGTAACAGTAACCAGGCGTAATCTGAAAAAGCCTCAAGCTCGGGAAGATTGAGGAGAGTGAATTCCGCCCGAAACGCGTAGGCGAGGGCGACGGAAAGTGCGCACAGCAGACCGTCGGCAATTTCCTGGAGGCGGATGTGGTGGTGTTGGGTCTGATGAAACACGGTCGGCGTTTAGTGTGCGACTAGAAGTTCTTGGTGTAACTTGCGCCGTTGGCATCGACAAAAGTGAGGCTGTCGGCAGTGACGGTAGCGAGTCGTAAACCGAGCGTGCGGTCGACGATATCATTTACCCGATAAACGCGATCGTTCATTAATACTTTGCTGTTCGTGCCCGAAAAACGCACTCCCATGATCTGGAGTTGATCGATGAAGGTATAGATTGCTACATCGGGTTGTGCGAGCGTTTTAAGCGGAGGCGGTGGTTCGGGGAGCGGTTCGACAATTACATCGGCAGTAGGTTCAGGCTCAACTTCAGCTTGTGCTGCCATGATGGGTTCTGGTTCTGCCTGTGTAGGCGCTTCGATGGTTGGAATGGGTTGCGATACGGTGACAGCTGCGACTGGCTCGATCGGCGTGTTCTCTACCAACGAAGTGGTTGCAACAGGTGGATTTGGAGTGCGCAGAAGATAAACGGTAACCGCGAGAGAGAGTGCGACAACGACACAAGCTCCGGCCACAATTAGCAGAAGAGTTTGCGCGGGCATGGCCTTACCGCGTCGGCTCGGTCGATGGCTAGATCCGCCGTGGATTGGCGCGGAGGAGGCACCCTCCGAGCGTTGGCGTTGGGCTTTTTTCAGCGCGTTGTTGATCAGACTCATATCGAGAGAGTAACAGCCAAACGTTATTTGGTGAGCGCGTCGAGATCGCGCACGGCGCGACGAGCATCCCAATAGTTAACTTCGTCGGACTCGCGAATGAAGGCTGAAAGCAAAGCTTTGTCGCAGAGGTTATTGACGATACGAGGAATGCCTTTGCTGGCTCGATGGATAGTGCGCGTCGCCCATTTGGTAAAGGTGGGTTGCCCCATGCTTCCTGCGAGAGTCAGGCGGTGCTGGATGTAGTGGTGGGTGTCCTCCAAACCAAGTGGGAGCAATTCGTAGTGAACGAGGATGCGTTGGCGAAGTTGCCTCAGTTCATCGCGGGCCAACACGTCTTTGAGCTCGGGTTGTCCTATCAGCACGATTTGCAGGAGCTTTTGATGGTCGGTCTCGAGATTGGAGAGCAATCGAATCTGTTCGAGAACCGAAAATGAAAGGTTTTGTGCCTCATCAATGATCAACACGATGTCGCGGCCTTTTTCGATGCGTTCGAGGAGCACCCGATTCATTTGGGCTACGAGATCGACTTGGCTGCGCGCGAGTTTGGTTTCGCCGAGTTCAGTGAGAATCGCCTTGAGCATCTGTGTCTCAGTGACCCGCGGATTAAGAATCAGAGCGGTATCAAATCGCTCCGTATCGATCTCGTTGAGGAAACGACGGCACAACGTGGTCTTACCGCAGCCTACCTCTCCGACCAACACGATGAAGCCCTTCCTTTCCTGCACGCCGTATTTCAGGTGTTGCAGGGCTTCTTGATGTGTGGGGCTGAGATATAGAAACCGCGGGTTCGGGGTGATGTTGAATGGCATCTCCTGAAACCCGTAATGCTCCTGATACATGGAAGATATGAGATTGTCGGCTGTGACTGAAAACGCACGCAAAAACCAAAGGGTAAAAAGTTTACAGAGATAATTTACAGTTTTCTATAAATCGCTTCTATCGGGAAAGTGAATTACCGCCGTCTCATTGTAGGTTTGTATTTAGCTCTGTTCTTAGGGGTGGCGGGCACGTCGTCGTATTATTTTATGCAGACTCAGCGTGAATACGACCGCTTGAAGCGAATGCACGGGGAGAGTGTGGACAAACTCGCAGAGGCGCGGGAAAAACTGCGCGAGCAGGAGCGAATTTTAGAACGCTTGCGCACGGATCCCGCTTATGTGGAAAAGGTGATTCGTCGGCGTATGTTCTATGCCAAACCTGACGAATACATCTTTCGATTCGAAGACTAATCAGGAATAAAACAACTTTATGGCAGCACACGATTTGATCGCAAAATTTCAACAAGCTGGGCAGGGGCAAGTTTTTGCCTATTTTGACCAGCTGGATTCGGCTGGACAAGAGCGACTCCTCGGAGACGCCGCCGAAGTGAATCTCGCGGAAATCGCCGCGCTAAATGAATCATTGCTTAAGACTAAGGGAGCGGCGGTTGATTTGTCCGGATTGGAACCAGCACCTTACGAACCATTGCCGCAAAATGGAGGAGATTCCACCGCATGGAAAGCCTCACGCGAGGCCGGAGAATTCGCGCTACGCGCAGGTCGCGTCGCAGCCTTCACCGTCGCGGGAGGGCAAGGCACACGATTGGGATACGATGGACCGAAGGGCACGTTTCCCGTCACGCCTCTAAAACAGAAAACCCTGTTTCAAGTCTTTGCCGAAAAACTGCTCGCGGCCGGGCAACGTTACGGAAAACCGCTGCATTGGTTTATCATGACCAGTCTGCAAAACCATGAAGCCACCGAACGCTTTTTTATCGAGCATGGTTACTTTGGATTGGATGCGGATCGCGTGCACCTTTTCAAACAAGGTCGCATGCCCGCCGTCGATTTTGATGGAAAGATATTACTGGAAGGTCAGGATGCCATCGCGATGAGCCCCGATGGACATGGCGGTTCCTTGCGGGCGCTTGATCGAAGCGGGGCGCTGGATGTGATGGAACGCGAAGGGATTGATGCACTGAGCTATTTTCAGGTGGATAATCCGTTGGTGCGTTGTATCGATGCGGAGTTCATTGGCTGGCATTTTCTGCGGGAATCGGAAATGAGCAGCAAGATGGTGCCCAAGGCCTACGCTGGTGAGAAAGTCGGGCATTTTTGTCAGCAAGGAGAACGCTTGGTGGTGGTCGAATATTCCGATCTCCCTCCGGCGATTCAGGAAGAGACTGATGAAGGTGGCGGTCTGCGGTTTAAAGCGGGCAGTATCGCGATTCATATTTTGGATCGAGATTTCATTCGTCGGATGGCGAGTTCCGGATCGACTGCGGAATCACTGAGCTTTCATCGTGCGGATAAAAAAGTGCCTACTCTCGACGCCGAAGGGCAGCGTGTGGAACCAACCGAAGCGAATGCCGTGAAGTTTGAACTTTTCGTCTTTGATGCGCTGCCTTTTGCGCGGAATCCCGTGGTGATTGAAACGAATCGGACTGACGATTTTTCTCCGGTAAAAAATGCGGAAGGCGTGGATTCAGCACAGACCAGTCGTGCCGATCAGCTGCGGCAATTCGCGCGTTGGCTGGGAGCAGCGGGTGCGGATATAGCCACTGACGATTCCGGTCTACCGTCCATTACCATCGAGGTCGCGCCAACCTTTGGTTATGATGAGGAGACGTTTGTCGAATCATGGAAAAAACTTTCGCCAACCCCGACTCTTGCTGACGGACTCTACCTTTCTACCTGATGAACGAACTTAAATGAGCACTCTGGAAAAAATTACCGCGGCTGGTGCAAACGGCCATCTCATGACCTCTGCGGTCGAAAACTTGCAGGCTTTCATGACGGCTGTTCTGCCGACATGGGCGGTGCAGAGTATCGAAGAATTGGTCGAACGTGAGGAGTGGGGGGAATTGAACGATCGCTTTTACTGCTACCTCGCATTTGGGACCGGTGGAATGCGTGGGCGCACGATAGGGAAAGTGCCAGCCAAGGCCGAGACTGGTGAGATCTCTGTATCGGGTTCACCCGAGCATGCCGCGATTGGGAGTAATGTGCTTAATGATTTTACGCTGATCCGAGCCGTAGTCGGACTGTTTAGATATACCAAACGGCACCTCGAATCTCAGGGGAATACTACTGCTCCAAAATTCGTGATCGCGTATGATGTGCGGCATTTCTCACGACACTTTTGTGAACTGGCGGCATCGACTTGGTCGAAGTTGGGCGGCGAACCATTTATCTTCGATGGCCCGCGTCCCACACCGCAGCTGAGTTTTGTCGTGCGTTCTTTGCGGGCGCATACCGGAGTGGTGATTACAGCCAGCCACAATCCGTCTCATGATAATGGTTTCAAAGCCTACTTCGATGATGGCGCGCAAGTCGTGCCTCCACATGACAAGGGGATCGTGGATGAAGTGAATAACGTGCAGTTGTCCGAACTCGGCGCTTATTTGGAAAAGGATTTAAGCAAGGTCGTCACGTTGCAGCGCGAGGCCGATGAGGAGTATCTGACTGTCGCTTCGACTGCGGTGATTGATCATGCCATTCTCAAACAATCACCGGTGAAGATCGTCTTTACCAACATCCATGGCACGGGAGCAATTCATTCGGTGCCACTGCTGATTCATGCTGGATGTGCTGTTTCGCCGGTGCTCACACAGTTTGAGCCCGATGGTCGTTTTCCGACGGTCAGATCCCCCAATCCGGAGAATGCCGCTGCCTTGGCTGAAGGAGTCGCTTTGGCAGAAAATGAAAATGCGGATGTTCTGTTGGCTACTGATCCCGATGCGGATCGTATGGGTGTCGCGGTGCTAAATCGCGAGGGGAAGATGGAGTTACTCACGGGCAACCAAATTGGTGCGTTGTTGGCGGAATATCGTCTGATCAAATACAAAGAGCTCGGATGGATTCCTGCCGAAGGCTCGAATCGCGTGGCGATCATCAAGACATTCGTCACCACGAAGCTGCAGGACGCGATTGGCGAAGGTCACGGGGTTAAAGTCATCAACACGTTGACTGGCTTCAAATGGATCGCCGCCAAGATGCGTGGGTATGAGGAGCAAGTGCTCGCGGCGATGGGCCCGGACTTCGATTACGAAAAAACCACGCTCAGAGAACGGGCTAAACTCTCTCAAGAGCACGCGACCTTCTACGCCTTCGGCACGGAGGAAAGTTATGGCTACCTGTCGAATGACTACCTTCGAGATAAGGACGGCAACTCTGCTTGCCTGATGTTTGCCGAGCTCTGCGCGTCCGTGAAATCACGCGGCCTTACTGTCCCTGAATATCTCGACGAGATTTACCTGAAATACGGGTTCTACCTCGAAGGCGTGATCAATATTTACTACGAAGGCGCAAGCGGTAATGCGAAAATTAAACGCATCCTCGAAACGTATCGCGAGACCGCTCCGACTGCATTTGGCGATATCGTCGTGACTGAGTTTCTAGACTTTGGGGTGCAAGATATTCGCGACGCGGACGGCGAGATGATCCCTAAGCAGGATCTGTATTTCGTCACCCTGAGCAATGGCTACAGCTTTGCCGCCCGGGGCAGTGGCACTGAGCCGAAGATGAAGTTCTATCTCTTCGCGAATGCCGATGTGAGCAGCGCTGAAGAGTTACCCAAGGTTAAAGCGCAGACGCGTGAGAATTTGGATGTCTTGATCAAACTGATCGAAGCCGACGCTCGGGAACGCGCGGAGAGCTGAGGAAAAAAATGCCGCATCGTTCCGACAGTAGCCGGGGTCGCCGACCTCGGTTCGGAGTTGATCTCGTTTGCTCAGTTTTGACCGGCCTCAGCGAGACCGGCTACACAGCAGAAAGCCAAACTCTCGACCCACTGTAGCGTGACTCAAGTTCGGTTACATCTCCGGGGAACAGCGAGGAGAGCTGAGGACTGCAAGTCGACCAGTTTGACAGGGCTTAACCGCTAGTCGCGCCGATACTTATTCGCAGTCGCCCCAGCCGGTCCGACCCTACAGCCGCTGGTCCGCTAAAAAGGTATATTAAGAGTGTTTGGTTGCTCAGACCAACAACAGTCCCGGATTCTCCAGGTGATCTTTGAGCGCGTTGAGGAAGAGGGCGCCGAGGGCGCCGTCGACTACGCGGTGATCGCAGGAGAGGGTGAGAGACATGCGTTCGCCGATCACGATTTGATCATTCACGACGACAGGCTTTTTAACCGTGGTGCCTACTGCGAGGATCGCGGCATTCGGCGGGTTGATAATCGCGTTGAAACGGGCGATGCCCATCATACCGAGATTGGAAACGCAGAACGTGCCGCCGGTGAATTCGGTTGGTGCGAGCTTCTTAGCCTTGGCTCGCTTCGCCATATCCTTGGTTTCGACGCTGATGTCAAAGATCGTCTTTTGATCGGTGTCGGTGATGACTGGGGTGATCAAACCATCGTCGATCGCTACGGCGAAAGAGACGTGGGCATTGCTATGCGTTTGAATGCCTTCGCTGGTAAATGAGGCATTCACGCCGGGGACGGCGCGCAGGGCGAGGGCACTGGCTTTAAGAATGAAATCATTCACGGAAACGCGCACGCCATCGTTGCCGAGACCGTTGTTGAGTTGGGCGCGCAGAGCGCCGAGTGGCGCGGCGTCGATTTCGATTTCGAGATAGAAGTGAGGGATCTGCGTTTTCGATTCGACCAGGCGTGTGGCGATGATCGCACGCATGTTACTGAGCGCGGTGACTTCGGCTGCTTGCACCGGAGATTTGTCGAAAGCGGAACGCCAAGCCCAAGTCGGCTTGCCACGTCTACCACCGCCACCGCGAGGGGCGGGTGGGTTCTTCTCAGCTTCGAGAATATCAGCACGAACGATGCGCCCCCCAGGGCCGGATCCTTTGATAGCGGTATAATCGATTTTCTTTTCGGCGGCTAATTTCTTGGCGAGCGGGGAGATTTTTACACGGGTCCCATTATTACTCGCCGCAGGGGCTGGAGTAGGAGCAGGTGATGGGGCGGGGGCACTGGATTTGGGGGCAGGAGCGTCCTCCTTAGGTTTGGCTTCTTCGTCCTCTTTGGAATCCTGCTTTTCCTCCTTCTTCTCTTCATCTTTAGCCGGTTCTGAGGTTTCTTTTTTGGCGGGAGCTTCCACTTCCTCGCCTTCTTCACCCACGGCGCAAAGCGGTTCGCCCAATTCAACCTGGGCGCCATCGGGAGCAAAGATCTTCAACAGGGTGCCATCGAAGAAGCACTCGAGTTCCATGGTGGCTTTGTCGGTTTCGACTTCGGCGAGGATGTCGCCATTGGCAACGGTATCGCCTTCTTTTTTGATCCATTTGACCAGCGTGCCCACCGTCATGGTGTCGCTGAGTTTCGGCATTTCAATGATATCGGCCATGGTTATTCGGAGATGAGTGTTGGGGGATCCGCCTTCGCCGAGGCTTCGGCGGACTAGTCGGAGTAAAGGGGGAGACAGGCTAATTATGCCATCACTTCAAGTGCGGCGGCGAGGATGCGCTTCGGATTGGGGAGCTGTTCGATTTCGATTGGAGGGCTGTAGATCGCCGGGGCATCAATGGTCGAGAGCCGTTTGATCGGAGCATCGAGTTCGTCGAACGCTTCGCTCTGAATCATGTAGGCGACTTGAGTAGCGACACTACAGAATGGCTTTTGCTCTTCGACGATCAGGACGCGGTGAGTCTTGGCGACCGACGCGAGCACGGTATCGATATCGAGCGGGCGGATAGAACGCAGATCAACGACTTCGGCGGAGATGTCGTGTTCCTTTTCCAGGATTTCCGCGACTTCCAGTGAATGCAGCACGCAGCGACCGTAAGTCACGATGGTGAGATCGGTGCCTTTGCGTTTCACATCAGCTAGGCCGAGTGGAATGAAATATTCTTCCTCAGGCACTTCACCTTTTACTCCGTAGAGGAGGGTGTTTTCGAGGAACATCACCGGATCGTTGTCACGAATCGCGGACTTGAGCAGGCCCTTGGCATCATAAGCAGTCGATGGGACGACGACTTTTACACCGGGGTGGCTGGCGAGCACGTTTTCGGGAGTGTGCGAATGGGTCGCGCCGACATTGGTGCCGCCATTGGCCGGGCCACGAATGACGATGGGGCAGTTGATCAGACCACCGGACATGTAACGCACGTTCGCCGCATTGTTCAGGATTTGATCGAAAGCCACGGAGTAGAAACTCCAAAACATGAGCTCCATCACAGGGCGCACGCCGAGCATTGAGGCCCCGACACCCATGCCGATAAATCCGGCTTCACTAATGGGGGTATCGACGATGCGCTTCGGCCCAAATTTTTCGAGCAGACCCTCGGTGACTTTGTAGGAGCCGTTGAATTCGGCGACTTCTTCGCCGAGGATCACGACGTTTTCGTCGTTTTCCAATTCTTCGGCCATGGCGTGGCGGAGGGCTTCGCGATATGAAATTAGAGACACGGTAAAAAGGAGTTTAGATCAGTTAAAAAAAATGCGTCCGGTGGACTTGCGTTCGGAAGGATTGTCGACCTCCCAATAAACATCCTTCTGGATGTCTTCAACGGTTGGCCATGGGCTGGCTTCGGCGAATTCGGCCGCAGTTTCAGCCTCGGCGCGAGCGGCTTTGTCGATTTGGGTGGCTTCGTCTTCTGTAATGCTGCCCTCGTCGATGAGACGCTTCTGGAAGGTTTGAATCGGATCCTTGGTTTTGCGGTATTCCTCAATGTCGGATTTCCGACGATAAGTGTTATCCGGATCAGCAACCGAGTGACCGCGATAGCGGTAGGTGCGCACTTCGACGACGGACGGTTCACATTTCTCGCGAGCGAGAGTGAGGTGCTTGTCCATGATCTCACGGACGGCGTAAACGTCGTGCCCATCGCAGGTATCCCAACTCATGTCATAACCCTCGGCGCGTTTGGAGAGTTCACCGGCGGATGAGCGCTCTTGGCTGGTGCCCATCGAGTATCCGTTGTTTTCGATTACGAAGACGACGGGTAACTGCCAGAGGGCGGCGAGATTGTAGGATTCGTGGACGGCTCCTTGATTGACTGCGCCGTCTCCGAGAAAGGTCATCGAGGCTCCTTTGAGTCCCTTATACTTCAACGCGTAAGCGAGGCCGGTGCCGAGAGGGACTTGCCCACCTACAATCCCATGGCCACCCCAGAAATTAAGATTGGGTGCAAAGAAATGCATCGAACCGCCTTTGCCCTTCGAGCAACCCGTGGCTTTGCCGTATAATTCGGCCATTTGCTCGTTCATCCCCATCCCGACGGCAATGGCGTGGCCGTGATCGCGGTAGGTGGTGATCGCGTGGTCGTTTTTACCCATGAGAGAACAGCAACCCACGGCAACAGCCTCTTGGCCGATGTAGGCGTGCATGAAGCCACCGACCTTCTTTCCTTGGTAGGCTCGCAGGCTTCGCTCTTCGAAACGGCGAATCCGCATCATCGTGCGCAGGAGTTCATGCTTCTCTTGCTTAGAGAGGTCTTTGTTGATGGCGGCTTTAGCCGTATCGGCAGAATGGGTAGATGGATTGGACTTTTTGCTCACAAATGAGGGTTCCTTTCAGGTTAAAGGAAGAATCTCCCTGTTAAACGTCGCGAAATCAAGTGATTAGTCCTGATTTCAGGGTTCTTAGGCGCTCTCAAGAGGCGGAGTGATCTCCTCGATATCGACCTTAACCGGCGATCCCGGTGCGCAATCGGCCTTCAAGGAGACGAAACTATCTCGGTAGCGATCATAGATGGGCCAGAGGGCATTCCGATCCGTTTCGGGAATCTCTAGAGAGTTGATGGCTTCTCGCGAATAGAAACCAAAGCGACCTTCGCTCATTTCTGGTGGCAGTGCTTCGATAGGTTTTCGGCATCGGAAAAGAAACATCAACCAGTGAGATTCGCCTTCATAGGCCTTTTCGGCAATCATCGCGAAAAGGTGGAGATCCTGGGTGCTGACGGAAAATCCGGTTTCTTCACGAGTCTCGCGCACGGCGCATTCAAAAGGGGACTCGCCGATGGAGGTTTCCAGTTTGCCGCCAATTGGGCTCCAGGCGCCGAGATTGGGTGGCTTAGCTCTAAGTAATAGTAACTGTTCCCCAGATTGGTTTTCGAGGAATACAAGGACGGCGATTTTGTGGTCGAGAGTGGTTGGCATGGAGATTACCCGTCGAAACGGAGTTTTAGCGTGACCAGCGACCTTCGTCGGACAATGTTTTTGTCTATGAAATTTCCCTGTTTCGCGCTGAGCCGCTGGTTGGGTAGGACGATGATGATCTGTCTTATGGGAGTAACTTCATGGGTTCAGGCAGAAGATCACATCGAAGTGAGAGGAGCGACTTTTTCTCTGGTGCGTGCGCCGCAGGCTACTACTGATCATTGGCAGGTGATGAACGTCTCCTTGCAGGCGCGACCTGATCGGCTGCGGCTTGGGGATGTGACTGATCGCGTGAAAGTGAAGGTTTTTATTGGCTATGAGCACGCCATGGCAGGAGGGAAACGGGAATGGCAATTTTACCGCGCCAGTGTCGAACTGGTCGGCTTGCGCAGCGGGCGCAGTTCGGTGCGATTTTACCTGCCACCGGAAATTGTTAACCGCGATGAAGTGCAGGGAGGCCCGAAATTTTGGGCGGTGGAATTGGATGGCGAGGGCATGGAGGTGAGCCCGAAGCGGAGAAACTATTCGTTGGCCCTAACGGATGAGCGCATGTTGTCCCAATTTATGGACAAGGTATCCATTGCGGGCGCGGCAAACGATGGTTTCCTGCAACCGCAGCATCTGACACCTTTCGCAACTCTGGACCCCAATGCTACGCCGACGGTGGTGCAACCAAACAGCTGGCAATGAGAGAATTGACGGCTTGCGCCACTGGAACCCATCAGTCCTAGTTTTGATGCATGTCCGTTCATTCTGAACAAAGTGAAGAATCCAGCATGATTCACTTCAGCGACAGAGCAGCACCCCATTGGATTCTTCGTGATACTCAGAATGTTAATTTCTTATTCGGAAGCTCAAAAATACCCTCATGCTTTTGTAGGTCTAAGTGCCATCCATGCGATCCCCTAACATTTTAGTCTTTGATTGTGGAGCCTCCCATTTGTCGGGTGGCGTCTTTGCGTTGGAGAAGGATGGAGCTCCGCGATTGGAATCTCATGCTATCGAAGCCTTGTCCGCGGATTCGGCAGAAGGGAAATCGTGGGCCGTGGCCATTGGCGAAGCGGTCACTCGAATCATGACACTCCTCGATTATGAGGGGCGTGAATGTGTGATTACGGTGCCGGGGCATCTCGCGCTGACGAAATTTGTGAAAACGCCAGCGGTGGAGCGGTCGAAGCGGGATCGCATTGTGCAGTTTGAAGCCTCTCAGAATATTCCGTATCCGCTCAACGAAGTCGCGTGGGATTGTGCCGAGGTGGCTGATGATGGCGCGGAAGTGGAGCTGATGCTTTCGGCCGTGAAACGTGATGCGCTCGATGAACTTTGCGCGGTCTTTGAGCGCGCTAAATTGGTGGTGACGCGAATCGAGCCCGGTGGTTTGGCGGGAGTGCGAGCATGGCGAGCGGCTCCAGGCAGAAATCGGGATTCGTCACTTGTCGTGGATGTCGGCGCGAAATCGACTCAGTTGCTTTTTGTCGGGCGGGATAACTTTTTCATGCGCACCTTGCCTTTCGGTGGGAGTCTCGCGACGCAGCTACTGGCCAAGAAATTGTCCTGCGAACTCACCCAAGCCGAATCACTGAAGCGCGAGCTAGGCGATGGACAGGGCTCGAGTGATTCGAGCCGACAGGAATTGATTGATGAGGCGGTGATGGAATTCACCGCAAGATTACAAGCGGAACTTACTCGCTCGATCTTCAGTTACTCTCGTCACACCGAAGCCGAGTCGCCTGAGGAAATTATTTTGATGGGTGAGGGAAGTCGCCTTCCGGAGTTGAATCGTCGCATTGCAGAATCCACGGCGCTGCCGGCAAGGAGTTTAGATGTGGTTGCAGATCTAGACCTGCGTAGTGCGAGTGGAGAAGTGATGAGCGACGATTCATTGCTCGCGTTGGCGGGATTGGCTCAGAGTCACTTCAGCGGAGAGGGCGTGGCGATGAATCTGCTTCCCCCTGAACGACAGTTTGAACAGCGGGCCCGACAGGGTCGACCATGGTGGTTGGCTGCAGCCACTTTGTTGATTTTGGCGCTGCTGCCGCCGATCATCTATTTGCAACTCGCAGCGGCGCGGCATGCAGAAAGCAGTCGAGCTCTGCAAGCTGAGCTCGGACCGCTGATCAAGTGGGATACTCGCAACCGTCAAAACCTGGAAAAGATCGAATCGCTACGTGATCGCGTGGCCATTTTACGCGAGATTGAGCAGCGCAGTGAGCGTTGGACATTGTTACTGTCTGATATGCAAAGCCGTCTGGAATCGGTGGGCGATGTATGGTTAGAAAGTATGGTCATTTTACCGGTATCGCGCTTATCCTCTGATACTGAAGAAGGGGCTCCGCTTCGTTTGGGATTGTCGGGAAAATTACTCGATATCGAGAATCCGACGGCCAAGGCGAGCTCGGCTTCTCGTGAGAGAGTGAACCAGCTCTTACAGATTTTCGGTGAGTCGAAATATATTCAAAACATCAGTGCGGGGGGCTTCGATAAGTCTCAACCGGGCATCCTGAAATTTGAACTCACTCTCGTGATCAATCGGGAGGAATCCTTGTGAAAGCGCTATATTCCAAACGGGGTTTTAAGGTCGCATTGATTGTGGCAGGGGTGGTTGTTTTGCTCGAAGGGTTTGGGGTATTTTGGAGCTACAGTTCGTTGGAAAAAGAAGCACACCGCGAGCGAAACTTAGGCCGTGATTTTACGAATATGTCGCAGGTGTCGCTGTCGCCTACCGAAACGATTGCCGAGAAGATTGAGAACGATGTCATTGCTTATGAGCGCGAGGTGATTCGATTGGAAACGGTGTTGAGCGGGGGTGAATTCGCGAATGAATTGAGCGAAGAAGGAGTGCCTCGTGAACGCACCGATGCGTATTTCGATTTAGTCTCTTATGCGGAAAGACTCCGCACATTGGCGCGACAGCATGCGGTGCAGATTGAAGCCGAGGAGTATTTTGGATTTCCCGAATATGCCCAAGAAGGTCCTGAACAGAAGTTGATCGGAAAAGTCTTTCGCGAACGGCAGATATTGGAGCGCACTTTGAGTATGTTGCTGATGAGTAATCCTGAGCGGCTTACTGTAGTGGAACGTTCGGGAGGCAGCGACACTGATGAGTGGGATGAACAAGCTCGGCTATCACTGGCGGTTGATGGCGTGCTGAAGACTGAGTTTGTGCGCATGCAGTTCAGCGGAGAAACGGCCTGTTTGCGTGCGTGGTTGAATCGTCTTGGGCAGTCCGGATTGCCCGTCAGCGTGCGCTCGATTGAGGTCGCGCCTGAGAAAAACAACGCGAGCAGAAACACCGCGCGGTCGCGAGGCAGTTCTTTGGTGCTCACCAGTGAATTACCGGAAGTAGATCCTCTGGTCGCGCGTCGTCCCAGCGTGTTTACTGTCGTGCTGGAAAGTCTCGAAATCGTTTCGAAAGCAGAGGAGGAAGCTCAATGAAAAATGCTCCGAAGGAACGTTGGGCGGTAGGCTTAGCCGGAGTTGTCTTGGCGATCTCGGTGTTGTGTTTCGGCTTTCTGAGTAGTGCTCGAAAGGAGGTGAGTGATTCTGCGAAGTCGTTGGGCGCTGGAGATTACCAATCGATGGCCGTGGAGACGGAGGGCGAAACTGAACCGGTCCGCTGGATGGCGCCTGAACCGATGTCGCGCGGGAAAGAGTGGGTCTATGATGTTTTCACCCCACCTGAGGTTTATTATGATGCGCAGACGGGTAAATTCCGACTGACACCTCCATCGCGTGAAGCGGCGATCGTGCCGGTTGATGAGTCGCGAAAGAAGATCGAGCCGGGGCTTACTTTGCATTCGGTCGATCGTGAACCATTTGCTCTGCAGTTGATCGGATTTGTTGGCGAGCCCGGTAATTATCTGGGGACATTTGAAAACAAAGTGACTCACGAAACCCTGCTTTTGCGCGAAGGAGCCGTGGTGGATTCCCTCGAAATGGTTGTTCTTGAATTTCGAGTTGAACAAGTCGCGCGTGAGATTCCCGAGAGTATGACCGTCAATGAACGGCAAGCGGTGGCGGTGATCCTGGAGGAACGCACCGGAGAAGAGACGCAATTGCGCCAAGGGGAAACTACATTCACATCCGGACGACTGGCTTGGGTGAGTCTGGATGAGAACGGGAGAGTGATGACCGTCGGAGAGGGAGAGTTGATTGATGCAGGGGAGGAACAATTTCGAATTGAGAAAATCCGGCTCGCACCGCCGGAAGTTGACGTTACCAAAGAGAACCAGTCCGATGCTGCTTCCGAATTGCATACCCTAAGGCCACTAGCACCGTAAATCCCCGATGATGATGATGATGATGAGAACGAGTCTCCGCGAAAGATCATGCCTTCTGGTGTTATGCCTGAGTTTTGTGGTGGGCTGCTTATCCGTAACCACTTTACATGCGCAAACATCGACCGAGCGTAAGGTCGAGTTGATGGAGCAGGCCTTGAATGCGCGCGGCAGCGGAGATTTTCGTGCAGCTAAAAACGCTCTTGATGAGCTGGCCAAAATGGCTCCCGGAGACCGCAAAGTAGCGCGGCTTTTGGTGGAAGTTGAAAAGCAATTGGCCATTCAACCTCAGATGGAGGAAGTGCCGCTTGATCCGGCAGTGCTTTTTTTGGATGAAGAGGCCGAAGCAATTGCTCGTGCCGAGACAGATCGCTTACGCGCGCTTTTGGAAACAACGGCCAAAGAGCGAAAGACCGCGCGTTCACTCGCGCGGGAAAAACAATACGATCAAGCGATTGAAGTGCTTGATGATGTGAGTGCTGATTTGCCCAATAATCTTTTGACCCAAGAAACGCTGCGCGAGATCGACGAAGACCGCGGCGAGCTACTGGTGGATCAAGCTCGCTATCTATTAAAGTCCGGTGATCTGGCGGCCGCTCGCTTGGCGCTGGATCAGCGTTTGGATATGGGAGCCTATAATCGCTCGGTCGAGAAATTAACGCTTTCTTTGGAGCGTGCAGAAGAACGTGCAGAGAAGGCGATTGCCGCGGTGCAGACGAGCGCACCGCACATCTCAGTATCCACAGACCAATCCGACCTGATCGCCATGATGAATCGCGCGCGGCGGCAGTATGTGGCGGGTTCCCGTGCAGCGGCGTTGCAGAGCTACCGAGATATTAGCCTGCGCTATCCAGAAAATAGTGAAGCTCAGGAAATGGTCCAGCGTTTGGAGAGTGAGCAAAACTATCCGGCCGGTGGTCCTCGTGGTGAGACTCGCACTGCATTGCTCGCCGAAGTAGATCAAAGCTGGCAACGCCCCGATGTTTATCAGGAACAGACGCGTGCTGCTCGTCGCGAGTCCGACACGGCCCCGCTGCGGATCAAGCTGGACGAGATTATTTTGCCGCAAGTGAGTTTTACTCAGGTTGAGATCGGGAGAGTAGTGAGCGCCTTGGCTTCGATTTCTCAGGAATTCGATCCTTCGACCACCTCGTTAAAGGGCGTCAATATCGTGTTGCTTGATCCGAGCAATGAGAAGCCGACTGTCACGCTGACCCTCCGTAATACTTCTCTGAAGCGCGTGCTGGACTTCGTCACTCAATCGGTGGGTTACCAATATGAAGTGCAATCCGATGCGGTCGTGGTGCGTCCGGGCGGTGAATCGACTTCGCTTGATACCGCATTTTTCCCCGTTTCACGTGCGACGGTTTTACGGATGACGGGTGCCGGTGGTGCCTCGACGAATACATCCTCGAACGATCCCTTTTCTTCATCTGGCGCGAGTAATGATCAGGGGCCGCAGGGCAGCGAAGCTCCGGGGATGCAGGCCTTTCTACAACAAGCTGGGGTGAACTTTGATGGCACCTCCGGCAGCAGTCTGGCCTACGACGGATCGTCGATCATCGTCACGCAGACAGCCCGTAATCTTGAGCGCATTCGCAATATCCTGAATCGCTACAACGATATCCGCCAGGTTGAGATCGAGGCTAAATTCATGGAGGTGCAGGAAGGTGTGCTCGAAGAACTGGGCGTGAATTGGAGCGTGAGCACGAAGGGGACTCAGCGTAATGCAGGATCTCAGGCATTGTATCAAAGTTCAGGACGCTCTCTAGCCAATGCATTCTCAGGCTCATCTACCGGACAAGATGGTTACATAAATCGACCTAGTGAGCCCCAAATTGATATTGTTAATAATCCCCCGCAGAGACCAGGGAGTGCTTCATTGGGCATCAGTTCCAATGCCCTCGCGAATATCAGTGGTGTCATTGGCGAGTTTGATGTGAATGCGGTCGTGCGGGCACTCTCGCAAAAGCAGGGCACTGATTTGTTGAGCGCGCCAAAAGTTACCGTGCTTTCAGGTAATGCGGCGACGATCACGGTTGCTCAGGAATTGCGGTATCCGCAGAGCTTCGGACAAACGCAAAGCCAAGTCGGCACGGGTAGTGCAAGCGGCGGCGGTTCGGCGGGTGTCGCGATTACGGCAGGCACGCCCCAAGAATTCACGACCCGCAATGTCGGGGTAGAATTGAAGGTCACTCCGACCGTCGAAGAGGACGATTACAGCATCAGTCTCGATTTGAACCCGAAGGTCACCGAGTTTGATGGCTTCGTGGAATACGGTGGACCGAGTGTGGCGATTTCCGGCAATACGACGGTGAATGTGCCTTCGGGTTTTTATCAGCCGATCTTTTCGGTGCGCGATATTTCGACCAAGGTTACGATCTGGGATGGCGCGACCTTGATCATGGGTGGATTGACTCGCGAAGAGGTTAAGAAAGTAAACGACAAAATTCCCGTGCTGGGCGACATCCCATTCTTGGGGAAATTGTTTCGCTCGAAAGGCGAGAGCGCCCAGAAGCGGAATCTGCTGATTTTCGTGACGGCTAATTTGTTGAGCCCGGGTGGTTCTCCGAAAAAGCAAAACCTGCGTAATGTCGCTCCGAGTGCTTTATTTCAAAACCCGGTGCTGATCACGCCGGGAGGAGCCGAGGCAAGAAACGGAGATTGAGCGTCATATGTCATTGCGAGAAGGCCGGAGACGATTGCGGCAATCCACGAACGGGCTAGTGTGAACAAAGTATAATCGTGGATTGCCGCGTCGGCCTCCGGCCTTCTCGCAATGATAACCATGGTCTGAATTCTATTCTGAGAGTCTCAGGTAATATTTAAGATACTCTAGGTTTGAGGTTTCTGCACGCGTCGTTTCGCTAGTGGTCTATGGCTAAATGGATGCTCGTTGATGGGTTTAATCTAGCGTTTCGCGCGTTCTACGGAATGCCGGAATTAACGCGGACGGATGGGTTTCCGACAGGAGCGTTGCATGGTTGGGTGAAATCGTTGTGGCGATTGACCGACGATGAAAATCCGGCCGCGACGTTAGTGTTTTTTGATCTAGGAGGTTCTCAGGATCGCCTGGCCATTCATCCGGAATACAAAGCGCAACGTCAGGAAACGCCGAAGGCGCTGGTGCAACAATTGCCGTTTGTGAAATCGCTCACACGAGCGATGGGGCTGGTCGGGATCGAGCAGCATGGGGTGGAATCCGACGATTTATTAGCTTCGCAGGCCGTGGCGTTGGCCGATGAAGGGCATGAAGTTTTGATCGTGAGTGCCGATAAGGATTTCGCACAGGTGGTGGATGATCGCATCAAAATGTTGCTGCCTCCGACGCCAGCCAATCCGAAGGGCGGCTGGAGATTGATGGATACGGAAGGCGTGTTGCAGAAATTCGGAGTCACGCCTGCGCAAATCGCGGACTACCTCGCGCTCGTCGGCGATACCGCGGATAATATTCCGGGACTCGCCGGGGTTGGCCCGAAGACGGCGGCGAAATGGTTGCAGACTTATGGTGATCTCGAAGGAGTCATCGCGCATGCGGATGAAGTGAAGCCCGATCGTTTTCGGGAGAAGATCACTGCTGATGCCGAACGACTACGCATGAACCGACAACTCACGCGATTTGATTTAAATCTGCCGACGGTGGCGTCGGTGCAAACCGAACCGCAAATAGGTGAACTGCTGCGGTTGCTCGAAGAGTTGGAAATGAAATCCACGCTCGTCGAAGCCCGGAAACGCTATACACAACCCGAGCTCTTTTAGAGGCCGGGGATCTAAAGCCTGAGGATCGAATGGACGGCGAATTTGATCCCGCCTTGCTTGCGGGAGGGAATTTGGCTGGGACTTGCACGAAGAGCAAAGTTTCGCGGGCTCAAGTGCGGCTACATTAGCGGAGACAGCCCAATACCTGCGTGGTGTCGCGTAATATTCTTAGACCCCCTCGGGAGAGATACCCTTAGGGTCGAAGATGTAGCCCACGCCGTGAACGGTGCGGAATGAATCGAAGCTGAGCTCGTGCTTCTTATAGAGGTCGCGAACTTTGACGACGTATTGATCGAGCGAACGGCTGCGCACATCGGCGTGAACGCCCCAGACTGAATGAATCAAAGCTTTGCGGGTAATCACGATGCCTTGATTGGCATTGAGGTGAGTGAGGATGCCGAGTTCCTTGCAGCCAATTTTTTCAGCAGTGCCGTTGGGGAACGTGATTTCCAGACGCACCGGATTGATCCGGGCTCCGCAGAATTCAAATGGTTCGTCGCTGAGCTTCACGTTTTTCGTGACGTTGAGATCATGGCTAATCTCCGCTCGACGGAGAACTGCGCCGATGCGAGCGATAAGTTCCGGGTAGCTGAAGGGCTTGGTGATGTAATCGTCTCCTCCCATCTCCAACGCGCGCACTTTACTGGATTCCTCGTCGTTGCCGGTCAGGAAGATAGTGGGAAGAGAAATATCTTTTTTACGGAGCTCATCGAGTAGAGCGAAACCGGTCTGATCCGGTAGGCCAATGTCGAGGAGCATAAGATTAGCAAAATTGCCTCCGAGAAACTTGATGGCGTGGGCCGCACGATTGTAGACCTGTGTCTGCATACCGGCCTCTTTGAGATGAACGGCAATGACGTTGGCCAACTCTGTCTCGTCTTCGACTACGAGGATCAGTGGTTTAGCTTCGGTGCTCGGAGGCTGTGGGGGAGAGGACAACTAAATTAGACAAGGTCACACTCGCAAGTTGTCAAAACAACTTGCTATAATAGGTCTCTGATTGCCGCGAATTTTCTTGAAGGTTAAAGGGGGGGAGTGTGCTTTTAGCGCGTGTCCGATAGTAAGCCAATTCTAATGCTCGGGTTGCCGAAAGGCAGTCTCGAGGAAGCTACGAAAAATCTGTTTGCCAAAGCAGGTTGGCGTATCACCACGAATTCGCGCTCCTACAAACCCACCATCGACGACAGTGAACTCGAAGGCCGATTTGTGCGCGCGCAAGAAGTCAGCCGTTATGTTGAGCACGGCTTCTTTGATTGTGGACTAACCGGACATGACTGGATTCAGGAAAATGAATCCGATGTCGTGGATGTTTGCGATCTGATCTACAGTCGCGCGTCTTCAAAAAAATCGCGATGGGTGCTCTGCGTGCACGAGGACTCCGGAATTACCAAACCCGAGGAACTCGCGGGAAAGCGCGTGGCCACGGAAATGATGGGCACGGTGAAGCGTTACTTTGAAAAGAAGGGGATCGCTGCTGAGGTCGAGTTCTCATGGGGGGCAACTGAAGTGAAGGTGCCAGATTTGGTGGATGCGATTGTCGATATTACCGAAACGGGTAATTCTATTCGCGCCAACAAACTGCGGATCATCGACACGCTACTCGAAACGAACACCAAGTTGATCGCCAACAAGGTCAGTTGGGAAAACCCAGTGAAGCGTAAGAAGATCGAAACGATCGCCTTGCTTCTTCAGTCTGCACTCGAAGCTGAATCTAAAGTGGGGTTGAAACTCAATATTCTGAAAACCGCCGTGGATAAGATCATCGAGACGATTCCATCCCTGCGTAATCCCACGCTGTCTACTTTGAGTAATCCGGATTGGATCGCGCTCGAGACGATCATTGATGAAAATGTTGTTCGTGAAATTATTCCTCAACTCAAAGCTCTCGGAGCAGAGGGGATCGTCGAGTATCCTCTTAACAAAGTAGTTTACTAATCGCCATGAAAGTAACCCTCGGACTCCTGCAGCACGCAAGCGGCGCGAAGCCGGCGGCTAACTTGAAGAAGACCCTTGATCTGACCGAAAAGGCGGCAAAGAAGGGCGCGCAGATTATCTGCACGCAGGAACTCTTTCGATCCCAGTATTTTTGTCAGAACGAGGATCACGAGAACTTCAAATTAGCAGAATCAATTCCAGGACCGAGTTCGAAGGCTTTTCAGAAAATCGCCAAGAAGTATGGTGTCGTGATCATCGCTTCGCTCTTCGAAAAACGGGCGGCGGGACTGTATCATAATACCGCGATCATCATCGATGCCGACGGCACGATGCTGGGAACGTATCGCAAAATGCACATCCCTGACGATCCGCTGTTTTACGAGAAGTTCTATTTTACGCCTGGCGACAAAGGTTTCAAAGCGTGGCAGACGAAATTCGGTAAAATCGGCGTGCTCATTTGTTGGGATCAATGGTATCCGGAAGCCGCGCGTCTCACGGCGATGCAAGGGGCGGAGATCCTTTTCTATCCGACCGCGATTGGCTGGCATCCCTCGGAGAAAGCCGAGTATGGCGTCAATCAACACAGTGCTTGGGAAACGATTCAGCGTAGCCATGCCGTCGCCAATGGTTGTTACGTGGCGGCAGTTAATCGGATCGGGCATGAGGCGCCAATTGGTGGTGATGGTATTGAGTTTTGGGGACAGAGTTTCGTCGCCGGAACAAGCGGTCAGATCTTGGCGAAGGGCAGCACTGATAAAGAAGAAGTGATGTTGGTGCCGATCGAGTTGGATACCGTTGATGTTACGCGCACGCATTGGCCGTTTTTGCGGGACCGACGGATCGACGCTTACGGCGATCTGACGAAACGTTTCTGCGATTAATGAATTTTAAGGTAGGGACGGACTGCTGGGCCGTCCGTAAATAGGCAAAGGCGCGGCCCACCACATGACGAAACCCATCAAGATGAAAACCAAAGCTAAGCACGAAACTCCGGCTGCTGAAGGTTTTCGCATGCCAGCGGAGTGGGAACCGCAAGTCGCGGTGTGGCTTTCATGGCCCCATAATTACAAAACATGGCCCGGTCATTTTCGACCGATACCTTATGTTTATGCAGAGATTGTGAAACAGATTAGTCGCTTCGAGGAAGTGCGGATCAATTGTGCGAAGCCGCTGCAAGCGCGAGCAAAACGACTGTGCAAAAAAGCGGGTGCAGAGATGTCGCGGGTGACGTTTTACGATCATCCGACCAACGATGCGTGGTGTCGTGATCATGGACCGATCTTTGTGAAGCACGCGAAGACGGGGGAGGTCGCGTTGACCGATTGGCACTACAATGCATGGGGCGACAAATATCCGCCTTACGATCTTGATAACAAAATTCCTGCCAGTGTAGCACGTCAGCTAAAGTTGCGCCGATTCGTAAACGACATGGTGCTCGAGGGTGGTTCGATCGAGGTCAACGGTCGTGGCGTGCTGCTCACGAGCGAGCAGTGTCTGCTGAACGAGAATCGTAATCCGCATTTGTCGAAAGCGCAGATCGAGCGAAATCTGAAAGACACTCTTGGCGTGAAAAAAATCCTCTGGGTCGGTGATGGAATTATCGGCGACGATACCGATGGGCACATCGACGACATCACGCGCTTCTACAAACCGGACGGATTCATCACTTGCGTGGAGCCCAATAAGCGCGATGCGAACTACGGCATTTTAGCGGAGAATCTGCAGCGATTACGCGGGTTTCGCACCGCAAGGGGGAAAGGTTACGATATAGTGGAACTACCGATGCCGAGGCCGTTTGCATTTCAGGGACAACGCGTGCCGGCGAGTTATGTGAACTATTTGGTGATTAATGGGGCGGTGCTGGTGCCGCAGTTTCGTCAACCGAAGCGTGACGAGGCCGCGCGTGAAATTATCGGTAGCTGTTTTCCTGACCGTGAGATCGTTGGCATCGATTGCTTTGATCTGATTTGGGGATTGGGCACCTTGCATTGTATATCCCAGCAACAACCAGCATGAACAACCGAATCACAGTTTTCGCATTACTCGCAGTGATGATCGGATTGACCGGTTGCGAATCGCTCGGCGAACGTTTGAGGGCGAAATTTACATCGGAACCCCCTCGCGTGAAGCTGCTTACCGCAGATTACGAGCAGACCTTTGAGGCGACTAAGCTCGTTTTATCCGAGATGGGCTTTCGTTCGATTCGAGGTCGTGTGAGCTCGCGGAAGCTCACTGGAGTGAGTCGCGTGAATGCCAATGATGAGTTGAGCGGTGCGAGCCAGATTTCCGTGAGAGTGGAGTTTATCGATACGGTGCCGGGAGAAACGGAGATGCAGGTTTGGATGACTGAGCTGGTCGAGGATCAGTTTACGCAATCTGGTGGCTACGGCACGCAGATGCCGATCCAGGGCGATTTGCTCTATAATATGCTGTTTCGTGGGGTTGAGCGGATACTGGGAAAACCTTAAAATGGGGTGATGGTATCGTCTGTCATTGCGAGTCGCGCAGCGACGACGCAATCCACGAACCCATGCCGTCTATCTCACCTGTTGATAGTGGATCGCCGCAGCGTGCTATGCCCACCTCGCGATGACAAGGTAAAGAAGACTGAAAATCGCTCATTTTCCGCTTGCCGATCGGCTGGCAAACACGCGATTCTGATTCTTCGCGACTTTAGTTATGGTTCAGCCGGTGTTGTCGCATTGCTCCCATCGGCCACTTACGTTAGTTTAACAGTCAACCCACGATCCCGTGAATACGGGGTCATTCCGGTGAGACGAAATTTGCGGAGCACAAATTTCCAATCGTCGGTCATTGTTATGAGTTCAGTAATGCAAGAGTTGCTAGAGCAGTCATCTTTTGACCAGCTCAAGGAAGATGGAATCGTCTCCGCCACCATCACAGAAATCCGCCAAAACGAAGTAGTCGTTGATATTGGTGGCAAATCCGAAGGCGTCATTCCGGCCCACGAGTTTCTCGATATCGGGGAGCTGCAAATCGGCTCCCAAATCGAAGTGCTCCTCGAAAAGCTCGAAGACAAAAACGGCAATCCCGTGGTGTCCTTCGATAAAGCCGAGCAGAAGAAGAATTGGGATAATATCCTGACTACCTTTCCCGAAGGTTCCGTGGCCGCTGGTCGCGTGAAGGCTAAGGTTAAGGGTGGTTTGATTATCTCGATTGGCGTCGATGCGTTCATGCCGGCTTCGCACATTGATGTGCAGCCGCCTAAGAACCTCGACCAATACGTCGGCCAAACCTACGATTTTAAGGTTCTTAAGATTAACGTGGAGCGGAAGAACATCGTTCTTTCCCGTCGCGAGTTGATCGAAGAACAACGCGCTGATAAGCGTCGTTCGCTCCTCGAAACGATCGAGCCAGGCCAAACTCGCAAGGGTGTGGTTAAGAACATCACCGATTTCGGTGCGTTCATCGATCTCGATGGCATGGACGGTCTCCTTCACATCACTGACATGAGCTGGGGACGCATCTCGCATCCTTCCGAAATGCTCAAGCAGGGTGAAGAGATCGAAGTCATGATCATCGAAGTGAATCGCGAGAAAGAACGCGTTTCCCTCGGCCTCAAGCAGACCACCAAGAATCCTTGGGATGAAATCGACCGCAAGTATCCGGTCGGTGCCAAGATCGCTGGTCGCGTGGTCAACCTCGTGCCTTACGGTGCGTTTGTTGAACTCGAGCCTGGTGTCGAAGGTCTCGTGCACATCACCGAGATGTCCTGGACGAAGCGCATCACCAAGCCTTCCGAAATGCTCAAGGTTGGGCAGGAACTCGAAGCAGTGGTTCTGGGTATCCAGAAGGAAGAGCAGAAGATCTCGCTCGGCCTGCGTCAGCTCGAGCCAAATCCTTGGGACATGGTCCGCCACAACTATCCGATTGGCGCTCGCGTCAGCGGCAAGGTGCGCAACATGACCACTTACGGCGCCTTCATCGAACTCGAAGAAGGAATCGACGGTATGGTTCACGTTTCCGACATGAGCTGGACCCGCAAGGTCAACCATCCTTCCGAAGTCCTCAAGAAGGGCGACGATGTCGATGCAACGGTTCTCGATGTCGATCCTCAACAACAGCGGATCAGCCTCGGCATGAAGCAGCTGTTGAATGATCCTTGGTCCGATATCGATTCGCACTTCAAGATCGGTGACGTCGTCACTGGTGTTGTCACTAAGCTCACCTCGTTTGGTGCGTTTGTTGATCTGAAGGACGGCATCGACGGTCTCGTGCACATCTCGCAAATCAGTGAGGAACGTGTCGAGAAGGTGAAGGATGTCCTGAATGCCGGTGATGAAGTGAGCGCACGCGTGATCAAGATTGATCGCGATGAGCGTCGCCTCGGACTGTCGATCAAGGCGGCCAACTACTCCAGCGATCAACTCGCAGCGGAGACGGCCAGTTTCGAAGCGCTGAATCGTCAGGTCGGAACCGACATGATGAACCTTGGCGACATCCTCGACGAAGCTTCCAAGAAGGAAGAATAAGTCACGGTTTCAACCGCTTAACTCTCAAGCCGTCTGGATTAAATTCCGGACGGCTTTTTTGTGCCGACAAGACATGATTGATTGGCAGGTTTTTCCCCATCGAAGATTGCGCTTGAATGATAAAATCTAGGGCGGGGATTCCGCTCCCCGTCTTGGTAGTCATTGGACAATCGATGGCAGGGGAGCGGAATCCCCAACCTACAACTGTTTACTTGGATAGCTGCTCGGATCTCAGTCACCACAAAAAAGCCGGGGTCAGAGACCCCGGCGATAAACAGCTGGTGATGAATTCTGGAAACGGTTTAGCCCGCGACCAACGACTTCGAAGCGGCGAATTCGCGGATGACTTCCATGCGATCCTGCTGTCGCTTCTCGTCTTCAATCTCTTCGACACTGCGGATGGCCTCATGCTTGGTCATGGCGCGACGCATTTTATTAATGGCGAGATATTCGAGCTGGCGAATACGCTCGCGGGTGACTTTGAATTTCTGCCCGACTTCCTCGAGAGTTAGAGGATCGCGGTTTTCTAAACCAAAGCGGTCTTTGATGATCTCGGCTTCGCGAGGCTCGAGGGCGTTGACCATCGTGTGGAGATCGGAATTGCGCGAACGATCACGCAGGCCCTCGTAAGGAGAGACTGCACTTTCGTCGCTGACGATATCACCAAAGCTTGCAGAGTCACTATCTTCACCGACGGGAGCATCGAGCGAAGCGGGTCTCACGCTCACGGATTTGAGATGCGCGACCTTGCTGGTCGGTATCTGCAATTCGCGTGCGAGTTCCTCATCGGTTGGCTCGCGTCCCAGTTCTTCTGTAAGAGATGTAGCCATCCGACGCATCTTGGAAATTTTATCCACGAGATGAACAGGTAGACGGATCGTCTTGGACTGATTCGCAAGTGATCGCTTAATAGATTGCTTGATCCACCAGGCCGCATACGTGGAGAGTTTGCCGCCCTTAGTTGGGTCGAACCGTTCGACGGCCTTAATCAACCCAAGATTACCTTCAGAAATCAGATCGAGCAGCGGGAGGCCAAAGTCTTTGTAATCCATTGCGATCTTCACAACGAGACGGAGATTGGCTTTGATCATGTGATCACGAGCAGCCATGTCGCCTTTTTGGATACGTTTGGAGAGATCTATCTCCTCTTGAATTGTGAGGAGCGGAGTTTTGCCGATTTCCTGTAAATAGAGTTGGAGGTTATTCCTTTCGGCAGGGGCGTAGTCCTGAGGAGCGGCCGCTGCAGGTTTTTCAAGAAAGGAAGGTGAGGCTGTCGGTGCTTCTTCGACGTGGGGCATCGGCGAAGCACTGCGATCAGATAGAGTGCGGTTACGATTTGTTTTAGCTGCCATAGTGGGATTCCTTATTTTGTTAGTCTTAATTATAGGAGTTAAGTTCCTTGAAGTTTATTCCTCACTAATAAGCTAAAACCGTTCCATATTGCACATCTGGTCTCTACAGGGGTAAGAAAGACGAGAATGTATTCCGAGGGGAGACAGAATGGCGCACATATTGCGGTCTGTCGCGACAACGGCACTCGGATGTCCCAGCACTTCTCGCTGTGGATTCGAGCTTTTATTCGAATTGAGCGTCTAATATCCTTGGTTCTGATTCCGTAAAACTTGCTACGCCGTCATCCGCAGGAGCTACGGTGGAAGCACCGGGGGGAGGGGCAGCGATCCAAACTAAAGTTGGCTTTTAGTCGGAAAACGCTTCGGCCATCGCGACTGCTTTGAGGAGAGCTGAAGCTTTATTGATGGTTTCCTGATATTCGTCGGCAGGGGATGAATCGGCGACCCAACCACCACCAGCCTGAATATAGACGCGATTGTTTTTCAGGAGAGCGGTGCGGAGCATGATGCAGGTATCCATGTTTCCATCGTAACCGAAGTAACCGAGAGCCCCAGCGTAGAATCCGCGCTGTTGATCCTCCATCTCGCTGATGATCTGCATGGCTCGGACTTTTGGCGCACCGCTCACAGTCCCAGCTGGGAAGGTCGCGCGCATCAGATCATAGGCATTCTTGTCGGAGGCGATCTTGCCCTCGACCTGAGAAACGATGTGCATGACGTGCGAATAGCGCTCAACCGTCATGAAGTCTGGCACCGTAATGCTACCGTATTCGCAGACGCGACCGATGTCGTTGCGAGCTAGGTCTACCAGCATGAGATGTTCGGCTTTTTCTTTTTCGTCGGCGAGCAGCTCGGCTTCGAGTGCTTCATCTTCGGCAGAGGTATTCCCGCGCTTTCGAGTGCCAGCAATGGGGCGAATCTCAACTTTGCCGTCAGTGAGTCGCACGTGCACTTCTGGTGATGCTCCGATGATGGAAAAATCTCCGGTTTCGAGGATGAACATGTAGGGCGAAGGATTCACTGTTCTTAGCGCCCGATAGAGATCGAGCGGCGATTTCGAAAAGGGCATCGTAAAACGCTGTGAACCGACGACCTGAATGATGTCACCTGCTCGAATGTATTCCTTGGCCCCCTCCACGCATTTCTCGAAGTGTTCACGCGTGTAATTGCTCGGAGGAATTTCGATCTTCGGCGAATCGATCAAAGGCGCGGGTGCCAATTCGGGCGGGTGATTGAGAATGGCATGGAGTTCTTCGATTTCGGCGACGGCAGCATCGTAGGCGGCATCGGGATTATCACCAGTATGAGCGTTGACGCAAAGGCGCAGCGTTTGTTTCACGCGATCAAAAATCAGTAGTGAATCGGAAAGCATGAAATAGAGCAGGGGCACGCCGAGCTCGTCGTATTTAGCTTGGGGCACCGTGGGTTCTACGCGCATGACGTATTCGTATCCGACAAAGCCAACCGCACCGCCAGTGAATCGCGGAAGATCGGGTAAAGTAACTGGACGATAGCCGCTCATCTCTTCTTCGATCATTTTGAGTGGATCGTGAGGTGTCGGCACAGTTTCAGTCGCTTGGCCGGGAACGCGGATCTCGGTGGTTTCCTGTCCGCAGACAAAAATCTTTCTGGGGCGGCAGCTGATGAAGCAGTAGCGCGAGAGTGTCTCTCCACCTTCGACTGATTCGAGAAGAAAAGAAGGCCCGGCTTGTTTCAACTTGGCATACGCGGAGACCGGCGTCTCGAAGTCGGCCATCAAATCGGTGTAAACCGGGATGACGTTTCCTTCGAATGCGAGTTTGAGAAATTTCTGCCGTGTCGGATGGATTTGCATGGATGTCTTATTCGACGGTCACTGACTTGGCTAGATTTCGTGGTTTGTCGACATCGCAGCCACGTTCAACCGCGATGTAGTAGCTGAGCAGTTGCATGGGAATAGTAGCGAGGATGGGGAGCACTGCTTCGTGGCAATCTGGGATGGTGATAATATCGTCAGCGAGACCTTCGGGCAGTTCGGTGCCTGCTGTGATGACTGCGATCACGGGACCTTTGCGTGCTTTGATCTCCTGCATCGAGGAAACGATCTTGTTAAATAGTTCTCCTTTGGGCGCGAGGAATACGCTGGGGCACTGCTCACTGATCAGCGCAATGGGGCCGTGTTTCATTTCAGCGGCAGGGTAACCCTCGGCGTGAATGTAGGAAATCTCTTTTACCTTTAGGGCTCCTTCAAGGGCGATAGGGAAGAGCGACGTGCGGCCCAGAAATAGCATGTCTTCGTAATGGGCGAAGCGTTTGGCGATAGCTTGAATATGAGGCGCTTGTTTCAGGGCGATTCGCACCAGATCGGGTGTTTCCTTAAGCGCGTTTACGTAACGTAGGCCCTCGCCGTAGCTCAGATCGCGCATGCGACCGATATAGAGCGCGAGCATGGCGCCGATGAGTAGTTGCGAGGTGAACGCCTTGGTCGAGGCCACTCCTACTTCCTTTCCTGCGTGCTGATAAATACCACCGTCGGCCTCACGGGCGATGGTCGATCCCACGACGTTATTTACCGCGAGCACTTTATAGCCTTTGCGTTTGGCTTCGCGCATTGCCGCGAGGGTATCGATCGTTTCGCCGCTTTGGCTCATCACGAAGAAGAGCGTATTGCGGAAAAGTGGAGTGTTCCGGTAACGAAACTCAGAGGAGTAATCGCATTCGACGGGGATGCGCGCAAACATCTCG
>Ga0105055_10000352_pt1 | contig 68827 bp, 73 predicted proteins | sample BON03_FD_78090 | JGI IMG/M metagenome (GOLD analysis project Ga0105055, IMG submission 78090) | Freshwater microbial communities from Lake Bonney liftoff mats and glacier meltwater in Antarctica - BON-03 | ecosystem: Environmental > Aquatic > Freshwater > Ice > Glacier meltwater | place: Lake... | reverse complement strand
GATTGACTTTTTCAATCTTTTCAATCAATAACCAGACACTCTTATATTTCTTTTAAACTGGTTTATAAAGTTACTATAAGATTCTTTAAAAGTATGACGTATGGTACGACGTTGTTTGTTAAAAAATGTTTTAGTATGATTTGTGATATTTTGAAACGTTTCCGTCTCGCGACGCATTACAACAGATAATAAGGATATGAATAATGCCGCAACCATTATACATAATATATCATCCATTGAATTAATACAAGAAAAGAATAGACGTTTTTGTAAGAATTAGGATTAATATATAGAATAAAATATCATTTCATTATAGACCTATGACTTCATTAGCATTTAATGCTGCACCCATAGAAGCGTATGATACATTTTTATCCAATACCCCTATAGAAAGTAAAAAAAAAGATAAATCTCGCAACGTGTCTTTAAAAGTAGATACCATGCGAAAACAGATAGGTATTCAAGGCATGGATAACACAGACGATCTTGCTGATTTTATTCCCTTGGAAAGAAACCATAGTACGTTGAAAAAGGACATGCCCGTTCATCCAGAACCCGATGCACCCGTCAGTGTGGAGCAGTTTAACACCATGCCGAGTTTAGCCTCGGAAGATTACTATAATACGGTCGTACCGTATTATGATACGTCTAAATCAGGGTTCAATCCAGATTTAACCAACAAACTAGAGTATCTTATACATTTATTAGAAGAACAGCGTGACATTAAGAGAGGTACTGTAACGGAAGAACTTATATTATATACCTTTCTTGGAATATTCATTATATTTGTATTAGACTCGTTTGTTAAAGTTGGTAAATATACACGTTAATACAATACCATGCAATCTTCTGGTTTTACAGAATAACAAGCATAATTATATAAAAAAAAGGCAGATGGACATATGGATTTATAAGAGAGATTATAATCCTTGATTGTGTGTATCAATTGACATGTATTACCAGTTTCTTCTATTAATACTCTGGAAACTTTATATTTTTTCATAATTCTTTTACACGAGGATTGAAACCCTTTAAAAAAAAAAGAATTCGTTGTATCATTCAAGGTGGTAATCAACTCGATACATGGTTTATCATAATCCATCGTACAAGAAAGCTGTCTAAATACATAGTAACACACGGGCGTGCAATGGTTGAACGATCCATATATAATGAGTTTTTCTTTGAGAATCAAATCATAGACACTTAAACTATCCATATGGATACAACAACGAAACCGTTTAGATATAGATGTACAAAACGTTTTGAAATCATTGAAATTATGTTTGTCTATACGATTTAACTTCAACGAAGTGAATGGAGTAGGTAATTGTATAATATCCTTTAAATCATATCCACTAATATTAAATCGTAGGAGTGGAACAATGGCAGTCATATCGCCTTCACGCTTAAACAAACATAGTTTAGTATCTGGAACAAGTTGACGAATATGATAATGATGTGTTTGGATTAGTTTAGGAGCAATACCTTCTTTTCTATGGTGGATATCTACGGTTAGATTATCAATATAGTGTACCTTCAATACAGTTGTGTTTAAGGTAATCTGTAATGGACGTGCAGTAATTACACCAAGTAAAGTTGGAACTATAGGATTGTCGTTGGTACACGTTTTCAAGGACGAAATATTTGTCGTATATACACTTAAAAAACTATTATACGGATGTTGAAAAATATCCTCTTTAGATGGAATATATTCTATAGATTTTGTTCTAAGATAATGATTTTGTATCAATTGGGTTGCGGATTGAAGAATACACTCTGGAGTATCGGATAGGGTATAGGTATGAATATGAAACCTATCTACATAAGCATTGAGGGTTGGAAGTTCGTTTTGAATGATACGATTTGGAAACAACCAATGGTTCAAATCGTACAAATGAAACACGGGTTGAATCGCCCAAAATTTAAATTTTATACGTATGTACAAGGCAAATAAAACAAACAAGGTTATACATAACAGGATAATTGTCTTTATCATTACATATCATTTATATAAAATCTACTTCTCTTAAACTTATTCGGTCTTTTGTAAAATATAAATGTACTGATGTTTATATCCAACGGATTTCATGTCACTTTGACTGGATAATATAAACCCAGTAGATTGAGCCAAAGATAAAATGGACTGTTGGGTATCCATATATAAATGATGTGTATGTTTACGAACGGACCCATTTGTATGATGAATAAACGTTTCTATAAAAGTACCTTTATTATGATTAAGTTTAAAATCTGCCTTGTAATCGTGATTTTTAAATACGGCTTGGGTCGTAGTAATACGTTTCTTTGTATAATCTTGTGGATTGATATAAGCCAACACATCTGCGACCGGTAAGATTGGGTCAAATTTATCTCTGTCTACAAGGTGTAATAATAAATAACCGCCTGGTTTTAACCATTGCATACAGTTTTGAAAAAACAATCGTTTATTTTTAATCATGTATATTGTAAAATACAAACAAGTAATGTGGGTAAAACTATTGGGTTGGAAATGAATACTTTTAAGAGCATCTCCGTGTATAAATTTACTTGAAGGGTATTTTTTTTGTGCCTTGGTGACCATGGCAGAAGATAAATCTATACCTTGACAATTGTATCCTTTTTTGGTCAACTCTCCAACGTGATGACCTGTGCCTGACCCAATATCTAAAATTACACTACGTTTTGTAGGAGAGGTTTTATTTAGAATTGTACCAATTTCGTATTCATTTTTAAATTCACTAAATAGGATATCATCATATACATCTACATAAAAAGAATCATAAATGGATTGGTCTATTTTATGTACGAACGATTGGTCATTGTCAAATGTTTCTATAGTAGTTCCATAGTGAACCAATAGATATACCAGTACGCCTAATGTAATCCAACTCATTATTTTTGCAAAGGGACTAAATGATTTCCACTCTTTATAAAGAGATTGTATCCATTTTGACATATATTATGTATTGTTATGATATTTTTTTATGTTTTGAAGGTATAGGATGGAAATACATTCCATAAATGATAAACGTACATGGAATGAATTTCGTAATATTAGTTTTTCAGGATTTAAAAAAACAAAAGTAAAAACGGAATTATTAAACAGTATCTTTCAATCGCGCCTCGAGCCTTCTTGTTATTGGTGCGCCGAATTAATATGCGCGGGACATTTTATGGATGTATGGAATATTATAATCTTATTTGTGTCTAAACATATTCATATAGGCTCTCCAAAATTACCCATATATATTTCATTACGGATGAAATTATTCAAACAGATTATGAGCGAACATTCGGAAGAAGACATTTATATGCGTAATCATCAATCCATTCGTAATTTATTTGCAGAGGTCATTACTACATTATGTTATTCAAGAAAAAAACATGCCATTTTACTAGTAGATATAAAAAACAAGGATGAATATTCCATGCCTGTCATGCAAACCAAACTAAAAGCCCCAGATATTTCCTATGGAACCAATGTATTTAAACCGGAAGACCCTCCTGAACTATTCGTGGCAGTCAACGAATTTGCCTATCACCTTTCCAAATCCTCTTCCAATGAATACACGGCATGTTATTGGTTAGAATGGTTAATCAATTTTGATACCATTTGTAAAAAAAATAAACAATTATGTTTAATTGAAAGAAGAACCTGGTCCAAGGTAGAGTCTAAATTTCAAAAAGATAGTATTTGGTTAATATGGGATATTGTTTTAGCACGAGCCGAAGAAAAAGGATGTAATGCGACGCTTTCAATCATTCGTTCTTTATTAGATATGTTTTGTTTACGATACACGACGGATGTAAAACGAACTAGAAAATTTATATTATACAATTGTATTGGATTATTGACAGGACCTGTGGATTTGACCATACCGATATGGAATGACAAAACCGTCATTACCGATATTACAGATAAAATCAATGTTATATACAAGGAAATCAAAGTCAATGAATTTTCTCCTAAAGTCAATGATTTGCTTCATAAGGTAGAAAAGAGTAATGCAGATAAAACAAAAGAAAAATTAAATATCATGAATACCCTTCAAACCATATAAAGAGGTGGTGGCAATAAATAAAAAAAGGATTGCCGTCCTATATAGGTAGTGTTACTGGAATTGATTACAAGAGAATATACGGAAAGAACCGAATGTAATCAATTAGGAGGTATAAGAAAAGGACGTAGTATGTTTGCTACAAATGCATACGATGTACGATGTAAAAAACATATTGTAAATTCATATGTGAATGAAATTAAAACGCTACTTCTTATAAAATTGAAATACTTTTTATAGTACAAGTAGATAACATAATGCGAACCAAACCAATCTCTGAAACAAAAACGATGACGGATTTCACTACGGGTCAATTTATTGACGCTGTAACAAATATTAAGGATGCTTTCTTAAACATAAAGAAAGAAAATGATGACCTCATTGAGACAAATAAATATCTGGTAATGGAGATAAAGCGGCTTGAATCAGACCTTTTACAAATGACTTTAGAGAAAAAAGAGGGAAAACTTGTATCGCGGGAAGCAAAAAAAGAAGCAGAAAAGAAGGAAAAGGAAGCAAAAAAAGAAGCAGAAAAGAAGGAAAAGGAAGCAAAAAAAGAAGCAGAAAAGAAGGAAAAGGAAGCAAAAAAAGAAGTAGTTGAAAAAAAGGCGATTGTGGAAGCAATACAAATTGAAGAAACTGCCGCAAAGAAACAATCAGACCAACTGCTTGACGGAGAGTTGTCTGAAGAAAAAGTAATTGGTACGAAATTTACGTTTGAAGGAAAAGATTACGTGCGTGATGAAAAGAACGTAGTCTATGATTACAATAGCCAAGAAGAAATCGGTGTTTGGACTGGTATAATGATTGAGTTATATGATGCCGAACTACAACATGCGACATTTCTGTCCCTTTGGGACAAATACGAAGAAAAACCGAAACCCTCATTTACTGGACAATGCGTCGCACAAAGGCCTCTTGAAAACGGAACAGGCACAAAACCCGTCTATTATGCAGACAGTATTGGCTTCTCTGCCGCAGCAGCAGCCCATGCCCGCCGCCACGGTTGCCAACCCGTCCGCGGAATCAAAAAATCACTCGGTCAAGTAAAGACAAACCCTTCACGAGAACCTGAATATCATATGACGAAAGTTGCTCGTGATTGGGCTTCATAAATCGGTTACAGGGTCTTGGATTGTTCATCAAATAGCTATTGTCACACCTACAATTGGTATATGTATTCCAGTTTAAATATAAAATCCGTTGAAAATATAAATATTGTCTTTTTTGTTTTATAGACTAAATGCTTGGATATCGTTGGAAGTTTGAAACTTAAGGAGATTATAAAAATATGCATCGTGATTGGATTCGTCGCCATGTAATGTATCATGTTTTCACTTGAATTACATATGTTAAATATCATGAACAATGTTTCAAGTATAACAATATAAAGATATTAAAAAGAGTAGACTATGTATATAGGATTCTTATTCTTATCTCTGTGTAATGCATATTCTTTTCCGCCACCTACCTCAAAAACCAACGGATGGCATCCCATTCATTTTATGCATAACTATAACGACAAACCGCAACGCGTTCAATTTATAGATGCCAATTATGTGTTATGGAAAGGAGATAATAATACGTTCCATTTAAGACCTGACGTTTGTCCTCATCAAGGGGCGTTATTGAGTCAAGGCACAATCGTTCATAACTGTATCCAATGTCCGTATCATGGATTGAAGATTGGTCCCTATGATACCGCACATATAGAGTGTATGCAAAATTACGGTAATTGTGTAGTAAAACATAATATCATTTGGTGGTCTCCCAATGAAAGCAGGGATACGATTCCAGAATGTAAAGAATTATATAGTTATGTTACATGTCAATTAGAATTAAACGTTAAAGCTGGTTTTAGTGATTGTTTTAAGAACAGTATGGATTTTCATCATGCGGCATTCGTTCATAAAAATACATTTGGCAATTATGCAGGAGAACCTACACATATTCAAGAACAATGGAATAAACACGGACATATGGAAAGTCGTTTTATGTATGGGTCAAATGAATTATATGGTGTATGGACTGGGGGTGAGACAGATAATTTACATGTATTTTGTAAACCTTCTACAACCTACAATGTAGTCAAAGCGAATGGTAAAACCATGTTTATATTTTTAGCCATGAGACCATTGAGTGACACTGAAACCAAATGGTTTTTGTGTGCGTCCAGTAACTTTGTTCCAGATAATTTAATTGGGAAATATATATTAGAATGGATGGTGAGACAAGTTGCCATTTACGAAGATGGAAATCAATTAAGTAAAATGGCAACTCAATCCGAAAAAGACATACATTCTTATAAATTTAAGTTACCATTGGATACGATATACGAGGAATGGTTTCAATCTATACATGAATCCTAGAGTTCATTGTACACGATAATAATATAGCATAAAGTAACCTCTCGTAAAATTCCACGAAGAAGATTTTGCATACGTCTTCCAATTATAATCTCGGTTCAACCATGATGGCCAATCCATTTTTTTAAGTTTTGAGAAAGCACTTCCGTCGTATATATAATAGTCTTGATTACATGTAATCCCACAACAAAAATGTTCCTTTTTCACATCTCTACAAATTACGGAATCTAAACGATAGGTTGCATTGGAATGTTGTACTAGGGTTGGTTTATCTTGAAACGAATTGGTTTGAGCGTAGGCGGGGTTCTCGTTGTCCGACAACGTAACGATTATAATCTCGGGCAATACGTTCCCCAATCGCATGGTAGAATTAAAAAACTTGGTTACGGTATCATGACGCGAATAGCGTATCATTTTTACAGATACAGGTTCGGCTTCTAAATATTGAATCAATCGTCTGTAGTAAGTATATGGATTACCATATTCGTCCACCTTGTATATACCTTCCACCTTAGGAATTGAGTTATAAATATGGAATATAATATTGTTTGTATTGAGTGCCAAGGAATATTCATTTTGAAATAAACCTTCATTATAACAGGCTTCAATCATTGCATTGAATAATAAAAAGGTATCCCTCAAAGATTTTGGTTCTATAGATTTTCCATTTAACAGTTTACCCTCTATCATCATATGACGAAAAAAACGCATAAATTTCATACCTTTGTCACTTACAAAAAAACAAACAAACATTGTATTAAACCAACAATTGCTATAGCGTTGCATTGGAAAAATCATTCGGTCTGGATTTAACTTTATGTGGGTGTTAAAATGCCTACGAAATATCTCTCTTGCTTCTTTGGTGGAAGCCCATACACATTTAGGTGTATCACTTCCAATCCGTATTTTGAATTGAGAGGGCGCATACGTTTTTTTTAAATTCTCTTCTAACCCACAACCGAATATAGACGTAATTGGATTGTCCCGAATGGTTTGTAATTGTTTATTGATGGAAGGTGTATAAGAATGATGTTGTAAAGTAGAACTTTTCATCACATGGGTTAGCACTTTAGTATAATGAGTCATATTTGGTAGAGTTGGTTCGCGTTCTACTCGTTCCGAAGCACTTACAACCATGGGATGTTCGGTGACTTCAATTGCAGCAGAAACTAAAGCAGGTGTTTGTGTAGTTCTGACTTTAGAAGTTTGGTTACGACCCAAGCGTTTAGAGGTACGTCTCGGTTTATATAATTTTCCTTTTTGTATATGGCAAATTGCATCGTACCAATCCATATTGTGTTTGGACATGACGTGTCTTACCATATCTTGATAGTCTCCACCACCAATTATAGGATGTTTTTTATATAATTGTTTTTGTTTAATCTCCGTTAAAGCGCAAGCCCAACTTATTTTATGTTCATTCATATAATTTTTCACAAAGTCAATCCATTTCATAGTAATTTATTTTAACGATAGATTATAATATGGATGAAACAATCGTTGTCACAAGTCAACCCATATTATCCGATACAACTACGATTGACTTAGATAGTTCAAATACTTATTCTGAAAAATGGTACGAAGGCATTTCGGTATGGTCTGTCATACGGTATATACTGATTCTTGTCTTGATACTTTTTTTAATTACATCTCTCATACCATGGATAAAAAACAAATATGACACGAATGTAGTTCCAACGACTACAAGTAAAAATGAAAACACGGTCAGTTCCACTGTATCTACTTCGTTTGACAATGCCGTGAACTTAATGGAGAATAGTATAGGGAAATCTAATGTAAAATTCAATCGTATAGACGACCCAAATACAACCACACAAAAGGCCATTCAAACGGCACTTCAATCACAACCCAAAAAAACTCCTTCCGCCGATGAAGCAGGTAGTTCTACGCAACAAATACAATCTAGAAAGTCCGGTTATTGTTATATTGGGGAAGATCGTGGTTTTCGTAGTTGTACACAGGTAGGGGAAGGAGACACGTGCATGTCAGGAAATATATTCCCAACGAATGCCATATGTATCAATCCAAATCTAAGAGAATAACCTTTTTTTTTGTAAGTTTATTGATTTTAACAAAAAATTGAAATGAATATAAAGGTATAGGTAGTGGTTATTACAACACCAACATGAGCACTAACGATATGTTCATCACTTCCGCTGAGTTCGTCGCATCCCGCGATATGGGATACAGCAAACCTAAAATGAATAAGGCTGGAGGCAAATCCATCTCCATTCTAAATAAATCCTCGAATCGTCAACTTTATCTGGGTATGCCCTTGATGTTGACGTGGGGTGTCAATACGCGCACCGATGAAGCAACTGGACGTGTGTCTTATGATATGTCGTTGCAATTTCCAGTAGAAGAATATGCCACGGAACAAACCAAAGCAGCTTTGGCTTCCATTGAAGCTATGGAAGAACAGGTAAAACAGGACGCTATCTTGTATTCCAAAGAATGGTTTAACAAACCCAAACTCACCGACGGACAAGTGGATGTACTGTTCAATCCAATGCTATACTGGGCCAAGGATAAAGAATCAGGTGAACGACGCGAAGGTTCTGCTCCGACACTTCGTGTCAAATTGGATTGTTGGGATGAGAAATTCAAGTGTGAAGTATACGATGTAAATAAGAACCCAATTTATCCCTCGAAAGACGGAGAACCGACTACACCCATTGACCTCATTACCAAAGGTTGTTTGGTAGCAACCATTATTAAATGTGGAGGAGTTTATTTCGTAAATGGTAAGTTTGGTGTAACGTGGAGGTTGCATCAAGCCTTGGTGAAACCTAAACCGTCTATGAATGGAATGTGTTTTATTCCACTATCTCCAGATGAAGTAACGTTGTTGAATTCACAGCGTGTAAAAGACGATAACGCAGAGGTAGAAATTGTTGAAAGTGACGACGAGTTTAAACCTCCGCCTACTACCGAAGACCCGCCCAACGAAGAAGACGCTTCAGAGGATAAAAAGAAGAAAAAGGTTGTAAAGAGGAAGGGCAATGTATAAACACACAATACTAAACCACATTTTATGACAAAATATACGAATCCTTTTTTTTATACTTGAGTTTTGTAATGCATAAAATTGAAATGCTTTTTAGATAAATACAACATACAACAATGTCTATCAAAACGTCAACGCATCGTTTGTTATGGGTGGATTACTACAAATTGATCTTTATGCCGTCCCGAAGGATTGGGAACTTGACAAGATTGATATCAAATATTGTCAAGTTTATTACGATGGGGTTTTGCAAGAAAATATTTCCCATCGCAAGGGAGTGGTGGACACTGCGGTTCCAGCAGAGATAAGGTTTGAAGATGAATTTGATCTTGAGCAATTCTTTGATTGCGAATAAAGAGATAAACCATAGTTTGCTTGCACAAAAGCATTTTTATTGAAAACAATGTTTTATATCTACCGAGGTAGATATAAAACGAATGTGATTTGTCACATTTGGGTTTGCGCGATACTCATTCTATAAGTATTTCACAGATATTCGTATAAAATTGAATGCTTCTATTGCATTCTTGGCTCAAACAAAAACATGTTTAACGATGCAAATAGTCTACCTGCGACGGTTTCTCAACCCGAATGCAGTGTATGTTACTCCAAGTATGGGGGTCGTACGACCCAATTTTATAATTGCATAAATATTGGTTATCATTATATATGCAATTATTGTTATAACGAATGGTCTAAGCATTCGCGAGCATGTCCAATGTGTCGTTCTAATCAACACGATTATGCTGGATAATATTTATACCTTGACTTCATTTACAACAGCAGACGCCTTTGCAAAATGAGGGGACATGTAACGCTGAAGATTAAAATAGGTCAATTCATCTTCCTTTTTTACATTTAACAATTCGGTTAGTTTCTTGTCTGGCACAATCTTACGTCCATTCGTTGGGTCCTGAAGATTATTCGCGCGAATATAAGCATTGATGATTTTGGTCACTTCCGTACGGGCGAGTTCAATGCCGTGGGGTTGATTCAAAAAGTTTGCGAGTTCATTACTGATTAGCGCTGGTTTTACAAATCCACTGGGCTTACGAAGTCCCTTGGACTTTTTCTTAGACTTGTTTGCGAGTTTTAGGTCACGAGTCGTCTTCTTTTCAAGCGTCTTAATGGCATTCTTAATACCGCACAATTGTAGAGTAACCATTTGCACTTGAGTTAGCAAGGCATCAAACTCAGAACCCATTAGACTATCGCTTACAACGTCCGCTTCGTTAGACTTTACCTCTGGAACAACCACGTCATTGTTCTTTTTCACCTTGGGTACATCCGCGCCCTCTTTCTTCACCTTCTTTGGAAGGGATGCCTCCTTTGGAAGAGAGGACTCTACTTCCTTCTTTACCTTCTTATCCTTTGGAAGAGAAGCGTCTACCTCCTTCTTTACCTTTTTAGAGGGTTCTGGAAGTACTCCATCCGATACATCTTGAACTACTTTTTCAGGATTAGACTTCTTCTGTACACGGGACATATACAATATAAATGTATTATATTTTTAAGTGATTTAACGCATAATATATTATAATACGTTAGAACTATTTCATACAACGGATTGATATAACCAAGGTAATTGAACGGCTGCCTCTTCATTCACTAAGGTTAATGCACACAATACGTAATTTGAACCTAGACATCTCATTTGCTCATCGTTTGAACTCGTGACTAAACACCGTATAATGTCTAATGACAATTCCATGAGATGAATCCATGATAAAAAACGAATGGTATGAATTCGTATGCCAACGAATGGATTACGGTTAGGACATATCAATTCTCTTATAGTACAGGTGATATTTGCTCTATATACCCATATGTCTAATAATTCTCGTATAAAACGTATCACTTGTTTACGGTTAAGACACCATAACCATTGATACTCGCTGTAATTCCCAAGACTATTTATATATTGAAATACAGATAATATATTCATTTCAAGTCTTTTGTAATCATCTATCACTTCTTCCACTGGATATAATTGGGTTTCTTTAAAAAAAAACTTAGATAACCGATGTATTTTTAATACATTCGTATAGAGAGAGGGTGGAAGAATTTCTCTCGTATATGGATTTTTATGTGGTCCATTGCAAGTGCGCATCAAGGTATATAAGGATACGATGTCAAACCCATACGTATTACCATCCTTGTCATTATAACTAATAAATTGTTCAGTAGATATATCCTTTAGGTCATTCCATGTACAAAAATCGGTTACATTTATACATTTGGAACGATGTATAAACCCAGGACCCTTTGCTTCAATGTATTTTTTTAATAGTATCTTTTTACAAAAAGATTGTATAATCGTTGCGTGATGATTGGTATTGAGATAATGATATAGTCGGTCTTTTAAAATAGACTTATTTCCGGTTACACGTAAATGATATAATCTACACAAATGTTTTAATTGTATCCATGTGTATTTCACATCATATACTAGACGTGGTTGATTTGGTAAAGAGGGTATTTTGTCTTTACACACATTGGATATCATTCTATTATACTATAACATATTATATATAAATTGTATTATATAAATATAAATCCATGACTATAAAGCAAGGACCGAACGAGTGTATTATTATAAGTGGATTTAGAGATTGTTTTATACGTCAACCTTGCAGGATTGATTTTAAACATATCCATTGTACGTTGAAACACGTTGATATCACGTATACAGTCTTGTTGTAAGAGCCACTCCATAAAGGAGTTGTTATGCGTATGCATCTTATACTTTTCAAATAAAATGAAAGCGTCTGACAAATATATGCGTGGTTCAATGGATAGGTTATAATCAGTACTTGTAAGCACACATAAATTACGAAACTCAAATAAACTCATATTCAAGTCTTTTAATATATTTGATAATTCATATTCTACGACGGAATAATATAATAAACTGAAATATCTTAATACACGAGGACAACCATAGATAAACATATCCATATCTTCACTCAAACAGGCATACGCCTCATTGGTTATAACCATGTGGGCGCAGACCGGGTCTGACTCACCTTCACATTGATAATAGGATATACCCATATGTTGCAATAATTTTTTTACTTCTTGTTTATCCTCCCTTGTCAATTTTACACATTTACGTTTTAATTCATGGATACGAGACAATGTATTGTGATCGGTAGGTTCATTCTTCAATTGATCGGTTAGATGGTGGATCATACGTTCTATGTCTTGTTTTGTGGTTTGACGTAGTTTTAATTCATCCTTCTTTTCATATGGAGGTATTCCGTCAAAAATGAATATTGGAATAACCTTGTGATAACATAATATAGATACCATGTGATATATTCCACTGATTAGTCCATCCTCGCCTTTAAATCTATACATGTATATACTTGCATCCACGACAATCGTCTTACCACGTAAGGATTGTATGGAAATAGAATGTATGCCATTAGGACATCGTTGTTTTAAAATCTTATTTAATCCTTTAATACCCATGTTAAGGTATCGGTTGTATAAGATAATGAAGTCAATTTTCTATATATTATTTTTATATTGTTTTGATAATCGTATGACACATTCCAAGATCGTTCCAAGGAATATTCGTATGACAATGTTGTATAAACGATTGATAACTCTCATCGTATAACGCATTCATTAATAAACTTTCAAATGTGGCGACATGATATACATCATTATTAAATTCTAACCAATTTGGATTATTACACCAGACTAATAATTTGAGAGGTTTGTGCATTAATACGCTTGTAAGAATATAATATGCGAATATATGAGTATTCTCCTTGTAGTTTAGTCTTGTAACTGGGGATTGAACCTGAAGGACATCGTGATACGATAGTTTCATATATTTCAATATACGTGAGGCTTGTAGGACCGAGAATATGCTTTCAACGTTTAAATAGAATGTAGTTAGACGAAGAAATGATTTAAAGTCTTTACTATTTAAAATAGCCTTGTAACATACATTTATAATACGTGCCCACGTCTCAACATACGTTTCGCTTACTCTTACTTTACACGGTATAGAGATTCGTTCCGATAATACTTGTGATAACCGCATTTCATTCCTATCCGAAGGTTCAAATCCATAGGCATGTAAACATTCATGAATAAATACTTTAAACCATTCTTCACTTCTATATATTACCATAGTATTATGGATAGCACATGCATAGGTATAGGCAGTGTTTGCATGAGATGCATGAAGTATGGTATTATCGGTTGGAAACAATTTCTTATGTTCTGTAAAATAAATATAAATGTTTAAGGTTCTTGTACATTCATATTTAGAATATTTGTGACATACATATAACCATGAATACATTAAACGAATCCTCTCATCCATGTCCGTCTTGACGATAGGATTTAATACGCCCACATGTATTAGGATTGTGCGTCCTAACAAGGAACATGTATATATGGTTTGACTATGCATAGATGTATGAATTACATTTATAATTTCATCTGGTATAAATTTACCTTTACTTGGATAGGTCATATCTTTATGAATGGTGTTTACCTTGCACTTATGCATAATACGTTTTGAATATTGTATACCTTCTAATATATCACGATATATGCGTAACAATACAGATTCTTCCTTCATACCAATCGTTATTTTAGGTTTATACGGAATCAACTCTGGTATCCATAACATGACTTTCTCATACTCTTTGGTATTCATATAGTATATTCGTTTATCTTAATTCTTTCCTTATCTCCATTAATTCTTCGTATGGTTTAGGTTCAGAGGCTTTTACGAATTGATTAAGCAGTGCGGATTTTGTAGCCAACAATGTTTGTTTTAGTTCTGGATTTTGATTGAATTTGGCCGATAACGCTTTTTTTAAAATAACCGTATGGCGTCCACTGTAAAAATTGGGGTCTATTTTGAGTTCAGTTGGTCGTAGACGTTCTCCTTTATGCTTACCCAATTTGCTACCAGCCTCTTTCGCTAGGAAAGGGTCTTTGGACGTGTCTTCGTTGGGATTTGCGTCCAATGCAAATTTTAAATAAAAATGTGGATTGTTTTCTTTAAATTTAGAGGCTTGATAATAATGTTCGATGGAATTCCATCGGTGGTCATCTAATTCAAAGGGAGATATCCAAGTGTTGTCTAATTTTCGTCGCCAATGTGGAATGTTTTTTAATTCCACAAAATCTAAGGAAGCCTCGTTGTCTATCTTTTCTCCTACCCCTTTACCTGGTGCCGGTTTGTCTGCGGATTTATGATAAAATTGGAATACCGCATTATCCATTATACTTGTATCTGGTGAAGGAAGTCTTTTCTTCATTGTATTCATAAATTCTTTAAATTCTGGTATGATATAAAATGGACCTGCTAAACGTTCCATGCATTTCTCCATAATCTTGTGTTTAATGTCATACGATAATTCTTTAAATGATAAGGCACCTCTATTTTTATAAGTAATAACCCTATAATGAGAACCACTGTATTCTAATAAAATATAATGTTTTGGATTAAATACACCCGCCTCTTGTAAAATAGGGTCATTTAATTGACCACACAATATGACATTGTCCATGTCTTTGGAAGTGTATTGATCTGAACTAAATAAAATAAATTTTATATTCAACGCACGTTCCAAGGTTGAAATCGCCCACGTATCCCCCCAAAAATCACACGTTTTAATTTTAGAAATAAATGCATCCAAACTATCTACACCCATCATAAATTGATATTCTTTGGACATTTCCATTTCATTTGCGTAAGCTTGTTTTGCCGTCGTATGCGACGATTTCAATCCTTCTGCTTGTTTGGTTAAAGACAAGAGCACCTCTCTATCTTTTGTAGCCTTGATGCGACGAGTTATTTCCTTGTATTCTTTTGCGTATTGCTTAATCTCTTTTATAGTTGAGTGTAGGTTGCTTTGTATCGTACGATACAAAAAAAGGTAATTTTGAAATACTTCTTCCGTACATTCCTTTGCTAAAATATCCCTCATTTCTTTAACGGTTACCATAGTACCGATGGTGTTTAATCCATCTCGTATAGAAGCAAATAAACATTCCCCTCCGCCTTCATTTTCAATGATACTATAATTGTTATTATGCATAAATCGTTCAATCCAATTCTTAGCGGATGTTTTCTTATATGCCTTTGTTTCTTTTAAAGATTGTTCCATCTCGTCTTGTAAAGACATTGGGATAAATGACTCTGGTCTATCTTCTACCGTTGAAGTATCCAGGTTAGGCGTAATTGTATTTAAATAATCCGGTGTAACAAAGGAATACAATCGTAATGGATTCATTTTATCCACATCCATATCTCCGTCTTGATCTAACATTTCATATTGTCTTTCCATCTCTATTTCATAGAGCCCTATTTGAGCATATACTTTATCTCGTACTATACTATATACGGGATAATATATGACATTATTTTTAGACGAATCTTGTTGGTCAATATAATTATATTTGGGTCTGCCTAATGCAATAACCATAGGTCTATCTAATACATGCGTTTGATATAATTGAGCTTCAAATTCAAGGTCATCTACATCTAAAGTATTCGTTTCTGGATATTGTATAGTTGTATCTAGATTGGATATAATCATCAATTATACTATAGTTGTATAAATTATTAAATCCTATTTACACGCCATTTATACTATCTACCATATCCATATGTTGAAATATACTCTTTGCAGATAAAGATACATATTCTTTCGGTTTTAACGAAGCGATATGTTTTAGGTTGTCTTGTAGTTCAGTCCATTCGTCCGAGATATGTATGTAAGTTTGTCCGGTGAGATATAATATACTTTCTAATTCAGTTAATTCATCTACAATCTCAGTGTGATTTTGTATACATATTCTTTTCAATATTTCGTTTTGAATGAAAAGAAGAATCGTATTGATTTCAACGACATTTACTATACCATAAGGTATAAGATGAACGAGAAATGCTCCGGTCGTTCTGCGTTTTAAATTGTCCTTATTGTTTTTACAAAATCGTTCATATTCATTGGTTGAATTATGATACTGTATTTGTAGTATAGACTCACGGAAGCATGCCACACGGTCCGTGATTGTATCCTGTAAAAAAGCATAGGTATGGTATACTTTTGAATATAACGTTGCATATAATTTTGAATATACCATTACACTGCTTAAAATATGAAACATTATATTATTTAATTTATCTAAATCGTCTAAATTATAGTGTTCATTTTGTATAACATTTAACTCATGTATAAGTTTAGGATATAACAGGTCATACGTCGTATCTGTACACATGTTTAATAATTTTCGTATAGTATCAATGGATACGTCTATACCACTACGCGTCGTCATCGGAGTCGTTTTAAAGGATGATTTCTGGATACTTTTGGTTTCTTTTGAATTATTTACATGCATACGCGGATTGCTACATACCTCATTATAAATCTTTTGTATCATGGTTAGTACAGATGTGTTTAATGGAATCCGTATACATGTTTTCTCAATGGTTTGAATGTCTTGTATGGTATATCGTTCTATTGTAGAATCTAACATATTCCATATATGGATATGGTTTCTAAATCCTTTCTATCCTGAATCAAGTTAAATAATAGTATGGAAACCGAACATGAAGGAATTTATCATTCACTATATTCGCAAAAAAAAATATGTATTATTAGTATGAGTAAAAAAACATTGAAAAACAAAATGAAAACAAAATATAGAATTGAAAGTGATGTCTTGGGTGAAATAAAAGTGGAGGATGATAAATATTGGGGTGCTGAAACACAAAGGTCTATAATACATTTTTCTTCCATAGGACAAGAAAAAATACCTACTGAATTAATAATTACGTATGCCATGTATAAAAAATGTGCTGCAATAACAAACAAAAAATTAAAATTATTTAAACATGATAAAATACCGAATGTAATTATAAAAGTATGCGATGAAATTATGTCCGGAAAAATGGAGGATCAATTTCCATTACACATATGGCAAACGGGTAGTGGAACCCATACAAATATGAATGTAAATGAAGTAATTTCTAACCGATGTATTGAAATATTAAAAGGTAAAAAAGGGTCAAAAAGTCCGGTACATCCTAACGATGATGTAAATAAATCACAGTCGTCCAATGATAGTTTCCCAACCGTATTGTACATGACCACTGCGTTATTGATACACAAAAAATTACTTTATTCCGTGGAGTATCTTATTAAAGGTTTAAAAATAAAAACGAATGAATTTAAGAATGATATTAAAATAGGAAGAACTCATTTACAGGATGCTACCCCTATTAGTTTTGGACAAGAATTTTCTGGTTATGTGGCATTGATAGAAGATTCCTATGATCAAATTAAAAAATCGCTTGAAGGGTTGTACGAGTTGCCTGCGGGTGGTACTGCTGTAGGAACTGGTATAAATACTGATCCAAAATATGGGACAATGGTTGTATCTGAAATACGTGCAATAACACATCTTCCATTTAAGAGCGCCAAAAATAAATTTTCTATTTTATCTTCACATAACGCGATTCAAATATGTAGTTCTTCTTTAATGTTACTAGCATCCAACCTTAGGAAAATTGCGGAAGATATACGATGGATGGCGTCCGGTCCAAAAACAGGATTGAAGGAAATAATATTGCCGGCCAATGAACCAGGTTCTTCTATCATGCCCGGAAAAATTAACCCATCTCAATGTGAGGCTACTCTTATGGTTTATTTAAAAGTAATGGGCAACCATACAGAAATCGTAAACGCAAATTCACAAGGTAATTTTGAATTAAATACCTATAATCCATTAATGGCCTATAATATAGTTCAATCCATTAAATTATTAAGCAATATGTGTATAAATTTAACAGATTTTTGCATATCTGGTATACAAATAAACAAAAAACAAATACAATACAACGTAGACAATGCGTTAACTATAGTTACCGCGTTAAATCCCTATATAGGATACGATAACGCTTCAAAATTAGCAAGATATGCTTTAGAACATGATATTAGTTTAAGAGAATCCAATAAAAAATTAAATTTTATGGATGACCAATTGTTAGTTCAACGATTAGATGTTTCAAAAATGATTTAATATATCTATTTTTTTATTGTTATGTTTTTAATTTTGTTGTAATTATTGAGGTCATCAATTCCGCATATATCACATTGAGATTGCAATTCAAATTGAAATTTTTTAGTAATAGAACTTACACCGGGTTCACCATATAATACACATGCATATATAATTGGTCTACCTAACCCAACAAATTCTGCGCCTTTTGAATATGCTGTCAATATATCTGAACCACGACGAATACCTCCATCAAACCATACACCGAAATTATTATCCTTTTTTTTAACAGAGTCTCTTATATCTGTTAAAATATCTAAAGGCGATATACTATTATACACAAATCTACCTCCGTGGTTTGAAACATATACCCCGTCTGCTCCTGCCTTTTGTATTTCTAACGCAACCGGTATAGATATACATCCTTTAAATACCAAAGGTATACCCTTAGTGATTTTCCTTTGAACATATTTACACAATGATTTTTTGGAATGAGCAATTTTTACAATATGTTTAAGTCCAAGTGTATCGTTTGGGTTTTCAGTTGCATAAACATTACCCATCCCTCCTCCTTGAATGTGTTTGGCATAATCGAACGAAGAGATTTCATTGTACGAAGACAATAATTTACTTACAGGTATTGATAAATAGTTTGAAACTTTATTTAGAACGGTTGTATCTTTTGTCCCTACGCAATTGTGTTTTTGATAGCATTTTATATTAAAAACAATATCAGTCAAGAGAGTTCCAGCAATTTTTTTACCAAACGTCAAATCAGATTTGTTTTCTAATAATCCAATACCTCCATGGTTATTAGACCTACCCGTATCTATAGTAATAATCAATACCGCAGGATTATGTTCTTTTATTCTTTCAATCAGTGATATATTAATATCATTATCGCCTGTTAAGTACAGTTGATACATAAAAAAAGGATTTTGTTCTTTTGTATTTTTTTTCAATATATCATATAGATATTCTATAGTATATTCTCCAAAACAAGCCATGGTATAAATACCGCCACCTTTTACAGTTCCTAACATTGTGCTTATTTCATTTGATTTACCTCCATATTCCGAAGCACACCCGTATGGTGCTGTAAAAAATGGAATAATAGAATTAATTTTAGTAATTCCTAAATCCGTGGAATGTAATGTTATTTCTTTGTTAATTGAAAATGGTTTAGGGTTTAAGTAATTTGGTAAAAATCTATATTGTAAATAGGAATTTATGGCTGCAAAAGTACTGTCACCTGCTGAACTTGTATTTTCGTGATACCATGAATATAACCTCGGTGATATTTTACTTAATATACCTTGTTTTAAATTTTCAAAATCCCACGTAACATTAACTTCTTTAACCTTTGATTTATCAAATATTAATTTTTTCACGTATAAATCATTACCGAGATTACCTGTATTGGTCATTGTTTTTTGTAAATTTTTTGATATGTCTATCGGAAATTTTTTTATTTTTCGTGTTTTACTCATATATTATATAATACATATTATATATTCTCTTATCCATAAACGTAGTGTAATTGAATCAACTTAAATAAATAATATTAGTTTAATATTATGAATCCATGCAATACAGAGGAATCCTACGAAGAATGGGACCAATTTAATTTACACCCACACGTATTGCGAGGTATATATGCGTATGGATTTGAAAAACCTAGTCTCATTCAACAAAAATCAATTCGTCCTATCTTAGAATGTAAAGATGTTATCGTACAAGCGCAATCGGGTACAGGTAAAACGGGGTGTTTTACGATTAGTACGCTAGCATTGATAGACACAAGCGAACCCTCTATACAAGCTATACTTTTATCCCCTACCCGTGAATTGGCGATGCAAACCATGGATGTATTAAATGCAATGGGGAAATTTATACCTAAATTTAACTCGGTTCTGGCGGTCGGAGGTACCTCGTTGGATGGATGTATCCAAGAGATACATACGAAACACCCGCAAGTCGTTGTAGGTTGTTCTGGACGTATATACGATTTACTCCGAAGAAACGTTATTGTACCCGATAAGATAAAATTAATCATTCTAGATGAAGCGGATGAAATGATGTCGGATGGTTTCAAAGAACAGATTTATAATATTTTTCAATACATGCCAACGAACGTACAAGTTGGGTTGTTTAGTGCAACTTTACCCGAGGATATTGTTACACTCTTTGATACATTTATGAGAAATCCGGTTAAGATTTTGGTAAAATCGGAACAATTGACCTTGAATGGAATCTCTCAATATTATATAAATCTTGAACAAGATGATGACAAATATGAATGTTTAAAGGATATTTATAGTACATTTACCGTATCTCAATGTATCATTTACTGTAATAGTGTTCAACGAGTTCAACATTTATACGATACAATGTTGGCGGATCATTTTCCAGTTACGGCGATCCATTCCAATATGGATAAACACGCACGTATTGAAAATTATAAACATTTTAGAAGCGGGAAATCAAGAGTGCTTATATCATCCAATGTCACTGCCCGCGGAATAGATATACAACAAGTCAGTACCGTTATTAATTTTGATATTCCATCCTCTGTAGAAACCTATTTACATCGTATTGGTCGTAGCGGACGTTGGGGTAGAAAAGGGTTAAGTATTAATTTTGTTACCCCTCGTGATACAAGATATATGAAGCAAATTGAGAAACATTATTCCATACACATTCAAGAGATGCCAACCAATTGGTGTGATGCTTTGAAAGAATAAGGTAATATACATTGTATTTTATCTTACGAATGTACAATGGACGAAACCACGCACGACCCAATGAACTTTGCCGGATTTCGTATTCCATTAGCCTATCATTCGGATAAATGTACGATTAAATCAGAAGTATCCAAGGATTTAGAACTTAAAAGTGGTTCTCATCCTTTGTATGAATCCTTATTGAACGCAGACGATGATTTTAAAAAACTAATCATTCCACAATTATCCAGATGGTATACTACGGATACTATCTTTTTGAAGGATACGCAACATATTTTAAAAGGTCCTTTGCCAGCACAGCCCAGTTATCATAAGATAATGAATATTTATAAAACGATTGAACCCAAACACGATACCTTTTTAGAACAATATCATTACATTGAATGGAAACCGTTCCAGTCGCTAAATACAAATCAAAATGTAATGCAATGTATGAGTGTTTATAACATTTGTTCACCTATCCTTTCACTTGCATTGCCCATATTTATGTTGATTATTCCATTATTTATGATAAGATTACACGGGATTCAACTATCGTTCCATAGTTATATTCAACATCTTTTAGTGGTTTTGAAACATCACAGTATAGGACAAATATTTTTTATACATCAAGCCACCTTAGATAAACAAATATTCATAATGATATCCTTTATTTTTTATTTCATTCAAGTTTATTTCAACGTTCAATCCTGTGTAAAATTTATAAAAAACATGACCCATATACACGATTATATATTTGCAGTGCAAGATTACCTTACCGCTACACTGTCTTCTATAGACTCTATACAATCGTGGAATGTATATCCTTCGTATAAACCATTTTTAGAACATTGTAATACAAAAAGGCTACTCATGCATACGATATGTAAAGAACTACAACAAGTCACTCCTTTTCAATACACAGGCTCAAAATTATTGCAGTTAGGTAAAATTATGCGTATATATTATTTATGTAACACCGACCGTTCTTGGAAAGAGACTATTCAATATAGTATTTATTTTAATTCTTATATACATTCTTTGTCTTGCATTAAGGATAAACTACATAAATCTTTACATTTTTGTAAATATAGTAAAAAGAAAACATATTTCAAAGGTATATATTATCCACATATCGAGAAAGAACTCGTCGTACACAATGATGTTTGTTTATCCACCAATATTATCATTACAGGACCAAATGCCGCCGGTAAAACAACCTTATTAAAAACGATTATGCTCAATACTATATTATGTCAACAATTCGGGTGTGGTTATTTTAATAAAGCACGTCTACAACCCTATCATGTTCTAAGTAGTTATATTAATATACCAGATACATCGGAAAGAGAAAGTCTCTTTCAAGCAGAAGCAGTACGATGCAAAACTATATTAGACGACATCCTTTGTAATAAAGAGAGACGACATCTTTGTATTTTTGATGAATTATTTTCAGGTACAAACCCATATGAGGCTACAAGCGCCGCGAAGGCTTACCTAAAATATATTCACAAACAAAACAATGTACGTTTTTTATTGACCACCCATTTTGTAGACATGTGCAAACAGTTGAAGGATGAATGCGGTATATGCAATATGCAAATGCAGGTAGAAAAAGATATGCATCATTCCTTTATATATACGTATCGTATCCTAAAAGGTATATCTAGTGTAAAAGGGGGGGTTAAAGTGTTGAACGATTTGAATTATCCACAAGAAATTATAAAGGATTGTTTATGTGAAATCAATCGTCATAATTAATTCGTTAGATAAGAGTAATAATAGTAGGACTAATTATTAATGATGGATAACCTACTATTAGGTATATGTATTTTACTGATAGGCGTAATGTTTTATTATTTTAATGGTCGTTTATCTATACTTGAATCTACAATCGTAAAACAAAATCACGTCTTAACGGATTTTATCACCAATGTTAAGAGTAATACGAGTAACCATGGGGCAACCCTTGAAGCCATGCATGTTGCAAAGGGGTATCACGAGAATGCTCCAGATATGGACTATATTGAGGTAACGGATAGCGAGGACGACGACTCAACCTCCTCGGAGGACACCATATCCAATACGGTAGAACCGTCTGTGGTTAAGGTCATACCATTAGGAGATATAACGGACAGTCGTACTCTGAATACGGTAGAACCGTCTGTTAAGGTCATACCATTAGGAGATATAACGGACAGTCGTACTCTGAATACAGTAGAACCGTCTGTTAAGGTCATACAATTAGGAGATATAACGGACAGTCGTACTCTGGATACATTATTTAAAGAAAGTACAGTAGAACCCTTGGAGGAAGATGACGATGGTATTACGGTGGATATACACGATGGTTCAACGATAGATTATTCTAAAATGAAAATAAGTCAATTGAGACTTATTCTCGCAGACAAGGGTATCGTTCCAAAAGGCAAAAAGAAACTAGATTTAGTGAATGCTTTACAAGAGACTAATTTATAATATTTTGAATAATATATGTGTGACAAATGTCAAAATGGTTCAAACAATATACATATGAATTATCCTCCTATCATGGCAGATGGCCGTAATTTTACAGCATGGCAACCTGGTTCTAAACTTAGCGCAGATATACGTAAGCAATCTAATCTTAAGACCAACTGGCAATATCGCCAATATATGCAAGATAACGCAGATAAAATCATAGCCTACAATCAACTTGCTTCATGTGACCAATGTGGTGCATGTCCAATGAAGTATGGTGTACAACCCAAACAGACCACCAATACCCCCGCTGTATTTTCCTCCATTGATGTGACCCAAACGCTTGGTTATCCGAATAGCGATTTAAAAAGTCAATATTTATCTAAATACCAATTAGAACGTAGATTATATACGCCTGTGTTAACACAAGAACAACTTTTACGTGACGGTTATAAAAACTATAATTGATTATAATATAAACGGATTACGATATGACCTCGTATGATATTAAGTATAGATATTGGTATAAAAAATTTATCTATATGTCTTATTGCCTCTGATGGTAGTATTCGTGATTGGGATATCCTTGACCTCACGAATACTACGATTCATTCTTGTAACTATTGTATGAAACACAAACGTTGTACCAGTCGTGCCATTTATACCATTGCCGGTAAAATGTATTATTGTAATAGACATATTACAAAGTGTATTCCTTCTATCCGTATTGCACCGCCTGAATATTATAGTCTTTTAAAAAAAACATCTTTGATGAAAACAAAAAAACTGAATCATATGTTTGAGTTGAATGTATCGGTAGAAGAATTAACGAATCATATATATCAACATTGTGCCACCAAAGTAATTCAACCCGTTTCAGCAAATGACATGGATTTAATTAACATTGGAAAGACCTTAAGTATAACGTTGACCAACCGTTTAACATGCATAAACGATATACATACCGTATTGATTGAAAATCAAATTAGTACGATTGCAAGCAGAATGAAATGTGTTCAAGGAATGGTAGCCCAATTTTTTATTGAAAAAGCAATTTATAACATTCTATTTATATCTAGTATAAATAAACTAAAATTGTACGACGTTCCAAAAAAAACGTATAAAGAACGTAAAGCCTCGGGTATTCTTGTTGTGCTTGATTTGTTGGAGAATTCCATGAATCATACATGGTTGTCTGTATTTCATACACATAAAAAAAAAGATGATTTAGCAGACTCTTATTTACAAGCGCTATGGTTCATTCATACAAAAACATAATTGCGTTTTACTCTACTTAAAATCATATCACTCTTTGTTAATATGCAAGCGGAAACAATTGTATTGAATGATACAGACATACATATACCGATTCAATCTAACTCTTTTGGTGGGGGTATTGAACTTTTAATGAATGAAAAACGCAGACCGGAGAAACATAATGACTTAATGGATATAAATATAAGTGATTTAAATGAGCTTGAAACGGAACTCAATGAACTTACAGAACCTACAAACAAAGCATCTACAAAGTCGGATATGTTTAACTATATGTTGAAACAACCTGCGCCTGTAGAGACTACGAATCTTCCAGAGAACCCAGAACCTTCCGTCGGTCGTTCTACCGCACAGTCTCATTTTGAAACCAATCCAAACGACTATTCCAAATTTAACATACCCATTGACCCTGATATTCCAGACGTGTCCGATAAATCACCCGAAGACATTCTCAGAGAGAAATTTACATTCTTAAATAAATTGGAAAATTTAGAACGCAAAGGAGTTCGTCTTACCAAAAAGTACAGCATGGATTCAAACTTGGACGAAATGAAAGGTGAGTATGAATCCATTATAGCTGAGAAAGAAAAGTCAAATAGTATGAAATTTCAAGGCAAAATGTTGATGGCCGCCATTACGGGTATAGAATTTTTAAATAATCGTATAGACCCATTTGACATTAAACTAGATGGATGGAGCGAACAAATCAATGAAAACATTGAGGATTATGATGATATATTTGCAGAATTGCACGAAAAATACAATTCTAAGGTAAAACTAGCCCCTGAATTAAAATTATTGTTTCAATTGGGAGGGTCCGCCATTATGGTTCATATGACGAATACAATGTTTAAATCCGCTTTACCTGGTATGGATGATATTATGAGACAAAATCCTGAACTCATGCAGCAATTTACACAGGCGGCTGTAAATTCAATGGGTGAACAGAGTCCAGGATTTGGCGGATTTATGAATAATATCATGAAAAATGACCCTAAACCAACGGAGAATGGTCCTCTACCTAACCCAATGAAAACACGTACGGATAAGAGTACCCGATATGCTGTAAGCCCAAATCGTCCAGACCTTTCCGCCGCAAGAACACAAGATGGTTACGACATTCAGGATACATTTGTATCGGTTCATGAGATCAGTGCACCTCGTTCCACAAACCAAGACCGTCCAAGACCTGATATGAAAGGACCAAGTGACATTGACGACCTTTTATCTGGATTGAAACCTAAGACGAACGAACCGACTGAACCTATGGTTATACCTGTAAAAGAGGGTAGTACCGTAAGTATTCAAGACCTCAGAGAATTACAATCGGCGAATATACCATCTCGTTCAAACCGTCGGAAAAAAAGTGAAAAAACCAGTATTAGTTTAGATTTTTAAGGTATTCCTTGAATTCAATATATATGTATACAGGATTCAAGATATCTATAGAAAATATAGAAGTGGTAGAGATGTCCGCAATTCCAGATTGAAGGAACGGTATGCATTGATACGGTTGTAATTTTAACTCGCTTACGTTTAACGTAAATTTACGTTTCCCCACAAAAATATCGTAGGTTTCTTTTCCGAATAGGTCATGTATGGATAGAGAGTGATGAACGTGTAAAACATTCTCGTCGTCTTTGAATATACCGTTCGGTAAGATTGGTTCTATATTCACGACCACTTTACATGTTTCATTTAAAAATTCTACTTGTTCATGCCACAATGGAATATAATAGGTTTCTTCTTGAAACACTAAACTATATATGTCATGGTTCAATAAATTATCAAGGGTGGGTTGTAACGTAACACGATAAGTATCCTCTTTATGGAATAGATTCTTACGATAATAATCTAATAAAAGTTGTTGTAGTAAGGCATAGGTTTCTTTATTTAATTGTAGTTTAAACTCTGTGATAAAATCCATGATATAACGTATACAGTTCTCTTCCTGTAGACCCAATACCGTGTATAGATCCTTCATTTCAGATACATTAGGTTGTACGTAACGGGTTGGATCGTTTATCCATTGTATTACACATGTATAGGCATCCTGTATTTCTATAAATGTTATTGTATCCATCCCTGTATCCTGTTTAAATTTATCTGGATGGTATTTACGAGCTTGACGAAAATAGGCAACTTTGACCTCTTTCTCTGTTAAGGATTTACACCATTTTAGTTCAAGTAAATTACACGCCTTTTGTATCTCCATGAATTGTATTTATTATATGAACTATAAATCGCTCTAAATGATAAATAGGACGATAATTATTATTGTAATAATACAAAAAACGATACGTTTGTATAAGCATAGGTGTAATTTGATGCGGTGTAACTATTTTTTGTACTATAACATTGGATAGAATATACCATATACAATCCATTACATTTAGATTGTATATTAGGATATCATACAATCGGTCTCGGATTTCGCTGTATTGAGGCGTTCGGATGCATTCTAGGATTTGGTCGCAAAGGGTAGTATAAGGATGCATGATAGGATAAGGTACACGGTTACAATACTTTAATGTCGTAATGTCACTTGTGACGGACGTATTGCGTCGTGCAATTGTATTCTGGGATTTACTAGGACGCGGAATGGAAAGGACTCTACATCTATCCACAATTTTATCTGGAATAAAACTTATATGTTCCGTTAATAATATATATTTAATATTCACTTCGGTGTATGTTAATGTCTGCATATAACTATAAAATACTTCTAATAATTCATTATGTATGTCATGAAAATTTTTACATACAATTATACCCGTACGACAAGGTCTTGTTTGTATTATCTCCATAATATGTAGATATATCTCTCCCCATAATACTTTTGCATTACACCCTAATAATTCCATATCTACTTCAAAATGAATATCACTTATTTTCAAGGTATACGTACTGTTCCCAACGATATTCGTAATTCTACGTTCGTATTTTAATTGAGACGGTGAATATTTGAGTATGGATTTTAACATTTGTGTATATTTACCAGAACCCTTTGGTCCATAAAAAATCAAACTTTGTAAAGATTGAATATCCTGAGGGAAACGATTGTATATAGTATTTAATTTTGGGTGTAATGGATTCTTTTTTTCTAATTGTATATATTCTTCAAAATGGGACATTGTATAACTCATATTAAGAAGAGCGAATTGTCTTTAATATAATCCTATGGTATGAACGATTTATCCAGAATTATAATATTTTCAATACTCCTTCTTTTCGCAAGTGGATATTCAATCTTTACAAAGTTTGATTTTTTATGGACCAAAGGGTTCTGGTAAATATACACAAATGTTAAAATCCATACTTGCAATGTCGATAGGGTTTGCAAGTATAGAATATTTGTTCAAGATATCAGGAATTATATTCATAAAAGATGTATTGAGTCCAGTACAAATACAAATGGTATGGTTATTTGCTACTTCTATCAGTGTTATATTATTTCAAACGTTATACTTGAAACAAATCATACAACCACATTCTTACATATCCTTTGCTCTTATCTTTGCCATTTTAATAATTGAAATGTATAGCAAATGAATATAAATCAATAGGAGTTATATAGTTTATACAACATGAATGTTTATTTAGAATTAGAAGACATTCAACCAAGATATATCCATATATCTAATCCTGTAAAAAATACAGTACTAGATAATAGTATGTTTATGAGAATATCCTATAGTAATAATCTTTGTAGTATGAACTGTATGCATATTCATTTAAATTTGAATGAAGTGAGAGTATTCAAATATTTTAATAGATACACCTATGAATTTAATTATGAGGATAACCTGAATAATATTGAATCACTATCCAATCTAGAACATTATATATTAGACTCTTTAAATATAGATAACTTACAAAAAACAATACGACTCAAATCACAGTTTATTCAAAATAAAATACACATACATACACAATCTTCATGTATATATCCAAATACACCATTACTTATTTTAAAGATATCCGGTATATGGTTATCCTCTACCCATTATGGATTGACGTATAAATTTATACATGGACTTACCCATCCGTTGAAAAATATTTTAAAATAATATTCATTATAAGTATAACCATGCTATTCGTTATGGTCAATAAATAATTAACCGATAACAGTCTACTGTTGTAACTGCCCATAACTAGGTTTTCAGATGTTTTCATGGAATTTTGCATGTAATCGTAGGCTATCCATAATTGTAGGAGTATTAGAAAGAAAGATACATTGCTATACATTGAATATTCGGTAGCTACTTCTCCTTGATTAATATTTTTGAAATACTGTGCATTTAAAACGATTAACCATGTCAATAACCCAATCAATAATAAGGATGGTACGGATTGAATAAATAAACTTTTTACAAAAAAGACTGAATTCGTTTTCAACGGATCCATTTTGCTTATAATGGCAAAGGATGAAAACATAATTCCTAACGTGGCCATCATAATCATGCCATAACTCCATAAAGAGGCAGAGGCGGGTCCAACGTTTATATTGGTCGAGGTAGGTTGAATCATTTTTATTATAACTCCAGTGATAGCCATAAATATAATTAATGAAGTAGTATAGGATGCCATGAAGTCTATGTTATATTGTGATTATATTATAGGAATAATAAATTATTACTATAATATAATAATGTTTAATGTAAGCATGTCACATCCATTGATACCTAGAGAACAAAATTATTTGCTCTCTCGTAAGTTTGTTACTATACATTCCGAAGACAGAGATATTATTAAATACCCAGAGGCGAACTCGTTTGATATAAAGCTTCCGCAAATCATGGAAAACGTGCAATCTATGCGTCTTGTATCCTATTCTTTTCCAGATAAGTTTTATACGTTTAGTTCAGAGTATCAAAATACAAAATTATCTTTTGTGATAAAGGTTGACACGTATTCCATTGAACCGCTTGGTTGTGAGGAAATTATCACCATTGAAATTCAACCAGGTAACTATACCATTACACAATTAACAAACAAAATTCAAACCAAAATGAACCATTGTATTACTCAAAAATTAGGAGAACCTTACAATGAGATGAAAGTAACCTATGATCTCGTTGGACAACGCATAATGTTTGGAAACGTAAAACATCCCTTTATATTATTGAATCGTAAAGAATGTTATAAAGATGTATGTAAACAACCGAATATGTGGGAATTACCCGTTAAATGGGGATTGGGATATTATCTTGGGTTTGAACGAGAGACTTATATATCCACACGTTTGGAAAAGAGTGTTTCTTTTAATTATTTAGAAAATAATCCTATATGGTTGATGAATACAAATGGAAATGTCTATTTAACGATTGCTCCGTTTGCACCCGAGATTGAAGAAGAGTCTGTATTTTACATGGAAATAGAAAAATATAATTCAATGGATGAACTTAAATTGTATCCTCTTAATACAAACAGTAACGAACACAATACCTATGCCGGATATGTTAATTCAGCCTTTGCTAAAATAAATGTGAATGAGTTTAGGTCGTCGTACGATACAACCAATTTACATTTACAAAACTTTACCTATTTTGATGTTCCGGAAGAAAAAATATCTAAACTTCAATTTAAATTTAGATACCATGATGGTAGGCTTGTAAACTTTGCGAGATTGCCGTTTAATTTTACATTGGAATTCAATTGTTTAAAAAATGAGATTGGGAAATCCTATAAAATTCGTAATCCTGAATACTAGAATAAGTGACCTCTCTTTTGCCTTCGTGATTTTCGTTTTTTTCGTTTCGTTTTTCGTTTCGTTTTTCGTCCACCTTTCTTTTTTCTTTTTTCAATTTCTATTAAAACTTGTTCTTTTTCAGCTTTTGTTAAATTTAGGTTTGGAATAATAATATCATCTATATCGTGAATGTATTCATATTCTTCTTCGTCTATTCTATTTAACGCGGTTTGAATGTTAAGTCTATTCATTTCAGGTTCACTCGCAACTCTTTCATCCTCTCTTTCATCCTCTAGGACGTCTGGAAAAATATCTTCTTTACTTTTACAATCTAACTTTGTCTTGCATAATGGACATGGTATGATTACCTTTTTACGAAACGGATATGGAGATTTAGCACTGTTACAATACCCAATTAAACATTCACTATGAAATTTATGTTCACATATGGTTTGTAACACGTCTGTACCATTGTATAGGTAATCCAAACATATCATACATTTCTCTTTTTCCATATATATATATACAGATAATTTTCTCATTGAAACTAGGATGTCCAATAAAAAAATGTATCGCCTTGCTATTCTTGACAAATTATTAATAGGTTAAAAGTAAGCGTTGAAATGATTTGTGATTGAAGTATTTACCTGTATCACGATACACGTTTTTTTTAATATAGGATTTATCAAGAATATATAAATAAAAGTCCCTGGATGTAATGCCATAGTATGCGTTCAATCTCCCCATATATATTAAAGTTAACCTGCTATCTACCTTCAACATTTTTCGGTGATATTGAATTTGATTGACTACGGATTGATGTTTACGTGTTACAATCGGATCGCCATACGACATAATTTCATCCATAATCTCTTGAGGAAGGGTTATAACCATGGTTCTTTTATAATAATTCGGTTTATACAAATACTTTCAATTTTCTGAATAATCCAGTTACACGAGAGTTTTTATGTACGTGTGCCTCGTCAAATCAAAGCATGAATTGAAGTACCATATCTTTGAATGTCAAATAAAGGAAGGTGGACTACATCGTTCGTCGCGTGTTTTAAGGGCGCACACCAATGGGTTGAAGTGATACCCTTTAAAAATGCATTCTTGCGTTTGTGTTGATTGTCTTCTGTATTATCTTTATGTTCTTTTGGCATGTATGAAACGTATTGTACGATTCTCTCTTCTGTGTTTCCAATGTCACCACAATGGTTTTGATGGAACAATCTAGAGTCCCATATTACCAACGACCCTTTTTTTACAGAAAGACTGATTTGAATGAGAGGTTTACAATACTCTTCATGGATGATATTAAAGTTGCTGGTGCCTTTTAAATTATATTGTTGTACGTACGCATCATATATTAAATGTGTGTTCTCGCATACTTTCATTGTTTTATGTTCATTGTCCGTCAATGAAACGAATCCTTGATAACAACGAAAGGAGGTATCGTGTGGGGATTGGTCGGTATGCATCCAGTAGTCTTCATAATGATCGGTTGGGGACATGTAGCACATACCATCAAAGGATACGATCAAGTCCTTTGTATTCCAAATGTGTTGAAAGATATCTATTACATTCGGACGCGTACGAATATACCATGCGTGTTCTTGATGTCCTGCATTGTGGGTTTTGATAATCCCATGGTTACCTACAGGTATAGAGTTCGTTTCTTTCCAGACACGAAACAATTTCGTGGCATGATGGACTTCTTCGCTTGACAATACGTCATCTATGACCACATAACCGTGTGTTTTTAAATAGTCCATACCATTGGTTATGAACGATTATTTATATCCTTTTACACCGAGGTGTTGAGAGATTCAAACAACACCATTTCTAACCGTTTATAATTTAAAGTACGTATGCTACCATGATTCAAAATATCACCTATACAAATATGCATTTCTTGAAAGGTATCCATCATAAACAAGGTTCTAAATAAATCCTTATAACTGGGATCTTTCCCTAAAAACAATAACAAGTGGCTTACTATACTATCGTCTTGTTTCATACGGTCATATATCTTCGTAAAGTGTGAAACCGTTTTATCGTATAATGTATCTATTTTATTTGCAACCTCTTCCTCGTTCCATTCCATCATTTGGAATGCTTGTAACAATTGAATACGGTACAAGTCATCGCTGTCTACTTGCTTATACGTACAAAGAAAGGATGCATCGTAGAGTTTATTCATTATCCTTCATTACAATCGTTTATTTAAACAATTACTTTAACTATTGTTGGATTGATCACGTGTGAGTTGTCGTACGGGAATACCTCCTCTTATCCATCCATCGGCTGCAATGCCTTCAATCAAATTCGCAGGATTGTTAATGGTGGCTTGTAACGACGGTATCAACGGTGTATAATTGGAATGTGTTAATTCCGAACTTGGATTCACACTCTTTCTATTATTTGCCAATTCACCTTGTTGTAACTGTGATTCCGCCATGGCATCGTTCACACCACGACCAAGATAAGGTACCGTTATAAATGGACGTTGTAGCAAACTTATTTTACATTTGTTACGTGACAAATCACTAAGAGTTAACGTTGAATTCTCATCAATATTACAACCACCTATACCAACCGTGTGACTACCCGTAAAATTAATGGCAGGTTGGGCGGTTGCAAAGTCAATGACATCGGACATTGGACATTGTGGTTTATAATTCATTAACCGATAGTTTGCTGCGGCTGTATCTTGAATATTTTGCTGACTAAGGTCATCCATGGAATCCCCTATACGCGTGGTTGTGTTAAAAGTATACATGTATATATATTATATTTTAATTCTTTAATATTATTCAATTCAGAACCCTTATCATGTACTCAACGGGAAACCTATCACCCGTGGCCGCCATCCACCCCCACGTTGTCGTGACTTGCCTTTGGACTTGCGTTTGGACTTGCGTTTGGACTTGCGTTTAGACTTGCCTTTGGACTTGCGTTTAGACTTGCCTTTGGATTGATTTAAGATAAATTGTACCATATCTTCGGTAGAACGGTCTCCGTCATATTGGGTCATATAGTCCCCACTAATATAATATATAGTAGGAACGCCTTTACCTTGAACGTCTTGTCCGCTTTTATGGCGTACAATACTAGATGTATCAATATTAGCATCTACTACATATATATCCGTACCGGAGAGGGATGGATGTTGGTTTAATCCATTCCATGATTCTTCCATTGCAATACAATGCCCACAGGTCGGTGAATAATACCTCAACAATACATCTTGTGTATCAAGAATACGATTCATTTCTTCCACATTTTCTGAATTCATCCGAACAAACATATATAATATATTAATATTATATATCACAGATGATTGAACCATTTAAACTATTCCTAGCGATAATTGTAATGTTATTAGGTTTATATTATTATACCGTAACTGGATATGAAAACTTTACGAACCGAGGTTCAATGCGTTGTCCTGACCTATTGATTCAAAAAGGAACCAAATTTTACTTGTATAATTCAAACTTAGCCAATGTACCTGGAGTGAATCCGGTAACTTTTGAGAACTTGGAGGAATATACTGAATTTATAGAATGGCAACGTAGTCAGGGCATACGTTGTCCTATCTTGTACGTACAAGAGTCTTACGACGCACAAGGGAATAAGGTATATAAACCACATGCTTCTCCTACAAACATTCAAGGTGGATTAACAAATTATCCAATCGGGGCAGCGCCCCTCACAAAATTAGTGGATGCCTCTCGTTCCAATTCGGATAGTGTATATAATAAAAATAGTTACCCAGGGTTTGACGGACAAGACCAAACCATCGGTACGAATACTCCTTTAGACTTAATGTATCATAATACTTCCTCCGTTAGTCCAAACCCAATGGACGCAAACTGGGGAGGTCAGTCCTATACAAAAAAATTAGTAGATTCAGGTTATTATGCACAGGATTATGTCACTAAACCCACAACCGAGACGAGTTAACAAGAACAATTCGTTCCCTTTACTAATTTCTCCACCATGAACCACGATTACAGGACTTAATCCGTCCAATCCACATAATTCAAGCACTTCTGCATGATACGTTAAGTCCGCGCAAGTCTGTAAAAACATAGCTGGATTTGGAGTACCAACCACATTGTATTGTCCGGGATGAAATGTAATACGTTGTTGATAGGTATGTGCCTTTTCGCCAATTTGTTTTAATAGCGTATGCGCAAACTCAAACGTATAATTACATACTTTTGGATTGGACTTGTGTGGAAACAAATCACTACTCAACCGAAACACTTTGATTCCGTTTTGTTCGTTCCAATCCATCATGGTAAGTACATCTTTTAAATTTTGAATGATTTTATCTTTTAATACATCTATACCTTTTTCCTCAATGGAACGCATAATCATTTTTCTTGATGCAAATATGGGAGGTTTGAATGACCTCAAGGTTGTGTTTAAACAACACAATCCAAGTTGAATCGGTTTAGAGGTACTCATTCTTTCATGTCTATAACGAAAGTATTATGCTATAAGTATTTCAATTTTATAATAATATGCTATATGACCCCTTCATAATCTACGGGCGCTGCATTTTGTAAGTCATCCAGTACGGGCTTAAACGTAAAGTTTTGATTCCCCGTTTGTACGATGGGGGCCATATTAGCAACCACGTCTTCTTCTAACGTTTTTGGATAGTCCTTATATTGGTCAAGCATTTGCATTTTAATTTCTTCTGCTTTATTTTCTTGGTACATGTAAGCATTTCCAGATGCAACGGAGGCACGATGAAGTAGGGTATATCCTGCTAATAACGCAAGAACGCCTGCCAAGATACCTGCTGCTGGAAACATTATAAGCGCAAGAACATACACTATAATTTGACCGATAGACGTATCTATCCAAGAGGCAACGGGTTTAGGTAATGAAATGTCAAATAAAATATATATAATACATATTATACTAATTACAACCGAATGCTTGGATTCATAGGTTTGTATAGACTTTATTAACTTCATATATTATGTAATAATATAAAAATTGATTTTGATCCACATTTTATAGCATTGTGTTAAAATGTCCGTTTCAGATCTACCCTCCAAATATTTGGGCAAGATGGGATATACGATCTATAAAGATGGATTAACTCCCAAAGAGTATAAACTTATAAAGGATCATTTAACCGTTTCCCCTTATATTCCAAAGTCACCAGTTCAACCTGAAAAATATAGAATCTATTTAGAAAGTCAACGTAAATATTATTTACCAAGATACTTTGGGATTCAATATTTTGGAGAACCAGATGCCTACTGTATTCCCAAAGGGGATCCCATCCAATTGGAGTTTGTAGGTAGTCTTCGTACCAATCAATTACCCATCGTAGATGCCTTTTTATCCAAAGTAAATGACCGAACGGGTGGCGGGGGATTGTTAGATGTACCTTGCGGATGGGGAAAAACAGCCATGGCTTTATATATATGTAGTCAGTTACAGGTAAAGACCTTGGTGATTGTACATAAAAGTTTTTTGGTAAATCAATGGATAGAACGTATAGAAGAGTTTCTACCGTCGGCACGTATCGGTAAAATACAAGGAAAAGAGATAGATATCCAAAACAAAGACATTGTTATTGGAATGTTGCAATCTTTATCGGTTAAACATTATTCCGAAGATACGTTTTCTTCCTTTGGGCTTACCATTGTAGACGAATGTCATCATATCTCATCCGAAGTATTTAGTCAATCCTTAACACGAATTGTGACTAAATATACACTTGGACTTAGCGCAACTATGACGCGTAAAGATGGATTGACTCCTGTATTCAAAATGTTTTTAGGCGAAGTGGTATATGCCGTGAAACGAATGACGGATGATACCGTTTTAGTAAAGACTATACTGTATGATTCCAAAGACGATGAATTTAAAGAAACTATATATGACCATAGAGGTAACCCTCAATATAGTACGATGATTACAAAAATATGCGTTTATAATGAAAGAAGTGAGTTTATATTACAGGTGTTACAACATGAATTAACGGATACGAAAGAACAACAAATCATGATTCTTGCACAAAACAAAAGTATTTTAACGTATCTATACGATGCGATCGTACATCGTAACCTAGGAAGCGTTGGATATTATATAGGTGGCATGAAAGAGACCCAATTAAAAGAGAGCGAAACCAAACAAATCGTGATTGCGACGTATGCAATGGCCTCGGAAGGGTTGGATATCAAAACCTTGACGACGTTGTTATTTGCGACGCCACGTACGGATATTACACAAGCCGTTGGACGTATATTACGTGTGAAACATAATCGTCCATTGATAGTGGATATATTAGATACCCACGATGTATTTAAACGTCAATATAAAAAAAGATTGGCTTACTATAAAAAAAATAAATATACAGTAAAGGTAAGTGATAATACACGCTATTTTACAGATACATGGGATACCCAGTCTGTGACGAAATCCACGAAATGTATGATATCCATTTAACATTTCCAACGGTTTCCACAACTTACACAAGTCACAAATGTAGTCATGGGTTCATCTGCCGAACGCGTCTGTAGTTGATAATAACTACAATTATTGGATTTACATTTACGACATACAAACATGTCTGTATTACCATTATGAGGGGCATATAAAGTTTCATCTTTTATTTTTTTAAATTCAATCAATTGTTTCCATTTTTCAGGTAAAAACTCTTGATGGGTCATATGACTAATTTGCATGGGGGTATATTCACCCGTTTCAACGCGTTCACGAAACGACGTATTTTGAAGGTTTCTATAGATGGTTCTAAACCGGTCAATATAGATTTGAACAAAATACGAATTTTCCCATTTTTTTACAATGTAATTTTCACTGCATACACGTATCGTGTAATTTAAAATACCCTTTTCAATATTTACGCTATAGATCGTTGTTGTCATTAACGAAGCAATCACTTTTTGGATTTTAATACGAAATTCTGTAGGGTCTTTAATGTGTATCATCTTATAGCATAATGCGTGTTTACTTTATATAGTTTCAATTTCTTCAATATTCATCGTATTCTTCTTCTTGAAGTTCCGACCCATCTCCATGGAGTGCTTCCATAAATTCAGGATATTCTTCCTCATTTAAATCCTCTTCGGGTATCGTTGGATTTTCTTCTTGGGTATATTCATTCTCTTCCAACTCTTCGTTTTCATCTTCCTCATAATGGATTGAAAGAGGTGTATCTGGAAATGTAACCGATACGTTGTCTTGTGAATCCTCATGATTTGAACCATCCTCTAATAAATTCTCGTAAATTTGTGTCCACGTATTCAAGGATAAATTTCTAAATGTACCATCACTTTGTACTGAAACCAACGACATTGAACCATAATATACTTTAGTTTCTAGAGGAGCAGGTAGTTCATATTTATTGTCTTGTCCGGATTTAACCGTATCACACGACCATAATTCTACGGTATCTACATCCATCGTATGGATATACCATACATGTCTGCGACGAAAACCGTTTGAATTACGAAATCCACATTTTTTATAAATTGTATCTTGTGTAAGATGTTTAACATTTTGTTGTTTCATAATACCATTTTTATCAATGACGATTATGGTAACAGACATACTAACACAATATATTCTAAATGGTTTAAATAGGTTATAAATATAATAATTATGTCAATATATATATATCCAGATATTTCTCAAACAAAAATCAAGGATATATTGAAACAATCTCATTTCCATTTATCCTCAACCACATACGACACCAAATTGTATAGTCAGGATGGTATATACACCTTATCCAACGATAGGATTTGTAAGTTGCAACTAGAACTTGAGAACGTACAATATCTACAAAATATAAAACTCGTTATCACAGGGTCTACTATAAAAAATACACCAGTATATTCACAATTGCCACATGATTATATCGTACAACATAGTACAATCAAAAAGTATATTTCAAATCAGTATAAATCATTTATAATCGTCATGATATACGGGGAAGAGGAATTAATAGATTATTATATAGAAACGAATGAAACTAACGACAATTACGTTTCATTACTCTCGTTATTAACTGATATATAATATAATGATTGGAATTATATTATGGAATAGTATTCTTTCTATATTTTTAATTGTGATCATGCACCAACTATATGTGTATTGTATAGATATTTTGACCGTTCCAAAAACAAGGGATTTGGTATATAAACCTACGAAACGATATAATGATATCATGTCCTTACCAAAACCCAACGTTGAACCTTTACAACCAGACAGTATGCAAACTGAACTACGTAATTTTTTAAATCAAATCAAAAAAAATACATGAATGTTTGAAGGTTAAAGAGAAATATATATATATATCATCGTAAATGTCCATAGATACTTTAAATGACAGATTACCGCGCGTTAATGTATCCTATGGACATGTACTAGATAAACCATACACCGCAGATATGTATCAGGTCGTTCCAAAAGGAATTCCTTGTCTATTGTGGTATACTTATTGTAAAGGAATGAATGTGTGTTATCTATTATATCTAGCACAAAATAATAAAAGTATACATAAGATTGAGAAGGTAATCACTTCGTTTAATTCAGAATTATGTTATGGACAAGGTACTTTATTAAGTGGAGTATTCTTGCATTATAATAACCTACAAGTGTTTACGATTATGGATATACATGTATTTAAAGGATGGACTATTTCAGACAAGACGTTTATAGACAAATTCAAATACATTACATGCTTGTTGGCAAATCATACACGTGCAAATTGTTATGTTACCTCGCAATTGATTGTGGCCAGTGCGATAGTATTGCCTTCGTATGAAGAAGCTTTGACGGTTTCAGACCGTTTACCTTATCCTATATATTGCATTACATTGATGGATGGAAAAGATATAAAGGTTAAGGGTAAATATATATATAGTAAATCGGTACGATTTAGGATTAAACCAGATATCCAATGTGATATCTATTATTTACATACATTGGAAAATATATATGGTATCGCATTAATACCAGATTACAAGACAAGTGTCATGATGAACGGTTTCTTTCGTAATGTAAAAGAAAATAATAATTTGGATTTAATTGAAGAAAGCGATGAAGAATGCGTAGATCCTATACCTTTGACTACATCCATTGTAATGGAATGTATATACGACCGAAAATTTAAACGATGGAAACCGTTACGAAAATATAAAGGTACCCTCCCGCTTACAAACATACAAGAGATACAACGCCTAGAAAAAATATAGCATTATAATATATGATTAATCCAATGGTATATTCTAATCCACACATGGTGACTGGTATGTATAGTGCAGGTAAGTTAACTACGAATACTTCGCTCAATTATAGTCAATCACCAAACCTATTACCATCTACAAACATGTATATAGCCGGTGCTAAAAAAATTAAGCGTCGCAAATCATTTCGGTCACGACGATATAAACCCAATAAATCCAAAAGTCGCAAAAAAATCCATAAAATGAAAAAAAATAAAAAGCAATATTTTGCAGGAGGTAATACACCCATTGCATTTGGTTATGGTATGGATGGTTCCTCGTTATCCAGTACAGAGTCTATGTTAGCGAATCCTATACCCTATAAACCGTATTTTGCATGCAATAAAGTATAATTGGTTTAAAGGATTTCCAAGTCTGTGATTTTCCAATATTCGCTACCACCGTTGGGTATAGGCCTACGTAGTATGAATGGAATCTTTTTTTCGTTTAATTCCATCAAAGCGATGGTATAACTTGAAATGACATTAGGAGGTACTTGAATGAACGGTTCAGCTCCTTCGTCCAATTGTTTGGAACGAACCCCTAATATTTTAGTCTTTTCAAATTTAGTAAGGATAGATATAGTATTATGAAGAGGGTCTATAACATCTCCATACTGATTTCGGGTTATCACAGACAATGCGCGAATTTCTTCATCGTTATGCATTTTGGTTTCTGGATGATATAAACCGATGTAATCTTTAATGACCTCTCTATCAAATTTTTGAAGGGTTTCTTCTTCACTGTCCGACGTTTCCTCGGATGAATCTGGAAAACCTGCAACGGAATCGTTCGTTGCACTTAATTCTACGGAAGGATCCTCTTCTTCTAGTTGGTCATCGCTATCTTCCGTCGGGATATCTTCTTCTTCACTTTCACTCATCTTATAATTATAATATAAGATAATAAGTTTATATCAATTTTTTATTTATTGGTCGTTGGTTTTCCAGGTTGTATCACAATGGGCGCACATATATACATATTTTATATTTACATGATCATATCGTAAATAAATAATATCACTTTGACGAGTTGAACCTTTACACGTTTGATTAGGACATTTAATTGTTTTGATATGGGGTAATGTGGGGTCAAATTTAGTATACTCATTTACTACATGAGTATATTTTTCATCCATACGTTTGATTTGTGTGTTCAAAATACATACATTTTTAGCATCAAACTCATTTGTTTCATGCCCACAATGTCTGCAATAATAAATTAAATTATTTTGCAAGTCGTCTTTAAGTTTAAGATAATACAAATTGTCGCATTTGACACAAAAGTTCATTATAGTAGTACTATAGATGTTATTCTTAATATCCTTTCAATTTTTCTTTGTTAAAGTGTCATAGGTTTGATGCATTTTTTGTTCAAGTGCATCATAACTGATTTTACACGTTAATTTGTATATGCATGTACATATAACAGGCTCTGAAATGGATATAGTTTCACGTAATTTTTTTGAATTTTTGTTAAGAATCTTCAATTTAGTATTAAAATGATTTATAAAGTCTTGTCTTGCAATCTGAATCAACGGATTAAACTCTTTAAGATAAGTTTCTTGAGTTATCACGTCCAACATTGAAAGTGATATATTTTTATATTCAATGATAAATGTATATAATTCTTTTTCCTCGTGTAATTTACGTATACCAGGTTCATGGGAGAGAGGGTCCTCGGTTAAAATACTACGTAACGTGACAAGGATACTTGAAAGGGTTTGACAAGCGGTCCACGGTTCTCCATTCCATGTGTTGAGTATAGAGAGGCATACCTTTCCATTTTTATACATGTTTGGATGCATTCGTGTAAATCCATCGTTGGTGCAAAATGTAAATACTGGCGGAGAATGTGGATAATCATATGAAAAATCAATTTTAAATAAATAATAACCGCCTTCATACGGAGTATGTTCGGGTCCAATTATCAAGGCATACCCTTTTAGTATTGAGGTATCGTCATGCATATAATATATTCCATCAATTGGGTCACGTTTTATTTGTTGTATATCCTTTACAATTCGTTTGGCCGTATCTTTTGTTACGATAGTCGTCATTATAAATTATGTAATCTTATGTTTATATTAAAACTACGTTTTTTAATGTATTATCGTAAAAATTGAGATAAATATATAGACACAATAGTATACAATAACCATGACATCCAAACAGTTGTCTACTTTGGATACATTTCTTAAATCGCATCCTACTAGTAAGGAGTGTCCGTTTACTCATACTAGAATTGGGGATGAGACGCTGAAAATTTACGGAGGGTCCTATTCCATAGATGACAAATATTATGATACCTTTTTAGACGAATATTTCAAAAAGGTATTTGTAGATGGAAAACACGAATATATGACGGAGAAACAATTAGTAGAGAATGGATCACTACTCGTGGATATTGATCTTCATTATCATCCCTCTGTTACCCAACGACTACATAATGAAGATTATATCATGGATTTAATTGCAATCTATTTAGATAAAATAAATAAATATGTAACTGCCGTCAAGGATACCGTTATAAATATATTCGTATTGGAAAAAAAAAATGTTACCAAACTTGCGGATAAAACAAAGGACGGTATTCATATCATTTTCGGGTTACAAGTACATAAGGCGGTTCAAGTCATGATACGGGAAGACGTTGTAAAAGAAATTTCAAACGTGTGGGATGATTTGCCCATTGTAAATACTTGGGAACAGGTGATAGATGAAGGAGTTACAAAAGGACACGTGAACTGGCAAATGTATGGATCAAGAAAACCTGGTAAAGAATCTTATTTGATTAGTAACCATTATACCTCTACTTATAAAGATAACGAATGGAGCAATCCAACCTTGCATACCGATTTTGATACGCGTAAATACATCAAACAGATGTGTGCCCGTTATAAGGAGAATCCAGGTGCAGTTGTAAAAGATGGGGTTATGGAATTATTTGAAAAGACTAAATCCAATTTAATACATCGTACGATACGCAAGGTCGTCTCAAAAATAGACGTGACTGTAAAAAATATCCTACATACCGGGCAATTTTATATGATTAAAGATGAAAAAACATTGGACGCTATTTTAGAATATGTATTAGAAACAAGTCGGTCCGATTATAAACTACGAGAAACTCATGAATATACCATGGCCTTGCCTATAACTTATTATGGTTCAGGAAGTTATGATAAATGGATACGTGTAGGATGGGCGCTCGCAAACACGCACCCTAATTTATTCCTGTCATGGTTAAAAATGTCTTGTCAGCCAGAATGTAGGCATACCTTATCGTTTGGAGGTAAATTTGATTGGACGCGTTCGGTAGAAGACATGTATAATTTATGGACGGGATTTGATTGTGCCGGAACAGATGGATTGTCCCACCGGTCCATCATGTATTGGTGTAAGCAAGATGCTTATCCAAAATATAAAGATATTGTAAAATCAACTTTAGATTATTATATTGATAGGACGGTGTATGGTATTCCAACCTCATCGGACAATGCTGGAACGATTGGAAAAGAACTAGCAACAGAGGTTGATTTGGCAAATGTGTTATATAACATCTTTAAGGATAAATATGTATGTGAAAGCATTAAACATAAACGATGGTATGAATACGTAAATCATAGATGGGTTGAGATTGATTCTGGAAGTACACTTCGTATAGGTATATCCAAAGAAATGTATCAAGAATATGTGATTCGTATCATGGAAATGACCAATAAGATACAAACGATGGAACAAAATGATAGTGGTTATGACTCGGCGCGTAAAAAAACTTATAAATTAACAGAAATTGCCATGATGTTAAAGAAAACCAAATCAAAAGATAACATTATGAGGGAGGCGTGTGAAAAATTTTATGATAAATATTTCTTAAATAAATTGGATACAAACCCATATTTACTATGTTTCAACAATGGGGTCATTGATTTCAAAGAAAATCGGTTTCGTCGTGGACAACCAGACGATTATATTTCATATTGTACCAATATAGATTATATTACCATGAAAGAGACCGACCAAAGCATTGTATCTAGAATTCATACGTTTATGGAAGAACTATTTCCAAACCATGAACTGAAATGTTACATGTGGGAGCATCTTGCCTCTACCTTGATTGGAACGTTGGATAATCAAACGTTTAACATATATACAGGGTCAGGACGAAACGGCAAATCGTGTCTTGTAGATTTAATGTCCAAAGTATTAGGCGATTATAAAGGAACGGTTCCACATACATTGATTACTCAAAAACGTACAAGTATTGGAAGTACATCCTCCGAAGTAGTTGCGCTAAGAGGAAAACGATATGCAGTCATGCAAGAACCTTCCAAAGGCGATCGTATTAATGAAGGCGTCATGAAAGAGCTTACTGGTGGTGACCCTATTCAAGGTAGAGCATTGTTTAAAGACGTTGTTACCTTTATTCCTCAATTTAAATTAGTGGTCACCACCAATGTGTTATTTGATATTAAAAGCAACGATGATGGTACATGGCGCAGAATACGCGTATGTGATTTTAAATCCAAGTTTTTGGATACACCTTATAAAGATGAATTGCACTTTCCAAAAGAGCAATACCCGTTTCAATTCAAATTAGATAAAAAGTTAAATGAATGTTTTGATACATGGGCCCCTATATTTGCAACGTTGCTTGTAGACATTGCCTTTCGTACCAAAGGCAACGTACAAGATTGTGCCATTGTAATGACCAGTAGCAATGAATATCGTGAAGGACAAGATTATTTGGCCGAATTTGCAAAAGACAAAATTACCAGAAGTAATGGTAATAGAATACAAAAACAAGAATTAAATGAAACGTTTCGTGAATGGTATAAAATTAATTATGGGAATGGAGCTACCCCTCATGGCAAAGAACTTCACGAGTATATGGATAGACGATATGGCAGATATCGCCCAGGTGGGTGGTGTGATGTAAAAATTATATACGATGAAAAAGATTTAATTGAGGTAAGTGAACCCTAGTTGGAAATATGATTATGTTATATATGAGTTTAAATACAATCTATTTTTTATGCATATGGAAGGTGAAACAATTGGAATTGATTTAGGAACAACTTACTCGTGTGTAGGCGTATGGCAAAACGATAGAGTGGAAATTATTGCAAACGACCAAGGGAATCGCACAACGCCGTCTTATGTTGCGTTTACTGAAACGGAACGTCTTGTTGGAGATGCTGCTAAAAATCAAGTCTCTATGAATCCAACCAATACCATTTTTGATGCAAAACGATTGATTGGACGCACTATGAATGATACGAGCGTACTACAAGATATGAAACATTGGCCGTTTCAAGTTGTACCTGGTAAAACCAATCAACCTACCATACAAGTGACGTATAAACATGAAGTCAAAGTATTTTCACCCGAAGAGATTTCTTCTATGATTTTAATTAAAATGAAAGAAATCGCAGAAGCATATCTAGGAAAAGAAGTCAAACACGCGGTTATAACCGTACCCGCTTATTTTACGGATAGTCAAAGACAATCCACGAAAGATGCCGGTATGATTGCGGGATTAAACGTGCTTCGTATTATCAACGAACCCACTGCGGCGGCATTGGCCTATGGATTGGATAAAAAAGAAGAACAAAATGTATTGATTTTTGATTTAGGAGGTGGTACATTTGACGTGAGTGTATTATCTATAGATGAAGGTATGTTTGAGGTAAAGGCCACTGCAGGAGATACTCATTTAGGGGGTGAAGATTTTGATAACCGTATGGTTGATTTCTGTCTTCAAGATATAAAACGTACTTACAAAAAGGAACTAACCAACCATCCGCGCGCATTACGACGTCTTAGAACCGCGTGTGAACGAGCGAAACGTACTTTGTCTTCTTCGGTAATTGCGACGATTGAAATAGATTCGTTGATAGATGGATTGGATTACACTACAACCATTAGTCGTGCGAAATTTGAAGATATGAATATGGATTATTTCCGTAAATGTATGGAACCGGTTGAAAAGGTCATTCGTGATAGTAAATTGTCTAAATCTCAAATACACGAAGTAGTATTGGTAGGTGGTTCAACTCGTATTCCAAAAGTTCAACAATTATTGTCGGACTTTTTTGGTGGAAAGGAATTATGTCGTAGTATAAATCCAGACGAGGCCGTTGCTTATGGAGCGACCGTTCAAGCGGCAATCTTAAGCGGACATCAAAACTCGGAAGCATTGAAAGATTTATTATTGATTGATGTTACACCATTGTCGTTAGGATTAGAAACTTCGGGCGGCGTCATGACCAATATAATTCATCGTAATACAACTGTACCGGTTAAAAAAACACAAGTGTTCTCAACGTATCAAGACAATCAACCTGGTGTAAATATTCAAGTATTTGAAGGAGAACGTGCTAAAACAAGAGATAATAATAAATTAGGTGAATTTGTATTGGAAGGTATTCCACCCATGCCTAGAGGGCAACCACAAATAGAAGTATCCTTTGAAGTGGACGCAAACGGAATTCTTAAGGTAAGCGCCAAAGAGACCACGACTGGAAAAGAAATGCAAATTGAAATCAAAAACGACAAGGGACGTTTGACCGATGACGATATTGAGAGAATGGTTCAAGAGGCTGAGAAATATAAATCGGAAGATTCAGAATTTAAATTTAATTTAAATTCAAAACATGACTATGAACAATCTTTGTTTCAATTAAAAACATCCATTGAATCTTCTTCTACACCAAACAAAGAGAAAGACATGGCTATAATACAAGAACATATGGAATGGTTGAACACGCATCCAGAAGAGAATGCCTCGGTCTATAAAGAGAGACAAACACAACTACAGTCACGGATAAACAATACAATGCCTTCCGTTATTCCTGAAGAAACCGAAGATACGTCCATCACTGATATTGATTAAGGTATTCTTTTGAAAAAAGGGTTAATATTTTGTCTATATTTTTGTGATTCTCATATACAAACCATTTTTTATTATAACTATCCCAACTACCTCCTAAACCTTTTATTTCCTCCTTTTGAACAAAAGGAACTCTTACATAGATTTTTGTTTTAACCGATGTACAATGTTCTAAACCAACGGCTAAATTTGCTAATTTATCTGCATTGTGATTGCCAACCGAATGAATATCTGTATGATTGGTATGTGCTTTTATATGTCTAAATTGGATATTTAATTTACCCTTATACAATTCATATGCGGTTTTAACCAACTCTTTATTTGGTATATCTACATTCCAATATTTCTTATGGCATTTTTCACCATAAGAAGAAACACACCTTAAGGCATATTCGGAATCGCTTACAATTTCTATTTTTTTACCATGTATAATATCATTTTCTATAATAGAATAAACTTCAATAATAGCAGTCAATTCTGCTATATTGTTTGTTTGTTTTCCTTTTATATTTTTTGAAACATTACGAGGATCGTTTATACCGAAAAAAATACCTATTCCTGCAACGGCATCGTCTTTTCCATTCCTAGAACAAGCGCCGTCGGTATAAACATAATAATCCGGAATAAAAACAACAGCGTCATCGGTTTGTTTGGATTGAACCGTATCAAAAAACGAGGTTATTTTATTCTGTTTTTTTGTTCGCAACCGCATTATGTGGCATTGTAGGATTATAAGTATACACATTTATATTTATTTTAAATAAATATAAAAAGGTCTAAAGAATAGGATTTAACTTCGTCCAAACGAGCGATTACGACGTTTAGATTGATTTCTAGACATACTTTTACCGACCATTCGTTGCAAACCAGTCAATCCAAAAGGAACGGACGCTTGGGCTAACACGTCCAAGCTGCCTCCTCTCTTACGTTTCGTTTTTCTTCGTTTTTTACCACCCATCAAACCCATCATATTTCCGAAGGATGTCCCTCCTTTACGTCGTTTACGACGTTTACCTCCTGTAGTAGATGGAGTGCTAGATAACCCCATTTTATTACTTAAATCCGTCAAATACGAAGCCATACTATATACTATATAAAGATAATAAATTTAGAAGAGTTTAATTTTTACGCAACAATAATATAAATATTCCTAAATGTAAAATAAAACTTATCACTACAACTATAAGAGAAATATAAATATATGGATAGATGTCTATCAAGATTATATCTATCAATGGTTTCATTACGTTTTTTAATTCTGCACGAACATCCTCTCGTTTCAGAACATCTATACATGACTTTGTAAATCTATTTTCCATACCTTATAAATCTAAACAAATATTTATGTAATACTTTAATTATTTTTATAGGATGAACCATTAAATGGCTACATATAAAATAAATTCGGCATTTCCATTCCATGCACTAAAGTTAAATACTCCTTATTTACACAACGAACGGTATCTATTCAAATTACAGGTTAACCACGCGCCGGTATACGTACAATTTCCAGTCGCATTTAGCACCCAAGGCATTCGTATTATAAAACAAAAACATTTTTTAGATTTAAAATACGATACAACGAACATGATGACTATCCAACCTTGGATGGACCTTCTCCAATCTAGATGTATTGAGTTAATCCATGCGCAAAATATAAATTTTTTCTCTAAAGAACTCTCTCAAACCGATTTAATGAGGATGATGACACCGTTGACACGTCCTTCTACCGATAACGAAACTCTTATACGAGTTTCGTTGGACATGACGCATACTGGTGATTTATCCTGTGTAATATACGATGAACATAAGAATATAATTCAAGATTATCGTACCTTTACTAGTGAACATTCCTTTATTCCCTTATTGTTACTCGAAGGAGTTACCATAACGCCTACAAGTTTTACCGTAAATATTAAGGTAATCCAAATGATGGTTTATGAACCAGTTTCTAAGGATATCGTGTTTTTAATAGACACGAATGACCCTACACTATCGGATAGTATAGATGAAACATTTAGTGAAGACATTTCTGTAGAAGATGACCAAAATATATTAAATGAAGTATCCCTTTCTATTTCCGACCCGAATGTTTTGGTATTAAAGAAATCAACGGATGTATATTATGAACGGTATAAAAAAGCACTTATAGTTGCACGTAAATTAAAAAAAGAAGCAATGGACGCACACATGAACGCAATCCAGATTAAGACATCCTATGAATTGGAAGATATAGAATTATCCGACTATGAAGATTAATGTAATTGTTATATATTTTTTTCTCGTATCCTTATAATATGGTAGCTATTGCAAAAAAAGTGAATTTAATGTATGTGTTTGGGTTACTTGCGATTATAGTGATTGGGTTTCTTATCAAGTCCGTTTTAAATACTAAATCAGGCATGTCGTCTGGTATAAGAACAACTTCTATTCAAGGCGCTTCGGGAGGAGGTTCAAATGTGGCTCAACCATCAGCACCCAGGGGAGAAAATGAACAATATCAAACCGTGGACGGAATACAAGGAACTACCAAAGGATTACCTTCTAGTTGTAACTCCCAACCTTTATTGAATGCAGACCAACTTCTTCCTAAAGACAATAATACTCAATTCCAACAATTAAATCCGCAAGGAGGTGGACCTTTAGAAAATATATCTTTGTTACAAGCAGGATATCATAATGGTATTGATACCATAGGTTCTTCGTTAAGAAACTCCAATTTACAAGTCCGGTCTGAACCTCCCAATCCAACCAGTAAAGTAAGTCCATGGATGAACTCTACCATTGAACCTGACCTTATGCGAACTCCATTAGAACTTGGTTGTGGCGCACAGTAATTAAAAAATATCACGTTTATATATGAAATATCTTAATTATTTGATTATAGGAATGATACTTATTTCATTGCTTAAGATATATTCAGAATCCGATTACTTTAATTTAAAATGTATCATATCAGAGGTCGATAATAAAACCTATTGTGTAAGAGACCGTCATAAACTTTCATTGGCCGCTGATAAATTGGCAATTACTACACAAAATATGATTACAATTGTAAATACGTGTTATGAAAAATATCCCGACCGTGAAAATATACAACGATTAAAAAAAGGGTTTAATCCGGTTAAAATACAAGAAACCTTGCCTACAAGCGAACATACTGCCTATAGTGAGAATAAAGGCGAAAAAATTGCCATTTGTTTAAATGAATATAAATACGATAATGATGATTTAATAGACAATAATACATTAATGTTTGTTGCCATACACGAACTTGCTCATGTTGCCTCCGTTAGTATTGGTCACACGGATGAATTTTGGAATAATTTCAAGTTTTTATTACAAGAAGCTGAAAAAATAAATATTTATAAACCAAAGGATTATAAAAAAGAACCTAAACGATATTGTGGCATGACCATTACGGATAATCCTTACTATGATTTTTAACATATGTAGCTAATACCTAAAAGACAAAATTTCGTTGATTGAAAAGATTGAAAAACTTAATATTTGGTGTAGGATAATTAAAGTTAGGATTAGAAGCGTATTCATTCTTCATTTCAGTTGCATCCAAAAACATATTTTTTTTAACGGTTCCATTCACTACCTCCCATACCGTAATATTTTTATTGAAAAGAGTGGCACCCTGAAACATTGCGGACATATTGGTAACATTATCTACATCCCATTTACTTATATCTTGATCGAAAAGAGTGGCACTATTAAACATTGCGAACATATTGGTAACATTATCTACATCCAATTTACTTATATTTTGATTGAAAGCAGAGGCACCAGAAAACATTTGTTGCATAGTGGTTACCAAACCAGTATCCCATTGACTTATATCTATATTAAACGTAGATTTATTTAAAAATGTAGAAGCCATAGAGGTTACCTTACTTGTATTCCAACTAGATATTGCGTTTTGCGTAGGTGTTTCATACCGTCCAATGGAATCAATGGTATATCCCTTTTTACTAAGTGCTTGTGCTTGGGTCGAAGTTGGAGTGAAATAGTATTCGATCGCAAGATTAAAATCCTCATTGCTTATCGGAGTGAATACTTCTGTACCTGATTTATAGTATCCTTTTTTAGCAGGAGACACTGTGCCACCTCCGCGCAACATACGAAGTGCATGTTTAACCGTGTTTTTATTCGCAGAGGAATAAGAAGAGGGTATACCCTGAAATACCCCAACCCTTGTTCTATTTTTGTCCATGGCGATACGTTTTTTTCGTTCTATAACCGTACTTGCGTCATTATAGGAATGCTTATAGGTATAGGAATGATTTGATTTTGGAAGTATACTTCCTTGGGTCATTGTATCCGGTTTAAACGGCGAACCTCCTCTGTAATAAGTATAGCCATTGTTTCTTCCAACTGGCGTAAAGGTAGCCATTATACATCAATGAGAAAATATGTTCTCTTATATTTAATTTCTTTCGTATATATAATGCGAAAAAGAATTGACCGACAACCAGACGGTATGTATCATATTGGTGGCATCGCGTTTGAAGACTTGATTGGAACCCGCGCAAAAGTATTACATGGTACCGCCTATAAAACGAGTGGCGGATTAATCAAACGTGATATTCGTGTAAATAATAAAACGGGTAGAATCGTTTCAAAAAAAAGGTCAGACGAAGCACGTAAATCGCGTCGTTTAGAAAAGGCCGGATATAAACCCCAAAAAGGTAAATTTGTGTTGATGCGTAAAACGCGTAAACATTAATGCTATACATTTGGAATGCACTGTATATGATTCAAGTATTTATATAATCGTTTAATGTCTAATTTTGTAATGTCATAAGGTTCAAACATATGGTATATTTGTTCATCTGTATACTGCGTACGAATGCGTGTAAATAACGCAAATACATCTTTTTTATCACAACCGATGGCATGACAAATGTATTGAATAAAATTATAATTATTGTATTCTGTGCTATATTTAGTAAGCACTTTTGTAAAACGAATGTCGTGTGGTTGCACGGAAGAACAATGCGTATGATATAATTTATTTGTATTGAATAATTTTACAATAGAATTCATTTCATTTAATTGCCAAATCTGGTTTTGAAAAATAATACGGTCGGTATAATCCGCAAAACAAAAATGATCTAGAACAGAACAATATAAGGGGTATGATATTTCGGGGGGGTGTTGAGAAATTAAATCTATTATATTTTCATGCCATAACATCCCTAAAATAGTTCGGTCGGTTTCATTGATAGTAGTCATGTGTTCTTGAAAGGACCAAGGTGCCTTGAATAAACGACTTGTGATTTCTTTAGTATTCCATAATTTGGTTTTAGATTTAAAAATAGAATGCAGTTTATCGCGGTTAAATATATCTTTATATCCTCTTATATATAATTCATATACTGAATTATATTTACGTAAGTCATTACCAATATAAAGGGTTATATCAGGAAGAATGTTTTTGTCTATATTCACCATATATTTTATAATTAAAGATTGTATTTGAGAAATTGTAGGAGTTTGTAATTCTACGAGGACACATGCTTTCATAAGTTCTTTGATTTTTTTATCTTGGTGATGATTATTAATACAAATGATTGGAATACAACTAATTAATTCATTTTGTTGCCTTTTTGTTTTTTTTTTGCGAATGAGTTTAATTAACGCAGATAAACCTCCTTTATCTCCATTGTTCATACCATCAATTTCATCCATAATAATAGCAATCGGTTTGCGGTTGTTTTGAAATAAACTCAGAATGTTATGATTGGACATGTTATTGGACGCAATATTTTCAATGACTATATTATTCCTAATATCACTAGAATCATATTTTATCACATCGTAATTTAATTCTTTAAGTATATTTTCAACAAAGCATGTTTTACCTATACCTGGTTCTCCGTATACATAGGCACCACGTTTAAATGAATTATCGGTTTCTTTAAATCGTGCAAGAAATTGAACCAAGGTATTCACACAAGATTGCCGTTTTAAAATATGATTTAAATGAGATGTATCCATACGTTTATCTAGTTTATAGTCTTTATTTCAATTACGAAGTTGTATCACATGCGTTTAAATTGTTGGTTACACCGTCCCATGTTAAATTACAGGTTTTTGCCCATTTGTTTTTATTACATAAACCATCTTGTCCGGTCCAATAGGCGCCAGAAAAATCCATTGTTTTTGCACAATTCGTACGACCTAATCCTTGTGAATTGATGCAGTTTGAACCATCTCCATCCGAACGATCCAACCAATAATCAGGACATTCTGAAATGACTGGAGGGTATTGTGAGTTGTATTTGGTTTTATTCAACATATAACCAATGATAATAAGAGATATAATTAAAACGACAATTGCTATAATCATGGTAGTCGTTTGAAAGGTCATCTATAACCTATGTATTGATAATTTTTTTATCCGTTTAATATATCATGACAACGAATGTATCCAATGGAAGGATTGATATCATGTCTCCAAATACCAATGTCTTATTTTCAATGCAAGATAAGTTACCCGTTCAAAGTGGAAATGGTTTCAGGGAGGCCATGACTGGAAATTGGTACGATACTGTTTTATCCAATGCATATTTTTCAAAACAAAATATTCAAACACTACAAAATGGGATTAGAGCCGGTGTATATAAACGTTCCAACGGTGTATATTTAATAGGAGAACAAAATGAGGATGAACTTAAAGTCGTTATGCGGAGTGTATTTTTACAAAATTCAAAAAATCAACCGACTCATATTAAAGAACAAATCGCAGACTTAAATCAATTGGTATTAGATTATGCCGTCGGTCAAGTGTACGGGGAAGCAGAAGGTTATATGAAATATCAACATGACGCAAGTAATATGTATGAACCAATGGAACCTCCCATTTTGTCTAATCCTAGTGATAAACAATTGTTACTAAAGCCTTGGTTTTAGCATTTTAATATAAAATTGAAATACATCTATCCATTTAAACATGAAGTACAATTACCGTTATCATGACTTGGAAAATGTTTCATGCATTAAAAGAATTAATCGTCAAGCGATTTGGATATTTCAGTACTGCCTATTTAACGCGTCATGAATTATACCTTTATCAAGAGTATCTTATTGCGGATAAATATATGCGGATGTATTCTAGTGAGACCCGCAAAAATGTTATAGAAACTATACCAAAAAGTTTATTATGTATTTTAAGTGAATGTACCCTCCGCTTGATAAAAGAAGACGACCAAAAAAATATTCCAGATGTATATTTCAATTATACGTTGAATGAATTAAAAGTGATGTGTTATAAAAATCATGTCAATTACGTTGGTAATAAAAAGTATAAAATGAATTGGATACGTGCCTATATTCGTTGTCGGTCTTGGGGGTTCAATGTATTTGCATTAAGAAATACATTGAATGAAGATACTGTAAGATATATTTATACATTCTTACACCTTTGAACGTTTAAAACGCCGATTTTAACTAAATCTCATTATATTTTATATTTTCCTAAATATTTAAAACTATTTAATAATTCTTTAAAATTAATTGTATGTAATAACATTATACATATAACAATAATAATTAAAAAATCTTCTTTTTCAAATTGAATATTTTTTTTATTATTAAAAGGAAAACATATATATATAATATATATGCATGTGAGTAAAATTAATATATCATGAGTAATTATAAATATTGGAATATTTTTATTAATAAATTTACTTAATAATAAAAGAATCATAAATAATATTTTAAATATAAATATTATAATATGTATATTTTTCATATTATAATATAATATTATATTTCTAAAAGTGTACAACAAAATAGATACCATAACCACTTGTAAACGGTTCTATCACCATTAAAACTGTATTGTTGGATAGGAGACATAATAGATTATGATAAAATAAGATACAATTGCAAAAAGAACCGATAACAACCATGCGGGCAAAACACTTCGTGTAATAAATCCGATACCGAATAATTTTAGCGTACCATCTGTGTTGAATATAAACGGAGAATTAGAAATTACAATAGAACCATATAATAGTATAAATAGTATGATCGCGAATAGAGTTATATTTTTTTTAATGGTGGAATGTATCATCCTTTAATATAGATTGATATAATATTAGCGATTGCAACGAACTACATATACTCCTCATAATCATTGTCGTTAATATTATTATCTTCCCCATTGTAGTCAATCGCTAATTCTTCTTGTTCTGTAAATTCGTTGTCTTTTTGTTGCATCATTTCATCCAAGGCAAAGACATCCATTAAACCTTCGGTGACTCCATCCACACGTTTTAGTTTGGATTCTAGTATCGCACGGTTCTCTATATCTGTTCTTTCTTGGTCGTAGGTATCTCCATCGTATTGTCTGTATCCTTTTTGCATACCCACCGACCAACGTCCAATTTTAAAGTTTTTAAACATATTTTCAATCTCACGTTCTTCTGTCGTAAGTTCCGTTAAATATTCTACAATGCCGTCTTTTTCTTTTTCTTTACTTCGTACCACTTTATCCATTAAATCCTCGTAAGATATATGGACGGACGTTTGCTCCTTGTATCCAATGGATAGAAATCCTGTAATGAGTTGAGACATTTTTTCAGACATGGATTGTTTTTCACCCATGGTCATTTCTAACAATGGTTCTATATCGCCTGTTTCTTGCCCTAGTTGTAACGCAGAAAGCAACGGATTGGAAGGTCGTTGCACCACAGAACTATACATGTCTTCCCTTGATACCAGACTTACCATTTGTGTACAAACATGTAATAAATAGAATTTATATAATAAGTGTGAGGTACGACGTTCAAAAAAGGGCACATTGTCTTTGTTGAATTCATAGCACATGGTATCCATCGCAAGTAATACAACCGATTGGGTTTCCGTTTGAAACACGCGCATAAACTTCTCAATCGCAGTGTCATTGTAAAATGTATGTAATGGTTTAAAATGTTCCATGGTTTGGAGTTTAAGGTCGTTTTGATGTTTTTCAGAAAGGTTCCAACAGGCAGGAATTCTCACATTATCGTATTTTACTTTATTTAAAATTATATTTGGGTATACTCTCGCCATATTGTGAATATTATTTTTCATCACCGAAATCAAATTATACATATTCGTTTCTGGTTTCAAATCTAGTAACTCTGTAATATATTTCATAAAGGATGTATGTGTTTTACTATTACTATTACGTCGTATAAAATCCGAGAGCGAAGTCAACAATAAATCGTTTGTCGTTGCAAGATAATTTTTTAGTTCTCTATTTACATCCTTTCCATCTGCGTGTGTTGCATCTAACATATGCTTTATAAATGGTTCTGGCAAGGTGGTTTCATGTTCTTGCTCGTACATAATTCGGTCTATTAATTTTTGAATAGGATTGATTTCAAACGCAAACGTTTGAAGTGTAAATTGATTTTTGTTGTTTATGACTTCTAGTAGTTGGTGTAACATACCAATATTATATTGCTTACCGTCCTGTTTTAACAGGGATATTTTTTCTTGAATGGTTGAATTTGAGTTAAATTTAGTTGAATTATCCATACAGATTGCTCTCAAGGCTTCGTCTAAGGGTACTGTATTACAGTACTGTATAAAGGCTTTGTAAATCGTTTCTTCATCAAAGGTGGATAATGTGTCTGGATAGTGTATCCGTGTATCTTGGGTATCAAACAATATAGATGCCTTTGACGTTTTGGATATATCCTCCAATGCCTTTCTAAGGTCATCTATCAAACGGTTCGTTCGTTCAATGGTCGGGTCGATGGAATTAAAATAATCAAAGGTCGTTTGATGGTTGTCGTTACAACACGCATTTTCTAGGTAAGGTATCCGTTGATTACTCAACAAAACGGCTTGATTCTCTTTTATATTTTTAGATACAATCGTTTGTATAGACATTTCTATGGAAAGAGCCAAAAAAATTATTTTAGAACGAATGGTATCCATACGAGCAAACTGATTTACATGTCCTTTTTTAATGTCCGTTATCAATTGAGTTTGATAGGCTTCTGTCATGGGTTGGGTTACAACTTTCACAGGACGTAACGGTGGAAGAAAATTATTCCATTGTAAAATGTCATTGGATACAAGTATAGGTTGTGTTTTTTGTGTCAAATCGTATTCTAGTTTAACCCGTATTCTATCTTGCATCCTAGCCGTTGGTAAAATAAATGTATTTATAATCGTTTCCATCTTGGTTACAAATTTGGCGACATTCATTTTTTTTAAAGTATTCCATGGTTCCACCGAGCTTTTAATCGCATTTACAATACAGGCAATATATTCTATCCCGCTTTTATCCCCGTCACCATAGGTAGGATAACCTGCAAAAGATTTTACACAACTGGGATACGTTTTGTTTTTGTTAAATAGTGTGGTTTGGGTATTGGTTTGAATACCAATCAATACATAAGAAGCTGTCATTAAGATTAATGTTTGGTCGTATACAAATTCATAGGATTCTTTTTTTCCTTTGGAGGCCGCCACAGCTTTATCATAATCTGGTTTAGCAGGCATATGATTGGATAATAATTTACTAGTTTCTTTTAATACAAAGGATTGTATTGTATCCCAATTAACACCAATGTATTGACCTATTGCATTTCCAACTTTAGAAATCTTTTCGGTTTCTGGATTTAAATTATCTTTCTTGATAACCTGTTTTTGAATGACCGATTGACCCAAGTCAGCCGCAAGTATCTCTCTAGAACGAAGGACAAATCCTTCTTCTGTGTATCCTTCTTCCGTATTGAAATCAATGTAAGTGATTACCCATCCTGAATACTTGTCAACGATGGCTTCCCCATCACCTCCTAACGTTCCTTGTAGAGAGGCTACGCGTTGAAGTGCCTCAAAGTAATCTTCTCCGTTCACGAATACATTGGAAAGGTTGGATATAAATGTAGGTAATAGTTTTACACCGGTTACAATACAATATAACCACCCTGGACTCTCCGGTTCCATAGAAGGTCTTGTATACTGGGCTACAAATTTTGTGATATCATGCTGTCGTTTAACAAAATCACTCTGGGACAATATAAGCTGTAATACATTGGAATAAGGGGATATCTCTTCTTCTACTTCTTTTGCGTCTAATCCATACTTATACATTTTTTGATCGTATCGTAATGTATCCATGGAATGTATACGTTGTAAATGCACCAATCTAGACTGTGCCTTCAATGTAGATTGATTTAAAAAAGATTGCATTTCATCCAAAGTTGGAATGACGGAATCTTCAAACTCTTTGAGGGTTGCTTTTAAAGCATTTCGTTGAAAATCTAATTTTGCACTAGACGTTGTTTTACACTTATCTTGTATGGAAATACATTTTGAGGATACGTCACAAAACATGGCATTGTTATCTGCGTTAATATCGTCTGGAATGGTTTCATCCCGCACCCAAATATTATTTTGTCTAACATAATAATAGTATTTCATACCAACGGTATCGTCTACTATCCATACCGCATAATCTCCTTCTTTTACAGGACGATAACCCAAAATCATAGCCTCTGATTCCCGATTTGCGTTCTCTTCGGTCATGTTTGTATGTTCACGAAGTAATTGTGATAATATGTGTTGTTTTTCAGATAAGTCTTCTGTAACCTCTAACTTGGATTTATAGTCTTTGATTATATCGTAATAAGTTTTATCATATTTTGTATCGTAACGTATACTTTGTTCATTGTCTTTTAACCTATCTTCTTTTGTTTTGTATTGTTTGGACAATATTCGGGTTTGACAAGAGGTATCCGCGGCATCTTCAACCGATGGATCCATGGTTTCAAGTTGTGTAAGTAACTCTACCGCATGGGTTGGTACCATTAGGTCAGAGTTTAAGTGTGCAATGCTTGTGTGAAAATATCTAGAGTCATCTATTTCTTTGGTTCTACCTATCCATTCACTTGTGGACAAAAACATGGTATCTAATCCTTGTACGTTATAACCCTGTTCCACTTTATCCTCACTATCGTATCCCTTGTAAAGATTTAATATTTTAGGTTTAACGTAACTTTTAGGGGCTTTGGGTATAAATTTTTTATATTCTTTTTGTTTTTTTGAATATTCGCGTCTCCATTGACTTGTCTTATCCGTCAGCAATCCGATAATATCCGCATATTGCTGAAAGGAAATATGTTTATGGTATATTAAAAAGGGTTCTAATTGTTCTATAAGGGAATATACGGTATATCGTTCCAACGGATTTGCACGAAGGGTTTGTATCAATACTTCCGTAGTAGGGATGATACGGTCTAAGTAATCCTCATAGGACAGTGTACTCTCTTCATTCCGAACGTATTCCGTCATCGTTTTAAAATAGGTATTTGCATCGTATAAAACAGGTGTATCTATTGGAACCGTAGATATGGAACTTTTTGTATGAAGAAAAGTCCAATAAGCAATATAATGCATGGACATATTACATTTCGTTATTAATTTGGTGAGAGGCATATGGATACGAGAAAAGGTTACTGTAGAGTAAGGTAAGGTTATAAACGATTTCAATTGTATCGTGTCGGAGGGTATGATATTTTTTTTAGTCATGACGGTATGACCTCCTCCAATTCGTTTGGTTTCCATTGTATCCATCCCTATCATGTATACTTGCGGTACAAATCGCTGTCGGTGAATATCATTTCCTTGAACCGCCGAGGCATAAAAATCACCTAAATTATCCAGATAAGACATTATATTGGTATGCACGTTCACGTTAAAAAGACCATTACTATCTTCCACCGTGGGTTCATACGGAGTCCATTGAGTATTCATGCGTTTCATCATGTACTCGTAATTATTCTGTCCGTTTGGAAGATTTCCTTGACGAAACACTTGATTCCACTCTGTTTCTTGCAATCTAGACGAGGCAAGCGTATCCATTGAAATATCTTCGTATAAACCTTCTACCTCTTCGTCTACATCATACACTTTTTTCTTATGTTTAGATACTGGAATTATCCAATGTAATTTATGAGAGAATTCACTCAAAGATGTAACCAACGGTTTTTGTAGGGTTTCGTCTAGTCTAGATGCATTTCCATTGCTATCAAACTTTGAATACTCTAATCGTAATTGTTGAAATCGTTCTAATGTACGATGTATATCATTCATTACATGAGGCGTGCGTTGCGTATTCGGCACAACGGATAACATCTCATTCAAAAGGTCCGTCATTTGACGTTCCATACCATAACGTCGTTCTTCTTGGGGAACTTCTATCACGAGGTCAACTGAACCAAGCGTATCCCCAAATTGTATCTGATCGGAGGAGAGCAATACGTCTTTAATTCTATCACGAAATAAATCACTGGCATCCTCCCTCTCCTCTTCCAAACCATAGATTGGTTCTGTAACTTCTTCTGGAAGTTCTGTAACTTCTTCTGGGGGTAAAGTAGTTTCCGTTGGAGAGTCTCGTAATACTAGACGAGATAAAGGAATATCTTTAGGGATACCTTTGTAAGCGAAATCAATATAAATCACGGATGAATCGGTCAGTTTAATTTCAATTTGGTCTTCTTCTAATTGTTGAATGATACCGGTTACTACAATGGGTAAATCTTCTTCAAAGTATATATCCACCCATTGATTCGGTAGTAAACGGTGTTGTATCGCATAACTTGGACTGTCTTCACGGTATGTAAGTTCTATTCCTACAATTGATTCATTCGTTAAACTACCCTCTTCCCGTATATTCAAAGTGTATGGATTGTGTTTCCTTCCAATCAATTCTATAATTTCCGTGTCAATGTACTGAATTAAAAATTCCTGATTATGAATAGTGTCATCGGATGGAGATAGTATTTTTATAATGTCACCTAATTGTAACGTCAACTGGGATGACATACAATATAGGAATATAATTATACAAAGACGAATGTCTTAAATGAGTTAAAGACATAAGATACAAGTATTCTATGTCTAAATATAATATGGAGAATCTTCCGCTCTATTTAGAAGAGAAAAAAGTATTCAAAAAAAACGTTCAACATAATCAGAAGGAGTATAATATTTTTCGTTATGATAAGTCAAAATTAACACCGGACGAATATAATACGATTGGATTATTCCGTTCGGTTGTATATCAAAACGAAGCAATCGTTTCATTTGCACCACCCAAATCTATTGCTTATGAATCCTTTAAATCTACAGCACCTCCGAGTATAACCATGGAAGAATATGTAGAAGGCACAATGATTCAGATATTTTGGACAGGAGAAAATTGGGAACTAGCAACGCGTTCTTCCGTAGGGGGTAATGTATCCTTTTTTAATATAAAGGATAAGGACCAAATAGTACGTCCAACATTTCGTGAATTATTACTAAATACAATTCTATATAATGAAGCTTTACATTCCAATCAACTTGATTTTTTTAGTTGTTTAGAAAAAATACCAAAACACTATGTACTGTCTTTTGTTCTTCAACACGCCATGAACCGTATTGTAAGACCCATACATGAACCATCCCTATATTTGGTGAATGTATATGCCGTTGAACATAATACGATAATGGAGACAGATATTTCGGATACAGTTAGGTTACTTCCAGATTGGGTGAAACGACCCACTCCATACAACTGGTCCTTGGAAGAATTAGAAGGTAAGATATCCTCTCAATTCATGGATTATACCAATGTTGGAATTATGATGTATGGAGTGAACCCTACCGGAGAGAGAATTCGTACCAAATGGCGTAACCCATTGTACGAAACGGTAAGAAAGTTAAGAGGAAATCAATCTAAATTACAGTATCGTTACATGGAATTATGTAAAGATAACCTTGTAGACGAATATTTAAACTATTATCCAGAACATACTCAATGGTTTCAAGGTTATGACAAGGAGATACGTAAGTTTACAGTACAATTACATTCCTTTTACGTACAATGTTTTGTAAACAAAATGGCACCTTTAAAAACTTATTCGTATCCATATAGGACACATATGTATAGATTACATGAACATTATAAAAAAACCCTTCGCGGGAAACGAGACCGCGTTAATCTACCCGTAGTGATCCGATATGTACACCAGCTTCATCCATCCATATTGATGTCTTCCATTAATTATTCCCTTGGCGGTCATTAGAATCGTCAAACGATGCACTATGGATACCATTAAAATTACAACTACCGGCTGAGGTATAGGCACCCATATGTTCTAAAAAAATTAAATCATTTGGTTGAAGGTCTCGTGGAACTTTACATATACCAATTGTGTCATAAGAGTCACAGGTAGGACCAAATACTTGGATATCTTCATACTCTGTAACGGTGATCATTTCATTGGTTTCAGTATCGTAACAATACATGAGAACTGGAAACTTCCAGTGGTCACGATGATATACATTCAATTCATGGTATACTCCATTGTCTAAAAAAATACCCCTCTTTGTTCTAGATATCACTTGGGTCACCAGATGAAAACTTGGTTCGGAAAAATATCTACCAGGTTCAGCTATGATGGTATAAGGAAGAGGTTTCGTCCATTCCAGTATATCGGTTAAATCGCTATTGGATAATAATCCTCCACCAATGTCTAATATAGGCGTTTCATTATATATACTCCTTAAAGAATGTAATATGGGTTCTGCATAGGTATAAGCCTTTAAATAGGCTTCTTTACGATTATGTGTTCCACCTGACCCTATGTGAAAAGATATTCCGAGTACCTTTATGTTTTTATCCTTGGCTCTATCTATAATATCATACGCTTCTTCACGCGTACATCCAAATTTACCGTCAAACTTACAATTGGAGGTTTCTACACCACTATTCATACGAATGAGAATGGACGTATCATGTACTCTTTTTAATCCACCTATATCATCCAGTACTTTTATCGCATTACAACTCATCTCGGTGTCTTTGATATGCATATGTGGATTGGTATATAGGATAAGATTGCTATACTTGCATGCAAGTTTGTATTCCGACGTAGAGGCAACATCCAACCCAACTGGAAATGTATCGTCTGAGGTAAGCGCTTCTATCAATTCAGGAGACGGATTGGATTTTAAGGCGTAATAAGGTTGTATCCAAGGAATACACGATTTCCATCGTTCAAGTTGTGAGGATACATTGGATGCATCAAACCACCATTTCTTACATAACATGGTTGGAAGGTGTCTAGGAATATACACACTTCCATTATCAGTTAAAAACACTCTCATATAAAAGGTGTAATAGATTATCTTTATAATATGATTTATAAAGATAATTGAGGATTAAACATTCGGTTTTATAAATATTAAGCTCTGGCTCTCTGCATCATACGACTCGCAGCCTGTGTAGCATTGGCCGCGGCGACATTTGCCCTAACTGCTTTCAATTGAAGTGCAGATGCTTTCTTAGTTGCCGCTGCCGCGGCAGTGACGGACTTGGATTTTGCCATGCCTCCTGCAAGAGCACGGGACGCATTCGCGGCCGCAGCACGCGCCATATTCGCATTCGCGGCCGCAGCACGAGCCATATTCGCATTCGCGGCCGCAGCACGCGCCATATTCGCATTCGCATTCGCGGCACGAGCCATATTCGCATTTGCTGCACGGTTTTTAGAACGAGCCATCATACTATATCATAGAGTAAGAAAAAAAATTTACCAAATTGCTGAATTTGGGTTCCAATACATTTTATCTCCCTTTTTTATGTTATATATATAATTGAATAGTTTTAAACGCGACAACGCACAATTTACCCTATATTTCTCTAACGGGTGCGGATTCGTTATAAATTTATACTTTAATGATTTTCGTAAAGTAGTTTGTGAACCTTGTAATGCGATATAAACATAAAATGCCTTAAAAGATAAATTACGAATGAGTGTAGTATCTTTGTTATAATCTTGAAAGTGTTTTAAATATTCTTCACAAATTCTTAAACCAGAGATATCTGCGATATCTTCTCCTATACTTAAACTCGCGTCAAATATACTTCCATCCATCAAAGCAGAACGTTCATATTGTTTAATGACATTATTCATTTTAGATTGATAGTGTTTTCGGTCGTTGCTCGTCCACCAATCTTGTAAATTTCCTAAAGCATTATATCTGCTTCCAGAATCATCTAAACAATGGGACATTTCGTGGGCTAGGGTATATCCTATATAAGCCAAATTATATTCAATACCTCGCTCTTCTAAATTAATGAATGGTTTCTGTATATAAGCTTGAGGAACACATATGGAATTTTCAACGGGTGTATAAAACGCATTCACAATATGGGATTGTTTCCCAGTAAATTTAAAAATTTCCCAATCTATGGACGGGATATCCACGTTTTTTGTGGAAGTACCATCTAATGAAATAAACCAGTTCGTTCTCCAATACGCATATTTTCTTAAATTTTGGTAAGCTTCTTTTGCATTGTAATTTAATATTGGGTCTTCTTTTAATACAGGAAGAGTCCCTATTAAAAATTTTATCTTATTCAATTTGTCCAAGGCATTCACCTTAGTAGTAGAAGATAACCATGTATTTCGTCGTATAATATTCTTAAATACTATTAATAACCTTTTTGATATATCCTCTGAATAATCGTTGTATTCCTGATTTTTATATTGTTCTACATATTTGCTACTTAATAGTGAATTAAAACAATAACCTAACCCAATTATGGGAAGTTCGTTTGGCATTAAGGACGGTTGTCCTTTAATGAACTTCATAAAAAAATTAAAATATAGAATTCTCCATTTACTATGAAAACGCATGATTTGACGAAAGGTAATGTATAAATAGTAAGTTTTCCATTGTTTGTTGCTCCAAGCATTGTCTGTGGTCAATACTTTCATAATACTATTTAAATAATTCAAACTGTAACAATGAAATGTTTTAGGTACATGGGTATATCCAATTTGTTTTGCCATTTCATTCCAATTGAAACCATACTTTAATCCCTGTTCATGTGTAAGAATATTATAACCATCTTTATCTTCTTTTATACTATTCTCGGAATAGGTCTGTAAGATTTGAGTTTCACATTTCCATACATCCATCGGATCTAAATTATGGGATGTTCCTAAACATGCTTTGAACGTTTCCCCTATAAATTGTAAATACTTACCTTTGATATTTTGTTTGCGTGTTCGTTCCTGTTCCGTATCGCTTGGGTCATCTATATATAAGGTAATATCATATAAACTTAATTTGGGTGAAGACAATACAGATTGAAACCTATTGACATTTTTATCGTCTTGTTGAACCGACCATATCAAAGGACACCCCCAAGAAATAATCTCATTTTTATTTTGTTTTCCAATCACTTGATATAGGTTTCCTGTAGATATACGTTCCTCTATTAAAGTAACATATTCTCTTACAAACTGTTCTGTGGATGCATCATTTAAATGTGTCAAAGACATATACAAATTTTTAACCGATTGGTGCTTTTTAGTATTCGGTTGACGAATGTATTCATGTACAATATCCATTAATTCATAATACACTTTGTTTTGTACAATTTTAAAATCATCCATATCCGTCACATATGGGTTATCGGACTTTAAAAATTTATTCGCACTTTCTAACCGTTTATCATTGACATAACCATAGAAATCATCTTCTAGTCTGTATTTAGACGTATGTAAAGATTTTAAATTATGTATTAATTCATTTTCAATGTTCGTCCAATGACGATGTGTATGACTATTTGAATCAAATACATTCTCAAAATTATCAAACAATTTTATTTTCTTTGTTTTGTTTAAAACTTTTTTTCTATAAGTTACCATAATTTATATATAGATTATAAATTCCATTTTCTATTACGATGGATAACGTTTTTTTTTTTAAATAAATATGAATACAGGTTTAGTTCATTGGACTTAAGATTATAAACATATAAGGGAGAAGGTTGAAAACCCGTATCAAACCAATTTACATCTATACTATGGTCTTTTTCTATAAACGATAAATTCTTTATAGAATATAAATTATCCAATACATTTGAAACATAACGTTGTACTTCATGTTTTGATACCATCCGTAATGGACCATCGGTTGAAATGTTGATAAGATGCTCCGTATCGTTTACTTTATAAAATATAGAACGGTCAATGGTCAATTTTTGTGTAAGTACTCTATTTTGTAATACATTGTCTTCATACCCCCAACTCCAAAAATTACAATATCCTTTTGTCTTGTAAAAATCAGAACCTTTGATGGCGACTGCACCTCCTAATGTATTTACAAATCCATAATAATGTGTAACCACCCCTTGTGTAGTTTTATATGGAAACATAACGTCTGGTTTGGGATACTGGTCAATATCATGAAACACAAACGTTATATCACGCCAATTTGAATATTTTTTTGAAAATACAATAAATCCAATATTTTTCATTGCTCCACGATTAAATGGACGATTATCCGTTTGATGTATAAAAAAATATTCGGCATCCTCCATATCGGGTTGATTACGAATCCGTGTTTCAAAATATTGAATAAAATATTTCATTTGCGTTTCACGGGATCTATAAGGAATTATAAATATTGTTTTTGGACCGATAGACATTACTATATTCATTCTATAATAATTACGGAATATTTCTTTAATATGACTTCTGGAATAAGCGTAGAGGTCATCATGTTTAATTTCTTAAAACATTTATTGATGGTAACCTCTGAGATGTCACTGATGTTGCTTACGTCTCGTTTATTTATATTTACATTACACGTATGCGCTACAAAATATATGATTCCAGCTGCGATAGAATGTGGTGTATTTTCAGGAATTAAGTTTAATTTATGAACCCTTAATGCAATAAACTTGGACAGTTTGGTCAATTCAAGATTGACGTTTAATCTGCTACAATACCGTTCAATAAACGTTTCTGGTGTGGTTTGATGAAAGGAGGTCTTATCTATATTCACCTTTTCGCATTCCAATTCATTGATTATAGACACTGCATTTTTACATCCACGTGTAGTAGAAGTAGTATCTAAATGAAATATGTTGGATATCTCTTTGGACGTTCTTGGAAAATTATTTACACGCGATGAGATATAAATAGAGGCGGCAATGATACCATCCCGATTGAGTCCCCTAAAGGTTTTTGCTTCTGATACATACTTATGATATTTCATCGCATCGTCTACAATTAATTTTGGTATACCAGAATGATTTCCTAATATTAATATGCGTTGAAATTCATCGTATTGAGATTTTTCTTTATAAGGCATCCCAATCCATTCGGTATAACGTTTTATTTTACGCATTTCATAGGTGGATGAACCGTTTACCAAAACTTTACAACCGAAACTGGATTCATACAAGAGTGGATTGATGGGTAATCCGCAACGTGTAGGATCCGACGAGGCATCGTCATTTCCATAGTATCTCCATTCGGCGGATTGATCTAGCGAATCTGTATAAATGATACCACATAGATTATTGGTACATGTTTGAAACCCTTCTTCTGAAATGACTAATGCACTTTCACAATATTCACATACATCGCGGTTTCCTTGTCTATATACACATTCTATTGCATTTTTTTTATTTATTTCATTATCAAATCCTTGCCATAAAATTTTCTTTGAAACCCTTTTGATTTTTTTGGTTTTATGCATTTTATATAATATATATAATGAAGTATGGTTTCAATTTTATTATATTCATAAGATAATATGGGAAATACACAATCCTCTAAACCGAAACATACTGTTTCCAATTTATTACAAGAAATAGATTTGATTGCAACCCAATATATGACCAGTCAATCCATTCAAGATTTAAAACAATTATCAGATATGGAGTATTGTAATAAACTCCTTATGATTACATCGGACCGGTTAAAAGGACATTTAAATGAACATGAAGTAAAATATTTAGAACATCGGGTTAAAGATGGAATGGAGTCAAATGAAATCGTACAAAATACATTTACATTTATTCCAAAGGGGTGGATGGAAACCATAGGTGTTCAAAACGATGAAAATAAAGATAGAATATGCATTGGGGTTGCTAAATTTTATGTTAAAATCATGCATTTGTTTGGCGCCATATTAACCACGGTTAATCCAGTCTATGTATATAAAGATACTATGGGAGCAACGTTAAAAGTAGATATATTACAAGCACATAAAATTCCAAAAGAGGTGAAACCTACCATTCAGATCACAAATATATGTACCGCCCGTATAAATGCATTGCTCAATTCTAACAATTATAATGTACCGAGTCACCATAAAGTAATCATTCAACCCTCTTTTTGTGATATAAACTTTGATAAAATAAAATATAAGGATAAAACATTGATAGACGAACCAGGTATTCCTGAATTAGAAAAATTGTATTACGATGTATACGATTATGAACGAGGTGTGTTTAATAAAATGAGCGAGTCTATGTCCTCTGTGTACAAGTCAGACGTTGAAACCTTTTATAAAGCATTTACAGGTAACCGTAGCATACCACTGGATGGGTCCAATGAACCGACGATACGTAAATTCAGTGATATATTGTTAAAAGACTATCATAAAGGAGATGGTTGCAAGCCCAATGGAGTTTATACAAAACAATATACTTCAAGTTTAAAATATAAATTATTTCAGCGTTATGCACAACATATAAAGGACATGATGCGTCGTACAAATGAAAATCAAGATAAATTAATTACGATATTAAACCAATTGTTTGATACAAAAATAATCAAAGGTAAGTCACAACTCATTATACATCCGGCATTAACTGAAACGCGTTTAAACCAGTTCGTTCAAGAAACTAGAACCCTTATTGTAAGTTTATATCTCACGTGTGAATTAGACTTTACAACGGGTATAGAATTGTTTGAAGCCATTGTAGAAAAAACAATTTTAGATACTTCTCAAAAACAGATAGATTTACTTCAATCTTCCATACAAGAAAAAATGACGGAAGTGGAAAATCTTTAATATTTTTTTCTGTCTATAATATAGAATGAAATACGGAGGTTTAAGTCTAACTGCGCGAAAAAGTTATAGAAGACGTGTTAAATCGTCCAATTGTCGTGGTAAGGTCGGTGT